>Ga0136610_1000143_pt1 | contig 17201 bp, 14 predicted proteins | sample AntDrymUQ1342206_2_FD_104804 | JGI IMG/M metagenome (GOLD analysis project Ga0136610, IMG submission 104804) | Polar desert sand microbial communities from Dry Valleys, Antarctica - metaG UQ134 (22.06) | ecosystem: Environmental > Terrestrial > Soil > Desert | place: Antarctica: Dry Valley...
ACCCTCGTACCCCGCACCAAGGAGCGCGTCGAACGGCAGAGGTCGGCGTGAGTGGTGCTTGGTGTCGCTGCGCTTAACCCTCGCTCCGCTCGCTTGTCCTCGCAACATCCGCTGAAGCGGATGTTGCTGCGGAGGCGAGCTCTGCGGCGGTTCAGCTCGGCTTCCTCCGCTTCACTCGGCGCCTCTCTTTAGAGGAAAACCAAAAGACAGACAAAAGAAGAGTTGTTGGGAGTTGGGTGGTGCAGGAGATTTCTTCTTCTTATTTGCCTGGTGAGATTGAGGCTCGGTGGTATCGGGTTTGGGAGGAGCGCGGGTATTTTGCGGCCCGGCCGAACGCTGAGAGGCAGCCTTATACGATCATGATCCCGTTGCCCAACGTTACCGGCGCCCTTCATATGGGCCATGGGTTGGGCCACACGATTCAAGACTTCTACACGCGGCGCGCTCGCATGATGGGTTACGAGACCTTGTGGCAGCCGGGCACCGACCACGCCGGCATCGCCACACAGGTGCTGGTCGAAAAGGAGCTTGCCAAGGAGGGCAACGACCGCCGCTCCCTCGGCCGGGAGGCGTTCGTCGAACGGGTGTGGGAATGGAAGCGCAGGTACGGTGGCCGCATCCTCGAGCAGATGCGGCGTCTGGGCGACTCCTGTGATTGGGAACGCGAGCGTTTCACCATGGACGAAGGCCTGTCGCTCGCGGTGAGAACTGCCTTCGTGAGATGGTTCGATGACGGGCTCATCTACAGGGGTAACCGGATCATCAATTGGTGCCCTCGCTGTATGACCGCGATCTCAGACATTGAGGTCGACCACGAAGACATCGCCGGCGAGCTCGTCACCTTTCGCTACAAGCTGGCTCCGGCCCCCGGGGTCGCCGAGGATGAGTCGGCCGTAGAGTCCGGAACCGGCGACATTGCGGTGGCCACGACCCGCATCGAGACGATGCTTGGTGACTCGGGGGTCGTCGTCCATCCCGACGATGAGCGTTACAAGACCATGGTCGGCAAGACGGTCGTCCATCCTTTCTTTCCCGAGCGAGTGATGCCCATAGTTGCCGATGACGCGGTTGATCCAGAGTTCGGGACGGGGGCGGTCAAGGCGACGCCGGCTCACGATCCCCTCGACTTCGAGATCGGTCAGCGCCATGGCCTCGAGCAGATCAACATCCTCGACGGGCGCGCGCACCTGAACGATCGGGCCGGACGCTGGCGGGGCCAGGACCGCTACGAGGCTCGGCGCTCCGTCCTCGAGGAGTTGCGAGGGCGCGGGCTGGTCGACGCCATAGAGCGTCCTTATGTCCACTCGGTCGGGCATTGCTCCCGTTGCGGCACGGAGATCGAGCCGTGGCTGTCTGAACAGTGGTTCGTCAGGATGAAATCGCTTGCCGAGCCGGCGATAGAGGCCGTGCGCGACGGCCGCGTCACCTTGGTCCCGGAACGCTTTGTCAAGTCGTACATCTCCTGGATGGAGAACATCAGAGACTGGTGCATTTCCCGGCAGCTGTGGTGGGGTCACCGTATCCCGGTGTGGTACTGCGACGATTGCGGCGAAGTCTTCGCTGCGCTCGAGGACCCGGTTGAGTGCCGCAAGTGTTCGTCGGAAGGCATACGTCAAGACGAAGACGTCCTCGATACCTGGTTTTCCTCTCAGCTGTGGCCTTTCTCCACCCTGGGTTGGCCGGAGGAGACGGAGGACCTCGACTACTTCTACCCCACGACCTTGATGGCCACGGGTTACGACATCCTCTATCTCTGGGTGGCGCGCATGATTGCGGCCGGGCTGTACTTCATGGGTGACGTACCGTTCAGGGAGGTCTTCCTCCACGGGATCGTGCGTGACTTCGAAGGCAAGAAGATGTCGAAGTCAATCGGCAACGTCGTGGACCCCCTTGACATGGTCGAGCGCTACGGCGCCGATGCGTTGCGGTTCTCCCTTGGCTTTGCGACGGTCCCGGGCAACGACACCAACATATCGGAGGAGCGCATCGAAGGCGCGCGGAACTTCGCCAACAAGCTGTGGAATGCCTCGCGCTTTGTGTTCCTTTCAATCGGAGATGAGCGGCCCGGTTTGCCGGAGCTCGCCGCGCTCGATGACGAGGATCGGTGGATCCTGTCGCGCCTCGACCACACCATTGAGGAGATTGGCCGCGACCTCGACTCCTACAACCTCGCAGAGGCCATGCGCTCGCTGTACAGCTTCGTGTGGAGCGAGTACTGCGACTGGTACATCGAGCTCGCCAAGCTCAAACTGACGGGTCCAAAGTCTGAAGGCACAAAGGGTGTGTTGGTCTTTGTTTTGGATAACATCCTCAGGCTCTTGCATCCTGCCATGCCCTTCATCACGGAGGAGCTTTACAGCCGATTGCACGGTGAGGACCACTCGATCATGCGGGCTAAGTGGCCCGGCCCCCCCGGGCTCAGGGATGCTGGGGCGGAGCAGCGCATCGATCGCTTCATGGACCTAGTCACCGCCCTGCGGCGGCTGCGCGCCGATCACGGGATCCCCCCGGCGACCAAGATGCCGGTCCTGGTCGCGCCGGGGCGTTACCGTGACGAGCTTGCCGGGATGAAAGCTGCGCTCGTCGCGCTGGCGAAGCTCGAGTCTCTGGAAGTCGTCGATGCGTTCCCGTCGTCGCCGGACCGCGCGCAGACGATCACCGGCGCAGGCATGGAAGCGTCGGTCGCCCTTGGGGACGTCGTTGATGTGGGCGCCGAATCCGAGCGCCTCCACAGGCGTATCGCGGCGGCGGGCGAAGACATGGAGCTGGCCGAGCGCAAGCTCTCGAACGGCCAGTTCACCGCCAAGGCGCCGGCTGCGGTTGTGGACAAGGAGCGGGCGAAACTGGCCGAGGCGCGCGCCGCAAGGGACAAGCTCCAAGCCCAGCTAGAAGCCCTCACGCGGCATTAGGCAGGGGCACTAAGCGGTGGGCTGGCGGGAGGCGACCGAGCACCTCGATGCCCTCGGTATCGACGCCATGAAGTCGATGGCCCCGTCCATGCATCGCATCGCCGCGCTGTGCGAGGCCCTCGACCATCCCGAACGAGCCGCGCAGGCCCTTCACATCTCGGGTACGAACGGAAAGTCCTCGGCCGCACGCATCGCAACGGGACTTCTGAGTGCAGCGGGACTGTCCGTCGGCACCTACACGTCGCCCCACCTCGAGTCCGTGAGGGAGCGCATCGCCTTGAATGGTGAAGCTCTATCCGAGGAAGATTTCGGTGACGCCTTCGACCATGTGCTGCCCTATGTCGAGCTGGTGTCAGATCGGCTCAAGGAACGCATCACTTATTTCGAGCTGCTTACGGGGATGTTCTTTCTGTGGGCGGCCGAGTCTGCGGTCGACGCGGTTGTGGTCGAGGTGGGGCTCGGGGGAACGTGGGATGCAACCAACGTGGTCACCCCCACGGTGACTGCGATCACGAACGTCGGGCTCGACCACACATCGCTGCTCGGCACCGACACGCCCACGATCGCGCGTGAAAAGGCCGGCATCATCAAACGGGACGCCCCCGTTGTGACTGGGGAGCGCGCTCCGGCCGTGCTTGCCGTTATTGAGGAGCGGGCGCAGGAGGAACAGACAGAAGTCCTGACCCTCGGGCGTGACTTCGACGTCGTCGACAACCGGGTCTCTGTGGGGGGCCGCGTCCTGTCCCTCAAAACCACCTCCACCCTCTACGACGAGCTCTACCTGCCCCTGCATGGGACCCACCAGGGCACCAACGCAGCCGTCGCGCTTCAAGCGGTGACGTCCTTCCTGCCCGCACGGGAGCTCGGTCACGAGCTCGTGGCCGACGGTTTCGCACAGACGACCGCTCCCGGCCGGCTCGAGACCATACCCACAGGTGTCGAAGCGGCGGCAACCGTGGTTCTCGATGTCGCGCACAATCCTTCCGGGATGTCGGCCCTCGTTTCGAGCCTTGTCGGCGCGTTCACATTCCAGCGGGTGGTGTTCGTGGTCGGTGTCCTTGCCGACAAGGACTACAACGGGATGCTCGGTGAGGTGACGCGCGTGCCCTGCTCCGTCGTCGCCACCCAGGCCAGGTCGGCGCGCTCGGTGCCGGCGGCGGACTTGCAGGACGCCTGTGAGCGTTTCGGTTTGCCGTGTATGGTCGTTGATGATGTAGCGGAAGCCGTAGCGGCGGCGCGAACAGAAGCCGAGCCCGACGATCTCGTTTGCATCACAGGATCGCATTACGTCGTTGGTGAGGCGCGCAGCTTCCTGCTGCATCACTAGGAAGGGACTGCACTCACCAAAGACATGGCAAGGAGGAGGAAGAGGTGCCCGAGACACAGCGAACCTTTGTGATGGTCAAGCCCGACGGGGTGGCGCGCCGCCTCGTTGGCGAGGTCGTTCGCAGGATCGAGGCCAAGGGCTACGCCATCGTCGAGATGAGGATGCTCACCATCGGGACCGACCTCGCAGAACGCCACTACGCAGAACACGTCGACAAGCCGTTTTTCTCCGAGCTCGTGTCCTTCATCACCTCGGGTCCCGTGGTGGCCATGGTCGTTGAAGGGACCGGCGCCGTGGCAGGCATGAGGAAAATAATGGGGGCCACGAACCCAATCGAGGCCGGACCGGGCTCGATCCGGGGCGACTACGCCACGGTCATCACCGAAAACATCGTCCACGGGTCCGATTCGCCTCAATCTGCGGCCCGAGAGGTCGATCTCTTTTTCGGCTAGTGTTGCCGCGACTACCGAGACAACGCCCTCAGCACGCAATCAGGAGATCCTCATGAACAATATCTTCCAATTCATCGGCCGCGATATGGCCGTTGACCTCGGCACCGCCAACACCCTCGTCTACGTGAGGGGGCGGGGCATCGTCCTCAACGAACCCTCTGTGGTCGCCATCAACACCAAGACCGGCGGGATCCTTGCGGTCGGCTCCGAGGCCAAGCGGATGATTGGGCGCACCCCAGCGCACATCGTCGCAATCCGCCCCCTGAAGGATGGGGTCATCGCCGACTTCGACGTCACAGAAAAGATGCTTCGTTACTTCATCCAGAAGGTGCACCGGCGCTCCTTCCTCGCGAAGCCACGCGTGGTCGTGTGCGTACCGTCCGGCATCACCGGCGTCGAGCAGAGGGCGGTCGAGGAGGCGACGATCTCGGCCGGCGCCCGCAGCGCATTCATCATCGAGGAGCCCATGGCCGCTGCGATCGGGGCAGGCCTCCCCGTGCACGAGCCGACCGGCAACATGGTCGTCGACATCGGCGGCGGGACGACCGAGGTCGCCGTCGTGTCGCTGGGCGGCATCGTGACGAGCCAATCGATCCGCATCGGAGGCGATGAGCTCGACGACGCCGTGATCACCTACGTGAAAAAGGAATACTCCCTGATGCTTGGCGAGCGGACCGCCGAGGAGATCAAGATGGCGATCGCCTCCGCTTTCCCGGCCCCCGAGGATCAACAGGCCGAGATCAGGGGCCGCGACCTGGTCACGGGGCTGCCAAAGACCATCGTCGTCTCAGCAGAAGAGATAAGGCGCTCCATCGAGGAGCCCGTCAACCAGATCGTCGACGCGGTCAAGAACACGCTTGACAAGACCCCTCCGGAGCTGGCCGCCGACATCATGGACAAGGGCATCGTCCTCGCCGGCGGCGGATCGCTGCTCAGGGGCCTCGACGAGCGGCTCAAGCACGAGACCGGGATGCCGATTCACATAGCGGAGGATCCCTTGCTTGCCGTCGCCATCGGCTCGGGCAAGTGCCTCGAGGAGTTTGAAGCCCTCAAGAGGGTCCTGATCTCGTCGACTCGCCACTAAACGGGACCATCGGCCGCAGAGGGCCTGATGCCGTTACGATGGGGAGCGCATGGAGGCGGTTCTACGTGCAGGCGTAGGCCCGCCCCTCCCAACTTGAGCCATCTTTTTCCAGCGATGTAAGGGCAGTCATAGAAATGAGTCGCCGAAGGGTACGGGGGCGAGTGCTGTTACTCGCCTTTCTCGTGCTGTGCGTCGGAATCATCACGCTTGACTTCAGGCAGACCCAAACCGGCCCGCTTCAACGAGTCCAAGAGTTTGCGGCCGCAGTCGTGACCCCCCTTCAGCGGGGCTTCACGGTTGTGACGCGGCCGGTGGGGAACTTGTTCACGTCGCTCGCCGAGCTTGCGAACCTCCGGAGCGAGAACACGAGGCTGAAGGCGGAAGTGGAGCGGCTCAACGCGGCCGCCGACCAGTCCGACGTCTTCGAGGCGGAGAACGTCACCTTGCGACGGCACGCCAGGTTGCGGGAGTCGTTTGCCTCGATGACGCCCGTGACGGCGCAGATCATCGGGAACTCTTCGACCAACTGGAAGGAAGCGGTGCAGATCGACAAGGGCCGCGCCGCCGGAATCCGACCCGACATGGCGGTCATCGAGCCCGACGGCGTGGTCGGAAAGATCGTCCCACCCGTCACCCGCACCTCGGCCACGGTGTTGTTGCTTACCGATCCCTCCTTCGGTGCGGCGGCGCGCATCACTGAGGCAGAGATCACCGGCATCGTCACGGGATCCGGCAGCAGCGAGAACCTGTCCATGAAGCTTGTCGATAACGACGCCAACGTCTCCGTCGGCGACGCGGTCGAGACGTCCAGCTTCAACAACGGGGTCTTTCCCCCGACCATTCCGATCGGGGAGGTCACAGCGGTCGGGGAGGAACGAGCAGCGCTCGACAAGGAGGTCGAGGTCGAAGCTGCCGTCAACTTCAGGAACCTCGAGTATGTAGACGTGCTGCTCGAGACCGGCCCGCGCATTGCCTTCCGAGGGGGGCGAGCGGATGGCGGTTAGGGCCAAGGACGTCAAGCCGCGCACCGGCGGGGAGATCGGGCTCAAGCGCGCGGCTGCGCTTACCGCCGTGATCGTCGTTGCGATTGCCGTGCAGTCAACGCTTCTGTCCGAGGCAACGTTGCTCGGCATCGTGCCCCAGCTTGTGCTTGTGGTCGTGGTCAGCATCGCCTACCTCGAAGGCGACAGGGTAGGAATCGTGACCGGCTTCACCGGGGGCCTGGTTCAGGATCTGCTGTTGCCGGAGTCAATCGTGGGTTTGACCGCCCTCGTCTACACCTTGATCGGCTACACCGTGGGAGTGATACGGCAGTACTCGATCAAGGAGTCGGTGTGGACTCCAGTGGCCGCGGTCGCGGCCGCTTCGGCGATCGCGGAGATCGGCTATGCGGCGCTCGCGATCCTCCTCGGCGAGCGATGGGTGAGCCTCATCTACACGCTGAAGGTCACCGGGCTCGTAGTTGTCTACAACACTTTGTTGACACCGTTCGTGTTCCCGCTGGTCCGCAGGGTCGCCGACCGCTTCCGCCCCGAAAGGGTCTACCGGTGGTGAGGAGTGGCCGGCCGGGAGGGGACAGAGAGAGGAGACGGGTCAACAATGACTCGGGCGAGGTGCGCGCGGGGATCGACCGCACCAAGGTGAGGCTTTCCGTCCTCGGGATCGTGATCCTCGTGGCCTTCGGAGCGCTGTTCTCGCGGTTGTGGTTCCTGCAGGTGCTCGCTTCCGAGCAGTATTCGAGAGACGCAAGGGAGAACCGAGTTCGGAAGGTGCGATCAGAGCCCCCCCGCGGGCGCATTCTCGACATCAACGGCAAGCCACTCGTGACGAACAGGTGGTCCCTCTCAGTCACGATCGACCGCCAGGTCGTGGCGGGGCCGCGCCGCCAGCGCCGCATCATCGAGAAGCTGGCCGTGCTGCTTGATGAGCCGCGCTCCGAGCTGCGCGAGCGCCTGGCCGACACCGCCGTGTCGCCGTACAAGCCTGTTCCCGTGGCAAACGATGTCTCGCGGCTGGATGTCACCTACATCCAGGAGAACCCAGAGGACTTCCGGGGCGTGGATTTCGACCTGTTGCCGATTCGCAAGTACCCGAATGGGAACACGGCGGCTCACCTGCTCGGCTACGTTGGCTCGATCTCGGAGGGGCTGCTCGAGGAGCCCTACTTCAAGGACGCCTCGCCCCGCTACCGCCCGGGAGACATAGTCGGACAGGCCGGGGTTGAGCGCACCTATGACCGCTGGCTGCGCGGTACGCCCGAGGTGAAGAAGGTCATCGTCAACTCGACCGGCGAGGTTATCCATCAAGAGGTGATCCGTGAGGAGACGCCGGGCAACGACCTCGTGCTTGCGCTCGACCTCTCGCTGCAAAAGCTCACCGAGGACGCGTTGCTCGACGGCATCCTTGCGGCACGCGGCGAGTATCAGGCGCCGGCGGGTGCGGTGACCGTGATGGACCCGGACACGGGCCGGGTCGTCGCCATGGCGAGCTACCCGACCTATCCCCCGGCGATGCTCGCCGACGGCATCACCTTCAAGGAGTGGGACTCGCTCGGCTTCCCGACCAAGGACAATCCCGACGACGACCGCATCCTGAACCGCGCCATCGCAGGCCAGCGCCCCCCTGGTTCGACCTACAAGGTCGTCACCGCAGGTGCGGCGATGGCGAGCGGGGTCGCCTCGACCTCGACCTACCTCAGCTGTCCCGGCTCCTACCAGTACAGGGACGTCACGCTGAACAACTGGACCAGCGCAGACTCGGGCGTGATGGGCTTCGCCCAGTCCCTCGAGCAATCGTGCGACACGTTCTACTACGAGCTCGGAGCGCGCATGGAGGACACTTTCGGCGCGCAGGAGGTCTTTCAGAAGTACGCGCGCAAGGCCGGTTTTGACAACCCCACCGGAATCGATGTTTTGGGCGAGGCATCGGGTCGCGTTCCCGATCGCGACTGGTGCGACGAGATCAACGACACCACCGACATCTGCAAGTACGGGTGGCTTCCCGGCTACACGGTGAACATGTCGATCGGGCAGGGCGACCTCATCGTCACCCCGCTTCAGATGGCGACGACCTATGCAGCCATCGCCAACGGCGGCCGTGTGTGGGAGCCTCAGGTCGCCTCGCACATGCAGAACACGGACACCGAGGGTAAGGATCGAACGATTCGCACCTTTAGGAACGAGGTTGCCAACCGCCTTCCCCTCGATGCCGCCGAGATTGGGGTCTTGCAGACCGGGCTAAGGGCGGTCATCTCGGGAGCTCAGGGAACGGCGGCCTCTGCCTTCGCCGGCTTTCCTCTCGGCCGAGCTCCCCTTGCAGGCAAGACGGGCACAGCGCAGCTCGCAAGCGGCGAGACGGAGCTCAACGATGCGTGGTTCGTCTCCTACGGGCCCTCGTCCTACGACCCCGACTACGTCATCTCGGTCTACGTGGAAAAGGCGGGGCACGGCGGCGAGAGCGCCGCCCCCATCGCACGGCAGATCTGGGAGGGCATCGCCGGGGTCGACAAGAAAACCGATGAGGTAACCCTCGCGACGGACTCATCTGGCTGATGGCAACCAAGCTCATCGACGAGACCGTCGACCGCATCGGCAACGAGCCGATATCGGCGCGCATGGCGCGCAAGGCGCCGGTAAGGCACATGGACCCGAGCCTCGTTGTCACAACGCTTCTCCTGTGTGCCTACGGGGCTGTGATGATCTACTCGGCCACGCAAAGCAAACAGTCGGCGGCCGGTCTCGACCCCGGCGGATACCTCAAGCGGCAGGTCGCCTATGCAGTCATAGCGTTTGGCGTGCTCGTTGTGACCAGCGTCTTCGACTATAGATACCTGCGGGCCTTCGCTCCCTTCATCTACGTCGCAGCCGTGGTCGGGCTCGTGCTCGTTCTTACCCCGTTGGGCGTGACGACTCAGGGCGCGACCCGGTGGTTCGCCCTCGGTTCCTTCCGAGCGCAGCCGTCGGAGATCGCCAAGCTCGGCGTGATCGTTGCGCTTGCCGCCTATCTCGCAGAGCGAAAAGGCGAGGTGCGCGCTCGCGACATCGCCGTGGTTGTGACCGCAGTGATCGTGCCGATGGTTCTGATCTATCTCGAGCCCGACCTGGGGACGATGATGGTGTTCGGGGCGCTGACCGGTGCGCTCCTTCTCGTCGGCGGGGCGAAGATCCGTCACTTCCTCGCTTTGGGGCTGATGGGCGTTGGCGCGGTCGTTCTAGTGCTGCAGCTTGGCCTCCTCCAGGATTATCAGCTCGAACGGCTGACCGCGTTCCTGGATCCCACCCCCGACGTTCAGTCCGAGGGCTACAACGCGTTCCAGGCCAAGGTCGCCATCGCAACCGGGGGAATGGAGGGCAGGGGCCTGGGGGGTAGCAACACCCAAACCGCACTCGACTTCATACCCGAGCAGCACACAGACTTCATCTTCACTGCAATTGGCGAGCAGCTTGGGTTCATCGGGTCGGCGGCGCTGCTCGGCCTCTTCGCCCTGCTGATCTGGCGGGCGCTTCGCATCGCAGCCATGTCGCGCGACATCTTTGGGAGCCTTCTCGCCGGCGGCATCGCCGCGTTGTGGATCTTTCAGATCTTCATCAACATCGGCATGACCATGGGCATCATGCCGATAACGGGCATTCCGCTGCCGTTCATCTCCTACGGTGGCTCCAGCCTGATCGTGAACTTCGCATGCGTTGGGGTGCTCCACAACATCCACATGAGGCGCTTCCTCTAGTGCTCGGTGTGCAACGTGAGTGAGCGTGCCCCAAGGCGCAGGGAGAAGGCATCTGACGTGCTTGCGTTGGAGGCTGAAACGACCGCCGACTCGTCGACCGCTGCCGTCCCCGCTCAGACCGGGTCGAGCGACGGCGAGGTCGCGACGCAGGAGCCCGCTCCCGACAAGGGAAGAACGCGGAGGTCACGCAGACGACCGGCGCGCCGCCGTGGGGGCCAGAGCGCGGCGACCGAGCGGGTGATGCTTGTGCACGGCGAGGAAGCCCCTCAGATCGCGATCCTCGAGCAAGGGGTGATCGTCGAGCACTACATCGCCGACCCGCAGGACACCTCCGTCGTCGGGAACATCTACCTCGGGCGGGTCCAGAACGTGCTCCCCGGCATGGAGGCGTCATTCATCGATGTGGGTCATGGCCGCAACGGCGTGCTGTATGCGAGCGAGGTCGGCATCCCCGGTGACGAGGGCGCCGAGGTGCCGCGCATCGAGACCGTCCTCAAGCCGGGCCAGCCGATCCTCGTTCAGGTCACAAAGGACCCAATGCGAGCCAAAGGGGCGCGGCTCACCGCGCTTGTGTCCCTCGCCGGGCGTCATCTCGTGCTCGTGCCCAACACGCGCTCGCTTGGAGTGTCGCGCCGGCTCTCCGAGGCCGAGCGCGAGCGTCTGAAGGACGCAGCACAACGCCTTGGACTCGAGGAGCACGGGCTCATCGTTCGCACCGCCGCCGAAGGGGCAAGTGAGGCCGACTTGCGGCGCGACCTCGACCGTCTACTCACCTCCTGGGCGGGCATCGAGAAGGCCGCGCACGACGCAGCCGCGCCTGCCCTCGTCCATCAGGAGCCCGAGCTCGAGCTCAGGGTGCTGCGCGACCTCTTCAACCGGGAGATCGTTCGCTGCGTCGTCGACGATCGGGCCCTCGAGTCCAAGATCGGCGATTACATTCGGGCAACCAGCCCCGACCTGGCAGGGCGCATCGAGCTCTACGAGGGCGAGCTTCCCATCTTCGAGGAGTTCCGCGTTCTAGAACAGATAAGAAAGTCACTCGATCGAAAGGTGTGGCTACCGTCGGGTGGGCACCTCGTTATCGAGCGCACCGAGGCGATGACGGTCATTGACGTCAACACCGGTAAGTTCGTGGGCAAGTCACATCTCGAAGAGACGGTGTTCCGCACCAACAAGGAAGCGGCGGTCGAGGTCGTGCGTCAGCTTCGGCTGCGCGACATCGGAGGCATCATCGTCGTTGACTTCATCGACATGGACGACGACACGAATCGCGCCGAGCTCGAACGTGTCTTTGCGGCCGAGCTCGATCGCGACCGCACGCGCACCCAGGTGTTTCCGATATCGGCGCTCGGCCTGATCCAGATGACACGCAAGAACGTCTCGGCCGGCATCGTCGAGGCGTTCTCCGACCCGTGCCCAACCTGCGACGGGCGCGGCATCGTCGTCCACGACGTCGACTGACGGCTACCTCGCCGGCCGGTCGGTTAAACGCGGCCCTCGAGTGTGCGCAGCGCGTCCTCGAGCCCCGTCGACCCCTCGACATCGAGGTTGCCCGAGGTCTCCCCGGCCTGGGGGGCGGGCACGAGGAATAACGACGCCCCTGCGGCCTCGGCGGCGACCGACTTGGGCGACACCCCGCCGACCTCGCCGACTCTTCCTTCGAGGTCGATGGCGCCCGTCGCCGCCACCGTTCGGCCCTGTGCGTAGTCTTGGGGGTCGAGCATGTCTGCGATGGCAAGCGCGTAAGCCAGTCCCGCAGAGGATCCGCCGACGGCGCGCTCGTCGAACGAGATCTCAAACGGAAGATCGATGTCAAAGTCGCGCGTCGACACGTATACCCCAATGCTCGGCCCCGGTGCACCGTCAAGGCTTGCGCTGCTCACCTCTACCTTCGCCCGCTTCGTGGCTCGCTCAAGGGTGATTCGATGCTCGGTGCCTGCCGGGCTCCCTGCGATCGCCTGCCGCACATCGGTGACGTCGTCGATGCGCTTCCCATCCACCGAGACGATCACATCGCCCGGTTGCAGAGCACGGGCGGCGGGGGAGCCGGGGACGATGCCGTCGACAACCGCGCCGCTGCCGCCGATCGAGACGTCGAGGCCGGCGGCACGTGCCCCCGCAGCGGCGGCGAGCAGGCGGCTTTCCTCGAACAGCGCCTCCTGGTCCCTGATGAACCCCGGTCCGCCGAGGCCCCCGCTCCCCGAGGCGTCGAAAGCAATCACCTCTTTGTTGGGATCGAGTGCGGCGACCGCGGCCCCAAGCGCATTGGGTCGCGACACGCGCACCGAGGTCATGAGGTAGCGGCCGTTCGGGGCTTCGTTCGCTATCCCCTCGATCGAGATGTCCTCGGACACGTCGTAGGCAGGGCCGGGCTCGAGAACGGCAAGCGGTGGCCGGTAGAGCCAGCCGAGTGCAACGAGCATGGCGGCGCCGACGACCAGCCACACCAGAGCGCCGGAGCGGCGGCTTGCCAGCGGTGCCTTCACCCCCTGTACTCCCTGTGCTCCGAGCGCCCTGTCGGTGTCGACCGCGCGCTTTATGTCGGCGGCCGAGATGATTCCGACAAGGACGCCGTCTCGCACGACGAAGGCGCGCCCCGATCCAGGGTCGAGCGCCTCGAAGGCGTCGACCATCGCGGCCTTGGGTTCGAGCACAGGCACCAGGGTGCTTGGGGTCATGATGTCGGCCACTCGCCGCCCCGGACGGTCCTGCGGAGGCACCGACCCGGCGGCGCTCACCGCGACGACCCCAACAAACCGACCCTCTTTGACGACCGGGTAGTCAGCATGGGGGCGCGCAGGCACGATGGCGGTGACGAGCTCCGCCACGGTCATGTCTGCGGTCACGGCGACGGGCGCAGGTGCCATGAGATCGGCGACCGTCCGCCCGGTAAGCGCGCCTGCGACGGCCGCTCCCGATTCTTCCGAACGGGCCGCCTGTACCAGAAACCACCCGATGAAGATGAGCCAGAAGCTCTCGCCCGAGCCACCTGTGAAGAGCTGCAGGGCCCCGACGGCTGCGAGGGCGACGCCGAAGAGCTTGCCTGCGCGCGCGGCCGTAGCAGTGGCTGCTGCGAAAGAGCCCCCTCTCTGCCACAACCACGACCGGAGCACGCGGCCGCCGTCGAGCGGAAGGGCGGGAACCAGGTTGAAAGCGACGAGGATCGTGTTGATGCGGGCCAGATACCAGAACACACCGCCTGCGGCCTCCGGCGCTCCGAGAGCTTGCCATGACCACGCAAGCGCCCAGAACCCAGCGGCAAGCGCGACTGAGACGGCGGGACCCGCTATGGCGACGCGGAACTCAGAGCCGGCGGAGCGGAACATGCCCGAGGCGCGCGCCACCCCCCCGAAGACCCACAGGGTGATGCCCTCCATGCGCATGCCCTCGCGCAGGGCCACCAGCGCGTGGCCGAGCTCGTGAAGCACGATGGAGGCGAAGAACAGAAGCGCCGTGAGCGCGCCCATCACGAGGTAGGTCGACCCAGCCAAGCCCGGATAGGCGCTCGGAAAGTAGAAGGTCGTGAGGGACTGAACGATCAGTGCGGCCACGATGAGCCACGACCAGTGGGCCCCGATGGCAATGCCCCTCACCCGAAGAAACGTGAAGCTCGACTTCATCTTTGTGGTCCACCTTGCTCTCACCAACCTCGCCGGAGATCCCGGCCACTGGGTTCAGCACATCACACCCGGGATAAAGGGGCGGTAAGGGCGGCCCCCGCCCTCTTCGGTCACGGCGAGCCGGCCCCCGCCCGTCTTCCGGTCCCGCCGAGGCGGCCCCTGCCCGTCTCCGGTCACGGCGAGTCGGCCCCCGCCCGTTCCCCGCCCCGCCGAGGCGGCGGGGGGAGGCGGACTCGCACCATTTGCTATGATGTCCTGGCTCATTCGAGCAGATCTCGGAGGGACTCTTTTGTACGCAGTCATTCGCGCAGGTGGAAAACAGCATCGCGTGGCCCAGGGTGACGTCATTCGGGTCGAGCGTGTCGGCGGCGACGCCGACGAGGTGTCCTTCGAGCCCATCTTCGTCATGGACGACGACGGCAACGCAAGGGCGAAGGCCGCCGACCTCGGCGGCGCAGTCGTGACCGCGAGGGTGGTGGGCGAGGTCAAGGGGCCCAAGGTCGTGGTCCGTAAGTTCCACAACAAGACCGGTTACCGGCGGCGCGCCGGCCACCGTCAGGTTTACACGAGCCTCGAGATCTCCGGCATCTCGGCGGGATCGGGCCGCAAGACCGCAGCGTCCAGGCGCGGCGGGGCCGGCCGGCAAGACAAGGCAGAGCAAGAGGGGACCGCAAATGGCACATAAAAAGGGCGCCGCTTCCTCGAGAAACGGGCGCGACTCACACTCCAAGCGGCTTGGCTACAAGCTCTACGGTGGTCAGGACGCCAAGGCCGGGATGATCATCGTCAGGCAACGCGGCACCAAGGTGCACCCCGGCCTCAACGTCGGCAGGGGAAACGACGACACTCTCTTTGCCAAGGCCCCCGGCCTCGTTACCTTCCATCGCATGCGAGGGCGCAATGTGGTCAGCGTCCTCCCCGAGGACGCCGGCGTCTAACGATCCCGGCGCGCCCGGCCCTACACACAGGGCGGGACACTTCGCCGCCCGGAGGCGGCTTCGAATGCTCCGTCGCGTAAGTAAGGCGAATGCCTCAGTAAATGACGCGGCGGGACACTAGTGGCGTTCGTAGACGAGGTCCGCATCAATGTGATGTCGGGCGCCGGCGGTGACGGCTCGGCCTCCTTTCATCACGAGCCCTATAAGCCAAAGGGGGGGCCCGACGGCGGTGACGGCGGTAACGGCGGTGACGTCATCCTGCGGGCCGATTCCTCAGTCGGCACCCTGTCGAGGCTGAGGGACCATCCCCACGTCAGGGCGGAGCCTGGGGGTCACGGCCGCCCCAACAAGCGCCACGGGGCACGCGGGCGCGAGCGCATCGAGAGCGTTCCCGTCGGAACCGTCGTTCATGACGCAGACGGCGTGCTGGTTGCCGATCTGGCGGCGCCCGGCGATGAGCTCGTCGCCGCCGAGGGCGGTCGGGGGGGCAGGGGCAACACCCGCTTCGCGACCTCCACGCGGCGCGCCCCAGGCTTTGCCGAGAAAGGAGTGCCGGGCGACGAGCGTTGGTTGCGGCTCGAGATGCGCCTTCTCGCAGACGTCGGCCTTGTCGGCTTTCCTAACGCCGGCAAGTCGACACTGATCTCGAGGATCTCGGCGGCGCGTCCCAAGATCGCCGACTACCCGTTCACGACGCTGGTGCCGAACCTCGGCGTAGTGCAGACGGCCGACGACTCTTTCGTCGTCGCCGACATCCCTGGGCTCATCCCAGGCGCGCACGAGGGCAGGGGTCTCGGCCACAGGTTCCTTCGCCACATCCGCCGCGCCGCCCTGCTTGTCTTTCTCGTCGATCTGACAGCACAGGACCGCAACCCGGCCGACGACGTCGACGCCCTTCGAGCCGAGCTCGTGGCGTTCGATAGCGAGCTTGCGGCCAGGCCGGCGATCGTCGTCGCGTCGAAGGTGGATGCAGGCGCCGGCAGGCTCGCCGAGGTAGCGGCGCGCACACCTGGCGTGCTCGAGGTCTCCGCCGTCTCGGGCCACAATATCGACGAGCTCGTCCGCAGGCTTCAGGCCGGAGTAGCCGCCGCCCGCGCCCAGGCGCCTCCGGCCGTTGGCTACGTCCGCCACGTCGTGCGCCCCGACCACATCAGCGCGTCGCGCGAGGGGGCGGCATGGCGGGTCAACGGGCGCAGGCCGGAGCGCGCCGTGGCGACCACGGACATGTCAAGGCCGGAGGCCGTCATCCGCCTCCAGCGAGCCCTCATAAAGATGGGAGCAGAACGGGCGCTCGAGGAGGCGGGCGCCGTGCGAGGTGACGATGTGCGCATCGGCGAGCTGGAGTTCACCTTCGAGCCGGAGGGTGACCCGGCACCGGAGCCTGAGGGTGACCCGGCCCTCGAGCCGGAGGGTGACCACGCCCCGGCGCCGGGGGAGCGCCGACGGCAGCGTCGGGCGAGGGGGGGACGTGGCGCGGGCTGAGCTCGGGGCCGGGGACCGGATCGTGGTCAAGATCGGCACCGCTTCCCTCGTCGGCTCTTCTGGTGAGCTCTCCGCCGAGCGCCTCGACGCGCTCTGCGACGACATAGCGGCGGTGCGCGCCTCAGGCATGGAGGTCGTGCTCGTGTCGTCGGGCGCAATCGCGGCCGGGCTTGCGCCGCTCGGACTCGCGCGGCGGCCGGCGGATATACCGACGCTGCAGGCTGCCGCCGCCGTCGGCCAGGGCCGCCTCCTCGAGCGCTATGCGCACGCGCTCGCCGGCCGGGGGCTCGTCGCCGCGCAGCTCCTTCTTACCCGTTACGACTTCATGAACAGGGGCCAGTATCTCAATGCCAGAAACACGCTCGTCCGCTTGCTCAACCTGGGCGCCATTCCCATCGTCAACGAGAACGACACGGTCGCCGTCGACGAGATCCGCTTCGGCGACAACGATCGTCTCGCCGCTCTGGTGGCCAACCTCGCGGCGGCCAAGCTCCTCGTGCTTCTCACCGACGCCGAGGGGGTCCATGCGGCCGACCCGCGGCTCATGCCCGGCGCGCCTGTGTGGGGCGAGATAGAGCGGATAACGCCTGAGATCGAGCAGGCTGTGGCCGGTCCCGCATCCGGGCTTGGGAGTGGCGGGATGGCATCCAAGGTCGCCGCTGC
>Ga0136610_1000146_pt1 | contig 17138 bp, 18 predicted proteins | sample AntDrymUQ1342206_2_FD_104804 | JGI IMG/M metagenome (GOLD analysis project Ga0136610, IMG submission 104804) | Polar desert sand microbial communities from Dry Valleys, Antarctica - metaG UQ134 (22.06) | ecosystem: Environmental > Terrestrial > Soil > Desert | place: Antarctica: Dry Valley...
ATCTGATGACCGGGCTGCCCTACCCGATACGCATCGCCGGCTACGGGCTGCGCGCACCGAAGACCGGCGTTCGAGGTCGGGAGGTCGCGGGCAACGTCGAGGCGGTCGGGGGGGACGTGACCACGCTTGGGCCGGGCGATGAGGTGTTCGGCATCGGCGAGGGCTCCTTCGCCGAGTACACATGCGCTCGAGCGGACAAGCTCGCGCCCAAGCCCGAGAGGCTGACCTTCGAGCAGGCGGCGGCCGTCCCCGTCTCCGCCCTCGCCGCCCTGCAGGGTCTTCGCGACCACGGACAGGTACAGCGGGGGCAGAAGGTGCTGATCATCGGCGCGTCCGGAGGAGTTGGGACCTTTGCCGTGCAGATCGCCAAGGCGTTCGGAGCAGAGGTCACAGGCGTGTGCAGCACGACGAAGCTGGACATGGTCCGATCGATCGGCGCAGACCGCGTCATCGACTACAAACGCGACGACATCGCGAACTCAGGGCAGCGCTACGACCTGATCCTCGACACCGGAGGGAACCGTTCGCTGTCAGCGCTGCGGCGCGCCCTCACCCCCCGGGGGACGCTCGTCATCGTCGGAGGCGAAACGGGCGGACGGCTACTCGGAGGCACCGACCGTCAGCTCCGAGCTCTGATGCTGTCCCCGTTCGTGGGCCAGAAGCTGGGCACGTTCATCGCGTCCGAGAACAACGAGGACCTGATCGTCCTGAAAGGTCTAATCGAGTCCGGCCAGGTCACACCGGCGATCGACCGGACCTACCCGCTGAGCGAGGTCCCAACCGCCATCCGGTACATGGAAGAAGGGCACGCTCGAGGGAAGGTCGTCATCACCGTGTGAGGCGCACAGCATGAACTCAGATCGTGCCGGCCGGACTCCACTCAAAGCAACCCTACGCCGCCGGAGGCCTCAGCACCGCGAACGGATCGGTCACCTCGAGCTCCCGTGAGCGGAAGCGAAACAGCGCGGCTGGGCGCCCGCCGGACGGGCCCGGCTCGCGCCGCTCCCCGGTGGCCTCGAGCAGGCCGCGGCGCACGAGCACCCGCTGCAGGTTCGTCGGTGAGACGCCGTAGCCGAGCGCGGCGGCGTAGACGTCGCGCAGCTCGGAGACCGTGAAGTTCTCGGGCGCGAGCGCGAAGCCGATGTTGGTGTAGGAGAGCTTGGCGCGCAGGCGCTCGCGCGCGAGCAGCGCGATCGAGCCGTGGTCGAACGCGAGCCGGGGCAGCGACTCGACGAGGTGCCAGGCTGTGTCCGGGGGCAACGTCGGGTCGAGATCGCTCGGCACGAGGCCGAGGTGCGCGGTCGCGAGCTGCCATTCGTCGGGATGGCGCTCGGGGTCGCTGCGGGTCTCGAGCTGCTCGAGCTGGGAGAGCTCGCGCACGTCGACCTTCGTCGCGAGGTGGCGGCGGATCGAGTGCTCGAGCGTCTCGCGCGGCTCGAGGTATCCGCCCGGGAGCGACCACAGGCCGGCGAAGGGCTCGCGCGCACGCTGCCACAGCAACACCATCAGCCGCCCGTCGCGTACCTGCAGCACGACCGCGAGCGTCACGTGCGTCGGGCGCTCGCGATCCAGGGTTTCCGCCCGCGAAACAGAAACTTTGTTAGACTGCGGCGGCAGGTTTTCAATCACCAGACGTAAACTACCTGAAAGGCGGAGCGATGGCGACGATCGAGGCACCGGCCCCGCCGGTGGTGCCCCGTGGTGTCGAGGATGTCCTGCGCGCAGGGGGACTTTCGCCGTTTCACCGCCGCGCGGTGCTCATCACCGGCGCGGCCTGGACCTTCGTGGCGATGGAGATTCTGCTCGTCGGCTTCACGCTGCCTATCTTCATCGAGCTCTGGGGGCTCAGCGGCGCTTTGGCCGGGCTCGTGGGGAGCGCCGCGCTCGCGGGCTCGCTGGTGGGCTCGCTGGCGCTCGGCCTCGGCGCCGACCGCATTGGTCGCCGCCGGGTCTTCATCGGCTCGATCCTGTGGTACGCGCTCTTCACAGGGCTGACGGCGCTGGCCGTCGGGCCCGCCTCGATCCTGGCGCTGCGCTTCCTCGCCGGCGTCGGCCTCGGCGGCATGCTCGTCGTCGACCCGTCGCTGCTCGCGGAGTATCTGCCGCCGCAGCGACGCGGGCGCCTGATGGTGTTGCTCGACTTCTTCTGGCCGGTGGGGCTGCTGCTCGCGGTCGGCCTCTCGTGGGTCTTCCTCGACCAGCTCGAAGGCCAGTGGCGCTGGCTCTACCTGGCTGCCGCCCTGCCGGCGCTGCTCGCCTTTGTCGCGCGGCTGTCGCTGCCCGAGAGCCCGTACTACCTGGCCCGCATGGGGCGCCGGCGGGAGGCCGCCGAGGTGTTGACCAAGATCACCGGCCTGGCGGTCGACCCGGAGTCGCTCGACACCCCACCCACCGAGCCTCGCTCCTCCTTCCGCGAGCTTGCAACGCCTGAGCTGCGGCGCACGTCGCTGCTCGTGATCGGGGTCTGGGCCGCGCTCAACATCTCCTACTACGGGCTCTTCCTGTGGCTCCCGACGGTGCTCGGCGGGTCCTCGTTCCAGCTCGACGTCTACGTGCTGCTCGCGCTGATCGCCGTCGCGCAGTTCCCGGGCTACGCCGCGGCGCTGTGGCTCGTCGAGGCGTGGGGGCGAAAGCGCACGCTCGCCTCGTTCCTGCTGCTCGGCGGGCTGTCGGCGTTCGCGTTTGCGGCCGCCGAGACGACGGCCGTCTACGTCGGCGCGCTCTTCTTCGTCGGCTTCTTTAACCTCGGCGCCTGGGGCGCGGTCTATCCCTACACCTCCGAGCTCTTCCCCACCCGCCTGCGGGCGACCGCCTTCGGGATGGCCGAGGGAGTCGGCAAGGGCTTCGCGATCGCCGGTCCCTACCTGTTCGGCGCCCTGCTCGAGGCGACCGGAGACACGTTCTGGTCGCTCACCCTCGTGGCCTGCGTGATGGCCGCGGGCGCGCTCGTGGCGGTCACGCTCGGGCGGGAGACGCGCGGCGAGCAACTCGTGTGATACAGACTGACCATGGCGAAGAGCGCCACCCACGCGGCGCCCGCGGGCGAGCTGCCGTCCGCGCCTGAGCTGGCGCTGCTCGGGCAGGTGGAGCGCCGCGTGCTGTGGCTTGCGACGGCGATGGTGCACCACGCCAACAGCGTGCGCGCGAACCCGTCGGGGATAAAGGTCGGCGGCCACCAGGCATCGAGCGCGTCGATGGTCACACTGATGACCGCGCTCTGGTTCTCGTTCCTCGATGCGCCCGACCGGGTCGCCGTCAAGCCGCACGCTTCACCTGTCCTGCACGCGATCAACTACCTGATCGGGCGCCTCGACCGCTCCTACCTGACGACCCTGCGCGAGTTCGGGGGCCTGCAGAGCTATCCGAGCCGCTCCAAGGACCCCGACCCCGTCGACTACTCGACGGGCTCCGAGGGCATCGGCGCCACGGCCACGATCTGGGGCGCGATTGCGCAGCGCTACGTCTCAGACCACGCCGACGCCCCGTCCGGCGGGCGCCAGATCGCGCTGCTCGGAGACGCCGAGCTCGACGAGGGCGCGGTCTGGGAGGCGATTGCCGATCCGATGGTCGCGAGCCTCGGGGAGCTGATGTGGGTAGTCGACCTGAACCGCCAGTCGCTCGACCGCGTCGTGCCCGAGATGGCGGCCGGGCGCCTGCTCGCGATGTTCGAGGCGGCGGGCTGGCACGTGCAGACGGTCAAGTACGGCCGCCGTCTCGAGGCCCTCTTCGAGCGCCCGGGTGGCGACGCGCTCAGGCGGCGGATCGACCAGATGCCGAACGAGGAGTATCAGCGCCTGCTGCGTGGCCCGGCGGAGGAGCTGCGTGAACGGCTGCCGCGAGGGCGCGGCCGGCGCGACCTCGCGGGGCTCGTCGAGGCGCTCTCCGACGACGAGCTGCTCGCCGCGATCCGCGATCTCGGCGGCCACGATCTCGAGCGCGTGGTCGGCGCCTACCGTGCCGCCGACTCCGTCGGCGACCGACCCTCGATCATCTTCGCGTACACGATCAAGGGCTGGTCGCTGCCGATCGAGGGCCACCCCTCGAACCACTCGGCGCTGCTCGACGAGGATCAGTTCAACGAGCTCGCCGAGCGTCTGGGGACCGACGCGGACGATCCCTGGCCCGGGTTCGATCCTGACTCTCCCGAGGGCGCGCTCTGCGCGATCGTCGGCGAGCGCCTCGAACGCCCGGCGCCTGCGGTCGAGCCGCCGCCTGAGGTGCCCTCAGAGCTCGGTCGAGCGCACCGCGGGCAGGAGTCGACGCAGCAGGCCTTCGGGCGCCTGTTCATCGACCTCGGGCACGCGTCGCCCGAGGTCGAGCGCCGGGTGGTCACCGTCTCGCCCGACGTCGCGTCCTCGACCAACCTCGGTGGCTGGATCAACAAGGCGGGGATCTGGTTCCTGTCCGAGCGCACCGACTGGTTCGCCGACGACACCAACACGCTGGTGCGCTGGCACGAGGACGACCGCGGGCGCCACATCGAGCTCGGGATCGCCGAGCTCAACCTGGTGGGCCTGCTCGGCGAGCTCGGAGCGACCTGGAGCCGCCACGGGCAGCCGCTGCTGCCGGTCGGCACGATCTACGACCCGTTCGTCGGCCGCGCGCTCGAGCCGTGGTCGTTCGGCATCTACGCGGGTGGGCAGTCGATCCTGGTTGGCACGCCCTCGGGAGTGACGCTTGGGCCGGAGGGGGGCGCGCACCAGTCGATCGTGACCCCGTCGATCGGGATCGAGCAGCCGGGGTGCACCGCCTGGGAGCCGGCGTTCGGGCTCGACTTCGAGTGGACCTTCCTGCGGGCGCTCGGCCGGCTCGGGCGCCCGGACGGCGAGGCGAGCTACTTCCGGCTCTCGACGCGAGCGCTCGATCAGGCGCTCGCGGCCGTGCCCGCCGAGGGCGCCGAGCGCGAGCGCCGGCGGGCGCAGGTGCTGGCCGGGGGCTACCGCCTGCGCGCCGCTGACGGCGAGCCCGGGTGCGCGATCGTGGCGATGGGGGCCGTCGTGCCCGAGGCGCTCGCGGCGGCGGATCTGCTCGCGCGGGACGCCGGCATCGGCGCCGAGGTGATCTGCGTGACGAGCGCCGACCTGCTGTTCCGCGCGCTCCAGGCTCGTCGCGGCCTGCGCGCCGGCAGCGACGCGATCCTCGAGGAGCTGTTTCCGACCGCTCGCCCGCTGCCGCTCGTGACGGTGCTCGACGGCCATCCCCACACGCTCGCCTTTCTCGCGTCCGTGCAGCCGGCGCCACTGACCGCGCTCGGCGTGCAGCAGTTCGGCCAGTCAGGGGACATCGGCGAGCTCTACGAGTGCCACGGCATCGACTCGGAAACGATCGTCGGGGCGGCGCTCGACCTGCTTACCTGACCAAGCAACCCAGAGGAGCCCAAGATGAGCCTCCCGCAAGTCGTGTCGCGAGAAGAGTGGCTGACCGCTCGCAGACAGCTGCTCGACGAGGAGAAGGAGCTCACGCGCAGACGAGACGCCCTAAACGCCGAGCGCCGCCGGCTGCCGATGGTCGAGGTCGTCAAGCCGTACACCTTCACCGGGCCCGGCGGTGAGGCCACGCTGCTCGACCTCTTCGACGGGTGCCGTCAGTTGATCGTCGGCCACTTCATGTTCGACCCGAGCTGGGAGGACGGCTGCTCGAGCTGCTCTGCCGGCGCGGACGAGATATCGAACGGCCTGCTGGCGCACCTGCGCGCGCGCGACACGACGCTGGTGCAGGTCTCGCGCGCGCCGCTCGAGAAGCTCGAGCGCTACAAGGCGCGCAAGGGCTGGACCTTCCCCTGGTACTCCTCCCACGGCAGCGACTTCAACTACGACTTCCACGTCACGCTCGACGAGTCGGTGGCTCCCCTCGAGTACCTACTCGAACTACGCCCGCGGCGCGGAGATGACCGGCGGCTCCTACTACTTCCTCGACCTGACTGCGCTCGGCCGGCAGGAGGACTGGGAGGAGCCGAAGGGTCGCGCGGCGAGCGCCCACGGCGCGATCCCCGACTTCTCCGACTGACGCGCAGGGCGGGGCGGGTCAGCGGTCCAGCAGGAGCGCGAAGGAATCCGGCGACGGGCTGCGCTCGCCGCGTTCCATCGAGTGCACCAGCTCGACGACGCCCTCGTTGAGCGGGGTCGCGATTCCGTGCTCGCGGCCCCGCTCGATGACGCCGCCGCAGACGACGTCGACCTCGGTGGCCCTGCCCTGCTCGAGGTCCTGGAGCATCGAGGGGCGGGTATTGCCGGCGAGCTCCATCAGCACGCCGACAGCGCTGTCGGCGTGCTCGCGGTCGCCCGGCTCGCGCACGACGAGATCGCGCGGATGGATGCCGAGCACCTGCTCGAGCTCGAGCCCCTCGGCCATGCCGACGTCGTAGCCCTCGGTCCAGATCCCGTAGGCGACCTCACGCCCCTCAGGATGCTCGCCGACGCCGCCGTAGCGCAGGCCCGAGACCGCCGAGAGCCCGGTGAAGGTGCTGTTGATTAGGAGCTTCGACCAGATCTGACCGCGGATGTTGCTGCTCAGGCGCACCTCGTCCACAGGCGCGAGCGCGGCGGCGACCGCTCGCGTGCGCTCGCGCACCTCACCGTCGAGCTCCCCGACCACGAACGGCGCGATCGTGTCGCGCACCAGCCGCCCAGGGCCCATGTTCGAGCCGCCCCATTCCACCAGGCAGGCGAGCAGCTTCCCCTCGCCGACGATGCCCGCCATGCGGTCCTGGATCAGGCCGTTGCCCATCGAGACGTAGGCGCGCGCGAGGCCGCGCTCGACGAGCGGCTCGAGCGCCGCCTGGTGGTAGGCGGCCTTGACGCCAACGAGGGCGAAGTCGAAATCGCCCTCGATGTCGTCCGGGTCGGAGTAGGCCTCGAGCCGGCGCTCGTGCTCGGAGCCCGCCTCCTCCCAGACGAGGCCCGGATCGCGCATACGGCCTACATGCTCGGCGTTTGCGTCGAGCACGACCACCCGGCGCACCTCGCCGGTCATCTTGGCGGCGGTGATCCCTCCGATCGCCCCGGCGCCGACCACGAGCACGTCTGCCTCGATCACGGGCGCCAGTGTACGGGGCCGGCGCAAGTCGGCATGCCCCTGGCCGTCGCTGCTCGCATTGGTGCGGCTGATCGGCACCAGGAACGAGGACCTCACCGTGGCGAGCGCAGCGCCGCCGCAAGCTCCCGCACCGCGTCGCCCGACTCGGCCGGCGGGAAAGTGTCGAACACGTGGCGGTCGGGACGTACCAGCGCGATCTGCCCGGTCGGCACGCGATCGTTGCTCGAGCGCAGGTGAACGGTGTCAGGCTCCGCGGAGGCCGTCGGAGCCCCGTTCACGCAGACGAGGCGAGCGCCGAGCTCGCGCAGCAGGAAACGGGCTCCGGCGTCGAGTCCCGTCGCCGGGTCGACGCCATATCCGATCAGGGCGAAGCCCCGGCCGAGGGCGTCGTCGAGCCGAAGCGGCCGGCCGCCCGGGGTCGAGACCGGCGACTGTCGCAGCAGCGTGCCCGCGGCTCCGCGCCGCGGGGGCGCCGCGAAGCCGAGCCGGTAGACCGGAGCGGGCTTCCAACCGCCACGAGCCGCCCACTCAGACACCGACTGCGAGCCGAGCAGCGTCGCGACAGCCGCGTCGCGCATCCAGGCAACCGGTGCGCTGCTCGTCTCGACCACCCTGCCAAGCGCCACCGCCACCGCCACCATCCGGAGCGCGTGTGGGTGGCGCTCGGCCTCGTAGGTCCGAAGCAGCGCCGGCGCGGCCTGTCCGCTCAGCACGGCCGCGAGCTTCCAGCTCAGGTTGCCGGCGTCGCGCAATCCGGTACTCAGGCCCTGACCGGCGAAGGTGGGGCTCAGGTGCGCCGCGTCGCCGAGCAGCATCACGCGACCCGCGCGCCAGCGCGTCGCGACGCGCGCGTGCTGCGGGTAGGCCTCGGAGCGGATCACCTCGACGGCGCCCCAGGGCGCGAGCAGCCGCTCGACGGCCCTCTCGTCGTCACTCTCACCTGGTCGCAACATGAACTCGAAGCGGTGTCGCCCGCCTGGCAGCGGACCGTTCGCCGCCGGGCGGCGCGGGTCGCAGAGGAACTCGAATCCGCCCTCGCCCGAGCGCCTGCCACCGCCGGCCGCGTCGATCGCGAGCCAGCGCCGGCGCGAGGTGAAGCCGCACAGCGGGATGCCGAGCGCCACGCGCAAGGTCGAGCGCGCGCCGTCGCAGGCGAGCAAGTAGTCGGCCCCGATCTCGCGCGCCTCGCCGCCGCCGGCGGGTCGCACCCGCAGCGCCACGCCGCGTGCGTCGTGGCGCAGCCCCACCGCCTCGCACCCGAGCTCGACCCTCACCCTGTCGGAGCGCCGCGACAGTCCCTCTCGCAAGGCAGCCTCGAGCTCCCACTGGTGCAGAAAGGCGACCGTGGGATGGCCGTTCGCCGATACCCGCGTCGGGAGCTCGAGCAGCAGCGCGCCCGTGCGCGAGCGAAAGCGGATCGGCTCCTCTTCGAGCATCTGCGGCGCGGGCAGGTCGCCGCCGAGCCCCACCGCCTGCAGCACGCGGAGGGCCTCGTCGTCGACCGTGACGGCGCGCGTGAGCGGCTCGAGCCGTCGGCGTCGCTCGATCACGAGCGTCTCCACGCCGAGGCCCGCGAGCAGCAGCGCAGCGGTCGCGCCGACCGGCCCCATCCCCACGATCACCACCCGCGCGCTCACCCGCCGGCCCGCACAGGTGCTAAGAACCCCGCTCCGTGGACCTGCGACGCAACGATCCCGCGCAGTACGACGAGCTTGCCGACGAGTGGTGGAAGCCGGACGGGGACTTCGCGGCGCTGCACTGGCTCGCGCGCTCGCGCGGCGAGCTGATCCCGCCTCCCACGCGGCCGGGGGCCTCGCTGCTCGACGTCGCCTGCGGAGGTGGTCTCTTGGCGCCCCACGTGCCCGCCGGCTACCGCCACGTCGGCGTCGACCAGTCGGCCCCATCGCTCGCGGTCGCCGCGGAGCACGGCATCGAATGCGTGCGCGCCGACGTCTCGGCGCTCCCTTTCGCCGACGCCGAGTTCGACGTCGTCGTCGCCGGGGAGATCCTCGAGCACGTCGAGGACATGGAGGGCACGGTCGCCGAGTCGATCCGCGTGTTGCGGCCGGGCGGCACGTTCGTGTGCGACACGATCAATCGCACGCGCTTCTCGGCACTCGCGATCGTCACCGTGGCCGAGCGCATGCCCGGGGGACCGCCGCTCGGGTGCCACGACGAGCGGCTGTTCGTGCGCCCGGAGCGGCTGCGGGAGGAGTGCGCTCGTCACGGGGTGTCGCTCAGGGTATGGGGGCTGCGCCCGGCGATCCGCCAGTACCTGGGCTTCCTGCTGGGCGTGCGGCGAGGGGCGACGATGGTGCCCACGCGCTACCTCGGCGCCCTCTATCAGGGGGTGGGGGTCAAGGCGTCGCGCTGAGAACGCGGCAAGATGGCGCGCGCGATCTCACCTACTGACAGGCGTGGCGGCGAGGGGCGGTACCGTGATCGTCGTGCCCGCTCCGCTCACCCAGGCTCCGGTGCGGGCCGGAGCCTCCGCCGCCTGGCGTCAGAAACCGCCGCGCGAGCTGCTCGCCGCGACCGTGGCCGGGCTCGGCTCGGCCGTGCCTCCCGGCCGCAGCCAGGCCGACCTCTGGGAGAGCTTCTTCGCCGAGCACTACGGGCACTGGGACCTGGCGCGACGCCTGTGGCACGGGTGCGGGATCGACACGCGCCACGGTGTCGCCGACCCGTGCGAGGTCGACGTGCGCGAGTGGGGCACCGAGCGGCGCATGCGCCGCTTCAACGAGCAGGGTCTGCCGCTCGCCCGCGAGGCGGCGCAGGGCTGCCTGGCGGACGCCGGTCTCGCGCCGGCCGATGTCGGCCTCCTGACGGTCGTCTCGTGCACGGGCTACGCCACTCCCGGGCTCGACGTCATGCTCGCCGGTGAGCTGGGCCTCGACGCCGGGGTGCAGCGGCTCCACATCGGGCACATGGGCTGCTACGCGGCCGTGCCCGCGCTCGCCACGGTGGCAGACGCCGCCACGGCGCGCGGCAAGGCCGCGCTGATGCTCTGCATCGAGCTGCCGAGCCTGCACATCCAGGCGCCCTCCGAGGACATCGAGCAGCTCGTCGCCCACGCCCTCTTCGCCGACGCCGCGACGGCGGCGGCGGTCGTGCCCGGCGGCGCCGGCTTCGAGGTCCGAGACGTCGTCGCCCGCACCGACATCGAGCACGCGGCGATGATGACGTGGGACGTCACAGACCACGGCTTTCGGATGGGCCTCTCGCCCCAGGTCCCGCAGGTGCTCGAGCGCCACGTGGCCGGTGTGGTGAGCGAGCTGCTCGCCGGGCACGGGCTGGCGGTCGAGGACGTGGCCGCCTGGGCGGTGCACCCGGGTGGCCCGGCCATCCTCGAGGTGATCGCCGAGCGGGTCGGTCTGGAGCAGGCGGCGCTCGCCGAGTCGCGCTCGGTGCTGCGGGACTTCGGCAACTGTTCGTCCGCGACCGTCATGCTGGTGCTCGACCGCATCCGTCGCGAGCGCGATCTGCTCGACGGCGACCCCGTCGTGCTGATGGCGTTCGGCCCCGGGCTGACGCTCTACGCCGCTCTCCTGCGCCACCGTCGCTGAGGCTGAGCCGGGGCGAGCGGCCGTGATCGCGCCCGAGCCGCGCGGGGAGGTCGAGCGGATAGTGGTGCTGCGCGCGAACGACCTCGGCGATCTCGTCTTCGCTCTGCCGGCGCTCGAGGCGCTGCGCGTCACCTACCCGGACGCCGAGATCACGCTGCTCGCCAAGGAGTGGCACCGCGAGCTGCTCGGCTCGCGAGCCGGCCCGGTTGATCGAGTGATCGCCGTGCCCGCCCACCGCGGCGTCCGCGAGGATCGCGAGCCGGAGGAGCTCGAGCTCGAGTCGTTCTTCGCCGCCATGGCCGCCGAGCGCTTCGACGTCGCCCTGCAGATGCACGGAGGCGGGCGCTTCTCGAACGCGTTCGTGGCTCGGCTGGGTGCACGCATCACGGCCGGCGCACGCACTCCGGACGCACCGGCCCTCGACCGCTCGATCACCTACGTCTACCTGCAGCCCGAGGTGCTGCGCCAGCTCGAGATCGTCGGCCTCGTGGGAGCACCCCCCGCCGGCCTCGAGCCGCGGCTCGCCGTGACTGACGAGGATCGTGGGCAGGCTTCCGCCCACGTGGCGGTCGACGGGCCGCTCGTCGTCTTGCAGCCGGGTGCAAGCGATCCCCGCAGGCGTTGGCCGGTCGAGCGCTTCGCAGCGGTAGGGGACGCGCTCGCGGCCTCAGGCGCCGCGATCGTCGTGAACGGCGACGGGTCGGAGCGGGCACTGGCCGCGGAGCTCGCGGGAAGCATGCGCGCGCCGGTGCGCGACCTCAGCGGCCTGCTGTCGCTCGGCGGGCTGACCGGCGTGCTGGCGCGCGCGCGACTCGTCGTCTCGAATGACTCGGGGCCGCTCCACCTCGCCGCCGCGGTCGGCGCCCCGACGGTCGGCATCTATTGGGGTCCGAGCGCGATCAACGGCATGCTCGCCGCGCGCCGCGATCACCGCCCGCTCGTCTCGTTCACGCTCGCCTGCCCGCGCTGCGGCGCGGACTCGCTGCGCTCTCCGTGCGACCACGCCGACTCGCACGTCGCGGACGTGCCCGTGGACGAGGTGGTCGCCGCGGCGCAGCACCTGCTCGGCGCCGAGGTCGACGACGCGGCGGCGCTCCAGCGCGCGCTCGACCCGCGCGCGGGTTGAAGTTGGGCCCGCGCTGCGGGAGGGTAGGGCGCGTAGATCGGTCAAGGCGAAGCGAGGAGGCAGCGATGGCGGGGACACCAGGATCAGGAAGCACGGGCACGCGCGGCGGGCGAGCGCTCGAAGCCGGGGGCAGGGCACGCACGGGAGTCCAGCGGGCGGGGCAGCGCCAGGGGCTCGTGCGCGTGCGCGAGGGCCGGCTCGTGGCCGGCGTGTTCGCGGGGCTCGGCCGGCGCTTCGGGGTGTCCCCGTGGATCCTGCGCGCGGCGTTCGTCGTCAGCATGATCGTGCCCGGTCCGCAGTTCCTGCTCTACGTCGCCCTCTGGGTGCTCATGCCGCACGAGTCGCGCCCCGTCTGAGCGTCGGCTCGGAGGTACGCTCTGCCGACCGAGAGGACTTGACCTGCCCGCCTAGCTCAACTGGCAGAGCACTTCACTTGTAATGAAGAGGTTCTCGGTTCGAATCCGAGGGCGGGCTCTGCGCGGCCGCGAGCTCGAGGTCGCCGTGGCCGTTCGAGAAGGCCGGCACGGGCGCGGGCGCGTCGTAGCGGCGGTTGAGGCGCCGCTCGAGCTCCCCGAGCAGCACCCCGAAGAGGGCGTGACGCCAGGTCGCCTGCGCGAAGGCACGATGATTGCCCCACAGCGAGACGAGCTCGAGGCGGGCCGGATGGTGGCGGTCGACGACGCGCACGAGCGGCCACGAGGCAAGATGCTCGGCCAAGCCGGCGCTCAGCCCGCGCGCGATCGGGGGACCGGCGAGGAGGGGCCGCAGCTGCGCGTAGGCGGCCCCGAACACGGCGCCGTTCTGGACGTGCAGCGCGGCGCCGGCCAGCGGCCACGACCTCCCGCGGGTGACGAGCTTGCCGAGCAGCTCGACGTCGTCGAAGCGGCAGCCGAAGGCCCGCTTGTCGAGCGGCTGCTGTGCGGCCCACACCGCGGCCGCCAATCCACCTGCGAGAGCGCCCCGGAGCGAGCGTCGGACGGTCACGAGGGCAGCGTAGCGCCGGGGACGGCTAGGCTCGTCAGGTGGAGGAACTGGTGGACAAGGTCGAGCTCGACCGCGAGTTCGCGGAGCTCTACCGCTCTCACCTGCGCGACGTGTACTCCTACTCCTACTACCGAGTCGGCAACCACCACGACGCCGAGGACCTCACCGAGCAGGCGTTTCTCCAGGCCTACCGGCACTTCGAGCGCGCCAGGCGCGAGTCGAACGGGCGGCCGCTGCGGCCGTGGCTGATCCGCATCGCCCACAACCTCGCGGCCAACTTCTATCGCGACCGCTCGCGCAAGCCCCAGACCTCGCTCGACGACGCCGGGATCCTGCCCGCGACCCACGACACAGAGGACCTGGTCGAGGGCCGCGAGGAGCTCGAGGAGGTCCTCGCCGGGGTGGCCAGGCTGCCGGGGGACCGGCGCGAGGCACTGATCATGCGCTTCGCGCTCGGCATGGACAACCGCGAGATCGCGCGCGCCCTCGGCCGCTCCGAAGGGGCGACCAAGGTGCTGATACACAGGGCTATCCGGCAACTGGAGCACGGCATTCAGAAGGCGGCATCCGAGTGAGCGAGGTCGAACGACTGCTGCGCGAGGCGCTGACCCCGGTCGAGCCCCCCGAGGGGATGACCGACCGGCTCGAGCGCACGCTCACCGAGACGCGCGACGCCGCCGTCGAGGAGCTCACCGACTGGGAGCTGCACTCGATGCGCGACCCGCGCAACTGGGCGCGGCCGATCGGCGCCGCCGCGGTGCTGGCCACGGCGGCGGCCGGACTCGTCGTCGTGCGCATGCGACAGCGCCAGCGCGGCCGCAAGGCTCACCGCCTCGGCGGCGTCGAGCGCAGCGTGCGCGACGCCGCGGGCGACGTGCGCAGGCGCCTGCCGCGCTAACCGACTGATCCGGGCATTGCCCGGCCGCGAAGGAATTCCCACACGCGGGTCTACGGAAGGGCTGGCTGAGCGCACGTGCAGGCTTTGGAGGACATACATCGCTTGGCCGACGAGGAGCTCATGTACCTCGTCCAGGACGGGAACCCGGACGCGTTCGAGCTGATGTACGACCGCCATGGCGGGCCGGCGTTCTCGCTCGCCTATCGCATGGTCGGCGATCACACCGTCGCCGAGGACATCGTCCAGGAGGCGTTCCTCTCGATCTGGCGCTCGCGGGCGCGCTACCAGCGCGATCGCGGCAGCGTGCGCTCGTGGGTGCTCGGCATCGTCCACCACCGCACGATCGACGCGCTGCGGCGAAACCTCGTGCACGACCGTCGCCGGGCCTCCGCCGAGGGCATCGAGGAGCGCCACGAGGCGCGTGAGCTGACCGACGTCGAGGCCGCGCGCCGCGACGAGGCGCGAACCGTGCGGGCGGCGCTCGAGGGGCTGCCAGACGAGCAGTGCCGGGTGATCGAGCTCGCCTACTTCGGCGGCTTCACCCATACCCAGATCGCCGACATGCTGGCGATGCCCGTCGGCACGGTCAAGGGCAGGATGCGCCTCGGCCTCGAGAAGATGCGCCGCCAGCTCACGGACGTCGAAGGCGAGACGGCATGAGCGAGCGCGGGCACGAACAGCACCACCAGGATGTCGGCGCCTATCTGCTCGGCTCTCTGAGCGAGATCGAGGCGACTGCCTTCAAGCAACACCTCATGCGCTGCGAGCGGTGCGCGAACGAGCTCGAGCGCCTGACGGTCGCGGTCGACGCGCTGCCGCGCGCGGTCGAGCCGGTCGAGCCCCCGCCGAGCCTGAAGCCCGCTCTGATGCAGATAGTGCGGCGGGAGGCCCCGGCGCCGGCAGCTGCCGCGCCGGCGGAGCGAGTGCGCCCAGCGCGACGCTCGGCCTGGTCGCTGCTGCGGCTTCGTCCGGCGGCTGCCGTGATGGCCGCGGCGCTGCTGCTCGCCGCGGGCGGCGCGCTCGGCTTCGGCCTCGCCGCGCTCGACCGGGACCCCGATCAGGGCGGGACGCGCACGCTCGCGGCCGATGTCGACCGCGGGCGCCTGCCGGGCGTCAGCGCTCGGCTAGTGGTCCCACCTGCGGGCCGCTCCGATCCGATCCTGCGCGTCGAGGGCCTCGCGCAGCCGCCCAAGGACCGCGTCTACCAGCTGTGGCTGCTGCGCGGCGAGCAGCCGGTGCCGGCTGGGCTGCTTGCGGTGCAGGCCGACGGCACCGGCAGGACGGCGCTCACCGGTGACCTCACCCGTGCGCAAGCGGTGCTCGTCACGCGCGAGCGCGAGGGGGGCGCGCCGGCCCCGACGGAGATACCGCTGATGCGCGTACCGCTCGGCTAAAAGCTTCCTGAAGCGCGACCGGCGCTCAGTATCGTCACTCTTCGTGGAGCAGTGTTACCGCCACAGCGACCGCGAGACTGGGGTCTCGTGCTCCAACTGCGGCCGGGCGATCTGCACCGACTGCATGACTACGACGCGCGTCGGCATGCGCTGTCCCGAGTGTGCGAGCGAGCGCACCCCCGTCCGGACGATGAGGTCGCTGACCGGCGATCCGAGCCTCACCTACGCGCTGATCGGGGTCAACGTGCTGCTCTTCCTCGGCGGATCGCTGAGCGGCGGCCTCGGCGGGGGCGGCGGCATCCTCTTCTCGGAGGGGGCGCTGTCGCGCGCGACGGTCGGCTCCGGCGAGCTGTGGCGCCTGCTCACATCGGGCTTCCTGCACGGGGGGCTCTTTCATCTCTTCACGAACATGTTCGGCCTCTACATCCTTGGCGGCATGCTCGAGCCGGCGATCGGGCGGCCGCGCTTCGCGCTCGTCTACTTCGTCTCGCTGCTCGCGGGGTCCTTCGGGGCGCTGCTGCTCCAGCCCGCGGGCTACACCGTCGGCGCGTCGGGGGCGATCTTCGGCCTGATGGCGGCGGCGATTGTGATCATGCGCGCGCGTGGCATCAACCCGATGGAGAGCGGGCTCGGCGTCTGGCTCGGGCTGAACCTGCTGATCACCTTCCTCGTGCCGGGCATCTCGATCGGCGGCCACCTCGGCGGTCTCGTCGGCGGAGGGCTTGCGGCCGTGCTGCTGTTCGAGCTCGGCAAGGGACGCCGGCTGCCCGCGCTCGTGCCGGCGGCGCTCGTCGTGGCGATCGGCATGCTCGCCATCACCGGATCGATCTTCATCTCCGCTGCCTGAGCAGCTAGCTCCTCGCCACGACTACTCGTGGCGCAGTGACCTCGAGCGCCCTCCCCGGCGGCGGAGCGGGGACGAGCTCGGGATGCAGCAGGTGCCCGAGCAGCTCGATGCCTTCGACCAGGCGCGGACCGGGGCGCGAGAAGTAGGCCGAGGCGTCGACCGCGACGACGCGTCGAGCCCCCATGGCGGCGACCCGCGGCCAGTGCTCGCGCGTCTCCTCCGCTGCCCGAGCGGCGCCATAGCCACAGGGCATCGACACCACGACGTCGGCGCCGGCTCGCTCGAGCTCTGCCCACGAGGCGGTCCACGAGCGGGTGCCGGGCGCGCCCAGCGTGTCGATGCCGCCGGCCAGAGCGATCATCTCGGGAACCCAGTGCCCGCCGACGAACGGGGGGTCGAGCCATTCGAGCGCCGCCACCCGCGGAGCCTCGGCGCCCTCGACGGCGCGACGCACTGCCTCGATGCGGTCGCGTCCCGCGCGCTCGAGCAGCGCGCCCCGCTCGGGCACGCCGGCCGCGGCGGCGACGCGTTCGCAGTCGCCGAGCACCTCGGCGAGCGATGCCGGGTCGAGCGCCATCACGGCCGGGCGCGAGGGCAGCCGCTCGGCCACCGCGCGCACGTCGTCGAAGGAGACCGCGCAGACCGCGCAGAGCGCCTGGGTGACGACCAGATCGGGTGCGAGCGAGTCGAGCAGCGCCTCGTCGAGCTCGTACAGCGCCTCGCCGCGCCCCGTGCGCTCGCGTACGGCCGCGTCGATCTCCCCCGCCGAGAGGCCGTCGGGGATAACGCTGCGAGTGAGGTGGGGGAGGCCCACGGCCGCGGGCGGATGGTCGCATTCGTGTGTGACCGCGACTACGCTGTCGCCCAGGTCGAGCGCGTAGAGCAGCTCGGTGGCCGAGGGCACGAGGCTCGCTATCCGCATAAAGGGAACCATGGCATCTCTCAGCCCTGAAGACGTCGATGCCCGCCTCTCGGACCTGACCGGGTGGGAGCGCGTCGGCGAGATGATCCAGCGTCGCTTCGAGTTCGAGGACTTCGCCGAGTCGATCGCCTTCGTCAACCGGATCGCGCCCGTGGCAGAGGAGCTGACTCATCATCCCGACCTTGCCGTCTCCTGGAACGTCGTGACGGTATCGATCACGACGCATTCCCAGGGCGCGCTGACGAACGCCGACTTCGAGCTCGCGGGCCGCGTCGACGCGCTGTCGTAGCGCCCCCCTGCTAGCGTTTCGACGGTCAGCGGATGACCGACGACGAACCTCCTCGAAGTAGGCCCGTGAAGGGGCCC
>Ga0136610_1000149_pt1 | contig 17039 bp, 6 predicted proteins | sample AntDrymUQ1342206_2_FD_104804 | JGI IMG/M metagenome (GOLD analysis project Ga0136610, IMG submission 104804) | Polar desert sand microbial communities from Dry Valleys, Antarctica - metaG UQ134 (22.06) | ecosystem: Environmental > Terrestrial > Soil > Desert | place: Antarctica: Dry Valley...
GTTCGTCTCCTACGCCCAGCTCGGGATCAACCAGCTCGGCGCGGTGTACGAGGGGCTGATGTCCTACTCCGGCTCGATCGCCACCGATCACCTGGTCGAGGTAGCCAAGGACGGCGACCCCAGCAAGGGCAGCTGGGTGGTGCCGGTGTCGAGTACCGAAGGCTTCGACGAGAAGTGGTTCGTGCAGACCACCAACGTCGAGACCGGCGTGACCTCGCGGGTCACCTACCAGCCCGGCGACTTCGTGTTCCGGCTGTCCGGGCGCGAGCGGCAGCGCAGCGCGTCGTACTACACCCCCGAGGTGCTCACCCGGTGCGTGGTGACGCACTCGCTCGCCGAGCTGTTGACCGACGACACCACGGCGGCCGACGTGCTCGGCCTGACGATCTGCGAACCCGCGCTCGGTTCCGGGGCATTCCTCGTCGAGGCGGTGAACCAGCTCGCCGGTCAGTACCTCACCCGCCGGCAGAAGGAGCTTGGCGAGACCATCGCGCCCGAGGACTACCCCGCCGAGCTGCAGAAGGTGAAGGCCTACCTCGCGCTGCACAACTGCTACGGCGTCGACCTCAACGCCACCGCGGTGGAGCTCGCCGAGATCACCCTATGGCTCGACGCGATGCACCCCGGCCTGCGGGCGCCCTGGTTCGGGCTGCATCTGCGCCGCGGCAACTCCCTCATCGGCGCACGGCGGGAGACCTACACCCCTGCGCAGCTGACGAAGCGCGCCTGGCTGACCACCGTCCCCACCGCTCGGCCGCTCGGCGAGCCGGTACCTACTACCGACGTGCACCACTTCCTGCTGCCCGCTGCAGGCTGGGGCGCGGTGGCCGACACGGCAGAGGCCAAGGAAGGCCGACCTGCCGCCACCGCTGCTCTCAAGGCATGGCGCAGGTCGGTGACCTCCACACTGAGCAAGGCGGAGCAGACCCGGCTGCAGGCCCTGGGTCAGCGGGTGGAGACACTGTGGACCCTCACCCGGCGCCGCCTGACCATCGCCGAGAACGAGATCCGCCGCCACATCGACGTGTGGGGCGCGGACGACCTGCGCGCCGGCTCCGGTGCCGTGCAGCGCGAGCACATCGAGGCCAGCCTTACCGACATCGACAGTGCCTACCTCCGGCTGCGCCGGGTCATGGACGCGTGGGCCGGGCTGTGGTTCTGGCCGGTGACCACCTCCGTCACGCCACCCTCGCGGGAACAATGGATCACTGTGCTGGAACACCTGCTGGGCAGGGTGGGCAAGGCCGAGACCCGTGGTGGGCGTGGCTTGTTCGCCGACGACGCCACCTGGGCCGAGCTCGACGAGGCCGAACAGAACGAGATCTCCTTCACCGGGATGCGCCCGGTCGAGCAGGTGCTGGCCGACCACCCGTGGCTGGCGGTCTGCGCCGACGTCGCGGAGCGGGAGGGCTTCTTCCACTGGGAACTCGACTTCGCCCCGGTGTTCGCCTCTCGCAGTGGATTCGACCTGCAACTCGGCAACCCGCCCTGGGTGCGGCCCGACTGGGACGACGCCCTCGTCCTCGCCGAGGACGACGCCTGGTTCGGGTTGGCCGAGAAGCCGTCGGTTGCGGAGGTGCGCGAACGGCGCGCCGCCGTGCTCGATGACGGGGACAGGCGCTACCTCGACGAGCGCCCATCGATCGCCGGGACAAGCGCCCACCTGGGTAGCGGGGTAGACCGGCCGGTGCTCGCCGGTCTCCGGCCCGATCTCTACCGCTGCTTCATGGAACGCACCTGGCGCAGCATGGGAGAGGCGGGTGTGGTCGGGTTGATCCATCCCGAGTCACACTTCACTGAAGCCCGGGCAGGCGGCCTGCGCCGCCAGACCTACCGGCGGCTGCGCACGCGCCTGCAGTTCTCCAACATGGCGCACCTGTTCCCAGAGATCAGCCACAAGACCGACTTCGCGGTCTCGGTCTACGGCCCGACCCGGGATCCGTCGTTTCGCAACGCGTCCTCGTTGTTCCACCCCAGCGTCGCCGACAGGAGCTTCGTCCACGACGGCACGGGGCCGGAGCCGGGCATCCGGGACGAGGACGACCGCTGGGATACCCGCCCGCACGCCGGGCGCATCGTGCGAGTCGAGGAGTCGGTCCTCGCGAGCTGGGCCGCACTCATCGACGAGCCGGGTACCCCTGCATCGGAGGCCCGGCTGCTGCGGCCGGTCAACACCGCGAGCCAGCAGGTGCTCGACAAGCTCGCCGCGGCCCCGCGCTTCGGGGCAGTGCCCTCCAACTGGGCGCTCGGGTGGATGGAAACGCCGGATCGGGAGGCCGGGTTCTTTGTCGGGCGGTCGTCTGTACCGGGCTCCCTCGACGACGTGATCCTGCAAGGCCCTCACATCACCGTGGCGAATCCGTTCGCTCGTCAACCGAACGACAACGCCCGAAACCGGCAGGACACCGTCGCCTGGGATCTCGAGGCGCTGGGAGAGAAGCAGATCCCGCGCACCAGATACCAGCGAGCGAAGCCGGTCGATGACTACGTGGCCGGGTACCCGCAGTGGAACGGGAAGCCTGCCAACCAGTTCCAGCGGCTGGCCTGGCGCAACATGGTGGATTCCTCCACCGTGCGGAGCCTTCACGCCGCGCTGCTGCCGCCTGGACCAATGCATGTACACGGCGTGTACACGCTGACCGCACTTTCTACAGACCTCGCGGTCGCCGCGGGAATGTGGGCCTCGCTGCCCGCCGACTTCCTCGTGAAGGTCAGCGGTGTGTCAAAGGTGCAGGCCGAGTTCGCCTCTCGCTTCCCTCACCCTCGCGACCACGTCCTCGTCCCCGAACTCATCCTCCGCGCGCTGCGACTGAACTGCCTCACCGCCGACTACGCCCCGCTGTGGGAGGATCTGTTCGACCCGGGGTGGCAGCGCGACTCCTGGACCCGCGAGATCCCGTCACCACCACTCGGCGACGTAGCTCCACAGTGGACCATGAGCAACCCACTCCGCCGCGACGCCGAGCGCCGCCAGGCGCTCGTCGAGATCGACGCGCTGGCCGCCGTCATGCTCGGAATCACGGCCGATGAGCTGTGCGCCATCTACCGCACCCAGTTCGGCGTGCTCCGCAAGTACGAGCGGGTGATGCAGCACGACGCCAACGGCCGCCAGGTATCGAGGGAGGTACTCAAGGACGTCGAGCGGTTCGGCCCCCGGGCAGACCTCGGCCGCTTCGAGCTGCCCTTCACCCCCGTCGACCGCGAGGCCGAGATGACCACCGCCCACGCCGAGTTCACCCGCAGAGCGATCACGCGGGAAGTGACGGCGACATGACTGACGCGTCGCCGGCCGAATCTCTCCTCCGCCGTGCCGTTGCCTCTCTCAGCGGCAGACCTGATGCGCTTCTCATCAGCGCCGACGGACCCGACCGGCCCGATCTGATCCTGATCGACCGGTGGGCCGGAATGTACGCGATCGAGGTCGAGCCGCACGGGGTCACGATTGAAGACCGGACGCCGTTCGTCCGGCTCAACCGCAAGCGCGCCGAGCTGCGAGAGACGCTGGGAGCGCTCGCGAGCCCGGGGGTCGGTGCCGCTGTGGTGCTTGGAGCGGCGGAAGGTCGGCTGCTCTGCACTGCGACGACGGCCAACAACACCGTGCTGGCCACCGAGGATCTCGACGATCCGGCATGGCCCGATCTCCTGCCGGCACGGCCGATCGACCAACCGACGTTCCAAGCGATCGTCGATCGGCTCGTGCCGGCCGTGGTCTTCACCCGGCACGGACGGGCGGGTGCAGCCGACCCAGGCGCGACCGATCGCGAGGGTGTGCGGATCCAGCTCGACGCCGCCCAAGCCGCGACCGCCCTCGGGCCGGTTGAGGACGTCGCGGTGATCACCGGTCCCCCGGGGAGCGGGAAGACGCTGCTGCTCGCTGCTCGGGCCCGACACCTCGCCCAGACCCATCCAGGCTGGAACATCGCGGTCGTGATGTACAACCGGGCTCTCGTCCCGTACGTCGCGGGCCTCGTCGGCGAGCCGTCGGTGACCGTGACGACGGTCGGTAAGTTCGCCCATCAGCTCGGCTTCCGCATCGACTTCGAGGGCGGTGGCGCAGCGTCGCGCGAGCTCACGAAGGCTCGAGCCCGGGGTATTCCACGCGTCCTCGACGCTGTGCTGGTCGACGAGGTGCAGGACATGGATCCCGCCTGGTTGCACTTCCTGCTCGACGTCGTGCGGCCGGGGCGCGGAGGGGTGGTCGTGGCCGGTGATCCGGCGCAGAGCCTCTACCGCGAGTCGGATCTGAACGACGTGCTCCGCGGTCGAAGCGTCATCCACCACACCCTCGTGCGGCCATACCGCAGCACGAAACCGATTCTGAAGGTAGCCAGTGCGCTATCGCCTTCGTCGCCGGTCGTTGGCATCGAATGGTCACCGGACGGCGAACCGGTGGACCTCATCTGGGCGAGCTCGTGGTCCGAGCAGGCCGCCTGCGTCGCCTGGGAGATCGGGACCATGGTCGCCGACGGCCATCGTAAGCCGGGCGACATCGCGGTGCTCGTCGCCCAGCGCCGGGGCACCCTCGGTCGGCTCCGTGCGGCTCTGGACGCCGAGGCACTTCCGTACGAGGTGATCGACCACACCAACGTCGCCCAGTTCGACCCGGCCGCGCCCACGGTCAAGCTGCTTACGGTGCATTCCGGGAAGGGACATGAGTTCCCTGTCGTGGTGCTCCTCGGGCTCGAAGCGTTGCCGACGGGCGAGGACGCAGAGGCCCGGCAGCGGCAGCGGGTGGGATTCGTCGGGACGACTCGCGCAAAGGATCAGCTGCTGATCTCCTACACCCGCCAGAACGCGTATCTGGAAAGACTCATTGCCCTCGGCGACGACATTCGTCGATGGACCTGGCCCGACGATTACGAGGTATGAGCTGATGGCGCGCCTGCATGTCCTGGGTGACTGGCACGGGCCCGGTGAGGAGAAGGCGGCGACGAGGCTCGCCGCCGATCTTCCCGACGACTGGGACGTCGTGGCCGGAAGGCAGATCCCCGACCCGATGGGTGCGGTCGACATCGACCTGGTCGTGGTGGGGCCGCATGGCGTCTACGTGTGCGAGGAGAAGGCCTGGGGCAGGCACGTGGTGGCCGGGGAGGTCGCGTGGTATGTCAATGGCGAGAAGCGGCACAACCCGGCCAACCAGGTTGCGCACGCGACGCGGGTGCTCGCCGGTCGCCTGCGGACGAAGGTCGACGGATGGGCACAGGGTCAACGGGAGCTGCCGCGGGGCGTACGCCCCGTCTCCGGTCACGTGGTCCTGTCGCACGACTCCTTGGTCCTCGAAGGCGCCGAGGATCCCGGCGCCTTCGCCGTGCTTCGGCTCAGTGACGCCGCGTCAGTGCTGCTGGCCCGGGACGACGCGCTCCCGGGCGCCATGGCGCCGCTCCGCGGCAGGTTGATGAGCTACCTGCTCGGCCTCGGAATGCGGCCCGACGCCGAGCATCCACGACAGATCCACTATTACCGCGTGCTCGGGCGGCCCGCGGTGCAGGGCAATGCGCGGGTGTACCCGGCCGCGAACCCGGCCGGTGACCACGTCGGTCTCTACTGCGTTCCGATCGCCGCCGCGTCCGACCCTGCGCAGGCGGAGCTACTCGCCACCCGGGAGCACGACGCGCTCTCGGCGCTGGCCGCCAAGGAACGCACCTGGCGGGTCCAGGGCTGGTTCGACTGGGATGGCTACCGGGTGACCCCCGTCATCGTCGCGATGGACGGCACCAGCCTGGGCAAGCTCGCCGCGACGAACCGGCCCGAGCACGACGCGAGTGGGCGGGTGCCTCCCGAGATCGGAGCCACCGTCGTCCACGACGCCTTCGTCGCCCTGGCCGCCGTCCACGCTGAGGGGATCACGCACCGCGCGCTCCAGCTGCGCAGCGTCGAGGTCACCCCCGCGAACTGGGTCCGTTTTCGGGACTTCAGCCGGGCGCACCTGCCCGCGACGGAGACCATCGCCCCCGCCCTCGACGACGATCATCCCTCGGCGGCCTGCCGGCCCCCGGGCTTGGCGCTCGAGTTCTTCCAGCCCAAGGACGACGTGTACAGCCTCGCGCTGTGTCTCGTGCAGTGGCTCCACGGCGATGCCGCCGACCTGCCCGACCACGACCTCGCCCGGGAGCGGGCCACCGCCTACCCCGGCGTCGGCCCGACCCTGGCGCGCTGCCTCAGCGCCGACTACGACGGCCGGCCGGACGCGGCCGCGACGGCCGCCGAGACGGCCGAATCCCCCAGTGTCCCGGGCCCGACGGAGGTCATGGCGGCCGGCGCGCTGGTGGAAGGGCGGTATCGGCTCTTGCATGAGCTCGGTGAGGGCGCCTGGGCGGTGACCTGGCTCGCCTTCGACGAGAACGTCGACCAGCACCGGACGCTGAAGCACATGCGTCCGCATCGGGTCAGCTACGAGCAGGTCAAGGCCGAGTACACCCACGCGGACTTGCTCCGCAGCCAGCACTGCGCCCGGGTGTACGACCTGCTCTCCCACCCCGAACCGGGCGTGCTGGTTCAGGAGTACATTCCCGGCCAGACCCTGGCGCGCCTCACCGCCGGCCGCGGCCTCGACGCCGAGCAGTTCCGTCGGATCGCCGTTGACGTGCTGCGGGGCCTCGCCGACGCGCACCAGCGGCTGCTCTATCACCGCGACGTCAGCCCGAGCAACATCATCGTGCGGGACGACGGCAGTGCGGTACTGATCGATTTCGGGCTAGCAGCCCGGGCGAATGCTGCGCAATCGGCCGTCGGATCGCCCCCGTTCACCGCTCCGGAGGTCTGGACCCGGCGCCTGTGGTCGCCCGCGGCGGATATCTACAGCGCCGCTGCCTCGGTCTTGCACGCGATGCTCGGGCGGTACCCCTATGCCGGGCCGGGCGTGGACGAGCGCAGGACGCTGGTCCAGCCGTCCGATGACGACTGCCAGCGGTACGGCCGCGCACTGCTGTCGGCACTGTACGAGGGAGTGAGCTACGACCCAAGCGCCCGGCCGAGCGACGCCGCCGAGTTCGCCGAACGGGTGCAGGGAGCCAGCGACACCCCGGTGGCGGAATCCGGCAGCCGCATGGTAAACCCGACCGTCGCCGCGTTGCGGGGCCTGTACCGCCGCAGCGGGATTGGGAATGCCGGAAACCGAGGGATGGACGATGACTTCGCCCGGAGCACCTACGCGCCTACACGTCTGGACTCGGAGCTACTTCCGGCGATTGTAGGCGGCACGCTCGACGTCGTGGTGCTAAGCGGTAATCCCGGCGACGGCAAGACGTCGTTCCTGGTGCGTGTGGGCGATGAACTCGACGCCGCAGGCGCCGACACAGCGCACGCCGACGCTGCTGGCTGGCGCAAACGGCTCGGCGGCCACACGTTCGCCGCGGTCTATGACGCCTCCGAGTCCCACGGCAGCCTCACCTCCGACGAGCTGCTGCGCCACGCGCTCGACCCTGGCGAGGGCGAGGACCCCACCCGCCGTACCGTCTTGCTCGCCGCGAACGACGGGCGGATCGCGCAGTTCTTCACCGACTACGAGGACCGGTATCCCGATATCGCCGAGCAGCTGGAGCGGCAGCGTACGGCCGAGGCGCCGGCCGGCTCCCGGATCGTGCTCGTCGACCTCAAGCGCCGGGCGCTCGCGCTTCCGGACCACGATGCACGGAGCCTTGGCGGGAACATCCTGGCGCTGTTCACCGAGCCGGACAGGTGGGCAGACTGCACCCTCTGCGTAGCGCGAACCGCCTGCCCGATCCGCGGCAACGCCGAACGGTTGCGCGCAGGTGGCGCCCGGCAGGCGATCTCCGAACTCCTGCTCACCAGCCATCTGCGCCGGCGCCGGCGCGCCACGGTGCGCGACGTCCGGTCCGCATTCGGCTGGCTGATCACGGGTGACCTGTCATGTGAGGACGTGCACCGGGAGCAGGAACGGGGCCAGGATCCCGGCGCCGGGCCGAACCGGCTGGCGTCCGACCTCGCCTTCGCCGCGGGCAGCGGCGACTACCTGGTGCAGGAGTGGGCCGAGCTGGACCCCGCGGGGCTACCCGCTCCTGGAGCGGCGCGCGCCGCGCGGGCACGCCGCGACCTCGTTCCGGATCTGGCCGCCGTCGAGCATGACGTCATGGCACACCTCAAGCGCGCACTGTTCTTCGGCGAATGGCCGGTGGCAGGTGCACGACACGAGGTCCGCAGCTACCGCTACCTGGCCGAGTACCTTGACGCCCTGCGCGAGCCCGGGCCGGCGCTGCCGCGGGTCCTGCTCGGATTGTCCCGGGTCCTGGCGTTCGTCGGCTACCGGGACCCGCACCTTGCGCTGCGCGACCGGGCGTTCGACGACCCAGCGGTCCGGGCGATCGTCGTCGTCAAGGAGTTGCGGTCCGAGGAGTTCACCCTTGTGCCAGCCGCACTCGGGTCGACGTATGTGGAGTCTTTCCCGGACCAGCTGGTGCTGCGGCACCGCTCGAATGCCCGCCTGACGATCACACTGGACACGGCCGAACTGCTCCTGCGGGCAGCCGACGGCGAGATCCTCGGCGACACCGCTTCGGCCGCGCTCCGTCAGGAGGTCGAGGGCTTCGGGAACCGGCTGCGGCTCCAGCCGGCCAGTTCCGTCCGAATCATCGACGGCTCCGGCCGCTCGGTGACCGCCTCCGTTGCCGAAGGCGGCCGGATCGTGCGGGAGGTGCGATGACCATCACCTTGCCCAAGGCGCTGCGGACCTACCAGTACCGCGCGCTGACGGTCTTCTCCATGCTCGACACCGACACTGACCGGGTCCTGCCACACCTCTTCGAGCTATGCGTGAAGGGTGGAAGGTCAGCCCGGTCACTGACCAACGCCCGCGACTACGCGACCTATCGGAACCGGTTGCTGGATAGCGGCTTCGTCGTGGGCTTCGAGGGCGTGGACGACCAGGCGCTGCTCGACGGCTGGCTCCGCTCATGTGTCGTCGATATGGGCACGGTCGGGCGGAGCCGCACCGGACAACAGATGCTCGCGGTGGCACCGTTGACCCTCGCTGCCTACCGAGCAGGGCTCCCAACCAGGCGCGAGCGTCACCGCGGAATCGATGAGTTCGTCTACCGACTGCTACTCGCCGAGATCGCGCGGCGCGGATCCAGGACCCAGCGCGCCGATCTGCGTGAGCTCGTTGCCCGGACCGTCGGCCAGGGCTTGACCATCGGACCGGAGCCGCGGTGGGAGCCTCGGCTGGCGGACGCGGCTCAGCTCGACATCGGCGCCCTGCTGGAGTTCCGTTTCGTCGAGGGTTTCGAGATGAGCGACGCGCGTGAGATCGGCGAGCTATCGCCGGATAGTCCCCTGCCGGGAGTGTCGGGCGACATCGGCGCGACCCTGCTCGCTCACGTCCAAATCTATGGGGAGCGGCTGCCGACCCAAGCTCTGATGTCGAGCTTCGCGGCACTGCTGGCGGCGAGCGTGTTCTCGTCCAGCCTGCGGACCGACGCGGCGGCCCGGGAGTTGCTCCGGACCGGTGTGTTGCCGGCCGACATGGGCGATCCGGCGCCGGCGTCGCCGCTCGAGCTGTACTGCGACATGACTGGCGATCTCGGGGCGGAGTCCGACGGCCTCTCCCGGCGCTGTGTCGAGCGCGACCTGGACCGCGTGCGACTCGCCTTCCGCGATCGGATGACGTTCGTCGTCGTCGAGAATGCGCTGACACGGATACCCGACGAGCAGGAGCGGCGGAGGACGCTGTCCCGGCCGGAGCAGCTCGCGCAGCTGGCTTCGCTGCGCGAGCACCGGCGGGTCGAGTCGTACGCTGAGGGCCGTATCGACGACCTCGTGGCCGAGGCGGAGGAGTCTGAAGCTGTCACCGAGACCGAGATGGAGTTCCTCTGCCAGACCCAGGCCGGTCACGGCAGCGAGCTGGATAAGCTCCTCGACATCCTGCAGTTCGTCAACCAGACGAGGGCAACCAAGAACGCGGTGAACTGGTACTGGTCGGTCGGCGGACTCCAGAAGCCCTACGGCATCCTCGACGGCTCGCTGCGAAGCCGGCGATCCTGGCGGTACGCGCCCAGCGACGAACTGATTACTGCGCTGCTGCTTGCGGTGTTCGTGCGGCCGGACGGCGCGACCTATCGCCCCAAGATGCCCATACGCGACGTACTTGATGCGCTGCGTAACCGGTTCGGAATCCTCATCGACCGGCCACCCGCGTTCCTCGACGGCGCCGAAGCCAGAGCCGCCGCGGCGGCGAACCTCGAGGCCTTCAAGCGTCGGCTGCAGTTGCTCGGCTGCTTCGACAGCCTGTCCGACGACTTCTCCGTACAGGTCGTCCGCCACCCCCTCGGAGATTCCTGATGCCCGACTCATTAACCGCAGGTCTGCCCACGCAGATTGTCGACACAATCGCCGACCACCTCGTCGCTGAGCTGACCGGTCACGGGCCCGGCCACTGCGTCCGCATCGACAGCGTCCGGCCTGGTGAGGCGCGGGCGCTCGTGGTCGCGTTGCGCAAGGCTCTTTCAGACGGATCTGCCGACGTCCATGTCCTGGTAGACCAGCCGGCTGACGCCGACGGCGAGACGTCGATCCCGGCTGAACGGGCGGTCGAGCTGCGCAACCGCAAGGAGCGCCAGCTCATCCTCATGGTGCCAGTCGGTAGCGGGTCTGCCGCGAGTTCGCTGGATAACAGCTTCGAACGCATCGATGTCGCACACTTGCTCCGGAACGCCGGCGACGCCCTGACCGCCGAGCTCGACGATGACATGCAGGCCGGGGTGCGCAAGGTCGCGCGGGAGCTGGGCCGGGCGCGGCCGGTCGAGGCCTGGGCTCGTTACGTGGCAGCGGTCGTCGTCGATCCGTCATGGGCCACCGCTGGGGCCATGCTGTGGATGGTAGGTCTCGTCCCCGACCTCGGCGGCGAGGATCTGGTCGACCGCTTGACCCGCAACTTCCGATGTGTCAAGGCCATCTCGCGGCCACTGCGGGCGGTCTCGTCGGTGGCCGACCGGCTCAGCAACGCAGGCCTGCAAGAGGGCGAAGCCCGAGATCGGATCACCCGGTACCTCTCGCAACCGGACGTCGACCTCTCGGACCCCGCATCGTGGGCGTCGGCACTGACCGATACGCCGCACTCCGGCTCACTCACGTTCGAGCACTGGCCCCTGACCGAGCAGCGCACGGTTGAGGTCACCCAGGTGCGTGTCGACCCGTTCCTCAACGAGAACGGGACCCTCCGGACTGGGACGCGGCTGCGGCAGGACGCCGCCGGCGACCTCCCGTACGCGGAGACCGGTGACGGAAGCCCGGCGTCGGTCACGCTGACCTGGAAGACCGAACCCGCGAAGACCGACGCCATCGATCGCTGGCTGCTCGAGGCGCTGCCCCCGGAGGACTTGCGCGATTCGGATACGGAGCCGTTCGCGAAGCAGACGATCAAGGGCGACAAGCGGCGCGGAACCCTCCGCATCGAACTCGCCGAGGAGGACCTCGTCGAGGGCGCACTGCTGGCGGTGCAGCTGTCTGCGCTCGATGCCACCGGCCAGCCCGTACTGCTCACCGACGGGACGGCGGCCGTGCAGGAAAGCCAGCAGTTCGCGGTCCGGTGGGAGGCCGACATACTCGCCGGCACCGGCCGCCGCGCGTCGTCCCCGTCGCTCGCCCAGGCCAACCTGGACGCCGCCCTCGACGGCCAGGACGACCTGAAGAGCGACGCGCCAAGCTGGGACGAGGCGACGTCCGCGTTCTCGCTGCGGCTGGGCGGGCGCCGGACAGTGCTGCTCGCTCTGAGCCCGGTACTCACAAGACTGCAGCGGAAGCTGTTCGACGAACGCGGCCGGATCACCGCCTGGGCGGGTGATGCGCGCCTCGGCGAGGTGCTCGACCCGGACCGCATCAAAACAATTGCCGGGGCACTGCCGCAGAGCCTGGCCGACCGCCGCAGGCGCCTGCTCGGCCGGCTGGGCGAACGGCGTCCGCGCGACGTCGTCGAGACCCTGGAGTGGGACGACGAGCTCCGACAGGACGTCATTGCGTACTGCCAGAGCTACCGACGGGCCCTCGACGCCGCTGCCGACAACGAGAGCCGCCGCGTGCTGCTGACCATGGAGACGGTGACGTTGAGCATCGCGACCGCCGGCCACGCTCCCATCGCGGCGGTCGTCGTCCTTCCGCTCCATCCGATGCGCCTGGCGTGGTTTGCGGAGTACGACGCGACGCTGACGCGCTGGGCGCACGACCTGTGCGGAGACGGCCGGACGAAGGCGCAACGGCGGCAGTCAGTGGACACCAGGCTCGTCGGGCGTGTCACGCCGGCCAACCTGCCGTTCGCCGTCCTCGGTGTGGAGGGGTCCCCGTTCGTCTACACCCGTGAGGCCACGCTGGGCACCGGGATCTACCTCGACCCGGGGGAGGCCGAGCCTGGCGCCGCGATCCAGGCGGTCTTCGACGTGCTCGGCATCGACCGGCGTGACGTGACCCCGGACGTCCCGCCGTCTGTGCTCGCCGAGCGCATCGACGCGTACCGGGTGGTGCACCCGGGCCAGGAGGCGATGCGGCTGCTCGCCTACAACCCGGGTTCGGGCGAGCTGCTCGCCCAGGCTCTGAATGCCTCGGTCCTGCACGCGCCCGTCGAGGATGACGAAGTGGCGGCGCCGCCAGCCCGCCTGGAGGTGGTGGCCTACTGTCGGCGTCCCTCCTTCACCGATCCCCTGCCAGCGCTCACCGATCTCCAGCGACGAGTCGGCGTGCGGCAGGTGCGGGGTGCCCGATCCTTCCTCACACCGCCGCTCGGCCTGAGCGTGCGGTCACACGACCGGCTCGCCTCCGACGAGGACGCGGCCCATCTCGGTGTCATCGCCGACCTGGCCGTCGTCAAGGCGGGGGGAGAAGCGGCGGCGCAGGACATCGCCACGTCGTTCCGAAACCTGCTGACCCCTGCCACGAACCAGCGCGTCGCCGCGGACGGCGGCCTCGCCTGGCGCACCGCCCCGGCGATCCGTGCCCGTGGCCGCGAGGGAGCGGCCGACGCAGTCGAGGCGCACCGGGCATACCAGTCGGCGCTTGCGTCGGCCCTCGGCCACGAAGGCCGGTCCATCGCCCTCACCGCCTCGCTCGGACCCGACGCGCTGGCGTCCCTGCGCGCGGCCCACGAGCGGGCCGACTGGGTGCTGACTCTCGACCGCAACCTCGGGATCGACCTCTACTCGGAGTCCGCAGCGCGGTCGGGCCATGACCAGCCGTACATCCTTGACTACGCACCGGACTTCCTGGAGGGGCTAGGGCCCCGCTTGACCGTGACGACCACCCACCGGGACGAGGTGGAGCGCCTGCTCGAAGACGCGATGACCGAGCTCGATCTCGCAGCGGTGGCCGAATCCGTCCGGGATGTACTCGGCCACCTGCAGGTCGTGTCCGGACGCCTCGCGCTGCGCTTGGTGGGACGGTCGAGCCTGGCCACGGAGGCGGTCAGTCTGGCCGCGCTGATGGCCTGCCTGCGGCATCGCGGCGAGCTGGACGGCACGATCGTCGTACCCGTCGACGCTCACCAGGAGGTATTCGGCGAGTCCGGCCCGGACGCCGGCGTCCGGCGCTGCGACGTGATTCTTGTACGAACGACCGCGCGGACGATGCGGATGGAGTGCGTAGAGGTCAAGTCGCGCCGGGCTGCGGCGCTCCCGACGGCACTGGTCGACGACATCGTCGACCAGCTCGACTCGACAGTCACCATGCTGAGAGACACATTCTTCCGAGCCGATCCACCTCGGATCGACGCCGAACTTCAGCGTGCCCGTCTCGTTGGGATCCTGCGACACCACGCCAACCGGGCGCTCGCGATGGACCTGCTGGATGAGCGCAGGCGCGCCGAGGCCGAGCGCCTCTTCGAACGCGTCGAGGATGGCGCGCTCGTTCCCGAGATCGGGAGGCGCGGTTACGTCGTTAGTCTGGGCGGCGAGGCCGGATTTCCGCAGGAGCACCGTGGGGTCCGAATCGAGGTCCTAACGGCTGCTGACCTTGAAACGGTTGGGTTCGCCCCTAGCGTCAAGGCCTCCGTCGCAGATGAGGACGATGCGCCGGATCTCGGCGACGAGGTTGCGCGATCTACCCTAGCACCTCCCCCGTCGCCGACCAGCGGCCCCATGCTCCCCTCGGGGAGCGAGCCCGACCACGATTGGCCGGATGGGCCTGCCGTTCCGTCGAGCGTGCAGAACGACACTGGGCAGCATTCGGTGGCGCCGACGATCGAGCCGAAGGCCGGGGGCCCTTCGATCAGTCCGCGGACGGTGGACGTTCATCTGGGGCAGGATGCGCACGCGGCCGACGTGCGATGGAGGATCAGCACGTCGGGCAGCCCGCACATGTTCGTCCTGGGCATCCCCGGGCAGGGCAAGTCGGTGACCACCCGGCGGATCCTCAACTCCTTTGCCGACCAGGGGCTGCCGGCGCTCGTGGTGGACTTCCACGGCGATATGGCGGCTGCCCCGGCCGGAGGTGCCGCGGTGCTGGACGCGTCCCAGGGCCTGGCGATCTCGCCATTCGAACTGCGCGACGACGACCACGTTCGTTACCCACAGGCCGCCTGGGAGCTGTCCGAAGTCATCGGATATGTGTGCGGGCTGGGCGAGATCCAACGGAACGTGGTCTACGAAGGCGTTCGGGAGCTGTATCGCCGCAACGGCTTCGGCTCGCCAGATGGCCCGGTCGCTCTTCCCACGATGGGTGAGCTGGCCGACGCCGTCGCCGAGATGGAGGCCGCCGGTCTCGGGCGGAATGTCGCTGCGCGCCTGCGGCCGCTCAGCGATTTCGGCCTCTTCGTGGAAGGCGGAGGCGGCCGAGGGTTTGCCGAACTCCTACGTGAGGGTGTAGTGCTCGACGTTCACGGCTTGATGGAGCAGGTTCAGCTTGCCGCGGGCGCATTCGTCCTACGCAAGGTGTATCGCGAGATGTTCCGCTGGGGTCAGACACAGGAACTCCGGCTGGCTGTGGTGCTCGACGAGGCCCACCGCCTTTCCCGTGACGTCACGCTTCCGAAGATCATGAAGGAAGGTCGGAAGTACGGTATAGCAGTGGTCGTCGCCAGCCAGGGTGTCGACGATTTCCACCGTGACGTTCTGAGCAATGCAGGCACGAAAGTTGCGTTCCGCTGCAACTACCCGCAGAGCAAGACGGTGGCTGGGTTCCTGCGTGGCCGAGCTGGACAGAATATGTCGGTCGTGCTCGAGAATCTCGACGTCGGGCAGGCGTACGTATCCACGCCGGAGCAGGCAGAGGCGAGGAAGGTGTTCATGGCGAGGGACTGACTCCGCGCCCGAGATGCATCAGCTCAGATCGATCTCGGTCAACCGGGTCCTGGAGACTGCGAAGACGTAGGGGCCAGGCCGCTCCCGTAGCCGTTCCATGTCCCGCCACCTGTGCATGACGATCTCGAGCAGGTCCCACACGCGAAGCCGGGCTGGATCGGTGATCGCGAACATCTGAGCGCCGGCCGCCAGGACCGCGTCCTTCTCGACGCGTCGGCGGGAGATGGCGGCGTCGCGGGAGATGATCGCCATACCCGCGGCGGCGACCAGCGGGATCCATTCGGTGTCGCGAGTGCTGGTCTGCTGGACTGGGCACGGCGGCAACGTCCACCGCGAGATGTGCCGCATCCCGTCGTCTCCGGGGAAGGTCACGTCGTGGCGGGCCCGGATGAGCACGTGCGCCAGCCCGAGCGTGTCGGCGTCGACGTACCAGCGGGCGACGCCGAACCCGGTCACGCGACTTTCAGCGGCCGGAGCCTGTCCTCGTGGCGCAGGGCCGCGAGCACGTCGTGCACGTCCAGTCCGAACATCTCGGCGATGTGCCGGGTGTCCTCGCCGACCTCGTACTGCTCACGCAGGATCTCCGTGCGCACGCCACCGACCGCGGACGCGCCCGACGAGATACCGGGTTCCTGCCGCACCGGTGAATCCGGACCGTCGGGCAGCAAAGCGAGTGCGACGTCGGCGCTTGCGTCGCCGCCACGATCCACCCGTTCCAGGAACGTGACGGCTCGCGGGTGGAGTTCCAGTTGCCCGGTGGCGAGCTCGTAGATCACCCGCAGCTCTCCCGTCAGCCCTGCCTCGGTCTGTGCCTCGAGCAGCAGGCGGCGCCCGTCGGTGAACGGACGTAGGTGCGCGAGCGGGTAGCGCAGGCCGAATCGCTCCCGACAGTCCGCGACGAACGGGCGAAGCCGTTGCAGCGAAACGCCTTTCGACCGGTAGGCCCGCAGGTAGTCGGCCTCGACCATCTCCCCCCACGTCACATCCGCTCGCGGGGATGGATCTGGCCTCAGCACCGGAGGGTAGAAGCGGCTCCCGACCTGGTGCCCGTCGAGCCAGTGTTTGAGCGTCGATGCGGGGATGCCGAGCTGGCGGCTCGCCTCGCCCGGGGCCATGACGGGCACTTCGAGGTAGCTCACGTCAGCGACCATCGGCACGCCTCCTCTCTCGCGGGTCGAGCACTGCAACGGCACACCAGAGTATGCGTTCGGCAATACGGTTGGTGGCTCATCGACGATGGTTTGTACGGGGAGTCACGATCGGGTAGTGCGCCCGTTCCGTCGGTATGACCGACTACGGTGAGTTCCGAGAGCGAGGTAGAGGAGGGGTCGCGGTGCTGCCGTCGCTGGTTGCCGAGGATCTGCGTGCGGCGCTGACGAGCTTCCTCGGCACGACCTTCGCGCTCGGTGACGACGACGTGCGGGCCGAGCTGGAGCGGTTCGTCGCCGACCCGGAACAGGGCGTCTTCCGCGGCCCCTACGTCCGGCTCCGGCTCCCGTTCCGACCCGCCGACGACGAGTGGCGGGCCCACCTCGACTGGTCACCCCGCGCATTCCAGCCGCACCGGCACCAGGCCGAAGCGTGGATGCGGCTCGCCTCCCGTGACCGCGTCCCCCGTCCCACGCTCGTCACCACCGGCACGGGCTCCGGTAAGACCGAGAGCTTCGTCGTCCCGCTGCTCGACCACTGCCGCCGGCAGCGCCGCGCGGCGCAGCCGGGTATCAAGGCGCTCGTCCTCTACCCGATGAACGCGCTGGCCAACGACCAGGCCCGGCGCATCGCGCAGCTCGTGCACCAGCACAGCGA
>Ga0136610_1000150_pt1 | contig 16991 bp, 27 predicted proteins | sample AntDrymUQ1342206_2_FD_104804 | JGI IMG/M metagenome (GOLD analysis project Ga0136610, IMG submission 104804) | Polar desert sand microbial communities from Dry Valleys, Antarctica - metaG UQ134 (22.06) | ecosystem: Environmental > Terrestrial > Soil > Desert | place: Antarctica: Dry Valley...
GCGAGTCACCGTACATTCCACCGTTGTAGCAAAAGCATCCTCTCGCCCACTGCTTCTTCTTTATGTCGCGAAGTCCCGCCTGCACGTCCGGGTTGCTGAGGAGGTTATTCTCCTCAGCTTCTATGCGAGCGAGCGCCTGAGCCGATTCGCGGTTGCTCCTGTCACGTTCCCGTATCATTTCCTGGTATTCGATGCGCTCCCGGTCTTCCTTGCTGACCACTTGCAAACCCTCCTGCCTCCGGTTGGGGCCATCACTCTTGAATCGTCACGAAAGCAGCCGACGTTACCCTCGACGTCTCGAACTATCGTACTGCGATCTTCGTACGGGCTGGGGTAGCAGCGTGCCCCAGTTGCTCCGTCATCTCGACCTGGGCGCGAACATGCAGCGGGCATTGGCCCGGCCCGGTGGTACAGGGCGCTTGCGGCGGCCAAGCTGCCCATGAGCCGTGCGCGACATCGTGGTGCCAACACTGCGCACCGCGGGCGGCGACACACCCGCCGCCAAGTACCTCCGCCCCCGGGTGAATGAGCCCGATCCGCAGGTCATGCCGGAGCCCTCCGATAGCGCAACAACAGGTCCTCACCCCGCACTACAGACTCAAGTCGCATGCTCATCGGAGGCTGCGCCGCGACACCGTAAGCGATGCGCGGGCCGTTCCCACCGGCCAGGATCGGGGCCAGGGTGAGGCACAGCTCGTCGACCGCATCGGCCGCCAACATGCCCGCGAGCAGCTGGGGACCGCCCTCGCAGAGCACCCGCTGGAATCCACGTCGGGCGAGTGCCCCGAGGGCACAGATGAGGCTCACGTCCCGCTCGCCCGCGAGGACCACGTCAGCACCGGCGTCAGCCAGTACCGCGCGGCGTGTCGCTGGCGCGGAGCGGCAGGTCAGCACGATCGGTGCGACGACGTTCTCCGCGAACAACGGCGAGGCCGGATCGAGGTCCGCAGAGCGCGTGACCACCGCGAGCTGAGGAACGGGCGACAATCGCTGCTCCGCCCGTAATGCCGCATGGTTGCTGACGTCGTGGTGCGTGTCTCCGTAGCCCTCCGTGCGGACCGTGCCCGCGCCGACCAGGATCACATCGGCCAGCGCGCGAAGCAGGCGGAATAACCGTTTATCGGCGGGCCCGCTCAACGGAGCGGACCGACCATCGACACTGGCGGCGCCGTCAAGCGAGGCCACGAAGTTGGCGCGTACCCACGGGCGCGGCTGATTCGGCGGGTATGCATAGATCGCCGCCAACTCGCGGTCAGTCAACGCTGATCCGGTCGAGGATGGCCACAACGATTCAACCTCACTGGTCGCCACGGCCGGCCATCGTCTCCACTGGCACCGGAACCCAGCGTGGCCGGGTATCAGCCAGATCGGCCGCCCCACCGCGACGGAGCGCCGTAGCCAGGTCATCACGGGCACGCTCGATCACCGCGGCCGCGTCCTCCGGCGCATCGAATGGTCCGGCCGCAACGAACGGTAAGTCGAGTGCCACCCATCTGTCAGCCGACGGCGTGACGTGCGCGGTGGCCACCCGTTCTACCTCCCTCGGAATCGGGATGCCCCGCTCGTGAGCGGCCGCAAGGGCCGTCTCCGGGGCCACTACGGCGCCGTCGAGGTCACCGGCCGGGTCGAGGTACAGGCCGTCTCGCAGCGCGAACACGTACCCGTCGGGAGCGCGAGCGGCGAGCCACTCGAAAGCGCGGTCAGCGGTGCGGCGCAGAACAGCGGCGACCTGGTCATCCTTAACGGCCGCCGTGCCCGCCGGCGTGGACTCCACGAGGGCTTCGACGTCGATGAGCGCAGCAACGTCGGCGGCGTCCTCGATGCGCCACCCCCGCTGGCGTGCGAGGACCACCACGTCGAGTAGCAGCTCGTCGTGCGTGAGGACGACTCCGACTGTTCCGGGCTCACCGGGTGCCGCCGCCGGCATCGTCCAGCGGCCAACGTGCCACCGCTCTGACGGGAGCGGCGCCAGGGGAGCTGTCACGAGCGACCCCCACACAGGCAGGGGTGCGGTTGTTCATCATCGACAGCGCGGGGGGGCTGTGCTGCCGCCCGGACAAACCGGGTACCCCGCCAGCGATGGAGATTACGCGCATAGATCACGACGAACGCAGCGGATAGCGCGAGCATGCCCGGCTGGCCAGTACTCAGTCCGTAGGCCACCCACACAGCCTGGGCGGCGATGCCATAGACCCATCCGACACGCGGGCTGTGCCCACTCACCCACAACCCGACAATGGACACGCCGGCGGCAAGCCAGGACCAGAGTGCGACGCTCACTCGGACCCCTCCGCCAAGTCGACGTTCAGCGTGTAGGCGACTCGATCCCCGGCAACAACCGCTATCGAGGTCTCGACGGGCCGCTCACCGGCATACATCGTGCGCTGGTGCGAGAAAACCGGGACTCCGGGCGGGACCGCGAGGTCCACCGCCTCGGCGGGTGACGGCACCCGCGCCTGCATTTCGATACCGACCCTATCCACGTAGATCCCTGCCCTACGAAGGTGGGCAATGGTGCCCAATCCGATCTGCTCGGAAGAGGCGTCCACTAGTCCCGCCGCGGTAGCCGAGTCAAGGCTCATGTAGGAACAGACGACCTGGTGCGGCGTCCCTTCGATCGTGTACCGAAACGTCCGTCGCAGCACCGGATCTCCCTGAGCGATGCCGAGGGCGGCGGCACTCGATGCATCCGCGGTCGCCGCCGCGTAGGTCACGTCTACGTCGAGGCTGCCGGGTGTCAGGCCCGTGGCCGTCTCGAACAGGCCGAAGCCGCCACCGTCGTCGCCGGCTACGGCCCGCTGGTGCTCCATGCGCAACCCGGCGACCAGGTCGCGCCGCACGAGGCGGCTGGACCGGACATAGACCCCCCGGCGCGGGGCCCGCGGGTCGGAGACCAGCAGTCCCTCGGCGGTGAGGGCGGCCATCGCGCGGGCGAGCGTCGCCTGGGACGTCGTGGCGTAGCTCTCCATGAGGTCGCGGTGCGGCGGCAGCTGGTCGCCGGGCGCCCATTCGCCGCGCTCGATCCGTCGGCGCAGGTCGTCTGCGATCGCTCTCCAGCGGTTGACCGGCACCGGAGGGGCCTCCCGAAGTTTTGGTCCGCATCAGTCTTGACGGCTGGCGCTGGACGCGTCACTCTGGTCCGCATCAAATCATGCGGGAGGCAAGCCGAGCAACAGGGTCCCGGGGGAGCTACCCCGCCGGGGGGACCCCGAGACGGATCGCAGCCACGAACCGAGACCGATGACAAGCGCCCCGGCCCGGTGGCCCTTCGGCCAAGAACGCCCACCGGGCCGGGTTCCCCAACACCCGTCAGGAGTGAGGAGAGCCCGATGTTACAGACGCTGAGGTGTGTGAGCGTCCGCTGTGAGCAGTGCGGGGACGGCCCGTACAACCCGGACCTGCAGCCGCACTGGCCCACCGCCGCCGGCGCGCTCGACGCGGCCGCGGCCGGGGGCTGGCCCGACGGAGACCTGCTCCGGCTGCTGTGCCCGGATTGCGCGACGGTGCTGCGCTGGCAGGCCCGCGGCCATGAGTTCACCGAGTGGCGACGGTGCCGGTGTCAGCAGCTCGTCCCGGCGCATCGAGCAGGCCCGGACGGGTTGTGCGGCATGGCGCTGCGTTACTGCCTGCGGTGCAGCGTGCACGAGTCCCACCCCGCCCCGGCCGGCCGGACGGTGGCGTGATGGGTGAGCCGATCTGGACCGGGCTGGACCCGGTGCAGGCCGACGGGCAGGCGTGCGTGATCTGTGGCCACACCTTCCGTCTCCGGGGGTCGGTGGCGGTGCCGGTGGGGCGCTCACCGAGCGGGTCGCAGGTCTTCGCCTGTGTCGGGCGGTGTACCCACGCTGCCGCGGAGCGACCGGCCGGTGACACCGGGGGTGAGTCGTCGTGAAGGTCCGTATCACCGGTGCTCCCGCCGAGTGCGAGCAGCTGCTCGAGCGGCACGCGCAGGACCTCGAGGTGCGCGAGGTCAGTGGCTTCTACGTCCACCGTCCACCATCCACCGTCGGCGTTGGGTCGGGTCTACCTCGACGTCGAACTGTCCGATGCCCCGGTGCGGGCCGCTGCGGTGCGCACCGACACCGGGCCGGCGTCGCTGGCCCGGCGGGGCGGTGATCGGTGATGAGTGCCCGCAGCAACCCCGAGAAGTTGACCGTCGCGGAGTTGTGCGCCGAGCTGCAGATCGCCCGGTCGACCTTCTACGCCTGGCGGGCCACCGGCAAGGCGCCGCGCTGCCTGCGGCTGCCCAACGGGGAGATCCGTATCAAGCGCAGCGACCTCGACCGCTGGTTGGACAGCCACGAAGAGGGAGTGCCCGCGTGACCGGCATCGATGAGCGGCTCAGCCCGCGGGGGCGGGTCGCGTTGCACGTCGCCGCGGACGCGGCCCTGGAGGGCCATGACCTCGACACCGTGGGGGTGCAGGCCCTGCTGGGCGGCGCGGCGCACGCGGGGACGCCGAGGGAGCGGCTGGAGGCGGTGGTCTCGGGCGGCGCGGCGTGTCGCGGCGGGTCCACCGAGGCGTGGTACCCGCCTTACCCCGACGAGGGGGAGCTCACGGCGGAGGTGCGGGCCGCCGAACGCGAGCACGCCGCCGGGTTGTGCCAGTCCTGCCCGGTGCGCACCGAGTGCCTGGCGCTGTCCTGGGACATCGGCTCCCACGGCGCCCACGGCGCCCACGGGGTGTGGGGCGGGCTGCCCGCGCGGGACCGCCGCGCGGTGGGGCCGCTGTGGGTGCGGCTGTCCCGCCGGCTGGCCGAAGACCGCCCCGACCGGGTCGAGGACGTCGACGGGGAGCACCTGACCGCGGGCTGTGCCGGACGGGGGGCGGTGTCATGAGCCGTGGGCTGCGCCCGGGGAACGTGTTGATGGGAGCTCCCCGCGGTGGGAAGTCGAGTTCGTTCGAGGCGGTCACCGTCGCGTTGCGGGCCTGCGGTGGTGGCCGCTGCCGGGTCGAGGGTGCGGTGGTGGCGTTGTGCGAGCGGCATCACGCCGCGCTGGTGACCGGTGGTGCGCGATGACCCGGGGGATGGTGTACCTGCTGCACTTCGAGCGGCCCTATCGCCACGCCCGGCACTACACCGGCTCCACCGACGACCTGACCGCCCGGCTGGGTGCCCACCGGGCGGGGCAGGGGGCGCGGCTGCTGGCGGTCATCCGGGCGGCGGGCATCGGATGGGACCTGGCTCGCACCTGGCCGGGTGGGCGGGTCCGGGAGCGGCAGCTCAAACGCCAGGGTGGTGCGTCGCTGCCCGTTGTGCGGCATCACCGCGCGCATCCCGGGGGGTGGGCCGCGATGAGCGCCGACCTGAACGCCAAGGCCGCCCAGCTCGCGGCGCTGGACGAGGGCCAGCGCCGCGCCGCGCGGCTGGTGGTGTGCGCCCACGCCCGCGACGTCGCCGACGCGGCGCAGCTCCTCGACGCGCTGGGGCTGGGGCCCCCACCCGCGGCGGACTCGCACAGCACGGAGGCCCACCGATGACCCCCAACCCCCGCGGCCTGGTCGACCTGGATGCTCCGCCCCCAGGTGCGCCGTGCCCGGATCGTCGTGCGTTGCGCGCCGAGTTGGTCGAGGCCGGGCGGCAGGCGTGGCGATGGACCCAGCGTGAGATCGAGCTGCGCGCTCGGCTCGATGACCTGGAGCTGGGCGCACCGGAGGCCCGTGATGGCTGAGACCCCTCACCTACCCACCCGCGGGACCGCGATGAGCCGCCAGGGGTCGGTGGCCCACACCGGTGTGGCGGACCTGCTGGCGCTGACGGATTCGCCGGCGTGGATGCAGTACGCCTTGTGCGCCCGGGTCGACCCTGAGCTGTTCTTCCCGGAGAAGGGCGGCTCGCCCCGGGCGGCCAAGCGCATCTGCCGAGTGTGCCCGGTGTGTGCCGAGTGCCTTGCCTACGTCATCGGGCTCGGGCACGAGGAGCGGTTTGGCGTCTGGGGTGGGTTGTCCGAGCGGGAACGCCGCGAGCTGCGCCGGGACCGCCACCGGGAGGTGGGGGCGGCGTGAACACCGAGTTGGAAACGTCGATCCGCGACGTCGCACACACGGGGCGGATCGTCACCGTCGCCCAGTGGGGTGTTGCGTCGGTGGTGATGGTCGGCTCCGCGATCAGCGCCGGGGTGGCGTTCGACCATTTCGGTGAGCATTTCTTTATCGGGTTCATCACCGGTGTGGCAGTGGATTTTGCGTTGGCGTCGTGGTTGCTGATCTCGCGGCGGCTGCGCGCTGCGGGGGTCACAACGGCGTGGGGGCCGGTATTGGAGTGGGCGACGGCGTTGATGACGCTGTGCCTGAACTCGGGGGCGTCGTTGTTGAAGGGTCACTACTGGCTCGCGTTCGGGCATGCGTTCCTGCCGATCGTGCTGGTGTTCCTCACCATGGCCGGCGGGGAGGCGCAGCACAAGCTGCACCAGCTGATGACCCGCAAACAAACGCAGGAGCAGGCGGCGCGGACGGCTGAGGACGACCGGATCCGCGGTGAGCGCGACGCGGAGCAGCAGCGGATCGCGGCGGCTCGGGAGTCGGAGAACAAGGCCCGCGAGGCCGAAGCGGGCACCTCCCGGCGCCAAGCGGAGCTCGCGGCGGCCCAGCACGAGCGGGAGATGGCCGACCGCGCGGCCGAGCGTGAGTGCCGGCATCGGGAGCTGGTGGGCACCCTCTCGGCGGTGCTCGCGGTGACTAGGTCGCTGCGTGCGGCGGGCCACCGGCAGGCGGTGGCGCAGATGGCGTCGGCGCTGCTGATGAGCGCATCGGTGCGGGGTTCTCGCCAGCGTCGCACCAGCACGCGTCGCCAGGTCCCGCCAGCCGGTTCACCGGCCGGTGTCACCAGCCTTTCGCCAGCCCCTCGCCAGGTCCCGTCGCCAGGTGTTCGCCAGCCCACCTCGCCAGCCGCCGGCTCGGTGTCGCCGCAGGTGGCACCGGATCTGGGCAGGCTGGTGGAGCTGGCGAAACCCCTGCTGGCCAGCGAGCCCACGATGGGCCGCCCGACGCTGGCGAAGCAGCTGGCGGCGGCGGCTGGTGGACACGTCACCGACTACCGCGCCCGCCAGGTCCTCGCGGCCCTCGAGGCGGAACGCCAGGTGGCGTTCGACGCGGAGTTGGAGACCGTCCTGGGCGGCCCGACCGAGAGCGGCCCCAGGTGAGCGTGATCCGTCGTGAACCGCGGCGGGTGCGGCGCGCTCGGCGTCGTGTCGCCTTCTACGCCGACCGGGCACGCCGCGCGGGCAGCCCGAAGGGCCGGATGAAGGTCGCCGCTGATGAGTTGCTGTCCGCCGCGGCGCACGCCCGCAACCCGGCCAGGGCGGCTACCGACGCCGCCGAGGAGGTCACCGAGCAGGCCCGGTGGGTCCTCGCTCAGGCCGACCTGACCCCGGGCGCCCGGGCGTTGTACGAGGACCAGCTGGCCCGCCAGCCCGCGCCCAGGCCGCGGCTTGGTGCGGCGTTGACGTGCCTGCGGGCGGGCATCGGGCACCTGCCGGTCACCGCCGAGGAGCGGGACCGGCTCTACGAGCACTACACGGCTGAGCTGACCCGCGAGGCGGGTCGGCTCCGAGGAGAGCGGTGATCGACATGGGCATCACCAGACCGGACCTGAACCGGGGATCGACCCGGGAGGACCCCGAGCAGGGGGTCCACTGTCCGCCCGAGCCCGCGCCCGATCGGGCGCCCTCGCGCGCGGGCGTGCCCGCGCGCGAGGGCGGTCAAGTGCTGACTCTGCCTGTACCGCGCGAGGCGAGCCCCGACGGGCGGACGGATCTGGTGCCCGTCGATGACGCCGAACTCGTCGAGCCCACCCGGTGCTCGGGTGCGGTGGCGGGGGTGCGGGAGGTGTCGGGCCGGTGGGTGGGTGAGGCCCGGGTGACCGTGGGGGCAGCGCTGGACGGGTCGGTGTGGCGTGCCCGCCCTGCGGCGTTGCGGGACATCCACGCCCGCGTGCAGCGCGGGGAGTGGGCGGGGGACTCGGTCGGGCTGCTGGTGGCGGGGCGGGTCTATGGCTGGTTCGCGCTGGCGTTGGTCGGGTTGCTGTACGGGTTGGCGGAGATCGTGAAGCGCCCGACTCGGCTGGTGATCGCCGCCCTGATCGTGCTGATCACGGTGCTGGCGCTGACGTTGTCGGTCGGTGGCGGTGACACGGCTCGACCCGGTGTCGGCGTCGGTGCCGATGCCGGGCTCGACGAAGGAAATGTGAGGGTGTCATGAGTGTGAACCTGGCTGTCGCACTGTTGATGTTCGCGTTGTTATTCGTCCTGCAGAAACGCGGCGCGACAGGCGGGACAGGGAAGGGCGGTTTCGGGTCCAAGGGTAAGGGCCTGCCGTGGTGGGCAATCATCGGCCTCACGGTGATCGGCGCTTCCAACCTCGCGGTCACCGGCCTCGGAATGTGGATCGCTGCCCGACTCGAGGATCTCGTCGGGTTGTTCGGTGGTGCGTCAGATTTCCTGGCCGGCGCCGGGATGATCGTCACGATTGTGGTGGTGGCCATCGACGTCGGTCGTGACCACAAGGCGGACAAGCCGGCCATCGTCGCCGTGGGCCTGCTTGTCCTGCTGTTCCTCGTCGCTGATGGGCCCATCGCCAATGCCGGTGCGCAGGCGACCACCTCGATCGCGTCGGCGACTGCCGGCGGGATCGGTACTTTGATCGGAGCTTGAGCATGGATCCGATGATGATCGTGGCGATGGTCGTCGCGTCCGTGGTGACCCACGCTTGGGAGCGGGGCAGGGTCAGCGCCACCGCCCGGTGGCAGGCCGCGAAGGCCGCACGCGACCAGCGGGATCAGGCGCGGCGGGCGCGGAGCACGGCCCGCGCCGCCAGGGTGAGCGCGGCCCGGGCGACAGGGCCTCGGGACCTGCTGTGGTGGCCGTATGCGGTGGGATTCGTGCTCGCCGGGACGGGCCGCGCGGTGGTGGCCGCCGGTCAGGGTGCTGCCGAGGGTGCCCGCACAGGTGCGGCTGAGGGTCGCCGGTTTGGGCGTGCGAGCGCGGAGCGGGGCTGGACGTTGCGCCGTGCGTGGCAGGAGTACCAGCACCGGCGCGCCGCGTCGGCGCCGGCGGGTGAGCGTGGCACCACCGGGCGGGAGGAGACGGTGGTGGAACCCTGCCCCGCCTGCGGGGTGTACACCGCCCACCTCGTGCCCGATCAGGAGCTGGGGCGGGTGTGCGAGCCGTGCGCGCAGTGGCGGGCGGGCGGTGAGCAGCCGCCGGAGAAGGAGCAGCCAGACACTGAGGATCCCACCCCGAGCCACGACCCGCGCTGTTCACACGGCCTGATCGCCGGGTACCGCGGCTGCCCCGACTGCATGGCGCACCTGCGCCACGAGGGCCATAGCGGCACCGACGAGCAACTCGAAGCGCTGCTGATCGACGGCTACGACGCCCGCGAGACCTGCGACGGCCGGTGCACAAACAGCGACATCGGCCCCGAGGAGGCCCGCGCACACGGGTTGTGCGCCGGGTGCGGCGGGCGCAGGGAGCTGGTGTGGAACTTCGGCACCGAACACGGCCACACCCCCTGCCGGGAGTGCAACCTCGGCGGGCTGGGCTGGACCAGGCCCCGCGTCTGGACCGGTGAAGTGGCTCAGGGCCACCCAGACCCAGACGGCGACGCGTCGGATCCGTCGTGGTTGTCACCGGACGCCGCTCGCTGGTCTCCGGAGATCGCGGCAGATGTCTGTGATGTAGGGGACGGGCACGCCAGCGCCACCAACCCGGATGCCCCGTGGCACCTGGTACGGGTGCACTGGCCCGACGGCAGCACGCATGACGACGCGATCCGCGGCCACGACCGCGCGGATGCGGAGGTCAACGCCTGGTGGAACTGGTCGGCCGGACCGGTCAAGGCCACCGGCATCGACTACCTGGGGCTCCACCCCGAGACGGGCCGGTACCGCGTGCCGGCACTGCACGACAACCAATCAGGAGGAACCGTCATGACCACACCACTGACCGCCCAGGGCACCGGGGAGGGATACGCCGACACCGTCACCACCCTGCAGACCCTGGCCCGGCAGCTGGTCGCCGCGCACGAGACGGCGCAGCGACTAGGTGAGCAGCTCACTGCCGACGAACTCGACTCCGACACCCTGGTGCGGGTCGCCGACCTGATGGACACCCTCGACACGGTGGCGCCGCTCGCGGAGGACACCGCCAAGCACGTGCAGCGGCGCCACGAGCCCGTCGCGGAGGCGGTCACCTCGGCTGGTGGATCAACGAACGTGGCCCGCAGGGCCTGGTATGACGATCACTGACCACCCCGGATGGCCCCGCCCCCACTGCTGGTGGGCGCCCGCGTCGAGGCGGAGCGGGGCACGTGAGCGACACACCCGAGACCGAGACATTCGAGACCGGCGCGCCCGGGACCGAACCCGGCGAGGCGCCGCCGAGCTCGTGGGACCTGGCCTGTGAGGAACTCGCCCGGTGCCGGCGGCGCTACCGACGCCAAGGGCTGCCCCTCGCGGCGATCGGTGGCACCCATATCGCCGGCGGGTTGGCCTCCGCCGCGTCGGGGGCGATGGTGCTGTTGTCCCTCGGCGTCGGACTCGGCGCGGCGGCGGGGGCCTACGCCTACGCCCACCAGCGCGGGGGACGCTGGAGCCGGACCTACGCCGCTGTTGCCGCGGCCAGCTCCGCCGGGTGGCAGACCGCCGCCACCACCGTCGCCGACCCGACCGGCCCCGTCATGGTGGGCGTGCTGTGGGTCGGTGGGGCTGCGCTGGCGCTGCCGTGGTGGTGGCGCCACGCCGAACCTGATCTGGACGTCACCGCGGAACTCGCCGAACCCGACGTGGCACCCACTGCGCCTGCGCCGATCCCGCCGACCGGGATCGACCCTCGGGTGATGACCTGGGGCCGTCACCTCGGGGCCAAGGGCAAGGCGCTGGCCGGTTCCAGCCTCGCCGACATGGTGGACTTCGCCTACGGGTGGAAAACTACCGTCGAGCTGCCTATCGGGCATCACTGGCACGAGATCCTGGCCGCACAGAAGGCGATCCTGTCGGTCTACGACCTGCCCGACGGGCGGGTGTTCCCCGAAGCCATCCCCGGCGCGTCGGTGCGCAAGGCCCGCCTGACGGTGCTCACCAGCGACCCGCTGGAGCGCGTCACCTACTGGACCGGCCCGGGCCTGGACCCGGTCGCGGGCACGTGCCCCCTAATGACCACCGCCGATGGGGAACTGCTGGGCTTCCGGTTCTGGTGGCCCGGGGCGGGGGCGTGTCACGCCCTGATCTCCGGGATCAACGGGTCCGGCAAGTCCAAGATCCTGGACCTGCTCATCGCCGAAGCCAACGCTTCCGACCGGATGATCCCGTGGCTCATCGACGGCGGCGGCACCAGCAAGTGGCTCGACCGGCTGCCCACGGCGGTCGGCACCCCAGCCGGGGCAAGGAGGCTGCTGACCTACGCGCTGCGGGTGATGGACGCCCGCCGACCGCTGATCCGCCGCGGCGACGCGGACTCCCTCGACCCGACCCCGGACCTGCCGCTGATCAGCATCGTGATCGACGAGGCGCACAAGCTGCTGATGAGTGACGACGAGACCGACAACACCGACATCCGCCGGATGTGTGAGCGCCTCGCCCAGGAGGGCCGCAAGTTCGCCATCCAGCTGATCCTCGCCACCCAGGTGCCCTCAGCGGCACAGCTCGGGGGCAGCACCGTGCTCCGTGACCAGCTCAAGGTCGGCGCCGTCGTCGGGTTGCGGGTGGCGGAGTCCACCTCCGGGAACATGATCACATCTGGTGCGCCGATGCCGGAGCCGCTGCACCACCTTCCCGCTGTGTTCCCCGACGGGTCCCCGACCAAGGGGCTGGGGTACATGCTGACCGGGCGGATGATCCGCTCCCGGTCGCTGCTGATCGAGGACCCCCGCTCCCAGCCGGTGACGGTGACACGACTCGATCCGGCATCGGCGGCGGTGCCGGTTCCGGACCTGCAGGCCGACGAGCCCGGCACCGACCACCCCGCCCAGACCTCGGCCGGCCCGACGAGCCCACTGCGCCCGGCCGTGGCCACCGGCGACACCGAGGCCACCCGCCGAGTTGAGCAGGCCCTGCACGACGGCACCCCCGGCGACGTCCCCGCGCTGATGCGCGCCACCGGACTGTCCATGGGCCAGGTCCGCCGCGCGCTGGCCGCACGCAACTAACCCAGGGAGACACGATGGGCATCACCGACACCCGAGCCGCGCTACACGCCCTGACCCGCCTCGAGGTGGATCCGGAGCTGCCGGATCGGATGCGCGCCGACGGGGTCGACGACGTCACGATCTGCGCCGTGAGCCACGCGGTGGAGCTCGCCGACGCTGCGCTGGCCGCGCTGGCCGCAGCGGCCGAGGCGCAGGCCCACGCCGACGCCGCGGCCGGGGCGGTGGACCCCGATGACGCGTCGACGGCCACCGCGGCCGCGGTGGCGCAGGCGAGCGCGGACGCCGCGGCGGGACAGGCGCAGGCCCTGGCTACCGACGCCGCCGGCGCGGCGGTGGCCGCCCTGGCCGGGTTGGAGCGCCGCCACGGGCCGATGGAGGCCGCGGTGGCCGGGGCGGGCGGCAGCACACGCGTGGCCCAGACCGGGTGGTATGACCGGTGACCCCGGAGCTGTGGGCACTGCTGGCGGTCATGGTGCTGGTGCTGTGGAGCCACCACCTGTGGCACGTGCGGCGCTACCCGGACCGGGCGTGCCGGGTGTGCAACGGCTCGGGGAAAGCCACCAGCAGCGACTGGCTGGGCCGCACCGTGATCGGCGCGTGCCGCCGCTGTAGGGGAGTCGAGCCGACCACACCACGACGGCGGTGGACCCGGTGACGGGCCGATCACACCGCGCCAGCGGAGCGCCGACCACCCCCGATTCACGAGCCCGACGACGACGCGTTCTGACCCGCCCGGCCCGGTGCCCTTCGGCCAAGAACGCCCACCGGGCCGGGTTCCCCAACACCCACCAGGAGTGAGGAGACCCACGATGCTACCGGCGCAGACCTGCGTGGGCACCCATTGCCAGCTGACGGTGACAGAGCAGCTGACAGCGCTGGTGCTGTCCCGACCGCTCCCAGGCGGCGGGGTCTACGCGGCACTGCGCGCGATGTGCACGCTCTCCTCACCGTTCGCCCCAGCGCGCGATGGGCGGGTGGCGTGATGACCCGCCAGTGGCCGATCCACGTGACCGAGTTGTGGGACGGGCGGGTGGTGTTCTGCCGCGGTCGCTGGGAGGGGTTGCCGGTGTTCGCCTGGCGTGGGCGTCCCGGCTCGGTGCCCCCAGGTCAGGCGACGGTGCGCCAGCTGCGGGGGATGGGGCTGCGGGCGGGTGGTCAGGACCAGGTGGGAGTGCTGATGTTCGCCCACCGCAAGCCGTATCGGCGCCGCGAGTTCGCCGCCCTCTACCGGATCGACCTCGCCAAACCGCGCCGGCCGGTGAGCCCCGCGCAGCTCGCCGCGCTGGGCCAGGCGATGGCCGCCCGACGGCGCTGCACCACGTGTGGGCGCGACGCCGGGTACTGCGTGCCGACCTCCACCCGCCAGTGCTGGACCTGCTTCCTGCCCACCGACCCCGAGGTGGGAGACGCCGCATGACACCACACCGTCGGAGAGGACTAACCCGCCCGTGACCAACGACGTCCTGCCCGACCCGCCCGACGTCGACGACGGGTTCTGACCCGCCCCGGCCCGGTGGCCCTTCGGCCAAGAACGCCCACCGGGCCGGGTTCCCCAACACCCACCAGGAGTGAGGAGACCCATGATGCTACTGACGCCACACCAGCGTGAGCGTGCACTGTCTGACCAGCGCGGGGATGGTCCCGGCGACGAGCGCCTGCTGGGCGTCGTGCTCACGTGCACCGACTGCGACACGACTTACGAACCCAGCCGCGAGGACTTCGCCACCGGTCGCACCGGTTGCCCGGACCCGGATTGCGGTGGGTGGGCCTTCTCCTCCGCGCTGACCGAGCCGGCCACCATTGGGGGTGCCCGATGAGCACCCGTGACCTGCTCGCTGCCCTGCCCGCGCTCACCGAGGTGCTGACCGAGCTGAGCACGCGAGACCTGCCCGAGCTGTGCTTGATCGGGGCGCGGTACTCGGTCGTGTCGCGTCGCTCCACCGGTGAGCTTCAGATCGCCCAGCCCAGTCCCCCGCCGGCCGGGGTGCTCGCTTGGTGCGACGCGATCCGCGCTGGCAGCGGGCAGTGCCTGCCATCCGCAGGCGACGACCACGACGAGCGGGTGACGGTCACCGCCACCGGCCAGCTCGGTGATCTGCCGGTGCGGGTCCTGACTGCCCTGCCACGAGACCTCGCCACGCAGCTGGGTGCGCGATGGACGCGGGACCGGCTACGTGAGCTGGTGGGCCCGCATCAGCGCCGGCTCGAACCCGCCGGGGGGGCCCGATGAGCGGGAGCCGTCCCACCTACGTGTCCCACTCGTCCCGCGTGGAGGTGCTGATCACCTCCTTCGGCCACCTGCACAGCGACCCACCGAAGGTCGACCTGCTCGTGGATGTCCGGGATCACCTGCGGGACCCGCACACCGACGCCGCGTTCCGGGCGCTGACCGGCCATAACACGGCCGTCGTGGAGCGGGTCCTGGCGACCTCCGGGGCAGACGCGCTGATCGAGGGCCTGGTCGCCACTGCGGCCGCGCTGCTCCCCACCGCTCGGAGGACCGGGCGCTTGGTCCGGGTCGCCGTGGGCTGCGCGGGGGGCCGTCACCGTTCCGTGGTGATCGCTGATGCGGTGGCCGCACGGCTCGCCCTCGCAGGGTGGGGCACTGAGGCTGAGCACCTGCACATCGGCGAGGCGGTGGCGCAGCGGTGAGACACCCGATCGCCGCGGTGCGCGGCCTGCCTGCGGGCTACGCTGGCGCCGGCTGGGCGCCCGAACCCGACGACCGCACCGACCCGCGTCGCCCCCACACCCCCGACCCTCGTCTCCGGCGCCACGGCCCGTGGCTGATCAACGACCACGCCGCGGACCCCGAGCTGGCCAACCGCCGGGCGCCTGCGCACGGCATCTACTTCCGCGAGCACCACTGCGGGTTGACCGAGTGGGCCGCGGCGTGGCACGGGTGGCCGATGTTCCGGTGGGCCGGGCCACGCATCCACTGGACCCACCCCCTGGTCAGCCCGTGGAATCCGATCCTGGCCCAGGAGCTCACCGAGGACCGTGCCGGTTACCCGCACTGGCCCGGGGACTGGGAGTGGTGGACCGCGCGCGCCCTGTGCCAGGGCCGCAAGGCGGGCGGCTACTTCGGCATCTCACCGCGCCGCGAGCAGCGCCGCTGGGTGGCCGAGCACCGTGATCGGCTCGCCATCGCCCGCATCGGCGGGCAACGCCTGAGTACCTGCTGCTACGCCGCCCAGCGGGGCACCCTCACGCAGGTCTACGACGACACCCTGGACGCCCTGGGCGCCGAGTACCGGCGGGTGTTCACCGCGGCCGGGGCATCGGAGCTGGCCGAGGACGCCGAGGTCGACCTGACCGGCCACGCGCACGCCCGGCTGCTGGACCTCGCGGTGAACCATGAGGACGTGCCCGCGGTGGTCCGTGGGCTGGCATTGGGCTACCCGCCGGAGGTCACCGCCGGAACCATGCTGCACCGCCGAGCGCATCCCCAGGAACGGGCCTACGCCGAATGCGGCGCGTGGTGTGAGCACACCCAGGCGGTGACGTCATGACTGCCACGCCACGCCCGCCGCACACCATCTCGCTCCGCGAGCGCGCCGACGGCGGGCGCCGTCCCCACGTCCTGCAGGTCCGCGCGTTGGCCGCCTCGGTGAGGACCTCGCCGACGGCGGCCGGGGTGTGGTGGTGATGCCGTGCGGGGCGGGTAAGACGCTGCTCGGGCGGTGGTTCGCCGAGCAGGTCGCGGCCCGCCTGGTCGTGGTGTGTGTGCCCACGTTGGCGCTGGTGCCGCAGACGTTGCTGGCCTACCGCTCGCAGACTTCGTGGCCGCACGCGGCGATGATCGTGTGCTCGGATCCGGCCAGCGGCAGGGCCGTCGGGTTGGCGGATCTGGAGCTCCCCGACTGGGCCCGCGCGGCGGTGACCGCGTCGACGTCGACGCGGCGCATCGGTGAGTTCCTGACCGGTTCGACGCCGGGGGCGCGGCTGATCGTGTCCACCTACCACTCCGCGCCGCGGGTCGCCGCCGCGCTGCGGGCCACCGGGCGCACCGCGGACCTGCTGGTGTGCGACGAGGCGCACCGGCTGACCGGGCAGCCGCGTCGGGAGTTCCGTGCGGTCCTCGACGACGACGCGCTGGCGGCCCGGCGGCGGATGTTCCTGACGGCGACCCCGGTGGAGGCAGCCGCGTGGGCGGCCGATGTCGACGACGAGGACGTGACGGCGCCGCTCTCACTCGACGACGAGGAGTTGTTCGGGCCGACGATCTACCGGGCCACGTTCGCCGACGCGGTCGCCGCGGGCCGGCTGGTCGACTACGACGTCGAGGTCCTCGCTGTCCGCCCGGCCGCCGGCGACGACCCCGACAGGGACGCCGGGGCGCCGGGTGCTGCGCACGCCGTGCTCAGCGCCGTCCGGGACGGCGCAACCCGGGTGCTCACGTTCCACTCCCGGGTGCGCAGCGCCCGCGAGCTCGCCGCCCACATCGACGGGCACCGGCTCGCTGACGGCCGCACAGTGCGCGCCGAGCACCTCGAGGCACGCCACGGTGCCCACCAGCGCGCGGCCGCACTCGAGCGGCTCGCCGATCCGGCGCCGGGCACGGTGAGCGTGCTCGCGTCGGCGCGGATCCTCACCGAAGGCGTCGACGTGCCCGCGGTGGACACCGTGGTGTTCGCCGAACCGCGGACCTCGCCGGTGGACGTCGTGCATGGCCCGGGTCCGACCCGAAACCCACACGGCGATCCTCACGCTCACCCTGCAGGCGCCGCCGACGCCGTGCTCCCGGGACGCTGGGCGTCCGTACCCGCCTGGCCGACCTGGGCACTGCTCGGCGACATGATCGCCCGCGGCTGGCCGAAAGCATGGATCGCCCGCGAGATCGGACA
>Ga0136610_1000152_pt1 | contig 16911 bp, 16 predicted proteins | sample AntDrymUQ1342206_2_FD_104804 | JGI IMG/M metagenome (GOLD analysis project Ga0136610, IMG submission 104804) | Polar desert sand microbial communities from Dry Valleys, Antarctica - metaG UQ134 (22.06) | ecosystem: Environmental > Terrestrial > Soil > Desert | place: Antarctica: Dry Valley...
GCTTGCCATCGGCATCGTGTTCATACCCCAGATCGCCCGCGTCGTACGATCCGCCGTGATCAGCGTCCGGGAACGTGACTACATCGAAGCCGAAAGGGCCCTCGGGGCAGGCGACGTCCAGATTGTTTTCTCCGGCGTCCTGCCTAACAGCATGGCACCCCTCATCGTGCAGGCCACCCTGACGCTCGCGACGGCGATCCTGGACGTGGCAGCGCTCTCTTTCCTCGGCCTGGGCGCCCGCGCCCCAACCCCAGAGTGGGGCGCGATGCTGACAGACGCCTTCAATAGCGGGTTCGGCGTCTTCCTCCAGGGCCAGCACGCCATTATCTTCCCCGGTATCGCTATAGCCCTCTGCGTCCTCTCCGTGAACTTTATCGGTGACGGCCTGCGCGACGCCCTGGATCCGCGGGGCAGGGGGTAGCGGACGAGTATCGGCCTCGCGAACTATCATTAACGATCTGCGTTGTTTTGTTGCGCGGGGGCTGTATCATATTCCTTCGTGAGAGCCGAACGCTACGGGTCGTGGACCCGCGAAGGCAAGAGCACGCGTTACTTCAGGTCCTGGGGGCGGCCGGGCCGCAAGGTGCTCGTGCTGGCCGGTCTGGTCCTTATCCTACTCTCCGTAGGGCTCGTGTTCCTCGACGTGAGGAGGGCCGGGGAAGAGACCGCTGCCTCGCCGCCGAAGAGGGACGGGATCATGAAACTGTCCATCCCGAGCATGAGACACGCGGAAAACGTGCCCGTATACACTGCCGCCGCGTACAACAAGCCGGCTCTGCGCAACGGGACGTTGCACCTCGAAGGAACAGGCTTCCCGTGGCAGCAGGAGGCGAACGTCTACATCGCGGGCCACAGGCTGGGCTACCCGCGCACAGAGAGCTTTCTGGTGTTCTGGGATCTGAACAGGTTGAGGATGGGACGCAAGGTGGTGCTCACGGACTCAGAGGGCGAGAGATACATCTACAGGGTCTACGACCGTTTCGTGCTGGGCCCTGACGATACCTCAGCCACGAAGCCTGTAGCGGGGAGGAACGTAGTCAGCCTCCAGACCTGCACGCTACCGAACTACAAGGACCGCCTGATCGTACGCGCCGAGCTCGAAAGAATCGTGCAGGGCCCGGCGCATCGACCAATGCCAAACAAATTGTCATAGGGTGGATCATTGTAGGGGCGGTTCGCGAACCGCCCGACGACGAACCGCCTCTCTACCCCGTCGGCTTGCGGGCCCTTAGCGAGTACATGAGCGGGATCCTTGGCGTGCCCTCAGGCAGGCGATAGGTGTCGAAATCCGACTTCTCCAGCATGGGCCATCTGGGAAACACTGTGTAGTCGTATTCGTGCAGCAGCTCGACACTAAGGCCGGCAGTGGTCACCGCGCTCACCACCTCGCCGAGGGTATGGTTCCATTCGTACGTAAGGTTGTTCGAGGTCTCGGCGTCGAAGTCTGCGTAGGTGCCTGGCTCGTCCCATACCCTGGGATTCGCGTCCTGGAAATAATCGTGCTCCACGCTCAGGTCTTCGTCTCCGAAGACATCGGTGAAGGGGTGGAACTCCGTGAGGTACAGAAAGCCGCCTGGCTTCAGTAGGTCAGCGACCACCCCGGCCCACCGTCCGATGTCGGGGAGCCAGAGGATCGCACCGCGGCCCGTGTAGACGATGTCGAAAGTGAGGCCGCCCGTAGCACTTACAGCCTCGTAGACGTCCGTGTGCACGAACGTGGCTTCAATCCCCATATCGGCGGCCAGTCCGCGGGCCGCTTCCACGGCTGGGGCCGAGAAGTCGAGGCCCGTCACGCGGGCACCGCGGCGGGCCCAGCTCAGGGTGTCGATCCCGAAATGGCACTGGAGATGTAGCAGATCCTTTCCCGTTAAGTCGCCGACCTCGTCGATCTCGAAAGGTTGCAGGCGCTCCTGACCCTCCTTGAAAGAGGCAACATCGTAGAACTCCCCCGAGACGTGGATAGGGACACGCTCGTCCCAGTTGGCCCTATTCGCCTCCCGCCACTCCTCGCGCCACTCACCCATCACCCTCTCCTCTCGAACACTTCTCGGACCTACGACCCATCAAAATAGTACACATCGCACATAACTCCTGAAACCTGTTGCCTGAAGCGGCGGTTTGCTTGGCAAACCGCTCTCAAAGGTTCTCTATCGGTACTGGCTCGACCGGGTCAGCGAGCTCGAAGCCGAAGACGCGCGAGTAGAAATATAGCTCGCCGTCAAGAGCCCGCTTGATGTTCTCGGCGCGCCTGAAGCCGTGTTGTTCGCCCTCGAAGGGTACGTAGGAGACGGGCAGGCCCTTGTCGCGTAATGCAGCGAACATCTTCTCGGCCTGCTCTTTGGGCACCACCTCATCTTCGAGGCCCTGGAAGAAGATCACGGGGCAAGAGAGCCGCTCGGCGGAGTGGATCGGCGAACGCTCCAGGTAGAGGTCAGCGCGCCCTGGGTAGGGCCCGATCAGGCGTTCGAGGTAGCGCGACTCGAACTTGTGGGTCTCCCTTGTCAGGGCCTCGACGTCGCTGATCCCGAAGTGGCTCGCGCCTGCGGCGAACGTATCCCTGAACGCGAGCGCGCAGAGCGTCGTGTAGCCGCCAGCGCTGCCGCCGGTGATCATCAGCCGGTCGCCGTCAACGAGCCCGCGCTCAGCCAGGTAAACCGCTCCGTTGGCGCAGTCGTCGACGTCGACGATACCCCACGCGCCTTCGAGGCGACGACGGTATTCCCGCCCGTAGCCCGTGCTCCCGCCGTAGTTCACGTCGAGCACGGCGATGCCGCGGCTCGTCCAGTATTGGATCCCCGGATCGAGGGCCGTAGTCGACGCCGACGTCGGACCCCCATGGCTCATAACGAGAAGCGGCGGGAGTTCGCCATCTGGCGCCGTGTAGTCCCAGTTATTCGGCGGGTAGAAGAAGGCGTGTGCCGTCTGCCCATTCTCCGTAGGGAACTCGACGGGCCCGGGAACAGAGAGGTAGCCAGGGTCTATCTCCAGGTCGCCCGAGCGACGCAATACCTCGTCCAGGCCATTAGAAGGGTCCAGCCTTACTATGCACGCTGCCTCCGTTGGCGAGCTGCCAAGGAAGAATACATTGCCGGTGGGTTCATCCGCACGCACGTATGCGATTGTCGAGTACGGCGTCTCTAGCGGCCCGAGCTCTCCGCTCTCCGTATCGAGGATGGCGAGGTGCGAGCTTCCGCGCTCCGTGTACGAGCACACGATGCGCCCCGGCGAGACGAAGGCGTAGGTAGACATCCCGAAGACCCACTGCGGCGAGCCGAACTCCGCCCCCCTCTCGCAGAGCGGCTCGACACGTCCCTCGCGGTAGAGGTTCCACCAGCCCGTTCGGTCAGAGACGAAGTGGAGCGTGCCTTGGGGGGACCACTCTGGCTGGAAGATGGATTCATCCTGGCCGCCGGCGACCCGCTCGACGTTCTCGGGGAGCCCGTCGGCCCCAAGATCACAGACCAGCAGCTCAGTAGCGTCCCAGGGCATGTCAGGATGGTGCCACGTCAGCCACGCGAGGCGCTGGCCATCGGGGCTCAGGCGCGGCGATGAGTAGAAGTCGTTGCCCGAGACGAGCACACGCTCCTCTCCGCTTTCGAAGTCTACACCGACTATCTCGTTTACGGGTTCGTGCCCGGCGTGATCCTCCCTTACGGCTATGAGGCGGCTGCGGCCCAGATCTACCACCATGTCAGCGTATCGCCTGCCGGTCTCCGGTGTAAGCGGAGCCGGTTCGCCGCCGGGGGGCCGGCGGTAGATCCTCTGGTCTGCGAAGTTCGAGAAATAGATGGTGCCTCTGTCGACCGTGAAGCCGCCTCCACCGTACTCGTGTACCCGCGTGCGCGCATTGAAAGGCTGCGGCGTCACATCCTCGGTGCGTCCGTCCGGCGTCTGGCGCACGACGACGTTGCGCCCGCCCTCGCCGGGGCGGCTCTCCAGCCAGTACACATCCCTACCATCGATCACTACTTCCGCCAACCCCACCACGCCCCTGACGATCACCTCCGAAGAGATCGGGGACCTCCAGGAACCGTAGGGCGCGACTCCTCGTTCGGACATAGTCTCGCTCCTCCGCGTATAGCGGTTTCAGGAAGGGACTTCCTGAAACCGCAGCTGGTCAGCCAGTCAGCACTTCAGCTTTTTGTTCTTGCTGAAATGCTTCTACTCGGAGGACTCGAAGACCAGCCACGAGCCCTTGAGGCCCTCGCTTATCGTCTCGCCCCCCCTGCGGGGCACCACGCTCACGAGCCGATCGCCCTGGCGGGCGAATTCCTCCAGCGACTCGACCACTTCATCGCGGTGCAGAACGAAGACTACTCTGTGTTGCATCGTGAGCTCCTCGATAGACTCACGCCGCTCCTCTTCCGCACCAACGGCCTCCGCCAACAGCCGCTCACGCTCGGCCGCCTCGGCCCACAGCCGGCTTCGGCTCGCGTCGGCCTCGGCCTGCAGGGCGGAGTCCCGCTCACGCCAATCCTCCAGATACTCCTCGATCCGGTGCAACATCCGCTCTATGGCAGACGTGTGATGCTCGCCCATCGCCAGCCTCCTCTATCCGTGTGCCCGAGTGCTACTCACTCTACCCCTGTTTCGCCCGTCGTGCCTGAGGAAGGATCGGGTACCTCCAGGGGTTACGTCTTGAGCCGGTAGCCTGTCTTGAAGATCCACCACACAGCCGCCAGGCAAAGGGTAAGGAAGAGGAGGGTCATGGCCAGGCTCACGCCAACGTTCACGTCGGCGATCCCGTAGAAACTCCAACGGAAGCCGCTGATCAGGTAGACGATGGGGTTGAAAAGGGTGACCGTTTGCCAGAAAGGCGGCAGCATGTTGATAGAGTAGAAGCTGCCGCCGAGGAAGATCAGGGGCGTGACGATGAGGAAAGGCACGAGCTGCAGCTTCTCGAAGCCTTCGGCCCAGATGCCGAGGAGGAAGCCGAAGAGGCTGAAGGTCACGGAAGTGAGCACGAGGAACGTGATCATCCACAGCGGGTGCGCGATCTCGACCGGCACGAACAGTCCCGACGTGGCCAGGATGATCAGTCCCAGGATGATCGACTTGGTCGCTGCAGCCCCGACGTAGCTGATGACGATCTCGACGTAGGAGATGGGGGCCGACAATAGCTCGTATATCGTGCCCGTGAACTTGGGGAAAAATATGCCGAACGACGCGTTGGAGATGCTCTGGGTCAGCAGCGACAGCATGATCAACCCCGGCACGATGAAGGCACCGTAGCTGACCCCGTCGATATCCGTGATGCGCGAGCCGATAGCAGCGCCGAAGACGACGAAATACAGGGACGTCGAGATAACGGGCGTGACAATGCTTTGCAGCAACGTACGCCCGGTCCTCGCCATCTCGAACGTGTAGATCGCGCGGATCGCGTGAAAGTTCAATCTCTCTCCTTCACCAGACTGACGAATATCTCTTCGAGCGAGCTCTGTTTCGTCTGAAGGTCCTCGAACGTGACGCCCGCTTCGTCGAGGTCGGCAAGAAGGTCGGCTATATTCATCCGCTCCGCCTGTGAATCGTACGTGTAGATCAACTCGGTGCCGTCAGCCACCAGTTCCAATCCGTAGCCGGCGAGTTCGTCTGGAACCGTGTCGAGCTTGCCGTGCAGTTGTAGTGTCAGTTGCTTCTTGCCGAGCTTGCGCATGAGCTCGGCTTTGTCTTCGACCAGGACGATCTCGCCGTTGCTGATCACCCCGATCCGGTCTGCCATCTCCTCGGCTTCGACGATGTAATGGGTTGTCAGGATGATGGTCACGCCGTTTTCGCGCAGCGAGCGCACCGTCTCCCACATGGCCCTCCTCAACTCGACGTCCACACCCGCCGTCGGCTCGTCGAGGAAGAGTATCTGCGGCTCGTGCGACAGGGCCTTGGCGATCATGACCCTGCGCTTCATGCCGCCCGAGAGCGTCATGATCTTGCTGTCTTTCTTGTCCCACAGGGACAGGTCCCTGAGAACCTTCTCGATGTAGCCGGGGTCCCTTGGTTTGCCGAACAGCCCGCGGCTGAAGGTGCAGGTGGCCCACACGGTCTCGAAAGCGTCGGTCGTAAGCTCCTGCGGGACGAGCCCGATCAGGGACCTTGCCGCCCGGAATTCCGAGATGATGTCGTGACTGTCGGCCAGGACGACGCCTTGCGTCGGGTTGACGATCCCGCAGATGATGTTGATCAGGGTCGTCTTCCCCGCGCCGTTCGGACCGAGCAGGGCGAAGATCTCCCCGCGGCGAATCTCCAGATCTATGTTCTCGAGAGCCCGGAAGCCGGAAGCGTAGGTCTTGGAGAGCCTAGATACCGAAACGATGGGCTGCAAGGTCAGGCTGTCAGGTCGATCGGATCGGCCTGCCGTTCGATGGATTCGCGCCTGTGCGAGCTGTTCGTCACCATGATCCGACAGCGCCCGGGATTCATTTCCTCCTTTGTCGCGCGGTGACATCATTTCTTGTTGCCGTAGAGGTACATGGTGAGCGGCGCGAATACGGCGACGAGGACTGCGGATATCAGTAGTACCCAGCCGATCTGCCCGGCTGTCGCTGTCCCCGACATCAAACCCCGCACCGCCGTCGTCAGGTGGGTGATGGGGTTGGCGCCCACGACCGCCTCCAGCCACGACGGCATGGTCCGCGGGTCCACGAAGATGTTACTGGCGAACGTGAGGGGGAACAGGACCATGAAGCTCACCATCATGACCGAGTTCGGCGTCCGCAGAACCAGACCGAGCGCGGTCCAGATCCACGACATGCCGAACGAGAACACCAGGAGGAGCGCCACGGAGAGCAGCACGCCGATCACACCTCCGGCCGGACGAAAACCAAGCAGAAGACCAAGCGCGACGACCATTGTCGATGCCATGGTATAGCGCGCCACGTCGCCGAGCAGGGCCCCGACAAGAGCGGCGGGCCGCCAGATGGGCAGCGACCGGAAGCGGTCGAAGACTCCTTTGGTAACGTCGGTGTTCAGCCCCATCCCGGTGTACATGGTGATGAACACCACGGTCTGGACCAGGATGCCAGGCAGGAGGAATTGCAAGTACTCGCCGGTCGAGCCGGCCAGAGCGCCGCCGAACAGGTAGGTAAACATCAGCGTGAACATGATCGGGAACGCGGTGACGTCGAAGAGCTGCTCGGGGACGTGTTTGATCTTCAGCAGCGCCCGCCACCCGAACGTGAGCGATGCGGAGAGCGCATTCGGGCGTGAAGGCCGTTTGCGCGATGACAGCGCCGGGCGCAACGCATCGTCGCGGATTTGCTGTGCTGATGTAGTCGGCGTCGTCATGCTGCAACCTCTCCGGTGGTGATTGTATCGTCGTCCTCGGCCGGGTGGCCGGTCAGCGCGAGGAAGACCTCATCGAGGCTCGGCTGGCCGAGCGCGAAGTCGGTGAGGGCGACACCGGAGCGTGAGAGCTCAGCGAGGGCGTGCGCGACTCGTTCCGGGTCTGAGGCTCTGGCCGAGAGCGCCGCCGGGTCGGATTCGAGGTGCACGGATATGCCGAGTGTCTGCGACAGCACGAGCTCCGCCTCGGGTCGTTGTTCCGGGTCGCGCAGCCGCAAGTGTAGTGCGCCCAGGCCCACCGATGCCTTGAGCTCGCTGGGGGTTCCTTCGGCGATAACGTGTCCGTGGTCTATGACGGCGATCCGGTCGGCGAGCTGGTCGGCCTCGTCGAGGTACTGCGTAGTCAACAGCACCGTTGTGCCGCCAGCGGCGAGGGTTCGGACGATCTCCCAGACCTGGTTGCGGCTGCGGGGATCCAACCCTGCGGTCGGCTCATCGAGGAAGATCAGGTTCGGCGTGACGACTATCGACGCGGCGATGTCGAGCCTTCTTCTCATTCCCCCCGAGTAATTCTTGACCTGACGGCCGGCCGCCTCGCTGAGGCCGAAGGCATCCAACAACTCGCTCGCTCGCGCCCTGGCCGCCTTGCGCGAGTGGCCGAGCAGCCGGGCGATCAGGACGAGGTTCTCGAGACCGGTGAGGTCCTCGTCGACGGAGGCGAACTGTCCGGTCAGGCTCACCAGGCCGCGTACCGCATCGGCTTCGGCAACGACGTCGTGGCCGAATACTCTGGCCGAGCCCGAGTCCGGGCGGAGCAGGGTGGCGAACATGCGGATCGTCGTGGTCTTGCCTGCGCCGTTCGGGCCGAGTAAACCGTATATCTCACCAGGAGCCACTTTCAGGTCTACTCCGTCGACCGCGATGTTGTCCCCGAACCGGCGAACCAGACCCTCCGCATGGATCGCCAGTCCTCCCTCCGCTAAACCACGGCTAATGCTCATCTCTCCGTTACCCTCCATTGCACCTCCCGGCGCCGGTTGGACGCCCCACGATAGCGCTCTCTCTTCGACACTTGTGCGCCCCATAAGTATATGGCAGGGAACCCTCTTTCCCTACAATGTTCTCCTCCGATTCGCCGGGTCGTGCCTCTATATTGCGTCGGGGAAAGGTCTCGCGCATCGTGCGGGAGTACGGTTTCCGGCATGTACCTTCGTACAGGTCACCACTTGATATATTGCTACACAGGACCTGCCACGGCAGGCTGCGACAACGCCTGTCAAACAACGACGTAAAGGAGACGACACAGACGTGATCGTGCACATGATCGGCAACGCCCACATAGACCCTGTGTGGCTGTGGAGGTGGCAGGCAGGCGTGGACGAGGCCCTGGCGACGTTCCGCTCGGCCGTGGACCGCTGCGAGGAGTACCCCGAGTTCGTTTTCACCCGCGGAGAGTCCTGGCTCTACGAGCAGGTCGAGAGGTTGGCCCCGGATCTCTTCGAGCGCGTCAGAGAACACGTCAAGAGCGGTCAATGGCACATAACGGGCGGCCAGTACCTCCAGCCCGACGCGAATCTGCCCACCGAGGCCGGGTGGCGGCGCCAGATCCTGCACGGTCAGAGATACTTCGAGGACCGTTTCGGCGTCAGGCCTAACATAGGATATAACGTTGACACCTTCGGCCATCCAGCCACCGTTCCAGACGTCCTCTCTTCCCTCGGCCACATCGCCTACGTGTTTCACCGCCCCGGAGCGTCCCAGATGGATCTACCGTCGCAGACTTTCAGGTGGCGCGGGTCGGGGGGAGGCGAGATCCTCGGGTTCAGGATCTCACCCAACTACGTCACCCATGCTGACAACCTCTACGGACAGATCATGATCTCGGCCGAAGCTGCCGACCCAGACCTCGGACACACGATGTGCTTCTACGGCGTAGGCAACCACGGCGGAGGTCCTACCAAAGGAAACATCGAGTACATAATCGAAAACAGAGACGCCTTCGACGGTCTCGAGTTGCGCTTCAGCACGCCGCAGCAGTTCTTCGAGGAGGTCGCGCGACATGTAGAGAAGCTGCCCCTGGTCGAGGGGGAATTGCAGCATTGTTTCCCAGGCTGCTACAGCGTGATGCACGACATAAAGCAACGCCAGGTCAGCGGGGAGCACCTGCTCGACCAAACGGAGAGCATAGTAGATAGCTTCGTGGAGGATGCGCGCGAGAAACGGCGTCTTCACGACAGGATAGACTCGGCCTGGGAGGACCTTCTCTTCACCCAGTTCCATGACATCCTGGCCGGCACTTCGATCCCTTCATCCTGGGAATCCGTGCGCTCCATGCAAGGGAGGGCCAGCATCATCGGCGAGGAGGTCTCCCTGGAAGCGACCAGGAGATGGTCGAGGAAGAACCTGCCTGAGATCAACCATCAGCAAATAGTGGTAATGAACCCTGACCCGGAGCCCTGGGAGGGCATGGTCGAGACGGAACCTTTCCTGGACTTCGCGCCCTGGGGAGAGCGCTGGCTGAGCGATCCCGGCGGGACCCCCGTAGACTTCCAGCTCGTCCAACCGGAGTCGCCGCAAATGGTCAGCCGCGTACTCTTCCCCGCCTCTGTCCCCGCGGGTGGCTGCAAACAGATTCTCGTCCGCGACGATGCAGCCCCGGAGTCAGGCCCCATGCCTACCGACCTCGAGGTCTCTTCCGAAACTCTCGCCAACGGCCACCTCAGGGTCGCGCTCGACGAAGGAGGGATAGGAAGCATCTCGGTAGGGGGCGAGCAGCTGCTCGGCGCCATCGGGCTGCACCTGCGCCAGGACCACACCGATACCTGGACCTTCGACACCGACCGTTTCGATGAACCAATCTCCGCCACGCTCTCCGGTGCCGGGTGGGTCGTCGAGGAGGAAGGGCCACTCAGGGGCCGTGTCAGGCTTGAGGCGCGACTCGGTGGGTCATCTATCCGGTGGACCCTCGACCTGCACAGGAGCGACCCACTCCTGCGAATGAAGCTGGAAGTCTCCTTCAACGAGAGGTTCGAGATGATGCAGATGCCCATAGAGCTTCCCCGGGCTTCCGAGAAATGGCTCGGCGGCTCGGGCACTGGATGGGCCGAACGTGCTGCGGGGGCGACGGAGTGGCCCGTGCAGGGCTGGTCGCTCGTCGAATCTGACGGGTACGACCTGGCCCTCATCACGCACGATGCCTACAGCGTGAGCATGGACGGCGAGGTGTGGGAGTGGTCCCTCCTAAGGAGCCCCAGGATGGCCTGGGGTGGAGAAGATCCAGAAGTCTACGCGGGACGGGACTGGCACACTGACCAGGGCCAGCACACCTTCGACTTCATCCTCTGCGCCGACCAGAACCTCGAAGCCGGGAGGTTGAACAGACTGGCGAGACAGCAGGCGCAGCCCCCTGTAGTCTTCGACCGCTACGAGGGCCTCGACCGGCCCCCGTGGGGGAACAGCCCGCCACGCTCCCTGTGGCTCGCCTCAGAACAACGCGCAGTAGAAGACGGAAGGATGCCCAACCCAGGAGAACGGTGATCCTGAGATCGGGCATGCCCTGGCGCGCACCTTTGTGGAGATAACACGTCGGGAGGGCTTGACATCGGAGGTGCGCCCGGCGGAGAGCGCAATGTTAGAGTAAAACGAGAACCATACGGGTGAGAGCTGGCGTAGAGGATATGTCCGGTCGTGAGGAGATTCTTTACTTTGGACCCTATATATAGGAAGGTCCGCTGGTGATCCAGGTAGCAAAATGGCTGTAAAAAAATCTGAGTTGTACCGATCGTTGTGGAGTAGTTGCGACGAGTTGCGTGGTGGCATGGACGCCAGCCAGTACAAGGATTACGTGCTTACGCTGCTCTTCGTCAAGTACGTATCCGACAAGTACGCAGGCAAGCCGCACGCCCTGATCGAGGTCCCTAAGGGCGGCAGTTTCGAGGACATGGTCAAGCTCCGCGGAGACAAGGATATCGGCGACAGGATCAATAAGATCATCGGCCGACTCGCCGAGGCGAACGACCTGAAGGGTGTCATCGACGTCGCCGACTTCAACGACGAAGACAGGCTCGGTGGCGGCAAGGACATGGTGGACCGGCTCTCGAACCTGGTCGGTATCTTCGCCAACCTGAACCTCTCCGCCAACCGTGCCGAGGGCGACGACCTGCTCGGCGACGCCTACGAGTACCTCATGCGCCACTTCGCCACGGAGTCCGGAAAGAGCAAGGGCCAGTTCTACACTCCGGCCGAGGTCTCCCGCGTCATGGCGCGCGTGCTTGACATCGGTCCCTCCACCGGCCAGGAACGCACCGTCTACGACCCAACGTGCGGGTCGGGGTCGCTTCTCTTGAAAGTGGCCGACGAGGCGCCGCGGGGCCTCTCCATCTACGGGCAGGAGATGGACAACGCCACCTGGGCGCTCGCGCGGATGAACATGTTCCTGCACGACGAGCCCTCGGCCGAGATCTGGAGGGGCAACACCCTCACCGGCCCGCACTGGACCACCTCCGGCGGTCTGAAGACCTTCGACTTCGCGGTCGCGAACCCGCCGTTCTCGACCAAGAGCTGGAGCAATGGTCTAGACCCAGAACACGACGAGTTCGGGCGCTTCGAGATGGGCGTCCCGCCGGCGAAGAACGGAGATTACGCCTTCCTGCTGCACATCGTGAAGTCGCTCAAGAGTACAGGGAAGGGGGCGGTGATCCTACCCCACGGCGTCCTGTTCCGGGGCCACGCCGAGGCCAACATCCGCCGCAACTTCGTCCGCCAGGGCCTGATCAAGGGAATCATCGGCCTGCCGGCGAACCTGTTCTACGGCACGGGCATCCCGGCTTGCATCGTCGTGCTCGACAAAGAGCACGCCCACGCCGGGCGCGGCATCTTCATGATCGACGCGAGCCGCGGCTTCATGAAGGACGGAAACAAAAACCGCCTCCGCAGCCAGGATATGCACAAGATCGTAGACGTGTTCAAACACGGGGCCGAAGAACCCCGCTACTCGCATATGGTCGGCTTCGCGGAGATCGAGGCGAACGACTTCAACCTGAACATCCCACGCTACATCGACTCCAGCGAACCCGAGGACCTCCACGACCTCGGCGCGCACCTCAACGGCGGCATCCCCGAGCGTGACATAGACGCGCTCTCGAAGTACTGGGACGAGTTCCCTACCCTGCGTCGCACCCTGTTCACAGAAGGCGACCGCCCAGGGTACGGTCGGGCCCGCGTACCCGCGCCGGAGGTCAGGACTACTGTCCTACGGCACCCCGAGTTCACTGCCTTCAGGGACCGGGTGCACTCCGTTTTCGAGGGCTGGCGCAAGGCTCATGATGCCGCCTTGAGGGATCTGGACCGGGGTAGTGACCCGAAGGCCTTCATAGGCGAGATCTCGGAGGACCTGTTGGCCCGGTTCGGCGGCGAGGAGCTGGTGAGCCGCTACGACGTCTACCAGCACCTCATGGACTACTGGGCCGAAGACATGCAGGACGACGTGTACGCCATCGCCCAGGATGGTTGGGAGGTCGGGCGCGTCATCAGGCCGGCCCACGACAAGGAGACGCCCGATCTCGTCGTGAAGAAGGGCAACAAGACTACCCGCTACGTCGGGGAGTTGATCCCCCCGTCACTCGTGATCTCCCGCTTCTTCGAAGAGGAGCAGGCGGAAGTCGACCGCCTCGCGGCCGAGACCGAAGCGGCGGCCCAGGCGAAGGCGGAGCTCGAGGAGGACCATGGGGGAGAGGACGGCGCACTCTCCAATGTAGATAGCGGCAAGAACGGCATCCCGAAAGGCAATGTCCAGAACCGCGTGATGGAACTCAGGGAGGAGGCGCTGGACTCGATCCCCATGTACACGCCCGAATACGAGCAGGCGCGGGAGATCAAACGCTCCACATTCGGTACCGCGCCGTGGGAGAAGGGCGTGCAGGGCGACGCCGATATCTTCGCCGAACTCGACCTCCTCCACGACTACCTGCGCCTCGTGGACGCGGAGGCACAGGCGAAAAAGGCCCATAAAGAGGCCGCCGACGCGCTGGATCAGGCTGTGCTCGCCAAGTACCCGGAGCTAACCGAAGAAGAGACAAAGGCCCTCGTAGTGGACGACAAGTGGACCGCCGCCATCGAGCGGGACGTGCGAACCGAGATAGAGCGCGTCGCCCAGACCGTCGCCGGGCGCGTAAAGACCCTGGAGGAACGTTACACCGAGCCGCTCCCAACGCTCGCCGCCGAGGTGGAGAGCCTGACGGAGCGAGTGGAGGACCACCTGAGAGAGATGGGCCTCGACTGGGCCGGACGCCTATGAACGAGGAAACCCAAGCGGTCTGGGAAGCCATCGCCGTATACGCGCCCGAAGTCCCCGAAACGGAGCGCGTGCCACCAGGGTACAAACAGACTGAGATCGGCGTGATCCCCAGGACCTGGGAGGTCAAGCGACTCGGGGAAGAGGCGACTCTTAGAACAGGTCCGTTCGGCAGCACCTTGCACAAGTCCGACTACATTACTGACGGTGTTCCTGTGATCAACCCGATGCACATCGTAGATGGGCAACTTGTCCCCACGCAAACGATGACTGTCAGGAACAATTCTGCAAAGCGGTTATCAGAGTTTCAGTTGAGAGCGGACGACATAGTTATTGGAAGACGTGGCGAAATGGGCCGCTGCGCTGTCGTACGAGAAGAGCAGGCTGGTTGGCTCTGTGGAACTGGTTCGTTGATTATTCGCTGTACCAAGAGTGTTGTGCCTAATTACCTTCAGCGTATCCTTTCTAGTCCCGCAGTAATCTCAGCCATCGAGGAAGGTTCTGTCGGCTCTACCATGATCAACTTGAATCAAGGCGTCCTTGGAAAATTGGCTATTCAGTTCCCGCCGTTCTCCGAACAACGCGCCATCGCCTCCGCACTGTCAGACGTGGACGCCCTGATCTCCTCACTCGACAGGCTGATCGCCAAGAAACGCGCTGTCAAGACCGCCGCCATGCAGCAACTCCTTACCGGTAAGCGTCATTTGTCGGGGTTCAGCGGGGAGTGGGAGGTAAAGCGGCTAGGCGAGATTGCACGCATCACGATGGGGAGGACGCCAAGCCGGCGAGTCCAAGCTTATTGGGGTCGTGGTCACCCGTGGCTTTCAATCGCGGACTTGACCACGAAGCATCTGACTACCACTAAAGAGGAGATCACCGAAGCTGCGGTTGCGGACATGAGGGTAATTCCAAAGGGCACTCTTGTTATGAGCTTCAAGTTAACAATCGGGAAGTTGGGCTTCACTCACCGCGATATGTACTCGAATGAAGCGATCTGCGCCTTCAACGAACTGAAAGCTAATGCCGAGTTCCTCTATTACATACTCGGAAGAACGGATTTCTCCCTGTATGGTAAGCAAGCGGTCAAGGGCTATACCTTAAATAAGGAATCGCTGGGTAATGTCGAAGTACCCCACCCGTCCCTCGAAGAACAAACCGCTATAGCCACAGTCCTCTCGGACATGGACGCGGAGATCTCGGCTCTGGAGGTGAGGAGGGAGAAGACGCGGCAGGTCAAGCAGGGCATGATGCAGGAGCTTCTGACTGGAAGGACGCGGCTGGTGTGAGCGAGACTTTGGTTAGCAACGACGCGCTGACCGGGGATAGGAACTCTGCGTCGCTTGTACCGGACTACGTTCCTATCTCCTGCCATGGAAGCGCGTCCACGAATCGGGAAAGGTGATGGGAGTTCGTGGTCGCTACGATCACCTCATCACCGTCTTCTTCCAGCGCCCGTGCCTGCGCGGCTAGGATCACATCAACGTCCAACTCACGCTCTGTGCCGGTGGGCAAACCTCTCTTTCGGGCGTCTGCCCAGAGTTCAGCGGCTGTGAGCATGACTTCCGTTGTTAGTGGTTCGTAGCCGAAGACCTGCTTGAAACTGTTCAGGCGCTCGACCTGCCGGGAGGCATTACGGCGTAGGAGCGTACGCCTGTGCTCATAGTCCACGATCTCGGGTAAACGCGGGTACGTCCCGGCGTCGAGAAGGCCAAAGAGCCACTCCCTTATCGGCCCTCGCTTCTCCGATTCGGGGTGGGTAATCTCTCCCACGGGACCGGAATCCAGAAGGATTACGCGGGCCACCTACGACGAAGACTCTCGGAAAGGTCTGCTGTGCGATGGCCTCCCGGCATTGAGTTCCCGCTTGAATTCCTCCCACGAGACCTCACCCTTGTAGCCGGCCTCCTCCTCAGCCGCCCATTCCTCGAACAACTCGCGGGCCTGCCCGGCTATGGAGGCAGTGTCCCTTCGATCTTTCGTTCTGTCGGCTTGTAGCGCCATGATCAGGCACCTCCTCTCTTGCTGCCGGCTATTCTGCCTGGCGATGTTGGTATTGTACTGTGGCGCTGATGCCTCTGTTTTGCCCCATTACGGTTGCGCAGCCATATGCCCGATTATCATAGGGCCGTCAGCCAGGTCTGGCGGAGCCACCGATGCGGTGGGCGGCGGAGCGACCGACGCGCATGAGGTAGAACAAGCCTTCGGGAGCTTTGGCCTCAGCGCGATCGAAGACCTCATCTTCGTCCTCGCCGACAGCATAATCGCCGGTGGCGACATCTACCACCAGGAACTCGCCATCGTGCGTGCATTCGACCTCGGCGCGGATGTCGCGCTCGTAGATCTCGCGCCCGCGACGCGCTATCTCGTCTTTTGTGAACATCGAATCACTCATAATAGCCTCCTATCTCACGCGGTTGAGGCTACTCGCCGCGCCTTAGGGCGTGTTGCTCCTGGACGGCGAGCTTTATCGCCTCTTCTTCGGAGGGCGGATCGATACCATGCTCGCGCTGCCAGGCAGCGACGCGATCGAGGATTTCCCCGAAGGTCTCTTCCTCACCTCCGTCAAGATAGCGCCTGAGCGCATCCTCTATCAGTTCGGACTCCTCGCGGCCTTCCCTGCGAGCGCGCTCGCGTGCCCGCTCGACGAGAACCCGGTCTATTCTGGTTTCGGTTCGTTCCATGAACGAATTATACGGCCCCCAGGTGGTTGCTATCTCCGCTTGAGAAATCGTCCAGCGCGAGAAGGATGTACACGAAACCTCGCATGGTACTCTGTTCGCATACGTGTGTCCCTACATCGGGAAGGAGGGCGTTGTGCGAACGGAGCCGGTGGGGATTCGGCTTGGTATCGAGACGCGCCGGAAGCTCGATCAGATAACAGCCGCGAGGGACTTGTCGATACCGGATCTGCTGCGATCCTTGATCGAGCGTTCGTACAAAGAGGAATTCGTGGACGCGGCACGGTTGGCGGCAGCGGAGAGGATAGGGCGCATGGAGGTTGAGTACATGCCCGAACCCGCCAAGCTCAAGCGTCAGTTCACCGAGGTCCGCGAGCCGGACCAGGTACCGTGAGGTTCTGCCGCGTCGCGCGACATTGTCTCGGCAGTGCGGAGACTTCTCGCAAGCGGCAGGAGAAAGAGAGAGTAGGCGCTTGAGCGACGTCGGCCAGAGGGAACGTCCCGTCCAGGACCGGGTGGTACGGCAGTTCGCCGACCGGCTCGGCTACCGCTACCTCGGCAACCGACAGTACCGCCCCGGCAACTCTAACATCGAGCAAGAAGACCTGCGGGAGTGGTTGCGGAGTCGCGGCACCAGCGAAACCCTCATCACGCGCGCCCTGCACA
>Ga0136610_1000154_pt1 | contig 16900 bp, 15 predicted proteins | sample AntDrymUQ1342206_2_FD_104804 | JGI IMG/M metagenome (GOLD analysis project Ga0136610, IMG submission 104804) | Polar desert sand microbial communities from Dry Valleys, Antarctica - metaG UQ134 (22.06) | ecosystem: Environmental > Terrestrial > Soil > Desert | place: Antarctica: Dry Valley...
AGCCCTGGAAGGTCAGCCCCATCGTGATCACGTCGACGATGTTCGGCTCGTCGTCCACGACGAGCACTCGCGCTGCGTCCGGTCTCTGGTTGGCCACTGCCCAATGGTGTCAGCGAAAGCTGGGAATCGCCTGGCACCGAGGTCGAGGTCAAGCTCGATCGCCAGTTCAAGGTCACGGGCGTCGAGCAGCACGACCGCCGCTAGCGGCGAGCGCGGGACGGATTGCGGAGCCCCGGCACCGTGCCGGGCTCCGTCGCCCGCACTAGGGTGCGCGAGGTCGTGGACGAGCGCCCCGTCCCACCGCTGCTCGAGTTCGCGGCTGCCTACAGCCGCCGGTTGCTGCTAGTGGCGGCCGCCGCGGTCGTGTTCGGATATGTGGTGGTGCAGCTCAGCGGCGTCGTGCTGCCCGTGCTGGTGGCGGGCCTCGTGACCGCCCTGCTCTACCCGCCGGCGGCGTGGCTGCGTCGGCGCGGCTGGCCGAGGATCCTCGCCACCGTCGCCGTGATGGCGGCGGCGCTTGCGCTCGTGGTCGGCCTGCTCAGCTTCGTCGGTCCGGCCGCCGCCAGCCAGTTCGACGAGCTGGTCGACGGCGCCCGGAGCGGTCTCGCCCAGGTCACGGCGCTGCTCACGGAGGGACCACTCGGGATCTCGGAGGCCGAGATCCAGGAACGCGTCGGGGCGGCGATCGACCAGGTGCGCCAGAACCTGGGCGGGCTCGCCGGTCGAGTCGTCAGCGGCGCGCTGATCGCGGTGAACCTGTTCGCCGGCCTCTTGCTCGTGCTCTTCCTCGTCTTCTTCATGGTCAAGGACGGCGACCGCATCGCCGAGTGGTTCCTCCATCTGCCACGCACCGAGTGGCGCGCCGATGCGCGCGAGCTTGGGCGGCGGGCCTGCGAGGTGATCGTCGTGTACATGCGCGGCGTCGTGACCGTCGCGGTCATCGACGCGGTCCTGATCGGCGCGGGGCTGCTCGCGATCGGCGTGCCGCTCGTGCTCCCACTCGCGATCGTGACGTTCATGGGAGCGTTCTTCCCGCTGATCGGGGCGATCGCGAGCGGTGCTCTCGCGGTGCTCGTAGCGCTCGTGACCAACGGCTTCGTCGACGCGGCGCTCGTGCTCGGTCTCGTGGTCGTAGTGCAGCAGCTCGAGGGCAACGTGCTCTACCCGTTGCTCGTCGGCCGCTCGCTCAGCCTGCATCCGCTGGCGATCCTGCTGGCGCTGAGCGCCGGCACGGTGCTGGCCGGTGTCGTCGGGGCCCTCTTCGCCGTGCCGATCGCGGCGGTGATCTCGACGTCTGGCTCCTACCTCCACGCGCGCGGCCGCAGGCAGCGCGAGGAAGACGCCGCACTTCGCCAGCGGAGTGTCGAGGGGGTGCCCTCCCGGGCCCCGTCCTAGCTGCCGCCCGCCGTCCCGGTGGGGACCCGCGGATCGCCGGGCAGCGTCGGCACGCCGGCGTAGCGGGCGATGAACTCCTCGGTGCGCCGGTGGGCGAGGTCATCCGGCACCTGCTCCGGGGGCGACTTCATCAGGTACGAGCTCGGGGCCGTGAGCGGACCGGAGAGGCCGTGGTTGAGCGCGAGCTTCAGGCAGCGCACGGCGTCCGTCACGATGCCCGCCGAGTTCGGCGAGTCCCACACCTCGAGCTTCAGCTCGGCGGTCAGCGGCACGTCGCCGAAAGCCTGGCCCTCGAGCCGGATGTGCGCCCATTTGCGGTCGGTGAGCCACGGCACGTAGTCAGACGGGCCGACGTGGACGTCGTCTGCCGGAAGCTCATGGCCGACGATCGAGGTTACGGCGTTCGTCTTCGACTCCTTCTTGGACTCGAGCCGTTCGCGCTCGAGCATGTTGTAGAAGTCCATGTTGCCGCCGACGTTCAGCTGCGAGGTGCGCAGGAGCTTGACGCCGCGCTCGCCGAACAACGTCGCGAGCTGGCGGTGGACGATCGTCGCTCCCACCTGTGACTTGATGTCATCGCCGATGATCGGCAACCCGGCCTTCTCGAAGCGCCTGCCCCAGTACTCCTCGCGCGCGATGAAGACCGGGATGCAGTTGACGAAGGCGCAGCCCGCGTCGAGGATCTGCTCGACGTACCACTTGGTCGCCTGCTCGGAGCCGACCGGCAGGTAGGACACGACGACGTCCGTGTGCGTCGCGCGCAGGATGTCGGCGATGTCGGCGGTCGGCCCGGGAGCCTTGGTTATCCGCTGCGAGAGGTACTTGCCGAGCCCGTCGTGGGTCATCCCGCGCTGCACGGGCACTCCGAGCTCGGGTACCTCGGCGAACTTGATCGTGTTGTTCTGGCCCGACCAGATCGCCTCGGACAGGTCCTTGCCGACCTTGTCGGCGTCGACGTCGAAGGCGGCGCTGAACTCGATGTCGCGCACGTGGTATCCACCGAGGTCCACGTGCATGAGGCCCGGCACCTGAGCGCCCGGGTCGGCATCGCGGTAGTACTGCACGCCCTGGACGAACGACGAGGCGCAGTTGCCCACGCCGATGATGGCGACGCGGACCTTGTCGGTTCGGTAGCGCGGCGAGCCGTTGGCAGGTGTCATCGGTGTTCTCCTCGTGATTAGGTGGCCGGCGCGAGGCCGGCGAGAGCGCCCGTGACGTCTCTCTCACACACATACTCCCATCGAAGGGCCGCGGTGACAGGGCCTCAGCCGAAGCTCGGCAGCTGCTGCACCGTGCTGAGCACCGGCGCGAACAGGTCGCCGTGGCGCTCGATCCGATCGAGCACCTGCACGGAGTCGAAGCTGAGCGCGGCGGCGTCGCCGCTCGCGTGCGCGCGCTCGAGCTCATCCCAGCCGAGCGGCGTGGACACGGTCGGTCGCTCCATCGCGCGCAGCGAGTAGACGCAGACGGTCGTCTTGTGCTCGTCGTTCTGGCTCCAGTCGACGAGCACCTTGCCCGCGCGCAGGCTCTTCGTCATGCGCGAGATCACGAGCTCGGGGTAGCCACCCTCGAGTGTCTCGGCGACGGCGCGCGCGAACGGCTTCGTCTGCTCGTAGGTCGTCTCGGCGTTCAGCGGCACGTAGACCTGGATGCCCTTCGACCCGGATGTCTTCGGGTAGCTCTCTAGCCCGACGCCGGCGAACATCCCCCGCAGCAACAGCGCCACCTGGCAGCACTCGACGATGCCGGCCGGCGGGCCGGGGTCGAGGTCGAAGGCGAGCACGGTCGGGCGCTCGATCGCGTCGTGGAGCGCCAGCGAGGCATGCAGCTCGAGGTCCGCCAGGTTCGCCAGCCAGACGAGCGTCGGCAGCTCCTCGACGAGGCAGTAGTCGATCTGGCTCTTGCGGTGACGGCTCCAGAGCGAAGCCGTGCGCACCCAGTCGGGGCGGTGCTTTGGGCACTGCTTCTCGTAGAAGTGCGAGGCTTCGACGCCGTTGGGGTAGCGCTTCAGGGTCAGCGGCCGTCCGTGCAGGTGGGGCAGCACTGCGGGCGCGACGCGCGCGTAGTAGTCGATCACGTCGCCCTTGCTGAAGCCTGCCTGTGGGTAGAGGACCTTCTCGAGGTTCGAGAGCTTGAGCGCCCTACCGGCGACGGTGACCTCGGCGCCGTCGCCGATCCGCCGGCCGCTCTCGAGCAGTGCCTCGAGCCCGACGGCGGGCTCGGAGGAGGCCCTCTCGCCGGTCTCCGCGACGGCGGGTTCCGCGAGGGCCTCGAGCTCGCGCTCGCGCACGACCTCGCGCGGCGGCTTGTCGTCGTGCAGGCCCTTGTAGGAGGGGTGGCGCAGCAGCCCCTCGGCAGTCCACTCGGTGAACTCGACCTCGGCTACGTGGCGCGGCTCGACGAAGACCGCTCCCTTCGGCGGCTGGCGACCGCTGAACGGGCTGGTCGCTCGCTCGTCGGCGGCGAGCAGCCGCGCGAGCTCGACGAGCGCCGCCTCGTCGAAGCCGGTGCCGACCTTGCCGGCGAAGCGCAGCAGCGGCTCGTCGCCCGCCGCCTCGTCGTAGTAGCCGGCCACGAGCGCTCCGATGCGCTCGCGGCGGCGACCCTGCCCCGGCAGCCAGCCGCCGATGACGATCTCCTGGCGGCGCGTGTTCTTAACCTTGATCCAGCTCGTGGAGCGTCGGCCAGGCTCGTACGGCGAGCGCAGCCGCTTCGCGACGATCCCCTCGAGCCCGCGCTCGCGGCTCGCCGCGAGCAGGGCCGCGCCACTCCCTGCGTGGTATTCGGGCGTCAGCCAGGCGGGACCGTTGAGATCGAGCTCCCGCAGTCGCTCGCGGCGCTCGACGTAGGGCAAGCCCATCAACGAGTGCCCGTCGAGATGAAGCAGGTCGAAGAGCACGTAGACGGCCGGCAGGTCCTTGGCGCGCCGCCGGACGGCGCTGTCTGAGGACAGGTGCATGCGCTGCTGCAGGCGCTCGAAGCTCGGGCGCCCGTCGCCGTCGAAGGCGACGATCTCCCCGTCGAGCACCGCGGAGTGGGAAGAGAGCGCCCGGTTGAGCGCCCTGACCTCGGGCCAGCGCGGCGTTATCTCGTTGAGGTTTCGGCTCTCGAGACGTAGTCGTCCGGGCTCGGAGTAGGCGAGCGCGCGTATCCCGTCCCACTTGATCTCGAACGCCCACTCGCCGTCGTCCGCCGGCAGCGGCGCCAGGCGGGCGAGCATAGGAACGAGGCGCTCCGGCATCGGCTCGCGGTCGGGATCGGCGGGCGGGTCCATGCGGTGGATCATCCAGTCCTTGCCGGTGCCGGTCTGAAACAGCGCGTAGCGCCCGTTCAGCCGCTTGCCGTGGAAGCGCACCATCACCTTGCGCTGCTCCCACTTCTCGCACTCGTAGGTGCCGCGGTCCCACACGCGCATCGTGCCGGCGCCGTAGTTGCCGGCGGGGATCTCGCCCTCGAAGTCGATGTAGTCGAGCGGGTGATCCTCCGTGTGCACCGCCTTGCGGTTCTGTTGCGGGTCCTCGGGGATGCCGTTGGGTATCGCCCACGACACGAGCACGCCGTCGCGCTCGAGCCGCAGGTCCCAGTGCAGGCGGGTGGCGTGGTGCTCCTGGACGACGAAGCGAGGGGGGCCCGTCTCCACTGGCGTGCGCTCGCCCGCCGGCTCGGTGCTCTCGGAGAGGTCGCGCATGTCGCGGTAGCGGGCGAGGCGATCCGCCATCCACCGAGTGATACCCGCTGCGGCCCGGCTCTGTCTGCCAGGTCCCCTACCTTGGCTTGACGCAACCATTCGAGGAACGGACTGTGCTTGCGCTCAGCTCACGGCTGCGCGACCTCGGCGGTGAGGTGCGCGCCACCGGCTTGACGCCGTCCGACTAGGTCCGGAGGCGGCCCGTCTCGCGCGCGGCGGCCTCCGCCGCCTCGAGCTGCGCCTCGACGAGCGCGAGGCCGTCGTCCCAGAACGCGGGGTCCGTGAGGTCGAGCCCGACGATGCTCGCGAGCTCCTCTGGCGGTCGTGAGCCGCCCGTGCTGAGCAGCTCGAGGTAGGCCGACACGAAGTCCGGGCCCTCCTCCTCGTAGCGGCGGTAGACGGCGAGCGCCAGCAGCTCGCCGTAGGCGTAGGCGTACACGTAGCCGGGCGCGTTGACGAAGTGGGGCACGTATGACCACCAGCTGCGGTAGCCCTCGGTCACCTCGACAGAGTCGCCGAGCAGCTCGACCTGGCTCTCTGCCCACAGCTCCCCGAACCGCTCAGACGGCAACTCGCCGTCGTCTCGCCGTGCGCTGTGGATGCTGTCCTCGAAGCGGTTCATCGCCACCTGGCGAAATACCGTCGCGATCGTGTTCTCGATGCTCTCGGCGAGCAGCGACAGGCGCGACGAGGGTGAGCTCGCGCGCTCGAGCAGGCGACCGAGCGTGACCGTCTCGCCGAACACCGAAGCCGTCTCGGCCACGGTCAGCGGAGTGCCCTGGTGGAAGACCCCCTGCCGGCGTGCGAGCGCCGCGTGCACGCCGTGGCCGAGCTCGTGCGCGAGCGTCATCACGTCGCGTCGCCGCGCGGTGTAGTTGAGCATCACGTAGGGGTGGACCGAGGGCACGGTGTAGGCGCAAAAGGCGCCGCCACGCTTCGCCGGGCGCACCGGCGCGTCGATCCAGCGACCGTCGAAGAACTGACCCACGAGGTCGGCGAGCTCGGGCGAGAACGACGCGTAGGAGTCGAGCACGAGTTCGCGTGCCTCCGCCCAAGGGACGGTCTCCTCGTCCTCGGTGACCGCGGCCATGCGGTCGTAGTCGGCCAGGCGCTCGATCCCGAGCAGCCCGGCCTTGAGGCGATACCAGCGCCGCGCGAGCTCGTAGCGTCCGCGCACGGCCTCGATCAGCGCTTGGACCGACTCGTCGCTGACCTCGTTCGAGAGGTTGCGCGCCGCGAGCCAGTTCGGGTAGCCGCGCAGGCGGTCGTCGACCGCCTTGTCGTGCAGCAGCGTGTTGAAGATGTACGCGCGCGTGCGCAGGCCGGGCTCGAGCGCGGCCGTGACCGCTTCGGCGCTCGTGCGCCGCACTTCGCGGTCCGGCGAGTGCAGGCGGGCGAGGGCGATCTCGAGCGACGCCGGCTCGGGCTCGCCGTCGAGCTCGACCTTGATCGCCGAGGTCACCTCGGCGAACAGCCGTCCCCACGCGCTCCGGCCCGTGAGCGCCTTCTCGGCCAGCACGCGCTCCTCGGGCTGGGAGAGCAGATGGTCGCGATAGCGACGCTCCGTGCGCAGGTGGTGGCGACAGAAGTCGAGGCCGTCGGCGCTCAGCAGCTCGTCGGCGCGCTCGTCCTCGAGGGCAGCCCACTCGAGCTCGAAGAAGAGCAGCGTCGTCTGGATCGCGGTGCCGCGCTCGTGCACGCGCTGGAGCAGAGCTCCGCGGGTCGGGTCGGCGGTGTCGGTCGAGAAGCGCAGCTCGGCGTAGGAGCCCGCGCGCCCGACGAGCTCGGACAGCGCCCCAAGCTCGCGCATCGCCTCGACGAGCTGATCGCCATCGAAGCTCGCGACCTTGCCTTCGTAGCGCTCGGCGAACGCGGTCGCCCGCCGCCCGGCCTCGTCGAGCGCCCGCTCTACCCCGACCTCTCCGTCGCCGTCGACGAGCGGATCGAGGTCCCAGGCGGTCGCCTCGAGCTCGGGGTCTTCGAGATCGGAAGCCGACGGTGCACTCACGCTGCGAGCACTCTAATGGCGCGACTTGCGTACGCTCCGGCGACGACCATTCGAACTGGGAGGGGCGCGTCATGGCGGGCAAGCTGGAGGGGCGGACGGTGGCGATTCTGCTGGCGCAAGGGGTCGAGGATCTCGAGTATCACGTGACGCGCATGCGCCTGATCGAGGAGGGCGCCGAGGTGCTCACGGCCGCCACCGACCTCGCGCCGGTCGAAGGCAAGAACGGGTTGGCCGCCGAGCCGGACACGCTGCTCGAGGACGTCGATGCGGACGGGCTGCTCGGGCTCGTCATCCCGGGTGGCTGGGCGCCCGACAAGCTGCGCCGCTCGGCGGCCGTGCTCGACCTCGTGCGCGCCGTCGACCGCGCCGGGAAGCCCGTGGGCATCATCTGCCACGGCGGGTCCGTCGCGATCTCGGCGGGCATCGTGCGCGAGGGCGGGCGCGCCACGGGCTCGCTGGGGATCAAGGACGACCTCGTCAACGCAGGCGCCGCCTGGAGCGACGAGCCGGCCCTGCGCGACGGCAACCTCGTCTGGGGCCGGGTCGTGGCGGACATCCCCGACTTCTGCCGCGAGCTCGTCGCGGCGCTCGTAGAGGCGAGCCGGCGCGAGCTGTCGCCCGCGTGATGGCGGTCGGTGCGCGGCCGCGGCTGGTCGGCATCAACCACGTCGCGCTCGAGGTGGGAGACGTCGACGAGGCGCTCGAGTTCTACGGCGCTCTGTTCGCGCTCGAGCTGCGCGGGCGCTCTGCCCACATGGCCTTCATCGATCTGGGCGATCAGTTCGTCGCGCTCGCGGCCGCGGGCGGCCAGGGTCCCGACCGCGAGCGGCACTTCGGTCTCGTCGTCGACGACAAGGAGGCCGTCCGCCGCGCCCTCGGCGAGGCCGGTATCGAGCCCGAGCCGGGGCGCGGCCTGCGCTTCGCCGACCCCTGGGGCAACAACGTGGAGGTCGTCGACTACGGGGACGTTCAGTTCTCCAAGGCGCCGCAGGTGTTGAGCGGGATGGGCCTCGGCTCGCTCGAGAAGACGCCGGGGGCGCTCGCCGAGCTGCGCGAGAAGGGCCTCGAGACCTAGCCGGCGCGCACACGTGCGGATGCGCGCTCGCGCACGACCGCGGCAAAGGCGCCGAACAGCGCCGCGCCCAAGCTCGCCTGGGCGTCGAGGTGGCGCGCGTCGGCGGCACGGGCCTCGGCCTCGCTGACGCCGGCATCCTCGAGCCAGCCCGCTTCCGAGCGGTACCAGGTCTCGAGCACGTCGGCATCGACCTCGGGGTGGAACTGGATCCCCCAGGCCACGTCGCCGTGGCGGAACGCCTCGCAGGCGGGCCCGGCGGGCGCAGCCAGCTCGACGGCGCCGGGAGGAAGGGAGAAGCAGTCCTCGTTCCAGTGAAGCGCCATCGCGGGCTCCGGGAGCGAGCTGAAGCAGGGGTCGGCTCGCGCTGCCTGAAGCGGGCGCAGCTCGCGCCAGCCCACCGTCCGCCGCGGCAGCCGAACGATTCGTGCGCCCAGGGCGTGCGCGAGCAGCTGGCCGCCGAGGCAGACCCCGAGCACCGGCGTGCCTGCCTCGGCCGCCTCGCGCAGCAGGCCGACCTCGGCCTCGAGGTAGCCATGCGCACCGAGCTCGCGCACGGACTGCTCGCCGCCGAGCGAGACGAGGCCGTCGAACTCCCGCGCCGCCGGCAGCGCCTCGCTGCGGCGCAGGTCGCGGTGCTCGATCCGGATCCCCGCGGCCTCGAACGCGCGCCCCGCGTGGCCGGTGAACGGGGACTCGAGGTGGTGCAGCACGGCGACCGTCGGGCACACAGGCCAAGCGTAGGCCTGGAGGGCCGGCCGACACGGGTGCTTACCCTTGGTGGACGGTGAAGCAGATCTTGTCGGGCGTCCACACCTGGAGCGTCTTCTCCGAGGAGAAGGGGTTTCACTTCAACGGCTACGCGGTCGAGACCTCGACCGGCACCGTGCTGGTCGACCCGCCGCTACCCGCCGAGGGCTGGGACGAGCTCGATGCGCTCGCGCCGTTCGCGGGCGTGTACGTGACCAACCGCAACCACTCGCGCGCCGCCGAGGCATTCGCGGAGCGCTACGGCGCGCCGCTGCGAATCCACGAGCGCGACGCCGAGCGAGCCGAGGCCACGGTCCAGGAGACCGTGCGCGGGAGCGAGACGATCGGCGGCGAGGTCGTGATCGTGCACGTGCCCGGCAAGTCCCCGGGCGAGGTGGCCGTCCACGTGCCCGGGCGCCGCGCCCTGATCGTGGGCGACCTCGTCATCGGCGTGCCGGCCGGGAGCCTGTCCACCTATCCCGACGACAAGATCGACGACCGCGAGGAGCTGATGCGCTCGGCCGCGAAGCTGCTCGAGCTCGACTTCGAGTCGCTGCTCGTGTGCGACGGCGCTCCCGCGATCACGGGCGGCAAGCCGCTGCTGCGCGCGTTCGTCGAGCGCGAGCGCAGGCTCGTGAGCACACCCTCCCCCGACGCGCCGAAGCGGCCCCAGGCCGTGAAGCGGCTGCTCCGCCAGCGCCGGCGCCACGTGGAGCGTCCGACGATCGTGCGTGTGTTGTGGGTCGCGGCTGCCTTCACCGTGGTCGCGGCGGGGCTGGCGATGCTGCTCCTGCCCGGGCCGGCGCTCGTGGTCATCCCGCTCGGCCTCGCGATGCTGGCGCTCGAGTTCACATGGGCCGAGCGGGCGCTCGAGCGCGTGCTGCGCGAGGCCGAGTCGGCCAGGGACAAGGCCGGCAACGCGAGCGGGACGCAGAAGGTCCTCGGCCTCGTGGCGGTCGCTCTGGGGCTCGCGGCGTTCGTGACCGCGGCCATCGTCTGGGACATCCCGCTGCTGCCGGTCTAGCTGGGCCGGCCGGCTACGCCGCTTCGGCCTCCAACGCCTTTCGCAGCAGGTCTCGCAGCGCGCGGTGGTCGTCCTCGTCGAGTGCGTCGAAGCACCGCGGCGCCTCGCGCAAGGGCGCCATTGCCCGCTCGCGCGCCGCGGCGCCGGCCTCGGTCACCGCCAGCTCCTTGACACGGCGATCGTGGGCTGCCGGGCGACGCTCCACGTAGCCACGCTCCTCCAGCCGGTCGACGATGCTCGTGATGTAGGAGGCGTCGCAGCGCATCGCGCCCGCCAATTCGCTCATCGGCCGTGGATCCGCAGGGTCGAGCCGCGTGAACGCCATCACGACGGGCATCGAGAGCCCGAGCTCGGCTGCCGTCGCCGACATGCGCTGCTTCTGCTCGAGGAACAGCCGGGTGATCAGCTCCCACGCCTCGTCGGCGGGGCTCAGCACGCGAGGATCGTCGTCGAGGCGAGGTTCGGCGTCGGAGTTTGCGGCCATGGCAGGGAAGACAATACTTGGCTGTGCCCGAAGTCACAAGTCAGCAACGTTTGAGCGCGCCAAAGGTTGACATAGCTTAAGCTTTCTGATTAGCTGCGGCTCATCGACGAACCAACCACCGGTCCCGCGATCGAGGTCGAGCAGCTCGTGCGCGAGTTCAAGAAGGGCCCGCGCGCCGTCGACGGCATCGACCTCTCGATCGAGCGCGGCGAGATCTACGGCTTCCTCGGCCCAAACGGCGCGGGCAAGTCGACGACTGTCCTGATGCTCACCACGCTGCTGCCGCCGACGGCCGGCACCGCCCGCGTCGGTGGCTTCGACGTCGTGAGCGAGGGCGCGCAGGTGCGTGCGCGGATCGGCGCGGCGCTCCAGGAGGCGGCGCTCGACCCGATGCTCACCGGCCGCGAGCACGTGCACCTGCAGGCGGCGCTGCACGGGCTGCGCCGCGCCGAGCGCAGGCGCCGCGCGGACGAGCTGCTCGAGCGCGTAGGGCTGACCGAGGCCGCGGGCCGCAAGGTCGGCGGCTACTCCGGCGGGATGAAGCGCCGGCTTGACCTTGCGCTTGCGCTCGTGCACGGGCCGAGCATCCTCTTCCTCGACGAGCCGACGACCGGTCTCGACGTCCAGAGCCGCACCGCGCTGTGGGACGAGGTTCGCCGCCTCGCGACCGACGAGGGCGTGACCGTCTTCCTGACCACTCAGTACCTCGAGGAGGCCGATCAGCTCGCCGGGCGGATCGGGATCATCGACCACGGCCGGATCGTCGCCGAGGGGACACCGGCGGCGCTCAAGGCCGAGATGGGCGCCGCGACCGTCGAGGCGGTGCCCGCAGACCTTGCCCGACGCACGGCCGTCGCCGACGTGCTCGAGCAGTTCGGCGAGCCGGTGGGGGCCTCCGACTCGCGCGTGGCGGTGCGCCTGCGCGAGGGCCCGCAGGGGCTCACCGACGTGGTCCGCGCGCTCGACGCGCAGGGGGTCGCGGTCGCGAGCCTGCAGCTCCAGATGCCCTCGCTCGACGACGTCTTCCTCGCGAAGACTGGTCGCTCGCTCGAGGGCTCCCGCGCCGAGGAGCCCGACCACGACGCCCAGCCCGAGCCCGCACCCGCGTGAGCTCGGCCCTCTCGACGCAGGTCGGGTTCCTGATTCGGCGGTCGATGCTGCGCACGCTGCGCCAGCCCGCGGCGGTGATCCCGTCGATCACCTTCCCCCTGATCCTGTTCGGGATCAACGCCGGCGGCCTCGCCGCGGCAGCGCAGATCCCGGGCTTCCCGGCCGACTCCTACCTCGACTTCATCTTCGCCTTTCCGTTCATCCAGGGCGCGCTCTTCGGCGCGACGATGGCGGGCGGAGACCTCGCGCGCGACATCGAGACCGGCTTCCTCAACCGCCTGTCGCTGACTCCGGTGAGCCGTGTCGCCCTGCTCGCCGGGCTGATGGGCGGCGTGGTCGGTCTCGCCCTGCTTCAGGGCCTCGTGTTCGTGACGGTCGGGGTGCTCGCCGGCGTCCAGTTCGCCGCGGGCGTCGGGGGCGTCGCCGTGATGCTCGTGCTGATGGCGCTGACGGCGCTCGGATTCGGCGGCCTCGGCGCGTGGCTCGCGGTGCGCACGGGCTCGGGCGAGGCCGTCCAGGGCGCCTTCCCACTGTTCTTCGTGGCGATCTTCCTGTCGTCGGTCAACCTCCCGCGCGAGCTGATCGCGGTCGACTGGTTTCGCGCCGTCGCGACCTGGAACCCGGTCTCCTACCTGATCGAGGGCATGCGCTCGCTCGTGATCACGGGCTGGGATCCCACCGCGCTCGCGCTCGCTTTCGCGGTGGCGGCGGCGCTCGTGGTGATCGGACTGACCGCGGCCGCGGCCGGGATGCGCACGCGGCTGGGGCGCACGTGAGCCGCAGCTCCTTCTCCGCCGTCGCCCTCGCGGTCGCCTGGCGGGCGCTTCACAACGCCGTGACGAGGCCGGCGCTGATCCTTCCGTCGATCATCTTCCCGCTGTTCTTCCTCGTCGCATTCGCGGGCGGGCTCTCGCGCGTCGGCGACGTGCCGGGGTTCGACTTCCCCGGCGGCTACACGGCGTTCGTGTTCGTCTGGATCGTGCTCCAGTCGTGCGCGTTCACGGGTGCGTTCATGGGCTTCAACATCGCTGCCGACTTCGAGTCGGGCTTCTCCCGACGGCTGCTGCTGGCGGCGGCCGACCGCCGCGGCATCGTCGCGGGGTATGTGATCACGGGCCTGGTCCGCTCGACCTTCACGGCGCTGCTGCTGTTCGTCGCGGCGCTCGTGTCCGGCATGCGCCTCGAGGGCTCGCTGCTCGACCTGCTCGGCCTGCTCGCGCTCGGCTGGCTCGCAAACGTCGTCGGCACGCTGTTCGCGCTCGGCGTCGCGCTGCGCATGCGCTCGGTCCAGGCAGGCCCGCTGCTGCAGACGCCGATCTTCCTGCTGATGTTTCTCGCCCCGGTCTGGGTGCCGCTCGACCTCTTGAGCGGCTTCGTCGGCGCGGTCGCGGGCTTCAACCCGATCACCTTCGCCGTCGAGGCGGGACGGAGCCTGATTGCCGGCAGCGCGACCGGCCTGCCGCTCGGCTACGGCCTGCTGGCGCTGATGGCGCTCGTCTTGACGGGCTGGGCGCTCACCGGCCTGCGCCGGGCCGAGGCGGCCGGGTGAGCCGGCGCACCGCGAGGTCGTCGCTCAGATCGCCGCGCTCTGCTCGGACGCGGGGGCTCGGGGGGCGGGCGCCGGTCGTGCGATCGCGACGAGGGTGCCCGCCAGCAGCGCGAACGCCGCGGTCGTGATCCACGCGACCTCGAACGAGAATCCACTCGCCAGCAGCCCGAAGGCCACCGGGCCGAGCGAGGCGCCCACGTAGACCCCGCCCTGGGTGATGCCGGTCGCGGCCGCCACCGCGCGGCGGTTGCGTGCGACGACGGCGAAGTTGAACAGCCCGGGCCAGCCCCAGCCCGCCGCAAAGGCGAGCATCGTCCCGATCACGAGCGTGACCGGCGTGCCCGCCGCGAGCAGCGCGAAGCCGCCCGCGCCGGCGACGAGCAGGATCGTGACCTGGCGGAAGCCGTCCCAGCCGTAGTGGTCAGCCAACCAGCCGGCCCCCACCCGCGCCGCGAGCGAGGCCGAGCTCCCGGCCGCGAGCAGCAGCCCGGCGGCGCCCTCGCCGAGACCGCCCTCGACCGACGAGGCGGTGTGGAAGGTGCCGAGCGCGTTGCCGCTCATCGCTGCGAGCGCCCCGGCGGTGCCGAGGAAGACGAGCGTCCTGACCGAGAGCCCCTCGTCGGTCCCCGGGTCGACCCGGCGCTCAGGGGCCAGCCCCTGGCGCGGAACCGCGAGCGCTATGCAGAGCGCAGCGATCGCGGCGAGGCCGAAGGTGTAGCGCCAGCCGAGCGTGAGCGCGATCACGGGCACCGAGACGCCGCTGAGCGCGATCGACGCCGGTATCGCCGCCTGCTTGATCCCGAACACGAGCCCTTGGCGCTCGGCCTCGATGCGCCGCGCGAGGAACAGGTTGACGGCCGGCTGAGCCAGCCCGTTGCCGACGCCGCCGAGCACCATGCAGGCTGCAAGCGACGGCCACGAGCGGGCGAAGAGGGCGATCGAGGCGAGCGCGGTCGCGGCCATCAGCGCGCCCGCGCGCATCGCCTTGCGCCCGCCGAGGCGGTCGCCGAGGCGACCGAGTGGGGGGGAGCCGAGCGCCGCGACCGCGAAGAAGATCGAGATCGCCGCCCCGAGCGCCGCGACGTCGAAGCCGAGATCGCGGCGAACCTGCACCGCCACGGCGCCGAGCAGAAAGGCCGGCAGGGCGCCCACGGTGGTCACCGCCAGCCCGATTGCGACGGTGCGTCTCAGTCCCCCGTCGCTCACCGCCCGAGGCGAGTACGAGCGAGCATCGCGAGCTGTCGGGCCCCTATGACCGCGATGTCCGCGAGCGCCGCGTACAGGTGCCCGAGCGGTCCGGTCACGAGCCAGGCCGCGCCGCGCTCCGCGGGTCCGCGCCTCGAGAACACGCGCTGATCGCCGGGGCGACTCACGCGACTGACGGTATCGTGGCAGCCTCGATGGCCTCCACCGTGCAGACGAGCAAGACCGATCTCGGCGAGTCGCGCGTCCGCGTCGACGTCAAGGTCGCGTCCGACGCGCTCGAGCGCGAGGTCGCCTCGGCGGCCGGCAAGCTCGGGCGCGACCTGCGCATACCGGGCTTTCGCAAGGGCAAGGTGCCGGCGCAGGTGGTGCTGCGCCGCATGGGCCGCGAGGCAGTCGTCGACGAGGCCGTGCGCACCGCCTTCCCGACCTGGTACGAGCAGGCGATGAGCGAGGCGGGGATCGTCGCCGTCGGCGATCCGCACGTGGACCTGAGCGAGCTGCCCGAAAAGGGGGCGCCGCTGTCGTTCACGGTCGAGGTCGCGGTGCGCCCCGAGGCCAAGCTCGGCGAGTACAGGGGGCTCGAGGTCGGGCGCCGCGAGCCCGAAGTCGCGCCGGAGCGCCTCGAGTCGGAGCTCGAGCGCCTACGCGAGTCGCTCGCCTCGCTCGAGACGGTCGAGCGGCCGGCGGCCCTCGGCGACTTCGCGGTCGTGGACTTCACCGGCATGGTCGACGGCGAGCCCTTCGAGGGCGGCGAGGCGCGCGGCTTCCTGCTCGAGCTCGGGTCGAACCGCCTCGTCGAGGGCTTCGAGGAGCAGCTCGTGGGCGCGGTTGCGGGTGACGACCGCGACGTGGCCGTGACCTTTCCCGAGGACTACCCCGTGGAGGCGCTCGGCGGGCAGGACGCCGTCTTTCATACACAGGTCAAGGAGGTCAAGGAGAAGCGCCTGCCCGAGCTCGACGACGACTTCGCCGCCGAGGCCGGCGGCTTCGACTCGGTCGACGAGCTGCGGAAGGAGATCGAGACTCGCCTGCGCGCGGCCGACGAGCAGGCCGTCGAGGCCGAGTACCGCGAGACGGTCGTCGACGCGGTCGTCCAGGGCGCGCAGATCGACGTGCCGCACGACCTCGCACACGCCAAGTCGCACGAGATGTGGGAGCACACTGCGCGGCGCCTGCGCCGCCAGGGAATCGAGCCCGAGCGCTATCTCGAGATCGCGGGCAAGTCGGAGCACGACCTGATCGACGAGGCACAGCCCGAGGCCGAGCGGGCACTCAAGCGGGAGGCCGCGCTCGCGGCGGTGATCGCGGCCGAGGGGCTCGAGGTGTCAGACGACGAGGTGCTGGACGCGCTGCGCGAGGCCGGCCAGCAGCCCGGACAGGCCCCGCTGACCGACAAGGACGTGCGCAAGGCACTCGAGCGCGCGCGCTCGCAGGGGCGCGACGAGCTGATCCGCGAGGACATCGCGATGCGCAAGGCGGTCGATCTCCTCGTCGAGCACGCCACGCCGATCTCGAAGGAGCAGGCCGAGGCTCGCGGCAAGCTCTGGACGCCCGACCGCGAGGCTGAGCAGCCCGCGGCGCAGCTCTGGACACCGGGCTCCTGAGCGCGTGAGCGAAAGGGGGCCATTGCTAGACTTCCGCCTCCGCGGCGTCGGCGTGTTCGGGCGCTTCTGAAGGATTCGAACCGAGCAAGCGAAACAAAGCGAGAGCCATGAGCCCCCTTGTCCCGATGGTGGTAGAGCAGACGTCGCGCGGCGAGCGCGCGTTCGACATCTACTCCCGCCTCCTCAACGAGCGGATCGTCTTCCTCGGCACGCCGGTCACCGACGACATCGCCAACCTGATCGTCGCCCAGCTGCTGCACCTCGAGTCGGAGGACCCCGACAAGGACATCTCGCTGTATGTCAACTCGCCGGGCGGCTCGGTCTACGCGGGCCTCGCGATCTACGACACGATGCAGTTCATCAAGCCGGACGTGCAGACGATCTGCGTCGGCATCGCGATGTCGATGGGCGCGCTGCTCTTGGCGGGCGGGGCGGAGAACAAGCGCATGGCGCTGCCGAACGCGAAGATCCTGATCCATCAGGTCTCGTCCGGCTTCCAGGGCCAGGCGACAGACATCGAGATCCACGCGCGCGAGATCATCGACGTTCGCAAGCGGCTCGACCAGATCATCGCCAAGCACACCGGACAGGACTTCGAGAAGGTCACGCGCGACACCGAGCGCGACTACTTCATGAGCGCCGACGAGGCGCAGGAGTACAAGATCATCGACCGGGTGATCCACAAGCACTAGGTCCCTTCGGGGCCGCCGATCGGGGAGGAGAGGCATGGCCCGACCGACCGACTCAAACGAACAGCTTCTCTGCTCCTTCTGCGGGAAGTCCCAGCGCCAGGTCAAGAAGCTGATCGCCGGGCCCGGGGTCTACATCTGCGACGAGTGCATCGATCTCTGCAACGAGATCATCGACGAGGAGCTGACCATCCCGGCCACCTTCGACATCGAGGCGCTGCCGAAGCCGAAGGAGATCTACTCGGTTCTGCAGGAGTACGTGGTCGGGCAGGAGCCCGCCAAGCGCACGCTCGCGGTCGCCGTCTACAACCACTACAAGCG
>Ga0136610_1000161_pt1 | contig 16571 bp, 18 predicted proteins | sample AntDrymUQ1342206_2_FD_104804 | JGI IMG/M metagenome (GOLD analysis project Ga0136610, IMG submission 104804) | Polar desert sand microbial communities from Dry Valleys, Antarctica - metaG UQ134 (22.06) | ecosystem: Environmental > Terrestrial > Soil > Desert | place: Antarctica: Dry Valley...
AGCGAAGGAGCGCAGGCCGGGCGTTGGCCGGCCGAGCACCGCTCGCTCGGCACAGTCTCCGAAGGAGCGCAGGCCGGGCGTTGGCCGGCCGAGCACCGCTCGCTCTTGCGTCTCTACAGCAGCGAGACCACGAGCCCAACCGCCAGCACGAGCACTGTGCTCCACGCCACCGCGGTGGCGCAGATTCGCCGATCGAGCCCGTATTCGTTGGCCACCACCAGGGAGTTCAGGGCGCAGGCCATCGCGGGCTGGACGAGGTAGACGTCCGGCACCTCCATGAACACCGCGGACAGCGAGAGCACCAGCGCGGGGGCAGCCACCAGCTTGCAGGCCAGAGCGGTGATCACGGCCCCGTCGAGCGGCGGTAGGCCACGGGTTCCCGAGGCGGCGAGCGTCACGCCCACGGCGAAGAAGCCGAAGGGCACCACGGCCAGCACGAGCAACTGCGACACGTCCACCGCCACCTGAGGCGCCAGCGCCTCGGGCGCGATCAGGCCGGCCACCACCGCCCACAGCGGAGGGTTGCGGGTCACGAACACGCGCAGGCGGTCGCGCTTGCGGTCGGCCACGGTGCCGAAGGCCGCGCCGACCAGGAAGCCGAGGATCACCAGCGTCGTCCCCGAGACCAGCACGTCGTAGGCCACCGCGTCGGTGAGCACATCGCGGCCGAACAGCACCACCTGGAACGGGAGGCCGAGAAAGCCGGTATTGCCCAGCCCGCCCACGAGGATCAGCGCGCCGAGCGCGGGTCGCGGCAGGTGCAGCACCCGGCTGCCGAGCAGGTAGGCGGCGAAGCCGCCGGTGGCCACGCTCGCCCACCCGTAGGCGATGCCAGCCACCACCTCGGGGCGAAAGTCCAGCGCGGCCACGTTGAAGAACGCGACGATCGGCAGGACCACCCACAACATGCCGCGCAGCAGCAGCGCCGACGCCCGCTCGGCCCGGTCGCCCATGCGCCGCTGCGCCTCGAGGCCCACGGCGGTGGCCGCCACCACCACGAGCGTAAGGACGATCACCCTGCGTCGCGTAGGCGCTGGGCTGCCGCCTCGGGCGCCAGCACGTTCAGGTGCACCCCGGTGCCGAGCTCCAGGCCGGCCAGGTGGACCAGCCGCGGCATGATCTCCATGCGCCAGCAGAAGTGTTCGGCGCCTCGCGGCGCGGTCCGCACCCACATGTTCAGCGGCGGCAGGCCGCCAAGTGTCCCGGCCAGGCGCCCCAGCGCGGCGTGCAGGAGCGAGGAGCCAAGCGGACCATCGTCCTCGAACCGCGCGGCCGGGCGGCGGGGGACCAGCTGCATGTGGAAGGGCGTCCTGGAGGCGAAGGGGCAGAGCAGCACCGCTTCGGGGTCAACGGCGACGAGTCGATCGCGGCGGCGCACCTCCTCCTGCACCACGTCCTCGAGCAGGTTGCGCCCCTGCGTGCGGCCCGCGTAGGCAGTGAAGCGCTCGCGCTCGCGCGCCACCTCCGCAGGTACGAAGGGCAGGGCGTAGAGCTGCGAGTGAGTGTGCGGCAGGGAGGCGCCGGCCTCGCGGCCCTCGTTGACGATCAGGTGCACATACGAGGCCTCGGCGTGGGCGTTCATCCGCCGCCGCCACACGGCCATCGCGCGCTGCACCTGCTCGGGGGCGAGCTCGCTTAGCGACCACACGGCATCGGGCGCGTTGACGATCACCTCGTGGGCGCCGGAGGCGGGCCGCGCGGCGAACAGGTCGGGCTCGCCGCGGCCCGAGGCGAGCGGGTCCTCGCCTCCCTCGGCGCTCTCGCCGCTCAGGGCCGGGAACAGGTTGGGCACCACGCGGACCGACCACGGTCCGCCCGCCCCCCCGTCGCGGTCGAGCTCGGCCGGGGTGCGGTCCTCGTGGCCGGGCACGAACGGGTCGCCCTCGGGGTCGATCGGCGGCCGCGGGACGGGCGGGAGGAACGCCCCCGGGCGGTCGGCTCGCTCACCGGCAACGATCACGCGCAGCCCCGACAGTGGATCGGTGCGCAGCTCAGGCAAGGCGCTTGCCCATCGCCACGTGCTCGATGCCCTGCTGGACGAACAGCTCGCCTTGCTCGCTGTAGCCGTCGCGCACGTAGAGCTCGCGCGCGGGGAGCTGGGCGTGCAGCTCGATACGCCGCGCGCCCGCGCTTCGCGCCTGGCGGTCGGCCTCCGCGAGCAGGGCGGCACCGATGCCCGCGCGCCGGCGCGAGCTCGTCACCGCCAGACGTCCCAGCCTCGCTCTCGCGCCGTCGAGAACGAGCCGGCAAGTGCCCACCACATCCTCCCCCTCGACCGCCACCAGGTGCAGGGCCTCGTGATCGCGCCCGTCGCGGTCGGCTGAGGGGTCGACCCCCTGCTCGCCCGCGAACACGCGCTCACGGAGGTCCAGCGCCGCGCTCACCTCGGCCCGGCTTCGGGCTGGGCGGACCTCAGCCTGCATCCACCGATCCTGACGACGTTCGGTGGATCCAGGCTCAGCGCGCGTAGCGGTCGATGTCGTCCGAGAGCTTGCGCTCGCTCGCGTAGCCACCCTGCTTGAGGTAGGCGAGCCTGCCCTTCGCGTCATAGAAGGCGGTGGCCGGGAACGCGACCTTGGCCTTGAAGACGCCGGCGATCTCCTGCTCGGGGTCGCTGTAGCTGGGGTAGGGCACGGGATCGGTGAGGAGGAACTTGCGGGCGTCGGAGTCCACGTCTTGAGCGTTGACCCCGAGAAACGCGACGCGGTCGCCCGTTTTCCCCGCCTGGTTGGCGAAGAAGGGGAACTCCGCCCGGCAGGGCCCGCACCACGACGCCCACTTGTTGACCACCACGGGGTGGCCGCGCAGCTCGCTAAGGCGGCGCTCGAAGGCCTGCTTGCCCCCGCCCAGCAGGGTGGAAGCCTGATCGCGCAGCTCCCTGAGCTCGGCCGGAGCGTCCGGGGGGAGCGTGGCGATGCGCTTTGGAGGCGTGGCCGGGCCCTCGGGCGAGTCCGAGCCGCAGCCCACGGCCACTGCCGCACAGACGAGGACGGCGAGCACTCGGCGCATCGCCGAAAGGGTGACAGACACCCGTTTGCCACTAGCGCAGGAGCGCAGCCCGAGCGCCGGTCGGGCGAGCACCGCACGCTCAGTTCGTTGTCACTGCTTTAATAGGGGAACACCGCCCGCGGAGCGGCGGTGTCAACGCCGCCCCGGCGATCCGGTGGCGACGACCTGACGGCCGGACCTCGCCGCTTCCCGCGACGGCCCGCATCGGAGCGCAGTAGGCGGCTCGGCCCGAATCCTCACTTACAGAACAGGCCCACGTGGCTGACAGCCATTCCCAGACTGCACAGGCGCCGGTGTCCGGTGCCGAGCTCAAGCGCGCCGAGGCGTTCGCCCGGGAGTCGTTCGTCCTCGAGGGCGAGGACGCCGCCACGGCGCTCGCCGGGGGCACCGCTCGCCGCCGCGCCCTGGACGCCGCCCTGGCCGAGCTCGAGCAGGGTCGCGACGAGCCCTCGCTGGCCTGGCGGCGCGAGTACTCGCTGATGCTTGGCCTCGAGCGCTTGCTGGCCGAGGACGAGCCGCACCTGGCCGACGGCACCACGCTCTCCGCCCACCAGGTCGACGCACTGTCGGGCACGCTCATTGCGCTGACCTCGGAGATCCAGGTGTCGGCCACTCGCAACGGGGCCAGGGCCGCCGAGGCCGAGGTCGAGGAACTGCCGAGCACCGAGCCGGAGCTGGAGCTGGATTTGGAGGAAGACGACTTCGACGACGACGCGGATGAGGACGACGAAGAGCCGGAGGCCGAGGCCGACGAGCGCGTGGACGAGGACGAGGAGCCCGTCGACTGGGACGCCGACGCCGACGCCGAAGAGGACGATGATGACGACGCCCCACCGGTCGACGACGACGCCGGCGCGGCTCGCCGCTTCTGGTTCGAGCACGCCACCGGAGCGGGCAAGACCGTGGCCGCGATGGGCTTCGTGGAGGCTTCACGCACCGGCGGCGTGCTGATCCTCACCCATCGCCGCAACCTCGTGGAGCAGTTCGAGGGTGAGCTGCGCACCCGTGGCTACCGTGATCGCGCAAGCGCCGCGCTCCTGGCCGAGGAGCGCAGCCCGAGCGCTGGTCGGGCGACCACCGCAGGCTCCGAGGGTCTCGGCCGAAACGGCGACGAGCCCGCGGCCGGAGGGCCCGTCACCGTCGAGACCTACCAGTGGTTCGTGCGCAACGCCGGCAAGGTCTCCGACGCCTACACGGTCGTCATCTGCGACGAGGCCCACACGGCCCTGGGCGAGAAGACCAGCGCGGCCATCCGTCAGTGGAAGGGCCCGGTCTTCGTGGGCATGACCGCCACCGGCGCGCTGATCGCCCGCCACGTCACCGACCTCTTCCCCACCCAGACCTCCCGCTTCGACCTCGCCCAGGCGGCCCGCCGCGGGGTGATCTCCCCGCTTCGCTGCGTGCGCATCCCGCCGGGCGTGGGCGTTCGCTCCATCGCCAACGTGCCGCTGCGCCGCGGCGAGGTCGACCAGGACTTCGACCAGGAGGAGCTGGCCGAGCTGCTCGATCAGGCGCCGTTCAACATCGCGGTGGCCGATCTCTACAAGGTGCGCTTCCGCGACGTGCCCGGGGTGGTCTACTCCGCCGGCGTTCGTCACGCGCACAACGTGGCCGACGCCATGCAGGCCGCCGGCCTCAAGGCGATGGCGGTCTCCGGCGAGACGCCCAAGCGCGAGCTCACGCGCATCCTCGCCTCCTACGAGCGCGGCGACATCGACGTTCTGGTGAACGCCCAGCTGCTGGCCGAGGGCTGGAACTCGCCCCGCGCCACGGTCTGCATGCACCTGGCGCCCACCGCCTCGCGGCGCATCTACCAGCAGCGCGTGGGACGCGTCACGCGACGCACGCCCGGCAAGGAAGCGGGCATCGTCGTGGACTTCGTCCACCCGGCCACCACCAACGACGACCCGGTGGTCACGCTGCACTCGCTGCTCGATCGTGACGTGTACCGCGGCGGGGCGATCGTGGTTGGCCCGGTGCGACGCGGCCGCGGACGCCGGCTGCGCGTGGAGCGCCGCGTGCTGCCCGTCACCGCCGACCCCGACCGCCGCGCGCAGGTCTTCGAGCGCGAGCTGTGGCGGATAGCGGTGGAGCACCTCTCGTGGAACGAGGAGCACGTGTGGGCGGCCCTGGCGGGCGCCCGGGTGGCCTCCAACAACTGGCGCCGGGCGCGGGCGATGCTGCACTTCGACTCGACCGGCGAGCTGCGCCAGCGCTTCCTGCTCACCTGCCTGCAGCGAAACCGCAACAGCCCGCTGCGCCAGCGCGCGCTGATAGAGGTGGGGAACCTGCGTGACCCGGAGGCCTTCGCCGAGGCCGTGGAGCTGCTGGGCACCTGGGCGCGCGACGAGCGCCGCGAAGGCGTGAAGATCCTGCTGCAGTCCCTTGCTGAACGCCAGATCGGGAGCCGCGACCAGGCGGCGCGCTGGACCTGGGACCTGGCCGAGTTCACCCAGGACGTGCACGAGGAGTACGCGGTGCAGCGCTGGCCGGAGACCAAGCGCCTGCTGGGGCTGCTGGTGAACTCCTCGGGAGCCGCCCACGCGCGCAACGCCCGCCGCATCGTGCAGGCGGCGCGCAAGCAGGACCGCCGCCTGGCTGCCGCGCTGCTGGCCGCGGCGCGCACCCACACCCCCGAGGCACGCCAGTTGGTGGACGGCGCGCGAACGCGCATGGCGCGCAAGCCCTCGGCGCTGGCCCGTGAGCTGCTTCGCAACTTCCCCAAGGGCCGCCGCCGGCGCGGTGGGCGGCGCCGCAAGCGAAAAGGGGGCGGCGAGGGCAACGGCAAGGTCGATCAGTCAAAGCAGCCGCAGGTGCTCGAGACGCAGGACACCGCCCGTCGCAAGGGCAAGGCGGGCGGCGGCGAAGAGGCCGGGCCCGAGCGCGACGCGGCTTAGGCACCGTCCCGCCGCGTCCTGGCGCTGGGTCTCAGCGCAGCAGATGAACCTCGCCCGCGTCGAGAGCCTCTCGGCCCCCGGACGTGTCCACGATCAGCGCTCCGGTGTCGTCTACGCCAGAGGCCACGCCTTCGCCGTCCTCCCAGCGGATACGCCGGCCGCGGAGGGCATCGCGGTCAGCCCACGCCGCCAGGATTGCGCCCGGTGCGTCCCCGAGTCGGGCTTCGAGAGTGCCGAGCAGCGTGTCCAGCGCTCCCTCGAGGGAAGGCGACCGTCCGGCGGCGATCTGGATCGAGGTCGCGATCTCCCGCAGCTCCTCCGGAAGAGCCTCGAAAGATGTGGCCACGTTGAGGCCGATGCCGAGGACAGCCCACCCCTCCTGCGGTCGTCCCTCGACGAGGATGCCTGCCACCTTGCGACCGTCGATCCAGACGTCGTTGGGCCACTTGATCGCACAGTTCACGCCCGCCGCCTCGCAGGTCTCGGCCACGGCCACCGAGGCGGTGAGCGGGAGCAGCTCGTCGAAGTCGTGCACGATGAGCGACATGAGGACGGCGGAATGCGGCGGCGCGGCCCACGGTCGCCCTTGGCGGCCGTAGCCGGCGGCCTGCTCGTCGGCCGTCACGAGCGTGCCGTGAGGGGCTCCGGCTTGGGCCAGCTCCCTGGCGCGTTCGTTGGTCGAGGAGATCAGACGGTGATGAAGACGCGGGAGCCCGAGCATCTAACGAGGCCGCACGCGAATCTCGTAGTCGGGAGCCAGCCCGAGCGTCGAGGCCGCCTCGCCGCGGTTGATGGCCACCGCGAGGTTGCCGGTGAGCAGCGTGACGATCATCCCGCGGTGTCGGCCACCAGGGCCTCGACCAGCCCGTCGAGGTCGTGCCTCGTCGCCTCCACGTCCACGGTCAGCCCGTGCTCACGGGCGGTCGCGCTGGTCACCGGTCCGATGGAGACCACGCGCGGCCCGGTGGGCAGATCGCCGTCGAGCGCCTCGAGCAGGAAGCGGACCGTGGAGGAGGCGGTGAAGGTCAGGTGGGAGGCGCGGGCGAGGGCTCCGCGCGCTTTGTCGCCGACGGGCTCGGCAACGGTCTCGTAGAGGGGCACCACGTCGACCGCGGCGCCGCGCTCACGCAGGGCGTCGGGCAGCACATCGCGGGCCTCGGCGGCGCGGGCCACCAGCACTCTGCGTCCTTTGATCTCGGTTCCTTCGAGCGCCTCGACCAGCGACTCCGCGATCGAGCGCGGCGGCACCACGTCGGCCGTCAGGCCGCGGTCAGACAGCTCTTTAGCCGTGCCCGGGCCGATCGCGGCCACAACGGCACGGGCGAGGGAGCGGGCATCCTTGCCGTGGGCGGCGAGCCCATCGAGCAGCAGCCTGGCTCCGTTGGGGCTGGTCAGGCACACGAGCGCGTAGTCCTCGATGTGTGCAAGCTCGGCCGGCGGCGGCTCGGGCACGATGCGGATGGCCGGCGTCTCGACCACCTCGGCGCCCAGCGCGCGCAGGCGCCCGGCAAGCTCGCTGGCCTGCGCCCGCGCCCGGGTCACCGCCACGGTGCTCCCGTAGAGCGGGCGCTGCTCGAGCCAGCCGAGGTCGAGGGCGGCGACGGGCCCCACCACCGTGATCGCCGGCGCCTCGATCTGGGCTTCGGCCACGCGGTCGGGGAGGTCGGCCAGGGGCGCGCGCACCGAGCGCTGGGCCGGGAGGGTGCCCTGGGCCACCACGGCTGCGGGCTCCTCGCCCGGCCGCCCCGCCGCGATCAGCCGCTCGGCGATCTTGGGCAGGTTGCGCACGCCCATGTAGAAGACCAGCGTGCCGGGGAAGGCGGCCAGCGCCGTCCAGTCGATCGCCGTCTCGAGCTTCACGGGGTCTTCGTGGCCGGTAACGAAGGCCACGGCTGAGGCCGAGTCGCGGTGGGTCACGGGAACACCCGCGTAAGCCGGCGCGGCGATGCCCGCGGTTACGCCCGGCACCACCTCGAAGCGCACGCCGCCCTGCGCAAGCGCGGCGGCCTCCTCACCGCCGCGGCCGAAGACGAAGGGATCGCCGCCCTTGAGGCGGACCACCCGGAGCCCCTGCTGCCCGAGCTCGACGAGGAGGCCGTCGATGTCCTCCTGCGCCATGGCCGCCGCGCCCGGCGCCTTGCCCACGTAGATCAGCTCGCACTCCGCCCGAGCGCCGCGGAGGGCGCCGTCGGGAATGAGGCGGTCGTAGAGGATCGTGTCGGCCTGCGCGATCAACTCGAGCGACCGCGTGGTCATCAGCCCGGGATCACCGGGCCCCGCCCCGACCAGATAGACGATACCGCCGGCAGATTCTGGTCGGTTTGCCTCCCTGTGAGGTGGTGATCCGACCAAGGTCAACCGCCACCCTGGCCGGCGCCCTGTGACCCCGCCAGAGCCTCAGCTTTGTCGAGGATCTCCCCAGCCCCTGCCGCCACCAAGCGCTCGCCGACCGAGGCCCCCAGCGCAGCGGGCTCCGAAGCGGGGCCCTCGAACCGGTCGCGCACCCAGCGGCTGCCATCCGGCAGCCCGGCGTAGGCACTCAACGAAAGCGTCTGTCCCTCGAGCGAAGCCAATGCCCCCATCGGGGTGTCGCAGGTGGCGTCGAGCGCCGTGACCAGCGCGCGCTCGGCGGTCAGGCGAACCAGCGCCTCGGGGTCGGTCACGGCGGCCCCTGCCTCGGCGGCGACGGCATCGTCTGAGCGGGCTTCCAGGGCGATGCAGCCCTGCCCCGCCGCGGGGGTCATCTCGCCTACCGCGATGGGCGAGCCCTCGAAGCGGCCAAGCCGCGCCAAGCCGGCGCACGCCAACACGATCGCGGCGAACTCATCCCCGGCCAGCCTCCCCAGCCGGGTGTCGACGTTGCCCCGCAGCTCTGAGACCACCAGGTCCGGCCGCGAAGCCAGGAGCTGCGACCGTCGCCGAACGCTGGCCGTGCCGACCGTGGCGCCGTCGGCCAGCTCGGACAGGGCGCCGACGCCGCAGAGGGCGTCCCGCGCGTCGGCGCGGTCGGGCACGCCCACCAGCACCAGGCCGTCGGGCAGCACCGCGGGCACGTCCTTGGCCGAGTGCACCGCCAGGTCGACCTCGCCAGCCAGCAGCGCCTCCTCGAGCTCCTTGACGAAGCGCGCCTTGTCCCCCACCGCCCCCCGGTCGCCCGACGTCTCCACGGGAACGATCTCGGCATCGCCGAGCAGGTCGGCAACCAGCTGTGCCTGGGCGAGCGCGAGCGCGCTGCCGCGGGTGCCGAGCCTCACCCGCTGCGACGCCGGTGAACGCCCACGAACACGAACACCAGATCGTAGAGGCTGGGGAGTTCCGGCCAACGCTTCAGGCCGTCCGCCCGCTGCCCGCCGCGCTCCCCGTAGCGCCGCTCGAGGTATTCGCGCTCGATGGCCACGCGCACCGCGGCTAAGAGGAGTCGCCGCGACGCCGGTAGCGGCGCATGACCGACCGCGCCATGCCCGGGGCGCGGCGGGCGGCAGAGACCGCGAGGCGGTCGCTCGGGCGGAGTTGGGGCTCGCTGGCGCCGGCCAGGCCGCCGGGGTCCGGGCCGCCGGCGTGCTCGGCCGCGAACAGCCGCCACTCCCCAGGCACACCCTTCAACTCGAATGCTCCGCGCTCCGCAAACGCTATCCCGGAGCCGGCCACCAGGTCCTTCACCGTGCTCGACACGAGCACCTCCCCCGCACCCGCCAGCGCACCGACGCGCGCGCCGATGTGCACGGCCATACCCCCTATGTCCTCGCCGAGGAGCTCACATTCTCCGGTGTGCAACCCGGCGCGGACGTCGAGGCGCAGGTCGCGTGCCTCTCCGACGATCGCGCGGGCACAGCGGACCGCGCGTGCCGGCGCGTCGAAGGTCGCGAGGAAGCCGTCGCCCATCGACTTGACCTCGCGTCCGCGGCACCGCTCGAGCTGGGAGCGCACCAGGCGGTCGTGCTCGGCCAGCAACTCGCGCCAGCGTGCGTCGCCAAGCTCGGCGGCGCGGGCCGTCGAATCGACGATGTCGGTGAACAGCACCGTCGCGAGCGCACGATCGCCTCCGTGTGCGTGCCGCGCACCGGTCAGGAACTCCTCGATTTCCTCCGCGTACCCCTCCGCCTCACCAATCCATGGGATGTGGTCCTTGCCCGAGAGCACCACGAGCTTTGCGTTGGGGATGTGCTCCGCGAGATAGTGGGCGCAAGCCACCGGGACGAACTCGTCCTGGCGGTGGAGCACGAGAGCCGGCACTTGGATCGAGGGCAGGATGTCGCGGACGTCGATCTGCAGGTTCATCTCGAACAGCGCCCGCACCATCGCCGGGCTGGAGGCGGCGCGCTCGAAGAGCGCGAACAGGCGCCGGTCGCGCGCGGACACCATCGACGGCGCAAGCAGCCCGAGCGTGCTCCCGTCCCCCCAGCGCTGCTCCATGGTCTCGAGCATGAGCTCGATGCGCTCGACCATGAGCTGCCCGCCGGGGTTGCTCTCCGGTTCGAGCTTCGCGGAGGGGAAAGTCCCGCACAGAACCAGCGCGCTGACGCGCTCTGGGTATGTGGCGGCGAACAGGAGGCTCATCGGACCGCCCTCCGATAGGCCGAGCACGGCTGCCCGCTCGGAACCCACTGCCTCCATCACCGCCCTCACGTCATCCATGCGCTCCTCGAGCGTCGCCGGGCTCAGCACGGGGTCGGATAGGCCAATGCCGCGCTTGTCGAACATGATCAGCCGTGAGAACGAGGCCAGGTGCTCGAGGAAGCGGGTGATGCCGGCGTCGACCCACTGGAGGTCGAGGTGGGAGATGATGCCCGGAACGAAGACCAGGTCCATGGGGCCGTCGCCCACGACCTGGTAGGCGATGTTCACCTCCCCGCTCTTCGCGTATTTTGTCTCCGGCTGCACTCCCGGGGCGGATCCTACCCGCGGGCTAAGGCACGCTCCAGGGTCTTGGCGGGTGCTGCTCGAGTCTGGGCTGGAGCACGGGCCACGACTGCCCGATCGCCTTGAGGGTTCTTGGGAAGGGCCGGTTCGCCGGTGGTAAGCCGAAGCGCGCGCCCGAGCCTCACCCGCTGCGACGCCGGCGAGAGCCCAGTTCAGTCACCGAAGCGGCGGGGTGATCCTCGCCGGCCTGCGGCTCGAGCGCGAACAGCTCGCGCAGGGCCTGCACGTGGCGGTAGGAGTCATCCTCGCCGGCGCCGCCCTTCAGCCGCAGCGTGGGCTCGTGCAGCAGCCGCGCCACGATCGCGCGCGCGAGCGCGACCAGGCGCTCGCGGTCGGCCTCCGACAGCGACTCCCAGCGGCGCTCGTTCTCGCGCAGCACCTGCTCCACGATGGCCTCGCCGCGCTCGCGCAGCGCGGCCACGGTGGGCAGCACGTCCAGCCGGGCCAGGAACTCCTCGAAGCGCTCGACGTCGCCCTCCACGATCGTCCGCGCTCGGGTGGCCTCGGCCTCGCGGGCGCTCATGTTGCGCGCCACGACGCGCTGGAGGTCGTCCATGTCGTAGAGCGCGATGCCAGGAAGCTCGCGCACGGTCGGGTCGATGTCGCGCGGCACGGCGATGTCGATGAGCACCAGCGGTCGCCCCGCGCGCGCCTCGGCTACGACCTCGAGCGCCTCGCGGCCGATGATCTGGTGCGGGGAGCCCGTGGAGCTGACCACGATGTCCGCAAGCTCCAGCTCGGCCGGCAGGTCCTCGAAGCGCACCGCCCCGCCGCCGAAGCGCGAGGCCAGCCCGATGGCGCGGTCGTAGTGGCGGTTGGCCATGAAGACGGTCTCGACTCCGCGCTCGCGCAGCGAGCGCGCCGTCAGCTCGCCGTTCTCGCCGGCGCCTACCACCAGCACCCGTCGCTGCGAGAGGTCTCCCAGCATGTCGGCCGCCAGCTCCACCGCCACGCTGGAGACGGACACTCGCGATCGGCTCACGCCGGTATCGGTGCGCACGCGCTTGCCGGTGGCCAGCGCCTCGCGAAACAGGCGGTTGGAGATGGGCCCGGTGGCGCCCTCCACCAGCGCCAGCTCGTAGGCGCGCTTGACCTGGCCCTGCACCTCGGCCTCGCCCACGATCATCGAGTCCAGGCCCGAGGCCACCTCGAACAGGTGGGACACGGCCCCGCGCCCGCGCATGGAGTAGAGGTGGCCGAGCAGCTCGGTGGGCCGGATCTCGGCCTCGCGGGCGAGCACGGCCAGCGTCGTCGACTCGGCCTCGACAGGGTCGGTGACCACCAGCGTGATCTCCGTGCGATTACAGGTGGAGATGGCTACGGCTTCGTGCACGGCGTCGTGGGACACCAGCTCGGCCAGGACCCGCGCGGCGCGGCCCTCGGGCAGGGCCAGGCGCTCGCGCAGCGCAAGCGGCGCAGTCTTGTGGGAGGCGCCGAGAGTGAGCAGCTCGGCGCTCATGCGGGCTGGCGCTCTCGCTCGGCCTCGTCTCGGCTGTCGGCAATCGCAGTGAGCTCCTCGATCTCCCGGGAGATGCGCGCGATCTTGGCGCCGATGATGGCGACGTAGATCAGGATCAGCGCCAAGAACACGACGTAGGCGCCGGCCACGTACTTGCCCGCCTCGTCGAGCGGAAGCGCGGGCATCAGGAGGCCGTGACGGTGGCCAGACGCGCGCGCAGGCGCTTGAGGTTCATTGCCGCGTGCTTGGAGGTGAGCTCGAGCTTCCAGAGCGTCACGAACAGCAGCGTCATGGCGACGATCGAGACCAGGAAGGTCAGGCGCATCTCGCCCGGCAGGTTGCCGCCTGTCTGGGAGAGCACGCGCGGGTGCGTGAAGGTCTCCGCCAGGCGCACGGCCATGAAGTTGATTGGCACGAAGGCACCGGCAGCGATCGCGAACACCGAGGAGGCGCGCGCCTGGCGCTCTGGGTCCTCGATCGAGAAGCGCAGCGGGTAGTAGACGCAGTAGAGGAGGAAGACGACCAGGAAGGAGACCAGCACCGGCTCGTCCCACACCCACCAGTGGCCCCACGACGCCTTGGCCCAGATCGCGCCGGTGATCAACACCCCCGCGCCGAGGATGATCGAGAGGTGGATGGCCACGTACGAGCGCATGTCCCACGAGGGATCGCGGGAGCGCAGATGCTTGATCGCCATCACGCCGCCGGCCACGAAGCCTCCGAGCGCCACGATTGCCATCGGCACGTGCACGTAGAAGATCTTCTGGATGAAGCCCTGGTCGCCGTCCACGGGCGCGTAGAAGAACACCAGCGCGAACGCGGCGAGCACCGCCACGACGGTGGCGATGGAGAGCGGTTTTAGGCCTCGCGAGTACACCCTGCGGTCGGTTCTCAGTCTAGAGGTCAGGCTTCACCGCTCGGTCACGGTCCGGTCACTTCGCCTCCAGGGGCGCCATCTATTTTCGCAGTGCCCGCACCGACCCAGGAGGTCTCGCCCCGATGCGCCGAGCAGTCGCCGTCGTCACCGCGCTGGCAGCAATCGCCCTGCTGCCTTCCGGTGCCCAAGCCGAGGTGGACCCCGTCCGCTTCTCGACGTTCAACGCCTCGTTGAACCGAAACGCGGAGGGACAGCTGATCACCGACCTCTCGACGCCGAACAACCAGCAGGCGCGGAACGTCGCGGAGATCATCCAACGCACGCGCCCCGAGGTCCTGCTCATCAACGAGTTCGACTACGACGCGAAGGGCAAGGCGCTTCGGCTCTTCCAGCGCAACTACCTCTCGAAGCCCCACAACGGGGCGCGCCCGATCTCCTTCCGCTACCGCTACACGGCGCCCTCGAACACGGGGATCGCTTCGGGTTTCGACCTCAACAACAACGGCCAGGCCGTCACCACGCCGGGCGCGCCCGGCTACGGCGACGACGCCTTCGGCTTCGGCGCCTACCCCGGCCAGTTCGGCATGGCCGTCTACTCGCGCTACCCGATCCTGTCGTCCAGGATCCGGACCTTCCGGAAGTTCCTCTGGAAGGACATGCCGGGCGCCAAGCTGCCCGACAACCCGAGCACGCCCGAGCCGCAGGACTTCTACTCCCAGGAGGAGAAGAACGTGTTCCGCCTCTCGTCCAAGAGCCACTGGGACATCCCGGTTCGCGTCGGCCGCAAAGCGATCAGCTTCCTGGCCAGCCACCCCACGCCGCCGGTGTTCGACGGCCCCGAGGACCGCAACGGCAAGCGCAACTTCGACGGGATCCGCTTCTGGGCCGACTACATCTCGGCCAACCGGAGGCGCTCGGCCTACATCTACGACGACCGGGGGCGCCGCGGCGGCCTGGTCCGCCGGCGCCGCTTCGTGATCGCCGGCGACCAGAACTCCGACCCCGAGGACGGCGACAGCATTGCGGGGTCGATCCAGCAGCTCACCGAGCACCCGCTGGTGGACACCTCGTTCACGCCTTCGAGCCAGGGGGCAGTCGAGGCGGCCGCTCTCCAGGGCGGGGCCAACAACGCTCATCAGAGCGACCCCAAGTTCGACACCGCGGACTTTGCCGACAGGCAGCCCGGCAACCTGCGCGCCGACTACGTCCTGCCGCGGATCGGCCAGGGCATTCGCTCGGGGGCGGTGTTCTGGCCCGTGCGCAGCGACCCGCTGGTCCGGCTGACCGGGGAGTTTCCCTTCCCGAGCTCGGACCACCGGCTGGTCTGGCTGGACGTCCGCGCCCCCGGCTCGTAGCCAACCTGACGCCCCGGCTCGTACTAGAGCCGGGGCGTCAGCCCAGTCAATCCTCGAGCAGGTAGTCGAACACGGCCACCGACAGGAGCACGAACACGACGTCGTAGAGCCCGAGCAGCCCCAGCCAGCGGCCGAGGTCCTCCGGGGAGCCGTCGCCGCTGAACAGCGGCTCGGTGGCGCCCGCCGCCGCGATCAGCAGCGGGACCAACAGCGGTAGCAGCATCAGAGGCACCACGAGGTCCCGTGCGCGGCCCTCTGACGCCAGCGCGGAGACGAGCGCCCCCACGCTCGCCAGCCCCAGGTTGACCAGCGCCAACACGGGCAGGAGCTCTGGCTGGAGCCCCGGTCCCAGCAACAGCAGCGTGAAGGCCGGGATGGCCACCAGCTCCACGAGCGTGAGGTAGCAGAAGAGCGCGGCGGCCTTGGCCACGAACAGCCCGGTGCGGTCTACCGGTGCCAGCAGCAGCCCCTCGATGCCGCCCTGCTCGCGCTCGGCGGCGAACAGGCGCGTGACGCCGATCACCGAGGCCAGCAACAGCGTCACCCAGAGCACCCCGGAGGCCAGCTCCCCGTCGAGCGAGTCGCGGTCCAGCCCGAAGTGAAAGAGCACGAACGCGGTGACGCTGAACAGCAGCATCGCGGGCACCGACTCCTTGGTGCGCGCCTCCAGGCGCAGATCCTTGCGCAGGATGGCCGAGGCGGCTCGGATCACCGGTAGGCCTCCTCGAGCTCCACCGCGCGGCCGCCCTTGAGGGCCAGCAGGTGGTCGGCCTCGGCCCTGCCTCTCTCCACGTCGTGGGTTACGAGTACGCGCGTGCGCCCGGAGGCCCTGCCGATCAGCGGCTCGAGCAGCTCCGCCGCAGCCGGGTCGAGGCCGGCGCGCGGCTCGTCGAGCAGGAGCAGCGGCGGGTCGTGCAGCACCGCGCGCGCGGCGGCCACGCGCTGCACCATGCCGCGTGAGAGCTCGCGCACGGGCTCGTCGCCCCGGCGCTCCATGCCCACCGCGGCGAGCACCTCCTCGACGCGCCCGCGACCGGCGCTGTGAAGCCGCGCGTGGTAGCGGAGGTTCTCGCGCGCGCTGAGATCGAGGTAGAGCAGCGGCTCGTGCCCCAGCAACCCCACTCGCCCCCGCACCTTCCAGGCCTCGGCGGGCAGCTCGGCTCCGAGCACCCGCACCGTGCCCGCGTGCGGGCGCAGCAGCGTGGCCAGCACCCGCAGCAGCGTGGTCTTGCCCGCGCCGTTGGAGCCGAGCACGGAGAGCGTCTCGCCCTCGCCCACCCTCACGCTCACCCCCGCCAGGGCCACGCGCTCGCCGTAGCGGCGCTCGAGCCCCTCGAGCTCGATCATCTAGCGCTCGAGCGTCTCCGCGGCGTGCTTGATCGTCGGCTCGACCACCGGCCAGGACTGGCCGATCGCCTTCGGGTTGCCGGGGAAGTTGACGATCAGCGTTCGCCCCCGGATGCCCGAGATCCCGCGGGTGAGGATTCCGAGCGGCGTGTGCCCGCGCGAGTCGGCGCGGATGGCCTCGGCCCAGCCGGGCGCTTCGCGGTCGATTACGTCGCGCGTGGCCTCCGGAGTCACGTCGTCGGGGGTCAGGCCGGTGCCGCCCGTGGTGAAGATGAAGCGCGCGCCCTCCTCGTCGGCCAGCCTTCGCAGCGCGGCCCCGATGGACTCGCGGTCGTCGGAGACCAGCTCGTGGCTCACTTCGAGTCCGGCCGCCGTGCACAGCTCGGCCAGCTCGTTGCCCGAACGGTCGTCGCCCCCGTCGCGGGCCAGCGAGCTCGACACGGTGATCACCCCCGCCCTCACCGCGGTCTCGCGCCCTCGTAGCGCTCCAGCCCGTCGTCGGGGATCGGCTCCCAGGTGGCCACCGAGGCGACGTGGGCACGCCACCTCGGTCGCACCCCGGGGTCTGCGTCAAAGGCACTCATACGCACGCTCACGTCCGCCGCCAGTCGTCCTTGCCGCCCGTCTTCTCGAGGAGCACCACCGGACCCACCTCCACGCCGCGCTCGAGCCCCTTGACCATGTCATAGACCGTCAGGGCCGCGACC
>Ga0136610_1000166_pt1 | contig 16470 bp, 16 predicted proteins | sample AntDrymUQ1342206_2_FD_104804 | JGI IMG/M metagenome (GOLD analysis project Ga0136610, IMG submission 104804) | Polar desert sand microbial communities from Dry Valleys, Antarctica - metaG UQ134 (22.06) | ecosystem: Environmental > Terrestrial > Soil > Desert | place: Antarctica: Dry Valley...
CGTCGTCGAGAACGGCGCCGAGGGCGCAAGGGGCGAAGATGTCGCAAGGGATGGTCAGGATCTCATCGGGCTCGACCGCTTTGCCGCCGAACTCTTTGACCACGCGCTCTAGGGCCGCCTCGTGCACGTCTGTGACGATCAGGTTCGCGCCCTCCTCGTGCAGCAGGCGGCACAGGTAGTAGCCGACGTGCCCGACGCCCTGCACGGCGACGATCCGGCCTTCCAGGGAAGTCTTTCCGAAGACCTCCTCGACACAGGCCCGCATCCCCTGCAAGACTCCGAGGGCTGTGAGTGGCGAAGGATCGCCCGAGCCGCCCCTGGTGACGTCGACCCCGACGACGTGTGAAGTCTCGACCCTGATAAAGTTCGCATCCTCCGTCGAAGTGCCCACGTCCTCGGCCACGATGTAGCGTCCGCCCAGGGTCTCGATGTAACGTCCGAACGAGCGGAAGAGCGCCTCGGACTTGTCGGTGTGGGGGTCCCCGATAATGACAGACTTCCCACCCCCAAGGTTGAGGCTGCTCGCGGCGGCCTTGTAGGTCATCCCCCTCGCCAGGCGTAGTACGTCCACTATGGCCTCGTCCTCACTGGCGTAGGGATACATCCTGCAGCCGCCCAGAGCCGGACCTAGCGTGGTGTCGTGAATGGCGACGATAGCCCGCAGCCCCGTCGCCTTGTCGTGGCAGAACACGAGCTGCTCGTAGCGGTACTCCGCCAGCTTCTCGAATACTCGCATTCTCTAGACCTCCTTTCCCAATTCAGAGGTTCCTCTAGGACGTTATTCTACTACCCCTCGGGATCCAGAACGGCTGGTAAGTGGGCGGTTCGCGAACCGCCCCTACATAGGAACCGCGACTACAGGCGTCGGGTTTCAAGGTTCTGTGGTGGCTGGTCTCGAAGGCCGGTTCCTCCGCCTCCACCACAGGAGTCCACCGACGAGCGCGGGGGCGAGCCACCAGCCGAAGACGATGGCCGAGATAAGAGCCGTCGCTATGGCCTGCAGGACGCCGAGCGAGGCGGTCCATGCGTGCGCTGCAATGTCTCCGGGGTCCCAGGCAGGCTTCGGTGGCGGCGGGCTCGTGACGGGTTGGATGTCCAGGGTTATCTGGGAGTAGGCGGTGTGCTGATCGAGGTACTTTATCCTGCCCTGCACCAACTCGATCTCCCCGCGGACATTCGTCAATTCGCGCTGGATCGAGAGCGCCTCCTCGACGTTCTCAGCTTTGCTGTAAAGCCTCAGCAGGCTCTCTTCGGTGGCCCTGAGGTTACGCTCGCGGGACTCGAGATCTACGTATTCCTCTGTTACGTCCTGGCCGCTTACGGTGTCGGTCGTGACCTTCTCGCCCAGGCCCCTCAACTCGTCGAGCACCCTCTCGAACTCCTCGGAAGGGACCGAAAGTATGAGTTGGGCCGTAACGGAATCTTCGCTCTTGTAGACCTGCGAACTGAAGACGCTTCCGCCTGCGGCAGCTGCGACCTGGTGGGCCTGCGCGGCGCTCTGGCGGACCTCCTCGGAGCGGAGGCCGAGGTTGGCGGTCTTGACGACCTTGCGGCCGAAGTCTTCAGGAGTAACCGGTTCCCCGATCGTCCCCGCTTCTTCGGGCACGCCAACCTCACCTTTGGTGGACTGCGCGAGATCCGAGCCGGATGCGTCAGGCTGGGCAACACCTCCCGCCTCCCGCCCTACGGACACCACTTCCGGATCCGATGTCGTCTCCTCGCTACCGCACGCGGCGAGTGCCAGAACGAGGAGCGCGAGCACGCCCACTCCAAGCGTTTTCGCCACCAGTGCAGAACGTACGTTTTCCATGCCGTCCACCTCTCTCAGACGTGTACCTTCCGCGGAGCATCTTCCGCTCCGGAGAACCACGTCTTCTGTACAACCTACTCCCTTTACACTGCCGGACCCCGATCGGTTCCTTGCAAGCATGTCAGCTGGTCAGCATTTCAGCCAGTCAGCCTGTCAGCGGACTGATTCGGCTATGCGGAGAGCTCTCTCTTTGGGGAGGTTCGCCTCGAGCTGGAGCGCGATTCCACTTTGCTTCCAGAGCAGGACATGGTCGGGCGGGGGCTGGCCCATGTGGGAGGGAAGGCATCTGTCGGAGCCCCAGTATCCAGGACGTCCGTTCACGCTCACCCTGTCGAGTTTCGGCTTGATGGCGGTCTTTCCGGCGAGGTATGTCGACTCGATATCTCCTGGGACTTCGGTCAGGACGAGGCTGTTTCTGGTGTCGCCGACGGGCGACCCTTGCCTGTAGACGAGCACGACGCCGTCCTTCCGGGATGTCCGGGTAGCATAGATCTCCTCGGGGTTGCCGAGCTTTGGCGTTCTGGGTAGGAGGAGCGCGCCGCCCATTCTGGCCCGCGCCTCTTGCGGTGTGATCCGCTCCCCGGCGAACCGTGGAGTTTGTGCGGGGGATGTCACCGCTTCGCCGCCCTTGGAGAGGCCGGAAGCCGGTCCATTCTCCCCAGACTCTCTCCCGGATGAGCCGCCGTCGACGGCGGGCTCACCGGCCATTTGAGTGTCCTGTGCCACGAACAGATCGCTGACGGTGGCGCGCAGGCCAGGGGAGAGGGTCGGGACGGCGACGACGAGCACGAACGCCGTCGCTACTGCCGCCCACCGCAGCGCCGGGAACGTCAGCTGAATCCTTCGCGGCCGGTCCTCCTGTTCCTCGTCGAGCAGGCTGCGTGTGGCGCGCGCTACGTCCGGCGTCGGGGGGTAGTAGATCGTGGACCCGAGCTCCCTCAGCTCTCGTTCGAGATCCCTATCTGGCATCTCCCTCCTTCGCAATCTCTGCGCGCAGGCTCCCGAGTGCCCGCGAGAGCCTTGATTTGACGGTCCCCCGCGCGCAACCAAGGATCGCGGCCGCCTCCTCCTCGGAGAGCCCCAGGAAGTAGCGGCAGGCGATGGCCCACCTGGCCTCCTCGCGCAGGCCGCCGATGGCGTTGAGTAGCTCATCTCTGCGCTCCGCCGCCAGGACTGCCGCTTCGGGGGAAGACGGGCTATTCTCCGGCGCGCGCTCCCGCACTGCGCGTAGGAAGAGGCCGGAGCGACGGGTGGCGGCCCTGCGCTGGTTTCTGGCCTCGTTGGCGACTATCGCGAGCAACCACGGCCTGAAAGGGGCGCCGGACCGGAAACGTCCGAGGGCGCGGTACGCCTTCACGAAGGCCTCCTGGGTGGCATCCTCAGCTTCCGAGGCATCGCCCGTGATGAGGTAAGCGGTGCGGAAGGCCACCTCCTGGTAGCCACGCACCAGCCTCTCATACGCCGCAGTGTCTCCACTCTTCGCCCGCTCTGCGAGCTTCGCGTCATCCGAGGTGACGGCCCTCCTCCTCGACGTCGCTCTCTACCCCTATCTACAACGCCGGGCGCGGAAAGGTTCCCAGCATAACCGCTAATGATGACGCCTCCGGCGAGCCTCCGCGAGCGCCCACCCCGAGAAACCGCCAATTCTTTGCGTGCTAGAATGCCTGCCCATGCAGGAAGAACGACTCGGGGAAAATACCACAGCGGGCAAGATAGAGGGGCTAGGGCACCTGCGTGAGGCGGCGGCCCACGCGTCCTCCGAGCAGGCCGTCGAGAGGCAACGCGAACGCGGCAAGCTGACGGCCAGCGAGCGCATCGAGCTCTTGTTGGACCCTGGCACGTTCGTCGAGCTGGACCGCTACAGGGTGCACCGTTCCTACAACTTCGGACTCGAAGAGAACAGGCCGCTGGGGGATGGGGTCATCACGGGTTACGGCGAGGTCTCGGGACGCAAGGTCTGCGTCTTCTCCCAGGACTTCACCGTCTTCGGCGGCTCGCTCGGGGAGGTGTACGCGCAGAAGATCTGCAAGGTCATGGACCTCGCCATCTCCACGGGATGTCCCATTATCGGGATCAACGACTCTGGAGGCGCGCGTATCCAGGAGGGTGTCGTCTCCCTGGCAGGCTACGCAGATATCTTCCACCGCAACGTGCTCGCCTCCGGTGTGGTGGCCCAGATCTCCATCGTCGTCGGGCCCTGCGCCGGGGGCGCGGTGTACTCGCCGGCGATCACGGACTTCGTCTTCATGGTCGAGGAGACGAGCCACATGTTCATCACGGGCCCCGACGTCATAAAGAGCGTCACGGGCGAGGACGTCTCTTTCGAGGATCTCGGCGGCGCGGCCACCCACAACTCCAGGTCGGGCGTCGCCCACTTCTCGGCGCCCGATGAGGAGACCTGCTTCGACGACGTGCGCTACCTGCTCTCCTTCCTCCCCGAGAACAACCTGGAGAGCGCCCCTTACTTCAGGCCGACCGACGACCCGGAGAGGATGGACGAGGATCTGGCGCGTCTGATCCCCGACTCCCCCCAGCATCCCTACGACATCCGCGGTGCGATCGGAGGCGTGGTGGACGACGGGGAGTTCTTCGAAGTTCAGGAGGGCTGGGCCCAGAACCTCGTCGTCGGCTTCGCCAGGCTCGACGGACGGGCGATCGGCGTCGTAGGGAACCAGCCTTCCGTGCTCGCGGGGACGCTCGACATAAACGCGAGCGTGAAGGGCGCGCGGTTCGTCCGCTTCTGCGACGCTTTCAACATCCCCCTCCTTACGTTCGTAGACGTGCCCGGCTTCCTGCCAGGCACGGACCAGGAGTGGGGAGGCATAATCCGTCACGGGGCGAAGCTTCTTTATGCGTTCTCGGAGGCGACGGTGCCCAAAATGACGGTCATCACCAGGAAGGCCTACGGCGGGGCCTACGACGTCATGTGCTCCAAGCACATCGGAGCCGACGTGAACGTCTCGTGGCCGACGGGTGAGATCGCGGTCATGGGAGCGAGTGCGGCGGTCGGCGTAATCTTCAGGCGCCAGATCTCGGAGGCCGAAGACCCGGATGCGAAACGGGAGGAGCTCATCGAAGACTATGAGGAACAGTTCAACAACCCCATGATCGCCGCAGGGATGGGCTTTATAGACGACGTCATAGACCCGCGGGAGACGCGTCCGTACCTGATCAAAGCCCTGCAGATGATCCGCACCAAGCGCCCCGACAGGCCGCCCCGCAAGCACGGAAACATCCCACTTTGAAGATCTACCCTTCGCCAACCGAGGAGGAGGCCGCGGCGATCATGGCCGCCCTGGAGGCGCTCTCTGAAGAGGGGCAACAAGACTCGGCTTCCCTGAAGCGTAGCCGGTGGCGGCTTGCCGGCCTTCTCGGGCACGCGGTAGAGCCTGGGATAGGGCTGGATACCTCCTTGTGGCCCTACTCGAGGTGGGGAGGGATGGCCTAGGTGTTCGAAAAGGTGCTGATCGCCAACCGCGGTGAGATCTCCGTCCGCATCATCCGCGCGCTGCGCGAGATGGGAGTAGCAAGCGTCGCCGTCTACTCGGACCCTGACAGGGAAGCCCTGCACGCCAGGATCGCGGACGAGGCCCACCACGTCGGCCCTGCGCTGGCGGCACAGAGCTACCTCAATGTAGAGAGGCTGATCGAGGTCGCACGAAATAGCGGGGCCGAAGCCGTGCACCCGGGCTACGGCTTCCTGGCCGAGAGCGCCCCTTTCGCGCGGGCGGTCGAAGAGGCAGGGCTCGTCTGGATCGGCCCGCACCCTGAGGCGATAGAGGCGATGGGGAGCAAAGTGGAGAGCCGAAGGCTTATGGCGAAGGCTGGTGTCCCTATGGTGCCTGGCACGGAAGGCTCCATCGGCTCCGCGAAGCAGGTCCGCCTCTTCGGTGAAGAGCAAGGCTTTCCCGTGGCCGTAAAGGCCTCGGCGGGGGGTGGCGGCAAGGGTTTCGCAGTGGCCGGCGACGCTTCCGAGGCCGGGAGCGCATTCGAGCGGGCGAGCAGGGAGGGCGAGGCGTACTTCGGGGACGGTTCTGTCTACGTCGAGAAGTACCTCCCGGCTCCCCGTCACGTGGAGATACAGGTCGTGCGGGACAGGCACGGGAACGCGGTCCACCTCGGCGAGAGAGACTGCTCGATCCAACGCCGCCACCAGAAGCTCGTCGAAGAGTGCCCCTCTCCGGCCATAGACCCATCGATGCGCGAGGCGATGGGGGAGGCCGCCCTCGCCGCCGCCGAGGCCGTCGACTACGATAACGTCGGCACCGTCGAGTTCCTGGTGCAGAAGGGCGAGGCCACAGGCGAGTTCTACTTCCTGGAGATGAACACCCGCATCCAGGTCGAGCACCCGGTAACCGAAGAAGTGACAGGGATAGATATCGTCAAGACGGGGATCAGGATAGCCGCAGGCGAGCCGCTCCCTTTTTCACAACGCGAAGTCTCCTGGCGCGGCCACTCCATCGAGGTGCGCCTAAACGCCGAGGACGCGCTAAACGACTTCGTCCCGAGCCCTGGCGTCGTTACGGCCTACGAGGAGCCAGGCGGTCCAGGAGTAAGAGTAGACTCTTCGCTGCGCGGCCCTGGCGTCGTGGCTGAGTCCTACGACCCGCTGTTCGCCAAGCTCATCGTCCGTGGCGCCGACAGAGAGGAGGCCCTGGCAAGGCTCGGGCGGGCGCTCGCCGAGTTCAGGGTGGAGGGGATCTCCACGACGCTACCTTTCTACCGCGCGATCCTCGACGACGAGACCTTCGTCTCTGGCAACTACACGACAGGCTTTATTGCCGAACAGATGCAGAGCCTGGAAATACAGCCTACTCCCACTGGAGAAACGGGCGAGGCCTCTGAGAAGCGCGCCCGTGATGTCGAGGTCGAGGTAAACGGCAAGCTCTTCAGGGTGAGGGTGTTCGGGGATGAGGGCGCGACCGGCGGGCCTCCGCGGCGCAGGCGGGGCGAGACGCGCCGGGCTTCGGCGAGGGGAGGCGCTGTCCGGGCGCCGATGCAGGGCACCATTGTCAAGGTGCTCGTGGAGGAGGGGCAGGAGGTCGCCGCGGACGAGCCGGTGTGCATCCTCGAGGCGATGAAGATGGAGAGCGAGGTCCGCTCCCAGAAAGCAGGCACCGTCTCCGAGGTTCGCGTCGTGGCCGGCCAGACCGTGAGGTCGGGGGACACCCTGATCTCCGTAGAGTAAGGCGTCCTTTGGCGGAGCACGCTGCCGAGTACGAATGGCGCGGCGAGGGCGATGAGGCCGAGGTAATCCTCTACGCTCCCGACGACTCGGCCCTCGAGCACGCCCTGCCCGCCGCCAGGCTCCCCGGCGTCGAGAGCCCCGTCTACGCTGCGGCCTCGCCTGAAGGATTCGGATGGGCCGCGGCCTCGACCACACACGTTGCCCCCGATCTCCTCTCCCCTCCACTGCGTGGCCTGCTCCTCGTCGCCGGTACGAGGTCAGAGAACCTTGGCGTGCCGCATCGGGAGCTAATACACAAGGCCCTGCGGGAACTCCCCGAGGCCGGCGCACGACTGCCCTCCCTGAACGAGTCAGCGGTGGGCAGACTCTGTGAGTCGGGGGCGCTCGCAGCGGCGGAGGATGGCCTCGTCGAAGAAGAGGACCTGCCGCTCATGGGCGTACGCTCAGGGGCTACCGACGCCGTCGGCCGCCGGGCGCTAGCCGCCGGTCCGCGCGAATGGGAGGGGGGAGTGGAACCCGTTCTCAGGTTGGTGACGGAGATCCTCGACACTGAGGGCGCGGAGAGCCTGGGACTGGAGGAAGGAGTCATCGCCCTCGTCGTCAGTGTCGACGCTGGAGACCTCGGTCGCCTCGCGCTCGTGGCCCACAGGGAGCGCATGTTGAGCCGGTCCGGGGACTTCGGCGCGGCGCACGAACTCCCGGCCGCCCCTACCGGCAGCGGTGAGGCCGAGGATCTCGTCGCGGCGCTCAACGCCGCCGCCAACTTCGCCGACGCCCGCGCCGCCAGAGCCTTGTGGATGCTGAGGCGGGTTATGGGTGGTGCGGCCGGAGGGTTGGACCTCCGCGCCGCCTGGAGGATAGGTGGGATCGAGGAGCGGGAAGGACGGCTGGTGCATCGAAGGGGTTTCGCTTCTGCCGAGAATGGGCATGTGCTCGTCTGCGGCAGTTACGCGGCGACCGGAACGGGTAATATGTGGGCGAGCGCGCCGCCGTTCGGGATGCCCGAGGAGGAAGGCAGGTGGCCGTGGGAAGAAGCTGGACTGTTGGAGCGTCTGGCGATGTTGGATCCCCCGGAGGGCTGAGGTTGGACCTGTTGATGGTAAGGGACCGGAGTACGGGCCGGTTCGTCTATACCGAGCGGCTGGAGCGCAGATCCGGGGAGACCTCCTGGGAGTACGTCCGGCGTAGCGTCAGGAGGGAGGCCCGTATCCGGACGCGTTTCGACGGGGACGCGACGGAGGTTATCGTCGGGTGGGACGTCGACTCGGTCGAGGAGTTCCTGCGCGCGCACCCCGAGTACCGCACGGACGGAGACTCCGACGGGGCGTCGGGGATTCGAGGGCACGAAGGACGACCAGAAAGAGATGCCGTTGACCAGTGAGGTTCTGGACAAGTTCTCCGGGTTGATAACGACCGGCCTCGGTCTCGTGGCCGCACTGGCCTGGAACACGGCCATCCAGAACCTGTTCGACACAGTCTTCGGCGGGGCCGGTGGCAAGCTCGCCTGACAGTTCGTCTACGCCATCCTCATAACCATCGTCGTCATCTTCACGGCCATATCCGTAGCCCGTGCCGCAGAGAGGGCGAATAGGGACGAGGAGGACCGTACGTAGGGGCGGTTCGCGAACCGCCCCGAACCGCCCCTACTTGAAATCCTCGGGGGAGACCCGGTTCATCCAGTCCTTGAACTTGTCCACGACCTCTTCTTCCGGGGCGTCCTCCATCGCCTCCTCGAAGACGACGCCGGCCTCCTCTATCACCTCGTCTGAGGCGAAGATCTCGGCCCCCGAGCGGATGGCGAGGGCGATCGCGTCAGACGGCCTGGAGTCGACCTCCACCGTCTTGCCCTCTATCTCGAGCCTTATGGTGGCGAAGAAGGTCGAGTCCCTGAGCTCGGTCACCGTGATCCTCTCCATCGAGCCGCCGAGCTCGTTGACGAGGCTTAGGGCGAGGTCGTGAGTCAGGGGCCTGACGAACTCCTGGTTCTGAAGCTTGAACAGGATAGAGCGGGCCTCAGCCTGGCCGATCCAGATCGGCAGATAGCGATTCTCGTCTTCGACCTTGAGGATGACTATCGGGCTGGAGGAAAAGAGGTCCATGTTCATGCCGTAGATGGACATCTTGGTGAAGCCGTTGGCGCTCACTGGCTATTTGCTCCTCTCACTCCGCGAGGTCGCGGGATTCTATTATACTGGCCGATTTTACTGCCAGCCTCTCCGGTGTTCAATCAGGTTGTCAGTAGCCTGCCCGTGTTGTACATTATTCCGGCGGCGCGCATCCGTGGCGCCGGTTACTTAGGGCCTGTAGCTCAGCCGGTTAGAGCGCTTCTCTGATAAGGAAGAGGTCCCTGGTTCGAGTCCAGGCAGGCCCACATTCGGAATCTCTGTATTCATAAGCCAAACCGATATCTCCCGGATGTCCGTGGTGCGCGCGGTGCGCGACGAGTATGTGGACACGAAGAGGCCGCCGTCGAGGTTAGCCGCCTGATTCGCGAGGAGTTCCTGATCGAGGTAGAGGCGGAGGCGGTAGCCGACTCTCGGCGCCTACTCTGAGCGGGTAGGGATGCTGTGAGGGTAGCTCGGGGGAGGCATTGGTACTTCAGGTTTTCATCAGGTATGCGCACGAAGCAGGAGGAGCTGATTATGGTGCGAGACGGTTCATTTTCCATAAGGACTGGCGGTTGCCTATGCGGCGCCGTCAGATACGAGGTGCGTGGTCCGCTACGTCCTGTGGTCAATTGCCACTGCACGATGTGTCGCCGTACCAGCGGCCATTTCGCGGCCTTCACAGCGACGCGCCAGGAAGAGTTGATCCTGATCGAGTCTAAAGGATTACGCTGGTACCGAGCGTCGGCGAAGGCTCGACGGGGGTTCTGTGAAATCTGCGGATCTAGCCTGTTTTGGGAGCCTGCTTCCGGTGAGCGGGTCTCGATCGCTGCCGGCACGTTGGATCCACCGACGGGGCTCGAGACGGCGGCCCACGTATTCGTCGAGGATTCGGGCGACTACTACACTATCAGCGACAGTTTGCCCCAGAGAGCGGATGGCAATCATGGCATCATGATTCCGGCTGATTGATGCTTCACGCTGCTCTCGCTAGCCACCCGAGCATTAGCCGGATCATCGACACCTCGATGAGCGTCCCGCTGGTCTGCACCTTCAGCTCGTAGTCCTTGGCGAGGCGCCGATCCCTGCGCAACCACCCGAATGGCCGCTTCTGCAGCACAATCTAGCGAGGAAAGTAGTGGGGTAGCGCCGTCGCGATGCGCCCTACCGCTCCAGCGAATGCTGCTAACTTCTGCCGGACGTGGAGTCGGGTGACATTTTGACCTGTACGAAGGTTCAGGCCAAGAACTGTCCCCCTGCACGATGCGCGAGTCTACTTCATGTCGCAACCTGTAGGCACACAAGGCCAGCCAGGAGGAGGCTCGGAATGGATGATTGGGTAACATTTCAGACCTGGCGGCAGCACGGCGAGGAACTCAGACGCGAAGCGGAGACCCGGCGGCTGGCTGGGGCGCTGCGAAAAGATAGCCCAGGACGCTCCCGGTGGTTCCCGGTCCTGTGGTGGGAACTGCGACGGCACAGCGGTCGGGTTCTCAAGTCCTTCGGATCTACGCTTTCACCCTCGAGCCGCAACTCCCGGTGAAGTGTAAAATCGCCCGATGGACAAGGAGGCCGACAACGCCGCCATGCCCCATCTTTTCGTAAGCGGTTTGGCAAAATCTGGTGGGTAGCGAAGACGGACAGCATACCGTAAAGGCCTGGTCGCACGGGGGAGTGCTCCTCGAGTCCTACCTGTACGCACCAGGTCCTGCGGCGGAGACCCCCAAACACTCGCATGGGGAGTACCAGTTCTGCCTCAGCCTGAACTTCCCCGGCGAGTACCGTTACAAGGGAGAAAGCCACGCCGTGCCCGTCGGGAGCCTCAGCGTCATCCATCCAGGTGAGGTGCACTTGGCACGAGATCCGCGAGACCGGGAGGTCCTCGCGGCGTTTCGGATGATCTACGCCGATCCCTCCGTACTCCAACGAGCGGTGGTGGAGATCGCCGAGCGTGAGAGAGGCTTACCCTCCTTTCCTGACCCCGTCGTCCTCGATGAGCGCCTCGCCGGATATTTCCTCGGCGTGCACTCGGTCCTGGAAGGGCCGGCCTCCACGCTGGAGAAGGACTCACGCCTTATGTCTGTGCTCTCGGAGTTCGTCGTAAACCGTGCCGACGAACGTATTTCACCAAGGCCAGTGGGAAAGGAACCGCGGGCCGTGGGGCTGGTCAGGGAGTACTTGGAGGAAGATTCGACCGAGAACGTCTCGCTGGATGAGCTCTCACGGGTCGCCAACCTCAGCCCGTACTATCTCTGCAGGGTCTTCAAGGAAGAGGTCGGCATGCCGCCCCACGCTTACCAGATGAACGTGCGCCTGGACAGGGCCAAGAACCTCTTGCTCAGGGGCTGGCCGATCTCGAAGGTCGCCCAGGAGAGTGGCTTCTACGATCAGAGCCACTTCACCCGCTACTTCAAGCGCCTCGTCGGCGTTACCCCGGGAAGCTACGCCAAAGACAGCAAGATTTTCCAATACTAGAGCTTCCGGCCGTTACACACTCCTGACCGCGGCACCATACGCGAGTCAGAATGAAGGAGCTTGACCGAGGCATCGACGAGAGAAGAGCCTGGCAAGGAGGAGATCAGGCAACTGCCCGACCGGACGGAGATCGTAGATGTGGTCATGCACGTTGCGGCCCTGGCCGATGCCCGCGACTGGAGGAAGGAGGCAAGAGCCGTGAGCACCGAAGGACCGACCAATGTGATGCCGCTCGTCGACCCCGCCAGGAGGGCCGAGGTGCGCTTCGAGAGCGAGGGTCTCCAACTCGCCGGGCACCTCTACCGCGCCCGGGGAGTCCTCGAAGGCGGGCGCGCCCCGGCCCTGGTGATGGCAGGACCTATGACCAGCGTCAAGGAGGAGACCCTTCCCCACTACGCTGAGAGACTCCAGGACGCAGGCTACACCGTACTCGCCTTCGACAACCGCAACTTCGGAGAATCAGAAGGCGAGCCGCGCCAGCATCTGGACACCTACGAGCAGGTAGAGGACCTGAAGAACGCCATCTCTTACGTGCTCACCCGCGAGGACGTGGACCCAGAGAGGTTGGGGCTCTGCTGTGTATGCCTGGGGGCCGGCTATGGCCTGGAGGTGGCAGCCATGGACCGGCGGGTCAATGCAGTAGCGCTCGTGGCCGGCGGCTACAACATAACCGACACCTACCTCGGGTTTCTTGGTCCCGACGGGTTCAGGGACTACATCGAGAACCTGGGCGAAGCTCGGCAGAGCCAGCACGAGTCGGGCGAAATCCAATACATGCCCGCCGTGGCCGGACCACCCGATTACGCTCCCTCGGCGATGCCTGTCGAGGAGGCCTACGAATACTACACGCGGGCGCACGAGCGGGAGGCGCCGAACTGGGAGAACCGCCTCACTGTAGCCTCGATGGAGCATATTGTGGGCTGGAACGTTTTGGGGCACGCTCACCTTCTAGAGCAGCCGCTCCTGATCGTCCACGGCACCACTGACGTGCTCTTGCCTCCTCGTTACGCGCTGGAGGTCTACGAGCGGGCTCCGGAACCCAAGGAGATCTTCTGGGTGGAGACGCACAACCACGTCGAGCTTTACGATCAGGAGCCCTACGTACCCCAGGCGCTGGAGAAGATCTTGCCCTGGCTCGAGGATAATCTCAAGGGCCACGTCCCGGATGGTGACTCCGCGTGAGCGAGCCGCGCGGCGACGCGCCTTTGGTTGCTCTGGTCACCGGCGGCAACCGGGGCATCGGCCTCGAGGTTTGCAAGCAGCTTGCCCGCCACGGCTTTACCGCTCTGCTGGGCTCTAGGGACCTCGAGAAAGGGGAGGCGGTAGCAAGGGAACTGGTGGCCGAGGGATTAGAAGTCTTACCCAGACAGCTCGACGTCACCGACGCGAAGAGCATCGACCGGTTGGCCGCGGAGGTCGAGGTCGACTTCGGGCATCTTGACGTCCTCATAAACAATGCCGGAATACTCTATGACACTTGGCAGCGGGCCACAGGCGCCGACCTCAGCGTGGTGCATGAGGCATTGGAGACCAATCTCATCGGCGCGTGGCGGACCTGTGAGGCATTCATCCCGCTGCTTTGCAAGAGCGAGCACGGCCGGATCGTGAACGTCTCCAGCGGCGCGGGCTCCCTGGCGACGATGGGAGGCGGCACCCCCGCCTACTCTGTCTCCAAAGTGGCGCTAAACGCCCTCACACGCATGCTCGCCGCCGAACTGAGGGGAAGCGATGTCCTGGTCAACTCGGTTTGCCCGGGATGGGTGGCGACAGATATGGGTGGAGGGGGCGGACGTCCCGTGGAGGCTGGCGCCGCGGGTGTGGTGTGGGCGGCGACCATGCCCGACGATGGCCCGACCGGAGGTTTCTTCCGTGACCGGCGCCCGGTGCCGTGGTGATTGAGTCAGGAGGTGGAAGATCTCGTGAGCCCTGCAAACGAGCGGTGTGTTTCCGATCCGAGTAGACCGGCTCCACATTCAGAAAACCAGGGAAGGAGAGCAGAGCTTTGACGGAACAGGCAGGCGACAGAGCGAACGTGGCGGTGGTGCAAAGGTTCTACGAGGGCTATGCAGGGCAAGACATGGAGAAGATCCGCGAGGTCCTGGCCGAGGACGTTACCTGGCTGATCCCGGGTCACCATCCACTGGCGGGACTCAAAAGGGGCGCCGATGAGATCGTCGCCTTCTTCAACCAACTCGCCAAAGCCAACTTTCGGGCTGAGGTGATCTCTCTGAGCGCCAGCGAGGACTGGGTCGTTGATGTCCATCGTGGCTGGGGCGAGTATGGGGAGGCCACGCTCGATATGAACTGGGTTCTGGCGTATCGTATCCGGGACGGCAAGATCGCCGAGGTGCAGAACTTCGCGGCCGACCAGCACGCCGCCGACCTCTTCTTCTGGAGAGTCTGGGGTAATAGCCTCAAGCCCCTGCCGGACCGCCTGGCCGACGCCTAGAAACGACTACCAGCCGGCGGATGCTGCGCCGCTCGCATAATCCGGTCCCGGGCCTTATCTGCGATGCCCGGACGAGAACCTGCGAAAGGGGAGCAAGAGATGGACGAGAGCAAGCTACAAGAGCTGGCGGCCCGCGTGGAGATATCTGAGAATATCGGGCGCTTCGCCCAGAGCGCGGACTCCCGCGACTGGGAGGGGCTGGCCTCCCTGTTCACCGAAGTGGTCTACCTCGACTACAGCTCGCTCACGGGCCAGGAGCCCGACCGCAAGGGTGCCCGGGATCTCGTTGAGGAATGGGCGGCGGTCTTGGGCAACCTCGACGCCACCCAGCATTTCATCGGACCGCCCACCGTCACCATCGACGGAGATGAGGCGACGGCGGTTGCCTACTTCCAGGCTCAGCATAGGCTGCACAACGTCACCGGCGGTGAGAAGTGGACCCTGGGAGGCCGCTACGACTTCGCCTTCGAACTCCGCGGAGAGGATTGGAAGATCTCCGGCTTGACGATGACCGCCATGTGGGGTGAGGGAAACCAGAACATCATGGCCCTGGCCGCATCCCGCAGACGGCCGTCCTGATCGGCTATTCGGCTCCTCGACGCCCTTGCTGACCTGGGCGCGCATGGTGATCGCGGCGCCCAGGATCTGGCGCTGAGAGCGCAGGCCGGAGCGGGCTGATGGCTGATAGCGCGGTTTCGCCGCGTGTTTCGTCTACGTGGCTGGTGGCCGTCAACGCAGACGGTGCGACGTGGCGGGCTAGCTGCACCAACCCTCGACTGGTGCCTACCACCCGCATCTCGTCGCCGGGAACGATCGTCATATCTAGCACCGGAAACGGAACTGACCCAACCGCTATGACACGCGCCTGGCAGGTCTCTTCGAGGGTCCTCACGTCCGTCTCTCCCTCGGCGGTCAGGTCTACGATCTGGAGGACCTCGGCGCCTATGGGGAGCACGGCCGCGGGCCGGCGTCCGAAGATGGCGGCGACGAAAGCGGGGACGGCGAGCGCGGAAACGCTGCGGGAGAGGTAGATGCCGGTGCCGCGCTCCACCCTCGCGGCGAGGTCAGGATCAAACATGCGCAGCACCACCCGCAGCCCGGGGGCCCGCGCCTGGGCCAGCAGCGCGCACTGGAGGTTGGCCATGTCGTCCTTGGTCACCGCCAACAGCGCCCGCGCCGACCCCAATCGAAGACCGTCGAGCGTCGTCCCGGCCGACATGTCGCCGATTATTACTGGGAGACGCAACCGCTTGACGAACGCCGCATCGAGGGCGTCCTCGTCGCGCTCGACGGCGACGCAACGGACTCCCGCCTCGGACAGAGCCTCGATAATGGTGGAGCCGGTGGTGCCGACGCCGCAGACGACGACGTGGTCGCGTCTGGGCACCGGGTACTGGCCCAGCGCCCGGACGAGCCGGGCTCCGACGATGGCGTCGGTGACCAGACCGAACATGAGCGCGAGCGTGAGCGCGCCGAACATGATCATGGCGATCCCGAATACCTTGAGTGGGGCAGATGCTTCCAGCAGGTTGATGTCGCCGTAGCCTACCGTCGCAACGGTCACGACTACGAAGTAGAGAGCGTCGAGCAGGCTGAGCTCCAGGTAACGGTTGAACATCAAGGTGCTCGACACTATGAGGAAACCGAACATAACGCCGGCGACCGCGAGCCGGCGATCCAAGATGCCGAACGTTCCCTGGATAAGTACCCACCACGTCTGCGACAGGCGCGTGGTCATGGTGAGTAACCCCTCGTTCTGGGTGGCTGCGAGCCTGTCGAGGCCACCGGCAGGCTCCTTCGAACCCGGCTCGATGGTCTCCGCGGGGCCGCGATCTACGATGCCGACCACCCGCGGAGCGTCGACGGGGAAGATCTCGGGTTCGCCCTCCTCGGACTCGGCCTCCGCGAGCGCCAGCCACAGATGGGGATCTGAGCGATCAACCTCCTGCACGGCGACCTGTCGGTCGCCCGCGCGTAGCTCGAAGCCGACGCTGCCACGCAGCGCCGCCTCGACGAAGGCTGGGGCTGCGAGCTCCGTCGCCGACAGCACCGTCACGTCTCCCAACAGGCCGCCGAGAGCGAGGCGACCTGCCAGGAGATGTTCCGCTCCCTGAAGGCGCGCGCCCCTTCCTGCACCCCGCCGTCAGACAATCTCATCTGGCTATCATCCCTTCCGTACGTATACTCCTGTGTATGAGGCTCATCGTCGCCGAAAAGCCGTCAGTCGGGCGCGACATAGCGGGCGCCCTTGGGAGGCATAGAAGGGAGAAAGGCGCCCTGGTCGGCGAAGGCTGGACCGTTACGTGGGCGCTAGGGCACCTGGCGGAGCTGGCGCCGCCCGACGCCTACGGCGAGGAGTACAAGAAGTGGCGTCTGGAGAGGCTGCCGATCCTGCCTGGGCGCTTCAAGGTCAGGGTGAACCACAAGACCCGCGAGCAGTTCA
>Ga0136610_1000167_pt1 | contig 16450 bp, 12 predicted proteins | sample AntDrymUQ1342206_2_FD_104804 | JGI IMG/M metagenome (GOLD analysis project Ga0136610, IMG submission 104804) | Polar desert sand microbial communities from Dry Valleys, Antarctica - metaG UQ134 (22.06) | ecosystem: Environmental > Terrestrial > Soil > Desert | place: Antarctica: Dry Valley...
CAGCAACGCGACGAGCAGCCACACCGTCCCGACTTGCGCCAGCGCCCCTTCGTCGGCCGTGAAGACACGAGGCAGCGGCCCGGCCAGGGCCATGTAACCGGCGGCGATGACCAGCCCGGCGCCCAGACCCCACCACACCAACCGGCGGGCATCGGCTCGAGCGACCTGCGAGCGGCCGGCGCCCAGCGCCGTGCCGATCATCGCCTGGGCGGCGATCGCGAAGCCGTCCAGCACCAGGGCCAGCATCGACCACAGCTCGCGGGCGATCTGATGGGCTGCGACGGTCACCGTTCCCATCCGCGCCGCCACGGCCGTGGTGATCAACAGCCCGCACAGCAGCGCCGCCGTGCGCAGGAACAGGTTCCACGAAACACTGACCATCTCGCGCATCGCCACTGGGTCGATGCGCGCCGAGGGCGTGGGCAAGCGGCGACGGGCCAGCCCCAGCAAGGCCAACGCGGCCAACGTCTCGGCGAGCACGGTTCCGGCGGCGGCCCCCGCGACGCCCCAGCCGACCGGGTAGATCAAGACCCACGAGACCAAGCCATTCACGACATTGACGGCGATGCTGACCAGCAGCGGGGTTTTGGTGTCCTTGAGACCTCGGAAGATGCCGTGGCCGACCTGGCTGACCAGCAGCGGCACCGCTCCCAGCGCCCGCACCTGCAGGTAGGCCAACGCCGGGGCGACCACGTCGCCGGACGCGCCCATCGCGCGCACGATGCCGACCCGGCCGGCCAGCACCACGGCCGTGACCACGACCCCGAGCCCCAACGCCAACCACAGCGCCTGCAACGCGTAGGAGGCCGCGGCCTCGTCGTCGCCGGCGCCCCGCAGTCGCGCCACGGCGGCGGTGGTCCCATAGGTCAGGAAGTTGAACCCGAAGAAGACCGTGGTGAAGACCGCGACGTCGATGCCCAGTGCCGCCAGCTCGGCGACGCCGAGGCGGCCGACCAACGCGGTGTCGACCAGCGACAGCAAGGGGTCGGCGGCCAGCGCGCCCATCGCGGGCAACGCCAAGCGCAGGATCTCGCGGTCCGACGAGCCCAGTGCGCGACGCATCAGGTGCGTACCGTAGGGCTGTGAACGCCGTCCACATCAATCGCACCGTGCAGCTCCCGCTGGCCGAGCTGGAGGTGTCCTTTTCGCGCTCTGGCGGGCCCGGTGGTCAGCACGCCAACACCTCGTCGACCAAAGTGGAGCTGCGCTGGGACCTAGAGGCCTCCAGCGCCCTCACGCCACCACAGAAACAGCTGCTGCGCTCCCGCCTCGGCAGCCGCCTCACCGACGAGGGCGTACTGGTGCTGCAGTCGTCCGAACACCGCTCGCAGACCCGCAACCGCGAGGCGGCGGTGGCGCGACTGGTCGCGCTGCTGAGCGACGCCTTGCGGGTCAGCCCGACGCGGCGACCCACACGGCCGACCCGCGCCGCCCGGCAGCGTCGCGTCGAGGCCAAGCGTCGTCGCGGCGACACCAAGGCGCTGCGACGACCGCCCGAAGCCTGACACTCCGCCCCCGGCCTGGCCGGAATTGCCGGGCAGAAGCAGGCAGGAACGCACCCCGGTGGCGGCGAAGGACGGGACAACTGCCACATCATCTCGCCGTGCCTATCGGGAACGGCGGCTACCGGGAGCCGTTGGAATGCGCCGTGTCACCCTCAAGCTCGTCGTCGTCCTCACGCTGCTGATCGGACTGATCCCGGCCGGGGCGGCCAGTGCCGAGGAGGTGCACACCCACAGCGGCAACATGTCCTACGTCAAGAACCTGCCGTACGCGGCGCGCAACGGCACCAGCCCGAACTACGGCACGGACATCGAGTTCGCCAAGCTGCGGGTCAACGGCACGCTGCGCTCCTACGCGCTGGCGGGCTCCTACCGCAACGGCCTGCAGATCGTGGACATCACCAACCCGTCGCAAGCCAAGATCGCCGCGGTCTACGACTGCGGCGTGACGCAGGGCGACGTGCAGGTGTTCCGGCGCTCCGACGAGCCGGGACGCACGTTCATCACCTACACCTCCGACACCACGGGTGACGGCACCTCCACGTGCTACCGGGAGGCCAAGGCGCTGGGCTTTGACATCCTCAAGCCCAACGGCCAGGGCCGCAACGGCACCTTTGTGGCGGAGATCACCAACCCGCTCGAGCCCCGGACCGTGTCCTTCGTCGAGGTGGGCCAGGGCTCGCACAACCAGACCGTGCACCCCAGCGGCAAGTTCCTCTACAACTCCAACTCCGACCTGATCACGTCGACGTCACCGGCGATCGAGGTCTTCGACATCACGGACTTTGGCCGCCCGAAGCTGGCCAAGGAGCTGGCGCTGCCCACCCGCCCCGGCCTCGGCACCGAGTCGCACGACATCACCTTCAACGCCAGCGGCAGCCGCGCCTACTCGGCGGCGCTGTCACAGGGCGTGATCATCGACACCACCACGCCGGCCGCCCCTCGGATCATCACCAGCTTCCTGGACCCGGCGGTCAACGTGTGGCACCAGTCCGACCCGTTCTCCATGACCGACCCCGACACCGGCAAGCGCCGCGACTTTCTGATCATCGAGGACGAGGTCGCCGGCGCCATCGGCACCGGCCAGTGCCCCAACGGCGGTGTGCACGTCTACGACGTCACCGGCGACCTGGAGCGCAACCCGGCCAAGGTCGGCTACTGGAACATCGACGAGATCCGCCCCACCGACAACGTCACCGACAGCTGCACCGCGCACGTGTTCGACATCCACGAGCGCGAGGGGATCATGACCATCGCCTACTACAACGGCGGTGTCCGCGTGGTGGACATCTCCAACCTGGTCGGCATCGCCCTGGGCGACGACACCAGCATCACCGGTGCCGGGATGCGCGAGATCGGCTTCTACCGCACGGGCAACGCCGACTCCTGGAGCGCCAAGACCCCGAAGATCCAGGGCAACGGCGACTTCTACCTGTACGGCAACGACATCAACCGCGGCCTTGACATCTACAAGTTCAACGCCAGCGGCAAGAAGTCGGCTTCGGACGGACGCTGGATGACCCCCGCGCAAGCGCTGACCTACTCCAAGACCCTGCCCGACGTGGACCTGAATGCCACGACCGCGCCGTTCTGCCTGCTGCCCCCGTCCTAACCACCAGCTCGGCGTGCACGACCAAGCCGGGAGCCGCCCCCCGGCGTCCCGCTGGCAGCAGCCGAGTCCGGCGCTGCCGACGACGCCGCGGCTGCGGCCGAGACCGATGCGGCGGCTGAGGTCGTGCGCAGCGCCAACATGAGCCATGTGGCCAACGTGCGCTACCCCGACGCCAAGCGCGCCGCCAACCGCTAGATCGACACCCAGGGCGGTACCGACATCGAGTTCGCCACCATCAAGGTCGCGCGCCGCATCGGCGGGCAGACCCAGATGGTGAAGCGCGACTTCTCGTTCGCGGGTACCTACCAGAACGGCCTGCAGATCGTCGAGATCAGCAACCCCCGGCAGCCTCGACTCGTCGCCACCTACGACTGCGACTTGTTCCAGCGACGTGCAGACCTTCGCGCGTGACGGGCGTACCTACGTCACGTACACCAACGACTATGACGGCGTGGACTCGGCCTGCTTCCGCGACCTCGGCATCACCGGGGACGAGCTGCCCACCGGAACGCTGGTCATCGACGTCACCCGGCCCTCGGCTCCGCGCTCGATCGGCTTCGTCGAGGTGCCCGCCGGGTCACACAACCAGACCGTCCACCCCAACGGGCGGGTGATGTACAACTCGAACTCGGAGCGCACGCCCGAGGGCCTTGAGGTCATCGACCTGACCAACCTCAAAGCCCCCAAGATCTCCAGCCGGCGGCGGCCTGCACGTCTATGACATCACCGGTGACCTGGAGCGCTCGCCGGTCAAGGTCGGCGCCTTCTTCGCTCCCGACATCAACGTGCAGGAGGGTGCTCCCACCGGCACAGCGGGGCTGACCAGCTGCACCGCCCACGTGTTCGACATCTACCAGAAGCAGGGGTTGCTGACCATCGCCTGGTTCGCCGGTGGCGTGCGCGTGGTCGACCTGTCCGACCTCGTCGGCGTGTCCGCCGGCACCGGTGACACCGGCAGCGTCGGCGCTGGGATGAAGGAGGTCGGTCACTTCCGCTTCGTCGCCGACCACGACACCTGGGCGGCCAAGGTCAACAAGTTCGCCAGGGACGGGTCGGCCTACATCTTCAGCAACGACCAAACCCGCGGTCTCGACGTCTTCCGCTACGACTCCGCGGCGGCCAAGCCCAGCAAGAAGGGCCGGTGGATGACGCCGGCGCAGGCGCTGGAACGCGCCGAGCGACTGCGGGCGGACCCCGACTTCGACGCTCCGCCTAGCCCGGTCTGCGTCATCGGCTGACGCGTTCGCGCAGGGCCAGCCAGCGGCGTTCGGCCGCCCCCCACGCGTCGCCCAGCGGCTCGACCACGTCTTCGACGGCGCCAAGAAGCTCCTCAAGCTCCCCCGTGGCGGCAGCGACGCGCTGAGCCGCTGGCAGGGCCGCCGTCGCCTCGCCCAGTGATTCGCGGCAACGCCGCCACTCGGCCTCGACCTCGGCAACGCGCCAGCTGTCCAGCTGTGTCGCCACTTCCGCAAGCTCGTCGCGCAGGACGTCAAGACCGACCTCGATCGGCGCGGGATCGACCCGGCCGACGGGCAGGCAGGACAGCAGCACGCGCCGGGCACCCTGCACGCGCTCGGCCTGGGCGGCGAAGGTGGCATGGGCGGGGCGCAGCCGTTCGGGCAGCACTCGCCGGCGCAGCATCACTGCGCGGCAGGCAAGCGTGATAAGACCGGCGGCACGCGGGAAGGGTAGCGGCGACAGCTCAGCGACAGGAGACAAGGTGACGCGGGAGTATCAGCTGCTCGTCGGCGGCCAGTGGGTCGCCACTGACGAGCGTAAAGAGGTCCGCAGCCCGTACAGCGACCAGGTGGTGGGCAGCGTCGCGGTGGCCACCACCACTCACGTCGACACCGCCGTGGACGCCGCGGCGGCGGCGCTGCGCGGCGGCGCCCCGCCGCAGCACGAGCGGGCGGACGCCCTGGAGACCGCGCGGCGGCTGGTCGCCGAGCGCGCGGACGACTTCGCCCGCTGCATCGCCGAGGAGGCGGGCAAGCCGCTGACCACCGCGAAGGCGGAGGTCTCGCGCTGCCAGGACACCCTGCTGTTCTCCGCGATCGAGGCGCGCAAGCTGGCGGGCAGCGTCGTGCCCTTCGAGGGCTCGTCCGCAGGTGCGGGCAAGCTCGGCTTCACGCTGTATCACCCCAAGGGTGTGGTCGCGGCCATCACGCCGTTCAACTTCCCGCTCAATCTGGTGACCCACAAGCTGGCGCCCGCCTTCGCCGCGGGTTGCCCGGTGGTCCTCAAGCCGGCCGGCGACACGCCACTGACGGCGTACCTGCTGGCCGAGGTGATGGTGGAGGCCGGATGGCCGGAAGGGTTCCTGTCGGTGCTCACCGGGTCGTCGTCGACCATCGGCCCGGCGCTGACGGGCCGCCCGGAGGTCAAGGTCATCTCCTTCACCGGGTCGACCGAGATCGGCCAGTCGCTGGAGGAGAACAACCCTCACGCCGAGGTGCTCACCGAGCTGGGCAACAACACCCCGGTCATCGTCGATGCCTCGGCGGACCTCGAGTCGACCGCAGCCAAGCTGGCCGCGACCGGCTACAGCTTCGCGGGGCAGTCCTGCATCTCCGCGCAGCGCGTCTACGTCATGTCGTCGGTCAAGGACACCTTCCTGGACCTGCTGGCGGCCAAGGTCGGCGAGCTGCAGGTCGGCGACCCGCTGGACCCTGACACCGACGTCGGTCCGATGATCCGCCCGGACGACCGAGACCGGGTGCTGGATTGGATCAACCAGGCGCAGGAGGCCGGCGCCAAGGTCGTCGTCGGCGGCGAGGTCAACGACGACGGCTGCCTGCAACCGACCCTGCTGGACGACGTGACACCCGACATGAAGGTGTCCGCCGAGGAGATCTTCGGCCCAGTGCTGGCGGTGCAGGCCGTCGCCGACCTCGACGAGGCGATCCGGCTGGCCAACGACACCCCCTACGGCCTGCAAGCCGGCATCTTCACCGGAGACCTCAACGCTGGCCTTCGTGCGGCCACCGAGCTGCAGTTTGGGGGCGTGACGATCAACGAGTCACCGACCTTCCGTGTTGATCAGCAGCCCTACGGTGGCATGCGCGACTCGGGCAACACCCGCGAGGGCCCGGCCTGGGCCATCCACGAGTACCTGGAGGAGACGGTCGTGGTGATGCAGTTGGGCCCCGGTGGCGGCGCCGGCCCGGTCGGCTCCGGCTCGTAGGAGCCCGCTTCCATGGTCGCCGAGGCTGGGGAGTACACGCACGACGCAGTGCTCAAGGACGGCCGCACCGTCAGCATCCGGCCGATCAGGCCGAGCGACAACGACCAGATGATGGCCATGTGGCAGCGGCTGTCCGCCGAGAGCATCCGCATGCGGTTCTTCGCGCCGCGCTCCATGACCGCCGAGCAGATGCGCTACTTCACCGAGGTCGACCAGCACAACCGCGTGGCGCTGGTGGCGCAGACGGCGGGGCGCATCGTTGGCGTGAGCCGCTTCGACCGCCTGCAGGAGGACCCGTCGACCGCCGAGTTCGCAGTCCTCGTCGAGGACGCCGAACAGGGGCGTGGGATCGGGACCGCGCTCTTGCGTGCCCTGTTCGAGCCGGCGCGCGACCTCGGCGTCACCGGCTTCGTCGGCGATGTGCTGCGCTCCAACAACCGGATGCTGCATGTGCTGCGCGACGCAGGCCTGGAGCCGGTGCTGGACAGTTTCGGCTCCGTGGTGCACACCACCTTCCGCTCGACGCCGACCGAGGCCTTCCTGGCTACCGGCGACGAGCAGGACCGCCAAGCCGCCGTGGCTGCGCTGCGTGCGGTGTTCTCACCGGCCTCCATCGCCGTGGTGGGGGCGTCGCGTGACCCCAAGACGATCGGCGGTCTGGTCTTCGCCAACCTGTTGGCCGGTGGCTACGCCGGCCCGGTCTATCCGGTCAACCCCTCCGCGGCGCACGTCCAGTCCGTGTCCGCGTACGCCACGGTGGGCGACTGCCCGACGGTTCCCGAGATGGTGCTGGTGTGCGTGCCAGCACCGCACGTCGCCACGGTGGTCCAGCAGGCCGCCGAGCTGGGCACCAAGGCCGCGGTCATCATCTCGGCGGGCTTCAACGAGGCGGGTTCGCAGGGGGCGGCACGCGAGCGAGCGCTGATGGCGGTCGTGCGCTCGCAGGGCATCCGCGTCGTCGGTCCCAACTGCATGGGTGTGCTCAACGCCGCGGCTGACGTCCGCATGAACGGAACCTTCTCGCAGGTATTCCCGCCGCCGGGGAGGGTGGCGTTCTCCAGCCAGTCGGGCGCGCTTGGCTTGGCGATCCTGGCGGCGGCGCAGCGGCTCGGCCTTGGGCTTTCCAGCTTCGCCAGCGTCGGCAACAAGGCCGACCTGTCGGGCAACGACCTGCTGCAGTACTGGGAGTCCGACGGGGCCACCGAGGTCATCCTGCTCTACCTTGAGTCGTTCGGGAATCCCCGCAAGTTCGGCCGGATCGCGCGGCGGATCGGCCGCAGCAAGCCCATCGTCGCCGTCAAGTCCGGCCGCAGCCAGGCCGGCGAGCGCGCGGCGTCATCCCACACCGGAGCCCTGGCCGCCGGCGATGTCGCGGTGGAGGCGCTGTTCCACCAGGCCGGGGTGATCCGCACCGACACGTTGGAGGAGATGTTCAACGTCGCCACGGTGCTGACCAACCAGCCCGTGCCCCACGACAATCGCGTCGCCATCCTCACCAACGGCGGCGGACCGGGGATCCTGGCAGCGGACGCCTGCGAGGCCAACGGGCTGGCGGTGCCGGAGCTGTCGGCCACGACCCTGTCCCGGCTGGCCGAGTTCCTGCCCGCCGAGGCCGGCATCCGCAACCCGGTCGACATGATCGCGTCGGCCTCGGCGGCCAACTACGGGCGTGCGATGCGGGTGCTCGCCGACGATCCGCAGGTCGATGCGCTGCTGGTCATCTTCATCCCGCCAGTGGTGACGCAAGCCGAGGACGTGGCGCACGAGATGGCTTCCGCGCGCGCCGAGATCGACGCCGGCATCCCGGTCGTCAGCGTCTTCATGTCGGAGCGCGGGGTGCCTTCCGAGCTGACCGAGGCCAGCATCCCGTCGTTCCGCTTCCCGGAGGGCGCCGCGCAGGCGCTGGGTTCCGTGGCCCGCTACGGCCGCTGGCGCAACAAGCCGCTGGGCAACGTCGTGGAGGTACGCGACGCCGACGAGGCCTCGGCGCGCTCCGTCGTCGACCAGGCCCTGCCGAGCGGGGTTTCCTCGACGTGGTTGGATGCGCCGCAGGCCGAGCAGCTGCTGTCGGCCTTCGGTATCACCACCGCCCGAGCACAGGTCGTGCGTACCCCTGAGGAGGCGGCCGCCGTACAGGCCGAGATCGGCGGGCCGGTCGCGGTCAAGGCGGCCGCGCCGGTCCACAAGACCGAGCTCGGCGGCGTGCGGCTGGGGCTGGCGCGCCCGGAGCAGGTGGCCGACGCCGTGCGCCAGATCTCGGCAGACTTCGAGGCGACGCAGCCTGAGCTCGTCGCTGCGGGTTTCCTGGTCCAGGAGATGGTCGGCGACGGCGTCGAGATGGTGGTCGGCGTCAGCCACGACCCGTCCTTCGGCCCGATCCTGCTGGTCGGCATGGGCGGAACACTCGTCGAGCTGCTCTCCGACGTCGCGGTGCGCATCCACCCGCTGACCGACATCGACGTCGATGACATGCTCACCAGCCTGCGCGGCTACCCGCTGCTGACCGGCTACCGCGGATCGCCGCCCGTCGACATCCCCGCGCTCAAGGCCCTGCTCTTCCGGGTCTCGGCGATGGTGGAGGCGGTGCCCGAGGTCGACGAGGTCGACCTCAACCCGGTCTTCGTCCGCCGGCACGGGATCGCCGCGGTCGACGCCCGCATCAAGCTGTCGCGCGAGCACGTCGCCCCGCGCCGGTAGCTCCGACGCTATCGAACGCGCTTGGCGTTGGTGATGACCAGCGCAAAGTCGTGGTCGGTCTTGTCTGACGTTGCCCCGGTAGGTGCGGCTGCTCGGGTCGACAACAGTCAGGTCGAGGTCGTTGACCCAGGCCGGCACTTCGCCGCCCGGGCCTGGCCCGAGCGCGTCGGCCCACGCCAGCTGCTCTCGGCCGCCGGGTGGGTACAGGGCGCGATACTCCACGACCACGAGCTGTGGGTGGGGTACCCTCTGAGTCCCGGTTATCTCAGCCGCGCTGGTCGACGGCGATCAGCGGACGCGACCGACGGGCTCCCTGCGGCGCTACGGCCGTTCGCGGTGGCGGGGCTTGGCCACGGTCTCGGCGCCGCTGTCCCACTCCGCCCAGTCTGACCACTCCTCAACCTCCTCGCCCGTGGGGTCCTCGGCCTCCGCCCGGTCCAGGGCGTCGGCATCGTCGGGCAGCTCGAACAGGGTCAGCAGCCCATCCTCGGCGTCGAGGCAGACCATCGCCGCCCGGGACCAGCAGCTGTCCTCGTCGGGTAGCCACGCCACCGCGCACGGCGTTTCGTCCAGGAACGCCCGGGTGAGGATGGCCCCCGGCGACCGCTCCCAGATGGACTGCAGCTCGTCAGCGAACAGCGCCACGCCGTCACCGGCCCGGTCGGGGCAGTCGATGTCGGGATGGACCAGCGCGAGCAACGCGTCCAGGTCCCGGGCGTTGAAGCCCTCCACGAACTCGTCGCGCAACGACTCGAGGTCGTCGGGACCACGGCCGGACCAGTCGGCGGCCGGGCTGTCGCCGACGTCCGTGTCGACCTCATCGTCGAGGTCGATGAAGCGCAGACCATCCTCGGTCGGAGTCCCGGTCATGGTTTCACCTCCCAACCCTGAGCATCGCCCACGACACGCTGCGTGCCAAGATCCCAGTTTTGAACAGTTCGTCCTGATCGCCCTGCCGGGCACCCAGACAACCCGCAGTCAGGACCTACCATGAGTGTTGCCATGAGCGACTTCCTTGCTGAGCTGCAGCGCCGGGTCCTCGTCTTCGACGGGGCCCTCGGCACGTCCATCCAGTCGCGCGACCTGGACCTTTCAGACTTCGATGGCCTCGACGGCTGCAACGAGGTGCTGGTCCGCACGCGCCCCGACCTCATCGGCGAGATCCACGCGGAGTTCCTAGAGGTTGGCTGCGACGCGGTGGAGACCGATACGTTCGGCGGCGCCCCGTGGGTCCTGGCCGAGTACGGCCTGGCCGACGAGACCGAGTCGCTGGCGGCCGCAGCCACCAGCATCGCCCGCGAAGCCTGCGACGCCATCGCCACGCCTGCGCGACCACGATGGGTGGTGGGTTCGATCGGCCCGGGCACCCGCAGCCCCACCCTGTCGCTGGGCAACAGCCCGGCCAAGTCTGACTTCATCGACTACGACACCATGGTCGCCGGCTACCTGCGCCAGGTCCGCGGCATGGTCGCCGCAGGCGCCGACGTGCTGCTGGTGGAGACGGTGTTCGACCTGTTGCAGGCCAAGGCGGCGCTGTGGGCCTGCCACGAGGGCATGGCTGCCGAGGGTCGCACCCTTCCGCTGATGGTGTCGGTCACCATCGAGAAGGACATCAACACAATGCTGCTGGGCAGCGAGGTCGGCGCTGCGCTGGTCGCGCTGGAGCCGCTGGGGGTGAACGTGCTCGGCTTGAACTGCGCGACCGGGCCTGAGGACATGCGCGAACAGATCCGCCAGCTCAGCCGCACCTGTAACCTGCCCATCAGCGTCATCCCCAACGCCGGCATCCCGTCGATGGTCGACGGCCGGGCTTCCTACCCCCTGACCCCCGAGGCGCTGGCCACCGCGCATCGTGAGTTCGTTCGCGACTTCGGTGTGCAGCTGGTCGGCGGCTGCTGCGGCACCACTCCCGAGCACCTCGACGCGGTCGTGCGGACCGTGGCCGATCTGCGACCGGCGGCGCGGCAGCCGGAACTCGAGCCGTCACTGGCCTCGCTGTACGCGCCGGTACCCCTGGAGCAGGAGCTGTCGTTCCTCGTGATCGGTGAGCGGCTCAATGCCAACGGGTCGCGCAAGTTCCGCGACCTGTTGCTCGACGAGGACTGGGAGGCCATGACGCAGATGGCGCGCGCCCAGGTGCGCGAGGGTGCGCACACCCTTGACGTGTGCGTCGACTACGTCGGGCGGGACGGCGTGGCCGACATGGTCCAGGTGATCGACCGGCTGGCCACCCAGTCCACGCTGCCGCTGATGACCGCCTCCACCGAGATGGCCGTAGTGTCGGCGGCGCTGCGGCGGGTCGGGGGCCGTGCGGTCATCAACTCGGTCAACCTGGAGGACGGCAGGCGCAAGGCTGACGTGTTGCTGCCGATGGCAAAGCAGTTCGGGGCCGCCGTGGTAGTCCTTGCCATCGACGAGGAAGGTCAGGCCCGCACCGCCGACCGCAAGGTCGAAGTGTGCAAGCGGATCGCCGCTGTGGCGATCGACGAGTTCGGGCTGTCGGCCTCCGACCTCATCTTCGACAGCCTCACCTTCCCGCTGGGGTCTGGGCAGGAAGACCTGCGTCGCGACGGCCTCGCTACGCTGGAGGCGATCGAGCGGGTCAAAGCCGAGATCCCGGGCTGCCACACCATCCTCGGTGTGTCCAACGTGTCGTTCGGGCTTTCGCCGGCGGCACGCCAGGCGCTCAACTCGGTATTTCTGCACATGGCCGTCGAGCGGGGGCTGGACGCCGCCATCGTCAATCCGGCCAAGATCCTGCCGCTGCACCAGATCGACGACGAGGTGCGCAAGGTCTGCACCGATCTCGTCAACGATCATCGCGTCGGCGCGGGCGGCTCGGCCCGAACCGAGTACGACCCGCTCGTCGAGCTGATGCGCCTGTTCGAGGGCGCCACCGAGTCGCGGACCTCGCAGGCAGACCTGGCGGCCCTGCCGCTGCCCGAACGCCTGCAGCGGCGGATCATCGACGGCGACCGCGACGGGCTCGACACCGACCTCGACGCCGCGATGGCCGAGGGGCTGGCGCCGCTGGACATCATCAACGTCCACCTGCTGGCGGGCATGAAAGTCGTCGGCGAGCTGTTCGGCTCCGGGCAGATGCAGCTGCCGTTCGTCCTGCAGTCCGCTGAGTGCATGAAGGCCGCCGTCGCCCATCTGGAACCGTTTATGGAGCGCGCCGACGACTCGGGCAAAGCCCGGGTGGTGCTGGCCACCGTCAAAGGTGATGTGCACGACATCGGCAAGAACCTGGTCGACATCATCCTGACCAACAACGGCTACGAGGTTCGCAACCTCGGAATCAAGCAGCCGATCGACGCCATCGTCGCGGCCGCCGAGGAGTTCAGGGCCGACGCCATCGGGCTGTCGGGGCTGCTGGTCAAGTCGACGGTGGTCATGCGCGACGACCTCGAGGAGCTCAACCGTCGAGGGCTGGCCGGCTACCCGGTGCTCCTGGGCGGGGCCGCGCTGACCCGCGCCTATGTCGAGGTCGACCTGCGCCAGCTGTACCAGGGTCCGCTGTTCTACTGCCGCGATGCCTTTGCCGGGTTGCACACCATGGACGAGGTGGCGACGCGCAAGGCCGACGGACGCCTCCTGGCGGGTGACGACTGGGGTCGCAAGGTCGGCGAGCGCGCCGTTCGCACAGCCGGTCCCGCCAGCCGCGACCCCGATGGGTCCGGCGCCACGATCGTGCGCCGGCGCTCGGAGGTCGCCACCGACGTGCCCGTGCCGACGCCGCCGTTCTGGGGGTCGCGGGTGGTGCGCGGTGTACCGCTGGACGATGTCGCCGCGCTGCTCAACAAGCGCGCGCTGTTCCGAAGCCAATGGGGCTTCGGCCGGGAGGACACCGAGGCCGCCGAGGCTGCCCTACGCCAGATGCTGGCCATGGCCCGCGCGGAGCTGTTGCTCACCCCGATGGCGGTCTACGGCTACTTCTCCTGCAGCAGCGATGGTGACGATGTGATCGTCTACGAGGCGCCCGACTCCGACGCCATCGCTGCGCGGTTCAGCTTCCCGCGCCAGACCCGCGGGCGCTTCCTTTGCATCGCGGACTTCTTCCGCCCGCTGGATTCCGGCGAGCGAGACGTGATCGCCTTCCACTGCGTCACCATGGGCTCGCGGGTGAGCGAGCGGGCCGCGCAGCTGTTCGCGGACAACCACTACACCGACTACCTGTACCTCCACGGGTTCGGGGTGGAGATGGCCGAGGCCATGGCCGAGCTGTGGCACGGGCGCATCCGCGGCGAGCTGGGCGTCGACACCGAGGACGCCGACACGCCCGAGGAGCTGTTCCGTCAGGGCTACCGGGGGTCGCGCTACTCCTTCGGCTACGCCGCCTGCCCCGATCTGGAGGCGCGCAAGCCGCTGTTCGACCTCATCGACCCGACCCGGATCGGGCTGGAGCTGTCGGAGGAGTTCCAGCTGCACCCCGAGCAGTCCACCGACGCGCTGATCGTCCATCATCCCGAGGCCAAGTACTTCAACGCTCGTTAGAAGTGGTAGGGGATCGTGGGCGGGTGAATGCCATCTCCGCTTCGCAGACTTCCTTTTACGCTGCGCTCCGATGGCATTCACCCGTCCCCTCCTACTCACTCGCCTCTTCAGAAGGGGAAGGCGCGGGGGATGAGGATGAGGCAGAGGATGATGCAGGTGAGGTTGAGCGGGACGCCAAGGCGGGTGTAGTCGCTGAACTTGTAGCCGCCGAGGCCGTACACCATGAGGTTGGTCTGATAGCCGATCGGGGTCAGGAACGACAGGCTGGCTCCCAGGGTCACCGCGATGACGAACGGGCGGGGGTCTGCCCCCACCGTGGTCGCCGTCGCCAGCGCGATCGGGAAGAGCAGTGCCGCCGCGGCGTTGTTGGAGATGAGCTCGGTCAAGGCCATGGTGGCCAGCAGCACCCCGGCGAGCGCGCCGATGGTGCCCAAGGGTTGCAGACCGGCCACCAGCACCCCGGCGAGCGCGTCGCCCAGCCCGCTCTGCGTGACGGCGGCGCCCAGCCCGAAGGCCGACGCGATCAGCACCAAGATGTCGAGGTCCAGGGCGTTGCGTGCCTGCCGCAGGGTGAGCACCTTGGTCCCGATGAGGGTGAACGCCACCAGCAACGAGGCTTGCAGCAGGGGGATGATCTCGAAGGCGGTGAGGCCGACGAAAGCCACCAAGACAGTGACGACCACGGCGGCCTTGCGTGGCTGGGTCGGCGGGATGCCGCCAAGCGGCGCCACCACCAAAAAGTCCCGGGAGTCACGCCAGCGGTCGCGGAACTGATCGTCGCCGAGGACCAACAACGTGTCGCCAAGGCGGAGACGGATGTCGCCCAGCTTGCCCTCCAGCCGCGTGCCGGAGCGGTGGATGCCCAGCACGGCCGCGCGGTAGCGGCCCCGGAAACCGATCTCGGACAGCGTGCGCCCCGCCAGCGCGGACTCGGCACCGACCACGACTTCGTAGAAGGCATGCCCCTTGCCTTCCAGCCGCGACAGCTGGCGCTGGTGGGCGGAAACGAGCCCGCGCTGGCGCTGCAGGTCCACGATCGTGTTGACCCGGCCGACGAACGACAGGACGTCGCCGCCGAGCAGCACCTCCTCGGGAGCGACGGGGGCGATGACCTCGCCGTTGCGCTCCACCTGGACCAGGAAGACCCCCTGCAGGTGCCGCAGACCGCCCCCCTCCACCGACACCCCGTCCAACGCGCCGCGGGGTGCCACGCTCATCGCCACGCTGAACTCGCGCACCTCGTCGCTGATGGTGCGCGTCGCCGTCCCGCGGTCGGGGAGCAGGATCTGGGCCAGCAGCACGATGACCCCGGTGCCGGCCAAGGCCACCGGCAGGCCGACCGGCGCCAACTCGAACAGTCGCAACGGCTCCATGCCAGCGTCGCGCAACAAGCCCGAGACCGTGAGGTTGGTCGACGTGCCGATCGCGGTGACGATCCCGCCGAGCACGGCCGCGTAGCTGACGGGGATGAGGAAGTGCGATACCGCCATCTGACGCCTGTTCGTCATCTCGATCACTGGCGGGACACTCATCGCGACCAGCGTGGTGTTGTTGAGAAAGCCCGAGAACAAGGTGATCGGGAACAGCAGCCGGGCGAGCAGGGGGCGTCCGGTGGACCGACCGAACAGGCTCGCCACCACCGGATCCAGGATGCCGGCTACGTCGACGGCTCTGGCCAGCACAAGCAGCGCGCCCACCACAATGGGCGCCTCGCTGGAGAATCCCGACAGCGCCTGCTCGCCGTCGATGACGCCGAGCAGCAGCAGTACCACGACGGCGCCGAGCACCGCGATGGCCGGTGGCACGAGCTCACGCGCCAAGGTGAAGATGGTGGCCGCGACGACGACAAGGGTGATCCAGGCGTCCAAGCTCACGGCGCTGCGCTGCCGCTACGCGTACTCACTCGAGCAGACCGCGTTGTTGCAGGTAGGACAGCACCGTGGCCGCGGACTCAGAAGGAGCTTCGTCGGCGGTGCGCAGATGCAGCTCCGGATCACGCGGGGGTTCGTAGGGATCGCTGACGCCGGTGAAGTTGGGGATTTCTCCACGATCGGCTCTTGCGTACAAGCCTTTGACGTCGCGTCTGCGCACCTCCCCCAGCGGTGCATCGACGAAGATCTCGATGAAGTTACGTGCCATCGCGCGGACCTCGGAGCGAACGTCGGCGTAAGGCGAGATCGCCGCCGTCACGGCACCGACGCCATGACGACTGAGCAACCCGGCCACCCATCCGATGCGGCGGACATTGATGTCGCGATCCTCTTTGCTGAAGCCCAAGCCCTTCGACAGGTGCGTGCGCACCTCGTCCCCGTCGAGCAGCTCAACGGGTGCACCGCGCTGCCGCAACTCGTCGACGACCAGTCCGGCGATCGTGGACTTGCCAGCTCCGGACAGACCGGTGAACCACAGCACATATCCGTCAACCACAGTGCGGACCTCCTCGCCCGTGCACAACCTTGCCCGGCCTGACCTGGTGGAGCAAACCGGTGCGCCTCGACGGCACCCGAACCTCGCACGGGATGCACGGCCAGACGGCCAGCGCCGATTTGGAAGTGCACCGATCGAAGGTGTTATCTTTCGAGTAGCGGTAAAGCACAGACAACCTTTCTTGTTGGGAGCCCCTCGAATGGCCACAACCTCCGCCGAGTCCGCGATTCGCAACTATCTCGCAGCCTTGCGCGACCCTTCTTCGTTGCGTGACGACGCCGGCATCGAATCCCTCAAGCAGCAGTTGGACAGCGCGGAAGGTCTCGACCGTCTGCGGCTGCGCCAGCAGATCCTCGACCAGGAGAACCCACCGGTTCAGCGCTACGAGGATGATTTCGTGACGCACGCCAAGGCCTGGGGCGAGCAGCACGGCATCACCTCCAAGGCCTTCGAGGCGGAGGGCGTACCCGCGCCGGTGCTACGCCGCGCCGGCTTCGGCGGTGTGCGCGGCGGTGTGCGCGGCGGGAGGCG
>Ga0136610_1000171_pt1 | contig 16296 bp, 15 predicted proteins | sample AntDrymUQ1342206_2_FD_104804 | JGI IMG/M metagenome (GOLD analysis project Ga0136610, IMG submission 104804) | Polar desert sand microbial communities from Dry Valleys, Antarctica - metaG UQ134 (22.06) | ecosystem: Environmental > Terrestrial > Soil > Desert | place: Antarctica: Dry Valley...
CTGCTGTCCTGCGCGCTGCTGTCGTCGTGCGGCGGCGGCGGCGACGACGACGACGCGAGCGACCGAACGCCCAAGAGCGTCACGATCGAGGGCAAGCGGGCGAGCGGCAGGCAGGCAACGGCGAAGGTCGCGGGCATCGTCGACCGTCCCGTCTCCGTGTCGATCCGCGTCAGCGCCGCGCCGAAGCAGCGCGTCGCCGTCACATGGGGCCTCTCGTGCCCGGAGCGAGACAAGGACAAGGACAAGGGCACGGGCGGGACCTACGCCACGACCCCGCCGAACGTCCGCGTGCTGCGGCTGCCCAAGCGCGACATCGCGTTCTGCGCCGTCAACGCCCAGGTTCAGCTGACGCGCTCGGGGCGCGCGCGGGTCACGATCATCGGCAGCGAGGGCTGAGCTACCGCACGACGATGTTGACGAGCTTGTCCGGCACGACGATCTCCTTGAGGACGTCGTGGCCGTCGAGGTGAGCCCGCATCTTCGACGTCGCGCGTGCGAGCTCGAGCAGCTGCTCGCGTGACGCACCCGTCGGCGCCGGCACACGGTCGCGAACCCTGCCGTTGACCTGGCAGACGAGCTCGAAGCTGTCGGCCTGAAGGTAGACGGGATCGGCGAGCGGCCACGGCTGCTCCCACACGCGCTCGCCCGTCAGCAGGTGGTAGGCGTCGGCGGACACGTGCGGGGCGAACGGCGACAGCAGCGAGGCGGCGGTCGAGAGCGCGAAGCGCACGCTGCCGGGCGCCGCCGCGCCGCGCTTGGCCGGCGTCGTCTCGTTGACGAGCTCCATCACCGCCGCGATCGCGGTGTTGAAGTTCAAGCGCCCGCTCATGTCGGCCGTGACCTTCTCGATCGCCCAGTGCGCCTTGCGCAGCAGGCGCTGGTCGTCGGCGCCGAGCTCGCCGGGGATCGGACCTTCGGGCAGCTCCGCGGCGGCCTCTGCGCACGTGCGCCACAACCGGCCGAGAAAGCGGTGCATGCCCTCGGCGCCGGTGTCCGACCAGTCGGCGTCCTGGTCGGGCGGGCCGATGAAGAGGATGTAGCAGCGCGCCGTGTCGGCGCCGTAGCGCTCGACGAGCGTCGACGGCGACACCACGTTGCCCTTGGACTTGGACATCTTCTCGCCGCCGCGCAGGATCATGCCCTGCGTGAAGAGGTCGGCGAACGGTTCCTGCACATCGGCCGGCAGGTGGCCGAGGTCCGACAGCGCCTTGGTGAAGAAGCGCGCGTAGAGCAGGTGCAGGATCGCGTGCTCGACGCCGCCGATGTACTGGTCGACGGGCATCCAGCGCGCGACGGCGTCGGGGTCCCAGGCGGCCTCGCCGTTGTTCGCGTCGCAGTAGCGCAGGAAGTACCACGACGAGTCGACGAACGTGTCCATCGTGTCGGTCTCGCGCCGCGCCGCGCCGCCGCAGGACGGGCACGCGACGGCGACCCAGTCCTCCGCCGCCGCCAGCGGCGAGCGCCCGCGCGGCTTGTAGTCCTCGACCTCGGGCAGCAGCACCGGCAGGTCGGCCTCGGGCACGGGCACGGCGCCGCAGTCCGGGCAGTGGACGATCGGGATCGGCGTGCCCCAGTAGCGCTGGCGCGAGATCAGCCAGTCGCGCAGGCGGTAGTTGACCGACTCGTGGCCCTTGCCCTCTTGCCCCAGCCAGCCCACGATCGCCCCGAGCGCCTCGCGGTTGGGGCGCCCGTCGAACTCGGGCCCGCAGTTGACGAGCGGTCCGTTGCCGCCGTAGGGAAGGTCCTCGCCGCCTTCGATCACACGGCGGATGGGAAGCTCGTAGGCCTGCGCGAAGGCGAAGTCGCGCTCGTCGTGCGCCGGAACGGCCATGATCGCGCCGGTGCCGTACTCCATCAACACGTAGTCGGCGACGTACATCGGCAGCGCCTCGCCGTTGACGGGGTTGGTGACGGTGCGCCCGAGCGCCACGCCCGTCTTCGGCTTGCCGGCGTCGCCGCGCAGCTGCTTGTCGGAGGTCAGCGCGCGGTTGACGTAGTCGGCGACCGCGTCCTGTTGACCCGTCCCCTCCGCCAGGCGCAGGACGTCGGGGTGCTCGGGCGCCATGACGAAGAACGTCGCACCGAACAGCGTGTCCGGCCGCGTCGTGAACACCGGGTAGTCGATCTGCAGCTCGTCGCAGGAGAAGACGACCTCCGCGCCCTCCGAGCGCCCGATCCAGTTGCGCTGCATCGTCTTGACGTGCTCGGGCCAGCGGATCGCGCCGAGGTCCTCGAGCAGCCGGTCGGCGTAGTCGGTGATGCGAAAGAACCACTGCGTCAGCTGGCGCACCTCGACGAGCGCGCCCGAGCGCTCACCGCGGCCGTCCTTGACCTGCTCGTTGGCGAGCACGGTCTCCTCGACGGGATCCCAGTTGACGGCGGCCTGCTTCTGGTAGGCCAGGCCCTCGCGGAAGAGGGCCAGGAAGATCCACTGCGTCCAGCGGTAGATCCGCGGCTCGTGGGTGCCGAACTCGCGCGACCAGTCGATCGAGATCCCCCACTCGCGAAACTGGCGCTGGAACGAGGCGATCGCTGCGTTCGTGGAGTCGCGCGGATGCTGTCCGGTGGCGATCGCGTGGTTCTCGGCAGGCAGGCCGAAGGCGTCGTAGCCCATCGGGTGCAGCACGCGGCGGCCGGTGCGACGGTGGAAGTGCGCGACCGCGTCGCCGACCGAGTAGACCTTCAGGTGGCCGATGTGGGGCTCGCCGCTCGGATAGGGCAGCATCTCGAGCACGTAGGACGCCGGCCGCGTGTCCGTGCCGTCGTTGGCGACCTCCCACGTGCCCTCGTCGGCCCACACCTGCTGCCAGCGGGGCTCGATCTCGGCGGGGTCGTAGCGATGCTCGGCCATCGGCGAGCGGAAGGATAGAAGGGGCTGCGCGCCGCTCCGCCCGGGGGCGGCGCGCAACCGACACGCCTAGTGGCCGTCGGATCCGGCAGCCGCGCGCAGGGCGTCGGCCTTCGTCGTCTGCTCCCAGGTGAATTCCGCGTTGTCGCGGCCGAAGTGGCCGTAGGCGGCCGTCGGCTGGTAGATCGGGCGGTGCAGGTCGAGCTCCTGGCGAAATGCGCCGGGGCGCAGGTCGAAGTGCTCCGAGACCAGCTCCTGCAGGCGCGAGCGGCTGACCGTGCCGGTGCCGAAGTCCTCGACCATCACGCTGACCGGATGCGAGACGCCGATCGCGTAGGCGACCTGCACCTCACAGCGCTGCGCAAGACCGGCCGCGACGAGGTTCTTGGCGACCCAGCGCGCCGCGTACGCCGCCGAGCGGTCGACCTTCGAGGGGTCCTTGCCGCTGAACGCGCCGCCGCCGTGGCGCGCCATGCCGCCGTAGGTGTCGACGATGATCTTGCGTCCCGTCAGCCCGCAGTCGCCGACCGGCCCGCCGATCACGAAGCGCCCCGTCGGGTTGACGAGAAACTCCTTGCGCAGCTCGGCCGCATCGAAGAGGTCGTCGGGCAGGACCGGCAGCACGACGTGCTCCCACAGGTCGTCGGCGATCTGCGACTCGCTGCCCTCGGCGTGCTGCGAGGAGATCAGCAGCTTCTCGATCGCGACCGGCTTGCCGGCGCGGTAGCGCACGGAGACCTGTGTCTTGCCGTCGGGGCGCAGGTAGTCCAGCTCGCCCCTCTTGCGCACGTCGGCAAGGCGCCTGGCGAGCTTGTGCGCCAGCGCGATCGGAAGCGGCATGAGCTCGGGCGTCTCGTCGGACGCGTAGCCGAACATCATTCCCTGGTCGCCCGCGCCGGCCATCGCCGCCTCGTCGGCCTCCGACGCGCCGCTGCGCGTCTCGTGCGAGGCGTCGACGCCCTGCTTGATGTCGGCCGACTGCTTGTCGATCGTGTTCAGGACGGCGCACGACTTGTCGCCGAAGCCGAGGTTGAGCTCCTCGACGTAGCCGATGTTGCGGATCGTCTCGCGGACGACGTCCTGGATGTCGAACTGCGAGTCGGTCGTGATCTCCCCCGAGACCACGACGAGGCCGGTGTTGACGAGCGTCTCGCACGCCACGCGCGACAGCGGATCGCCGGTCAGGCAGGCATCGAGGATGCCGTCGGAGATCTGGTCGGCCATCTTGTCCGGATGGCCCTCGGTGACCGATTCGGACGTAAAGAGATACTCATCATCTTCGAACGTTGTCATGCCAGGAGGCTATCGGTCATAGCCGCGGCGGGACTTGCGCTCGACGAAGTCGATGATCAGCGGCACGCCGTCCATCCCGAACCTGGCCCGCAGCCGATTCTCGATGAAATACGCGTAGTCGCGCGTCACGCGCTGGCGCGAGTTGACCTGGATCGCGAAGCGTGGCGGCCGCTCGCCGATCTGGGCCGCGTACAGCAGCTTGAGGCGGTGGCCCTGCTTGGCGGGCGGCTGACGCGCCTGCACGGCCTCGCCGACGAAGCGGTTGAGCTCGGGCGTCGGAATGCGTCCGCTCATCCGGTCGCCGAGCACGATCACCTCCTTGAGCAGCCGTTCGACATTGCGCCCCGTCAGCGCGCTCGCAGTCAGTACGCGCGGGCGCAGGCGCAGCTTGCGCGCGACCTTCGCGCGCTCGTGGTCGAGGTCTGCCTCGGACATCTCGGCGGTGTCCCACTTGTTCAGCACGAGCGCCGTCGCGCAGCCCGACTGCATCGCCAGCTCGGCGACGCGCATGTCCTGTGAGGTGACGCCGTCGTTGGCGTCGCAGACGACCAGCGCGACGTCCGCGCGCTCGGCCGCGCGCTGCGATCGCAGCACGGTGTAGTACTCGACGGACTCCGAGACCTTCGACTGGCGGCGCATGCCGGCGGTGTCGACGACGATCAGCGTGCGGCCGTCGACCTCCATCGGCAGGTCGATCGCGTCGCGCGTGGTGCCGGCGACCTCCGAGACGATCACGCGGTCGGCGCCCGCGAAGCGGTTGACCAGCGATGACTTGCCGACGTTCGGGCGTCCTATGACGGCGAGGCGGATCGTGCCCTCGTCGACCTCGTCGTCGTCCTCGGGCAGCAGCTCGACGAGGCGGTCGAGGAGGTCGCCGGTACCCAGGCCCTGCGCGGCCGAGACGGCCATCGGATCGCCGAAGCCGAGCCGATGCGCGTCGGCGGCGAGCGGGATGTCGACGGCCGCGTCGATCTTGTTGGCGGCCACGACGACCGGCATCTGCGTGCGCCGCAGGAGGTCGGCGAGCTCCTCGTCGCCGGGCCGCACGCCGGCCTTCGCGTCGAAGACGAACAGCGCGACCTGGGCGTCGGACAGCGCGGCCCGGGCCTGGTCGCGGATCGAGCCCGACACCGGGTCGGGGTCCTCGGAGTCCATGCCGCCGGTGTCGATCAGCGTGAAGCGCCGCCCGTTCCACTCCGTGGCGATCTCCTTGCGATCGCGCGTGATGCCCGGCCGCTCGTGCACGACCGCCTCGCGCGTCCCGGTCAGGCGGTTGACGAGCGAGGACTTGCCGACGTTCGGATAGCCGACGACCGCGACCTTCATGGGGTTGTGCTCACCCGTCGAGTCTAGGACGGGCGCGCCAGCGCGACGATCCGCTGCACGACCTCGTCGATGCCGAGACCGGTCGTGTCGAGCTCGACGGCATCCCCGGCGGCTGTGAGGGGCGAGTGCTCGCGCGTGGCGTCGCGCTCGTCGCGCAGCGTCTGCTCGGCCAGCACGACCTCGGCTTCGGCGCCGATCTCGGCCGCCCGCCGGCGCGCGCGCTCCTGCGGAGAGGCGGTGAGAAAGACCTTCAGCTCGGCGTCCGGTGCGACGACGGTGCCGATGTCACGGCCCTCGGCGACGTAGTCCCCGGCCGCGATCAGCTCGCGCTGGCGCTGGACGAGCGCCGCGCGGACCTCGGGCCGCGCGGCCACCTGCGAAGCCCGTGCGCTGACCTGCGGCGTGCGGATGTCAGCACCGACGTCCTCGCCGTCGAGCGTCACCGGCGGGCCGAGGCCGATCGCGCAGGCGAGCGGGTCCTCGGCGCCGCGCAGCTCGGCCAGCGCGATGGCGCGGTACATCGCGCCCGTGTCGAGGTACGTGAAGCCCAGCGCGCCGGCGACGGCCCGCGCGACGGTGGACTTTCCCGCGCCCGCCGGGCCGTCGATGGCGATCAGCATCGCCAGCAGGATAGGCCCGCGCCGCGGGCGCTACCCCTCGGACATGTGCATGAGCTCCCAGACGTGACCGTCGAGGTCCTGAAAGCTCGCGCCGTACATCGGCCCCGCGTCCATCTTCGGCTTCCACGCCGTCACGCCCGCCGCGATCGCCTTGTCGTGCAGCTCGTCGACCTGCTCGCGGCTGTCGGCGGCCAGGCAGATGATCTGCTCGGTCGTGCCCGGATCCGCGATCTCCCCGTTGATGAAGTCCCTGAATCGATCCTCGGCGAGCATCATCACGAAGATGTTGTCGTCGACGATCATGCAGGCGCAGTCTTCATCGGTGAACTGCGCGTTGAAGTCGAAGCCGAGCGCGCCGAAGAACGCCTGCGACGCCTCGAGATCCTTCACGGGTTGGTTGACGAAGATCATGCTCATGGCGGTGTCCTCTCGGATGATTGCTCTGGTCTTCAGACCGCAGCGGCCTCGGCAACTCATCGGTACCCCGAACGGGGCGCGGCTCGCTCAGCGCGGGCGGTTGCGCTTGCGCTGGTTGCGCACGGCCTTCGCCTTGTTGCGCTTGCGTGCCCGCTCGCGCTCGCGCTCGCGCGCCGACTTCTTCGCCGTCGCGGGCGTCTCGGGCACGCCGGCCGCGCTCGACGCCCGTCCGCGCTCCGAGGCCGGGGCCGCGCCGCGCGCGTCGCGCATGATGAACCAGGCGGTCAGGGCGAGCACGCCGACCGCGGCGCCGAAGATCAGCACGAGCTGACGCGTCGTCAGCCCCGTGTCCTCCTCAGCCTGGACCTGCTCCTCCTCCTCGGGCTCGGCGAGCGACGGGGGCACGTTTTGCGGACCGAGCTGAGCGGCGGCCACGGCCGGTGCGGCGAGGCCCAGCAGCAGGATCGCGAGGAGGACGGCGACGCGGGGCACGGGGCGAGACTACGCGGCAGCGGCCGTCCCTGTCGACCCGCCGGCGGGCCTCGTCGCAGATGACACGACCTTCGCGCACCCCAGGTCTAGACTGTCCGCGGCAATGGCGAAGCAGCGACAGGTCCGCATCGAGCAGAAGAGCGCCCTGGCCGCGATGTCGCAGCTGGAGCTGCGTTCCGACGAGGAGCTCGCTTCGGAGACCAAGCATCGCGCGGCGGCTCAGGCGATCCTCGGCGCCCGCGCCTCCGAGCGCTACGACGCGGCCCGCGCGCGCGAGCACTTCCGCCGGGCGATCGCGGCCGCGCGCCCGCAGGAGCGGATGCAGCTGCGACGCATGGCCGAGGCGTCGCTCGCGCTCGCCGAGCGCCGTCCCGACGACCTCAAGGCCGCCGTCGAGAAGCTCGGCCAGCAGGCGCCGTCCGGCCGCCAGTTGTTCGTCCTGCGGCTGATGGGCCTGATCGCGCCCCAGCCCGGCGCGAGCCTGCTGACGAAGGCCCGCGGCGGACTCATCCTCCTGGCGATCGTGCTCGGGCTGCTGCTGATCGGCTACGGCGTAGCCGAGCTGATCCTGCTGCCCTTCGGCGGCGGCTCGACCCTCGCCGCGATCGCGATCGGCGTGCTCGTCGTGATCGTCGCGCTGACCGTCCTCGGCTTCGTCGGCCGTCGCCGTCAGGGAGCGGCCCAGGCGAAGGCGCGCGCCGCGCGCACCGGCGGCTGATGTGCGGGCGCTACACGCTGGCGTTCGCCGGAACTGACCCGGCGCAGCTTCGCGCCCGCTTCGGGATCGGCGAGCGCCTCGAGCTGCGCCGCCGCTACAACGTCGCTCCGGGAGACGACGTGCTCGCGGTCATCGACCGCGGGGACGCGGGGCCGGAGGGCGCGCTGCTGCGCTGGGGCCTCGTGCCGCACTGGGCGAGCGAACCGCGCGAGGTCGCCGCCAAGACGATCAACGCGCGCGCCGAGACCGTCGCCGAGCGCCCCGCCTACCGCGACGCGTTCGCGCGGCGGCGCTGCCTGATCGTCGCCGACGGCTTCTACGAGTGGTCTGCCGGAACGCCGCACTGGATCGCGCGCGAGGACGGCGAGCCGTTCGCCTTCGCCGGGTTGTGGGCGTCCTGGCGCCCGCGCGGCGACGCCGGCGTCGAGCCGCTGCGCAGCTGCGCGATCGTCACGACCGCCGCTGCCGGACCCGTGCGCGAGCTGCACGACCGCATGCCGGTGATCCTCGAGCAGGGCGCCGAGCCGCGCTGGCTGGACCGCGCCGCCGGCGCGGACGAGCTGCACGCCCTGCTGCACACCGCCGGCCCACGGCTGGCGACGCGTCCGGTCAGCCGCGCGGTCAACGACGCGCGCCACGACGCCGCCGACTGCCTCGACCCGCCGGAGCAGGCGGCGCTCTTCTAAGTGCTGCCTAACGCCGCTGGATGCGGATGCTCTCGATCACGACCGGGTCGAGCGGCATCTCGCTGACCGGGTCGGTTGGGAGCGCGGCGATCCGGCTGATGACGCCGTCGCCCGCGACGACGCGGCCGAGCACCGCGTACTCGGGCGCAAGCGGCGTCGTGCGCGCGGTGACGACGAAGAACTGGCTGCCCGACGTGCCGGGCGCCTCGTCGGCGGCCTTCGCCATCGCGACCACGCCGCGCACATAGCGCGTCTTGGATCCGGGCGCCTCGACGACGCTGTACCCCGGGCCCCCGTTGCCCGTTCCGAGCGGGTCGCCGCCCTGGATGACGTAGTCGTTGCCGCCGGGCTTGGCGATGCGGTGGAAGGGCAGCCCGTCGAAGTAGCGGCCACGGACCAGGCCGGCGAAGGAGGCGGTGGTCTTCGGCGATCGCTGCACGGCGAGCAGGATCCGGATCGTCCCGCAGTTCGTGCGCAGAACGGCGACGTGGTTGCGCCGCGGTTCCAGGCGCATCAGCGAGCGGCTGCGCTCGGGGCTCTGCGACGGCACGGGTGGTGGCACGGCGCGGCAGCCGTCGCGCGACGAGCGCGGCGGGATCGTCGCGGTGGCGGTCGTGGCCGGAGCCGGCGCGGCGGCCTCGTCGTCGTCGCCCAGCGCGCCGTCCTTGCCACATGCGACGAGCACCAGCATCGCTAGCAGGATCACGCTGATGACGATGGCGCGCCGCACCCGAGGGAAGGGTAGTCAAACTCCCGGGCGTGCCGGTCACCCCGCTCGTCGCCCGCTACGACCACATCCTGCTCGACCTCGACGGCTGCGTCTGGGTCGGCGACGAGGCGACCGAGGGCGCGGTCGCGGCGGTCGCGGCGCTGCGCACGGCCGGCAAGGGCATCGCCTTCGTCACCAACGACGCGCGCCAGGGCGGCGAGGATTTCGTGCGCAAGCTCTGGCGGCTGGGCTTCCAGGCATCGCTCGAGGAGGTCGTGACCGTCGGGGGCGCGCTGCAGCACCTGCTCGCCGAGCGCTACGAGGGCGCGAGCGCGATGGTCATCGGCTCGCCGGCGGTCCACCGCCACGTGCTGGCCGCGGGCCTGCGGATCGTCAACGACACGACGTTCGCCGGCCGCGCAGACGTCGTCGTCGTCGCGGGCCACGAGGGCTTCGACTACATCGAGCTGCGCGAGGCCACGCAGGCGACGCTGCGCGGGGCGTTCCTGCTGGGCGCCGGGCGCGACGCGACGTTTCCGATGCCCGACGGCCCCTGGCCCGCGTCCGGCGCGATCCTCGCCGCGGTCGAGACCGCCAGCGGGTGCCGCGCCACGACGGTCGGAAAGCCCGAGGCGGGCATCTTCCGCACGGCCCTGGACCGCCTTGGCCCCGGGCGCGCGCTGATGGTCGGCGACCGCGTCGACGCCGACCTCCAGGGCGCCCGCGCCGCCGGGCTCGACGCGGCGATCGTGCTGACGGGCGTGTCGGACCGCGAGGCCGCCGAGAGCGCAGCGGCTCCCGGCGCCGTGGCGATCGCCGAGCGCCTCGAGACGCTCGTGCTGGCCGGCGCATGATCCTCACGACGAAGATCGCCCTCGCCCGCGCGGCGGGTGCCCTGTCACGTCGCAGCGGCCGCGGCGGCACGAGCCTGCCGGGCAAGCTGCTGATCCGCCTCGAGCCGCGTGCGATGGCGCGCCTGGCCGGTCGCCTGCGCGACGGCAGCGCCGTGATCTCGGCCACCAACGGCAAGACGACGACCGCGGCGATGGTGGCGGCGATCCTCGAGGGCGGCGGCGCGCGGCTCGTGCACAACCGCGCGGGGGCGAACATGGCGGGCGGCGTGACGAGCGCCCTGCTCGCCGCCGCGCGGGGCAACGGGATCGACGGCGACGCGGGCCTGTTCGAGGTCGACGAGTTCTGGCTGGACCGCGTCGTCCCGCAGCTGCGCCCGCGGGCGCTGCTGCTGGCCAACCTCTTTCGCGACCAGCTCGACCGCTACGGCGAGCTCGAGACGATCGCCGACCGCTGGGCCGCCGCCGTCGCGGCGGCACCCGAGACGCGCCTCGTGCTCAACGCCGACGACCCGCTCGTCGCCGATCTCGGGCGCGACCGCACGGGCGTGACGTACTTCGGGGTGCAGGACGACGGCGTCGCACTCGACGGCCTCGCGCACGCGTCGGACTCCAAGCACTGCCGCCGCTGCGGGGCGCCCTACGTCTATGACGCCATCTACATGGGCCACCTCGGGCGCTATGAGTGCCCCAACGGCGACGGACCGCGACCAGCTCCGCACGTGTGGGCCACCGGCGTCGTGCTCGACGGTACGCGCGGGGCGAGCTTCGACCTGCACGCGGGCGGCGAGCAGGCTCGCGTCGCCCTGCCGCTGCCGGGGCTCTACAACGTCTACAACGCGCTCGGCGCGGCGGCGCTGACGCACGTGCTGGGCGTCGGCCTCGGCGAGATCGTCGCCGGACTGCAGGCGACGCAGGCCGCGTTCGGCCGCGCCGAGACGGTGCGCATCGGCGGCCGCGAGCTCGCGATCCTGCTCGTCAAGAACCCCGCCGGCGCCAACGAGGTGCTGCGCACGCTCGCGCTCGATCGCGGCGAGCACGACGTCTTCGCCGTCCTCAACGACCGCACCGCCGACGGTCGCGACGTCTCGTGGGTGTGGGACGCCGACTACGAGGTCATCGCCGGCCGCGTGCGGCGCGTGACGTGCAGCGGCACGCGCGCCGCCGAGCTCGCGCTGCGCCTGAAGTACGCCGGCGTGCCGCAGGAGCGCCTGCGCGTCGTGCCCGGACTCGAGGCCGGCCTCGACGCGGCGCTCGCAGACGGAGACGGACGGCTCGTCGCGGTGCCGACGTACACCGCGATGCTCGAGCTGCGCGAGCTGCTCGTTTCGCGCGGCGCCGCCGAGGGGTCGTTTCGGTGACGCAGGTCATCTGGCACGACGTCGAATGCGGCTCCTACACCGCCGACCTGCCGCTGTGGCGCGAGCTCGCCGCGGCGGAGGACGGCCCGGTGCTCGACGTCGGCGCGGGCACCGGCCGCGTGACGCTCGATCTCGCGCGCTGCGGGCACCACGTCGTGGCGCTGGATCGCGAGCCCGCGTTTCTCGCCATGCTGCGCGACAGGGCCGGGACCCTGCCGGTCGAGACCGTCGTCGGCGATGCCGGCGGCTTCGACCTGCCGGGACGCCGCTTCGGGCTGATCGTCGCGCCGATGCAGACGATCCAGCTGCTCGGAGTGGATGGGCGGGCGGGCTTCCTGCGCGCCGCCAGAGCCCATCTGAAGCCCGACGGGCTCGTCGCCTGCGCGCTCGCCGACGCGATGGAGGCCTTCGACGCCGAGCACGTGCTGCTGCCGCTGCCCGACGTCGGCATCGTCGACGGCGTGAGCTACTACAGCCAGCCCGTCGCGCTGCGCGACGAGGGCACGCGAATGGCGATCGACCGCGTCCGCACGGTCGTCACGGCGAGCGGGCAGCGCAGCGCGAGCGATGACGTCATCCACCTCGACAAGGTCGGCCCGGCGGAGGTCGAGGCCGAGGCGTCCGATGCCGGCCTGTGGCCGCGAGCCGCGCGCGTGATCGCGCCGACCGACGAGCACGTCGGCACGACGGTGGTGCTGCTGCGTGGCTGAGCTGCGCGTCTGCGCGCTGTATCCGGACCTCATGAACATCTATGCCGACCGCGGCAACCTGCTGATGCTCGAGCGCCGCTGCGCGTGGCGCGGCATCGGCTTCCGCGTCACTCCCGCGGGACTCGGAGAGGCGGTCGATCCCGACGCGCACGACCTCTTCTACCTCGGCGGCGGGCAGGATCGCGACCAGCGGCTGTGCGCGCTGGACCTCGTCGAGACCAAGCGCGACGCGCTGCACGCCGCGGCGGCCCGCGGCGCGATCGTACTCGGCGTGTGCGGCGGCTTTCAGCTGCTCGGCCACCGCTACGAGCTGGGCGCAGCCGCACCGTTCGCCGGCGGCAGCGCGGCAGATGCGGGTGTAGGCGAGATCCCCGGCCTCGGCCTCGTCGACCTCGAGACGATCCGCTCGGACGAGCCGCGGCTGATCGGCAACGTCGCGATCGAGGTGCGCCTCGAGGACGGGGAGCCGCGCGTGCTGGCGGGATTCGAGAACCACGGCGGGCGCACGCAGCTCGGCGCAGGCGAGCAGCCGCTGGGCCGCGTGCTCAAGGGCCACGGCAACACGGGATCCTCGGGCGCAGAGGGCGTGCGCCGGGGCAGCGTCATCGGCACGTACCTGCACGGGCCGCTGCTGCCGAAGAACGCCTGGTTCGCCGATTGGCTGATCCGCACGGCGCTGGGCCTCGACGAGCTCGCGGCGCTCGACGACACGCTCGAGGACGCGGCCCACGCCGAGGCGCGTCGCGCGGCGCGCGTCTGACTACGGCACGGGCGCCTCGCGCGTCAGGCCGCGAAGCAGGCGCGCGGCGATGCCCCGCAGCGTGCGCTTGCCGTAGTCGTGGCTCGGGTTGCCCGCTGTGAGGATCGCGATCGAGATGCGCCGGCGGCCGCGCTGCAACAGGGCGACCTGGTGGTCGACGAGGCCGGTGCCCGAGCCCCAGCCGCCCTTGAAGTACAGGCGCCACCCGGCCGGGCGAACGCGGCCGATGCCCCAGCGCTGCGACGCAACGATCGTCCTCAGCAGCACCATCGCGTGGACGCGGTGACGGGTGGGCAGCAGGCGGTCGATGCGCTGAAAGAAGCGCGCCTGGTCTGACGCCGTGATGCGGCTGCGACCCCAGACGCCCGTCACCGCGACGAAGTGCCGCATTCCCGCCCGGCGCGCGAGCCGCTGCAGCCCGTCGGCGCCGACGATGGCGATCAGCCTGTTTGCGGGCGGGTTCTGCGAACGACGGATCATCCGCGAGAGCAGGTCGCGCTCGGAGCGCTTCAGCGGGCGGCGGCGCACGTCCGCCCTGCGCAGATAGGCGACCATCAGCATCGCCTTGACGACGCTGGCCGCGGGGAACCGGCCGTCTCCGCCGCGCTGCCATGCACGGGTCGGCGTGCGGACGGCGAAGGCGACCCGCCCGCTGCGCCGCTGCGCGAAGCTCGTCGCGGCGCGCACGTCCGGGGCCCACGGCGTGGCCGCTGCGCCCGCCGCGCTCGCGGCGGATGCCGTCGTCGCGTGGCCGGCGGCGGGGCCAGCCAGCAGTGCCGCGCCGAGCATCGCGAGCCGCGCACCGCGAGCCGGCCAGCGCGCAGCGTCGTTGCGGACGCCGCGGCGGTGGACGGGCGTCAGCGCCGCCGGCGGAGCTTGAGGATCTCGGTACGGGTGCCGCGCGCCCTCACGCTGATGCGCGTGACGTAGGCCCGGTCGGCCGTGAGCGCCGTCGTCCACAGCATCGTCCTGACGCCTTCACGTCCGCGAGGGGCATAGCCCGGGCCGTGTGGACCGCGCCGGCCCTCGACTCCGGAGTCGCGGCGAATGCTCGGGCCTGTCCTGTACAGCCGCTTGTCGTCCTTGCCGCTGCGCGAGCGGCGCGGACCGATCAGCAGGCTCTGACCCTCCAGTGACGAGCGAACGAAGAGCAGTCTGTCGCCGAGCTCGGAGGGGTTGAGCAGCAGCGGACCGCCCGTCGACCTGCGCAGGACGAAGCCCTTTCCGCTGGGCAGGTAGATCTCCACGATCTTGCTCGCGTTGCGGGTGGCGAGATGCAGCACCGCACGATCGCCGTCGACCGACGGGCGACCGAGCCGATCCGAGCCGCTCGTGCGCAGCAGCACGACAGACGGCTTGTCGGGCGCGACCAGCTCGACGGAGCGCAGGACGTCGCCGCCGTCCTCGCGCGCGCGCCACACGAGCCAGCGCTCGGAGATCGCAGGCTCCTCGGCGCCCGGCGCGTCGATCCGCATCAAGGGCGCCAGGTTGTCCTGCCGGGCCACGACGAGCGCGTTGCCCTCGCGCCATACGACTGTCTGCGGGCCGAGCGCGGGATCGGAGCCTGGCAGCCCCATCGCCTTCGCCCCGGCGCGCTGGAAGACCGACGAGCCGCCGCCGGGCCGCTGCCATGCGAGCGCTCCGCCGCCGGCGCTGGGATCGGTGCCGCTCGCCGACAGCAGCTTCGGCTCCGCCGCCGCAGCGGGGGCGCCGCCGAACGCGAGCGCGAGCGCCGCCGCACCGAGCGCGACTCCGCCCGTGGCGCGCAGCGCACGCAAGACGCCGGGGCGATCGCCCATCGCACCGGCGAGCTCGACGCCGCGTTCGGTCGCCTGCATCGGCGCCAGGACGACGACGGGCAGGATCCGCCCGGCCGCGAACGCCAAGCCGACCGCCACGCCGACGCTCGGCACGCCGAGCGCCAGGCAGGCCGCTGCCAGCGCGTAGACCGCGAACGACAGCACGAACGTCGTGAAGCCGAGCCCGAGCAGCACGCCGTACAGCGCCGCCGCGAGCGGGACGGGCAGCACGCGCCGCCATGACTCCGGCACCTGGCGGCGCACCTGCGGAACGATGCGCCGGCCGGCCGCGTCGCCCGCGGCGGCGACGAGCAGCGCCGCCACTGCGACGGCAGCCATCGCGCCTCCGCCGGTGCCCAGCGCCTGGCCGAGCAGGGCGAGCCCGCCGAACGTCGCGACGCCGCCGGCCAGCGCGCCGACCGCGAAGGCCGCGCAGGAGACGACGGTCATGCGCATGCGGCGCGCGTACCCGTGCGGCGCGAAGGTGTCGACCATCGAGAAGCCGCACGGCGACCACGCGCCCGCGACTCCCGCGACGAGCGCCGCAAGGACGAGTGCGGTCAGCATGGGATCTTCGTCTGGAAGTACACGATGCAGAAGACCCTGCGCCCGCCGTAGCAGTAGCCGCCCAGCGCGCCGTCGCCGTTGATGCGCCGTGCGGACGTCGAGCAGCAGTCCATGATCGTGCGGACGTGCCCGTCGCAGCAGCGCGACCAGGTGCCGTCGGTCTGCGTCGCGATCCCGTAGCGCTTGCCTGCCCCGGCACAGACGCGGGTGCGCTTCGTCGGCGGCAGCGCGCGGTCGTCCGGATCGAGCAGCGGCGTGCCCTTCCTGTTGACCGGGGCGCCCTCGTCGTTGATCGGCCGGCCGAGATCGTCGACCCGGTGGCCGTCGCGGCCGCGCAGCGGATAGCCGCGCCGGTCGATCCGCGGCAGACCCGTGGGATGCGGACAGCTGTCGGTCGTGAAGGTGTGGCCGCAGACGTGGTACGCGTCGGCCTCGTCGGGCTCGATCAGCGAGCCCACCGTGCGTGCGGCGACGAGCGCGCCGGCGGCGGCGCTCGCGGTGGCCAGAAAGCCGCGGCGTGACTTGGCGGGCTCGGCCGGTGCCGGTGCCTCTCCGCCGCGAACGCGCGCGGTCGCGAGCACCGACGCGAGCTGGCGGCGCGTGTTGACCAGGCCCTTGGCCAGCACCGTGCCATCGGCAGCGAGCGCGACGGCGTACGGCGCGGCCGGAACGGAAGCGGCCGCCCACGCCTGCGGATCCTCGAGCTCGTCGTGGACCGAGGCGCCGAGCTCGCGCGCCGGAGCCAGCAGGCCACGGCACAGGCGGCAGTCGGTGGACGAGAAGAACGCGAGCCGCAGGCCTGCGGCGGGGGCGCCTGCGAGCTCGATGCGCGTGCCCAGCGACGGCCCCTCGTCGGAGATCTCAAGCGCACCGTCAGGCGCGCCCGTTCGCCGAGCGCGAGCCACGACGCCCGCGGCGGCGATCACGGCTGCGGCGCCCGCGGCGATGCGCAGCTCGACCGGCACGGTCGTGCTGGCGAGCGCCAGCAGCGCGGCAGTGCCCGAGAGCAGCGCCGTGCGGGCGACGGAGCCCGGCGAGACCCGTCCGCGAGCACCGAAGCAGCCGCAGGGCGCACCGCCGCGGCCGGCGACGAGCGCGCCGGCCTGAGCGAGGGCGAACACGGCGAGCACGGCGGCAGC
>Ga0136610_1000172_pt1 | contig 16292 bp, 16 predicted proteins | sample AntDrymUQ1342206_2_FD_104804 | JGI IMG/M metagenome (GOLD analysis project Ga0136610, IMG submission 104804) | Polar desert sand microbial communities from Dry Valleys, Antarctica - metaG UQ134 (22.06) | ecosystem: Environmental > Terrestrial > Soil > Desert | place: Antarctica: Dry Valley...
CACGATCCCCCGCACGGCCTCGTGCCGTCCCTCGAAGTCCTCCGAGAAAGCGAATCCTGCCCTGAAGACCGCCTCGCGCAGCTCCCCGAACTCGGGGTCCTCCGCGTACCGCAGCGAGAGCCCGACACTTCCCCTCCCGAGCTCCGCCGCGAGCCCGGGCTCGGCCGCGCCCCTCTCTTGCAGGAATCCTGCGACGACGCCCGTCGGCACGGGGTTGAAACGTAGGGCCTGGGCGCGGGAGAGGATCGTTGGCAGCACACCCTCACGCGAGGTCGCGAGCAGCACGAAAACCGTCTCACCCTCGGGTTCTTCGAGCGTCTTGAGGAGCGCGTTCGCGGCCTGCACGTTGAGCGTATCTGCCTGTAGAATGAACACCCGGCGCGCACCCTCGAAAGGCCTGCTCGCCGCCAGACGCACGATCTCCCTCACCTGCCCGATGGTCGTGAACGCGCCCTGGGGTAGGATCTCCGCCAGGTCAGGATGCAGCCCCCTGAGCGCCCTGTCTTCCGCCGCCACGTCGCCCCCGGCGACGAGCGCGGCCCCGAACCTCAGCGCCACCATCCGCTTGCCCACGCCGGGAGGACCGTGGAACAGATAAGCCTGCGAGACTTCGCCGGTCTCTAGAGCCCGTCCTAGTAGCCGCAGGGCCGTCTCGTTCCCGAGTACGTCCTCGAACCTGTCGCGGGGGTCAGCCATCTGCCTCACGAGTATATTGCAGATCCCGCATCCTACCCACCACCAGCCTTGCGAGGTCCCTCGCCGGGAGTGAGGCGTCGAGGACTTCGATCCGCCCTGATTCGAGACGCGCCAGCACTTCGAAACCTTCCTCGACACGCCGCATGAAGCCTGCCCCTACGGCTTCGATCCTGTCTGGAGGCGCCCCGAGCTCCCTGGCCCGCCTCTCCCTCTCATCCTGGTCGAGACGCAGGTAGAAAGTCCTGTCCGGCACGACGGTCCCTACTGCGTAGGCGTTCAGAGACCGTACCTCCTCGACACCGAGTCCCCTTCCGAAGCCCTGGTAGGCGAGGCTCGAATCCAGGTACCGCTCGCAGAGCACATTCTCGCCGGCTTCGAGCCGCGGGAGTATCGTCCACCTTACGTGGTCGGCGCGGGCCGCCGCGTACAGGTAAGCCTCAGTCCACGCGTCCATCTCCACCTTAGGGTCGAGGACGACCCCCCTGATGATCTCGGCCGCAGGGGTACCGCCGGGCTCGCGGGTAAAGTGCGTCGAAGGTTTCGAACCCGTGAGCAGTGGTCTGATGGCTCTTACGAGGGTGGACTTGCCGGAGAAGTCGGGGCCCTCGATCGTTACGAAGATGCCCCTGGGTGTAGCTTGCCGGGTCTGCGCGGCGGGTCCTCCGGCTAGGCAGCGGCCCTGCGCAGGGCGTGCCGCTCCGCCGCCGAGACGTGCGCTTCGAAGAGACTCTCCTGCTGCGGACCGGCGCCACGCATCGCCTCGGCGTGCCACTGGACGCCGAGCAGCCACTGCTCGGAGAGGTCAGCGGCCTCGACAGCCTCGATCACCCCATCCGTGGAGCGGCCGGTAACGACGAGCCCTTCAGCGAGGGTCCTTATCCCTTGATGGTGGTAAGAGTTGACCTTCACCATCTCGCTGCCCATGACGCTGGCAATATAGGAACCGTCTTCGATCCTTACCTCGTGCGTGGGCTGCCACTTGGGGGTGGCCTGCCTGTGCTTTAGCAGGTCCCGCTCCCACTGCGATGGTAGGTCCTGATACAGCGTCCCGCCAAGGGCCACGTTCAAGACCTGCATCCCCCTGCAGATCCCGAAGACCGGCATCCCGCGCCGCAGGGCTATCCTTACCAGCGCCATCTCGAAAGCATCCCGCTCGGGGAGCGTTACCCCAAGCTCGGGCACAGGCTCCTCGCCGTAGTAGCCAGGGTCAAGGTCGCTCCCGCCGCTCAACAGCAGCCCGTCGAGGCTTTGGATCACCGACTCAGCAACCCTCTCATCCCCCGCCGGCGGTAATACCACGGGTGCGCCCCCGGCCCCCGCGACGCCCTCGACGTAGTCGAGGTCGGCCCTCACGAATCTGCCCAACGGCCGCTCCGCGACCGCGTCCACATCCTCTTTCAACGTCGCCGTTATGCCTATGATCGGGGGCAAGCTCTACTCACCTATTAACAGTATCTTCACTTAACTTAACTATATACGGCAGAATACCAGACCACGGCGACGATGGCGAGGAGGATAAGGTAACCGCTCACGCGGATATACGCAGAAGGTTGGTAGAAAGGAGGCTCATCTGCGAGGTCGACGTCGAGCCTGCTCTCTATGTGGTGGACTTCTGAAGTTCCTGAGATCTCCGCGTCGATGAGCCCTCACCCCCCTCTTTCGCCTTCTCGGCGGCCTCACGCTGCTCCTGCTTTTTCGGACAGTCCATATTAATACATGTCACCCAGGGGCGCTTCCCTCCGAGCACCTTTATCTCCGGGGAGCCGCAGGCGTCGCACTGGGTACCGAGAGGTATTATCTCCCCCCGCTGCGGGAGCGGGTAGGTGACATGGCAGTCGGGGTAGCCTGTGCAGCCGACAAAGCGCTTGCGGCTTTTACGATTGCGGCGGATGATCAGGTCGTGCCCGCTCTGGGGGCACTTGCCTATGGTCTCGTCGGTCCTTATGCCCTCCCACACGATATCCGCGAACTCGGTCTCCGAGCTCTGGAGGTGGTCGTAGACCCTGCGAAGCACGTCGCGCGATGAGTCGACGACGGACGCCTTGCTGATCCTACCCTCCGAGATCTCATCCATGCTCCGCTCGAGTTCGGCGGTCATCTCGTGCGAGGCTATCTCGGAGGCGAAGTCCGTCAGGGCCCGCGCCACGGACATGCCCTTCTCGGTCGGGACCAGCGGGTCGTCGTGGACGTAGCCACGATCGTAGAGGTTCTGGATAATGTTCGGGCGTGTGGCCTTCGTACCGAGCCCGAGGTCTTCCATCACGTTTATCAGGCGGCCAGCGCCGTAACGGCCAGGAGGCTGGGTCTCCTTCGAGAGGATCTCCTTACCGATGACCTCCACGACGTCGCCTTCTGAGAGGTTTGGGATCTCCTCGTCCGCGCGCCGACTGTACGGGTAGACGCCGAGCCATCCCTCCTCGGTGAGGACCGTCCCGCCGGTGACGAGCGGTTCACCACCGGAGTCGAAGCGCAGCGTGGTGCGCAGCGACTTCGCTGGAGCCGAGAGAGTGGCGAGGAAGCGCCTTACCACGAGCTGATAGATCTTCCACCGGTCGTCCCGCATCGACTCCTTCGACGCGTGGCCGGTCGGGTAGATCGGGGGGTGGTCCGTCGTCTCTTTCTTCCCGCGCGTTGGCGAGAGCGTGTCCTCGGAGAGCAGCCTCTCGGCGTGCTGTTCGACTCCTTCGACGCGACCCAGGTACCCGAGCACCTCGCGCAGGTCGAGCGAGCGCGGGTAGACGGTATTGTCCGTCCTCGGATAGGAGATGTAGCCGTCAGTGTAGAGGTCCTCGGCTATACGGGCCGCCCTGGAAGGGCTGATCCCGATGTTGGCGGCCGCCGTCAGGAAGGCTGTCGTATTGAACGGCGTCGGAGGCTTGCGGGTCGCTGATTTCTGCTGGACATCCGCCACCGTAGCGGTGTCGGCGACGTTCTCGTAAGCGTTCCTGGCCTTCGCCTCTTCCTTGAAGCGGCTGGTCTGGTGGCGGACGGTGAACGGCTCACCGTTCTTCAGGTCGACTTCGAGCTCCCAGTAAGGCTCGGGGAGGAAAGCCCGCCTCTCGCGTTCGCGGTCGGCTATTAGGACGAGCGTCGGTGACTGGACGCGTCCCACGGAGAGGAAGGCGCTCCCGTAGCGCTTTGTGGCGCGTGAGACCCAGCGGGTCAGGGTCGCGCCCCAGATCAAATCTATGTCCTGCCGCGCCTCGCCGGCGTCGGCCAGGTCGTTGGATACTTCCATTAGCTCGTCGAAGGCGCGGCCGACCTCACCCGGCGTAAGGGCGGAGAAGCGGGCGCGCTCTACGTGGTCCATGAGCTTCGGGTTCGCCTCGAAGACCAGGGAGAGGGCTTCGACGCCGATCAACTCCCCCTCACGGTCGAAGTCCGTTGCGATGACCACACTGTCCGCCTTCTTCGAGAGCGACGTTATGGCCTGGGCCACGCCCTTCTCCGAGACTGACTTCAGGATCTCCGCGTCTATGAGCTCCCGCGGCTCGACCTTCTGCCAGTTCGAATACTCCTCGGGATACTCAGGGTTGAGGACGTGCCCCTTCAGGCCGACCGAGACCGTCTCCTCCCCCTTCCACGTGAACGTGTGGTGCGGTACGGAGCGGTGCTTGCCTTCCCTGACCGACCCTTCGGAGAGGATCTGGGCGACCTTCTTCGCTGTATTTGCTTTCTCGGAGATAATAAGTCGCATCTTGATCCTGGTTATAACACAATGCGGCGGGTTGCTTCTAACCCGATGAGAAGTAGGTTACATCAAGTCCGGGTGAAGCCAGCGCCACGACGGAGCCTGCCACCGCCCACAGGTCTCCGTCTTCGCCACCTCCTACGAGTGGATTCCCGCTTGCGCGGGAACGACATATGGGAGGGCCTTCTGTGTGTGCCCGAATGCGACCCCTTCAGCCGGACTCGGATTTACGCTACGGCATCGGAAGCTAGGAACCGGGGACGGGGAGGAACTCGGGTTGACGGTTGATCTCCAGGAGCTGTTCGACCAGTCGTGTAGTCTCCGGGATCACCAGGCTCTCACGCGTCTCCCCCGAGTCGACCTCGTAGGCGATGGCGACGTCAGGTTCGACCACTATGTGGCCGTCTCGCCTCAAGGTTTCGACGTTGCGTTGCACGGCGGCCTTGCTCCACATAACGTCGTTGACGTTGGGATAGAAGACCACTGGTTTCGGTGAAGCGAGGATGGTGGTGGTAAGCAGGTTCGAGCCCAGGCCGTTGGCGGCCTGCCCGATCACGTTCGCCGTAGCGGGTAAGACAACGAACATCTCGCACCACCGGGCGAGCTCTATGTGCCCAGGTCTCTTCTCGAATGTGGGTTCCTGGTCCAAAAAGACACCGTCGCAGATCAGGGCCACGGTAGAAGGCGGCAGCATGGAGGCAGCGGCGGCGGTCATGATCACGCGTACCTCTCCTGCGAGCTCGGCGCGCAGGGTGGCCAGGTAGGAAGGCAGGTTGAGTACGGCCACGGACCCAGACACTCCCACCAACAGGCGATCCATAAGTTCCTTCCTGGTCTGTTCACTCATGTCAGGCTCCGGTGACCAGCTTCTCATAGTCCTCCCGCAGGCGCCGCGCCTGGCTTATGCACGCCTCTTGGAAAGTGATCCAGCTCGAGAAGTCAGGTTCGGCCAGCCTCGCGGATTCGGCGAAGAATGCCTCAGCGTGTCTGAGAGTCTCTGAGACCACACCCTCTGCCAGGGCCAGCTCGTAGAACGTGTCAGGATCCGGCATCCTCTGTGTGGCCGGGTCGTCTGCGGACGGACGAAAGTGGTGGAGGGCACGCCCCACGGCCCAGCTCAGATTACGGTCCCTGAAATCCTCTTCTACATCGATGGCGTCGTCGTAGAACTGGACACCAAGCGCCCAGTTGTGCCAGGAGGACCTCGCCCTTCGAAGTAGGCTATCCGTTGCCCCAACGAGAAGGAGCACAGCGTCCACAGGGGCGCGGACGGGACCGTGTCTGCTTCTGGCATGCTCGGCGTAGTCTTCGAGGGTCATCGGGGGGACAAAACCTCCGAACCCGGCGCCGTCGAGGATCAGTGACAATCCATGGCTGGCATGTAGCCCCGAGAGCACGGGGAAGAAGGATGCGGCGGCGGCACCATCGAGGACTCCGGCGTAGCGCGAGCTGATGAGCTTCGTCAGGGCGTCGTTGAGCCGGTGTGCCTGGGACAAGCCCGGCGCAGAAGAAGGATGGTCGACCATCTCGTCGAGCCAGCGGTTGCGCGCGTACTCCAGCTTTCCAGCTACGGCCAGCTCGCCCAGCGGGCCCTCGCCGACCTGTTGCCGCGATGCCTGGGGTAGAAAGTGAAAAGGCATCAGGTGTACGGCGGGTTCATCGACGGTCAAGTACGTGTAGTACGACTCGAAGACTTTCTCCCGCTCCATACGTAGCGAGAGGGCCGCCCTTTCAGCCTCTTCACCGATACTGCGAGCATTCAGTATTGTGGATGCGGCGAGATTCTCATCCCCTGAGCGTTTGGTCCGTGATGTGCTCACGCCGCCCCCAAAAAGCAACTGAAGCCCTCAGTCCGAGGAGATCTCTTCAGCAGTTCCAGTTGGTGCAACCTCGCCGCTGCACGACGATAGCGCCGCTACCCACGGCCACGTAAGGCGTCTGCCCGAGCGCGGCAGCAGCGTAGGATGGGGTGCTTGCGGAAGTGGGGCCGTCCTGTTCCCTTTCGGTACGGGCCCTCGCCCTCGCCAACAACCCGGAGATGCCGAACGGCCCGCCGGCCATCCGGTCGTCGATATGGTTTTGGTGCTGCAATTCGATCCCTCCCTCAAATACTCGGTCTTCACTGTCCTTGCGAGATTCCCGTTCGTTCTATCCTGTTCGATCCTCCTTTCTCAGTCGTTGCCCTCCAATATCCGCAGCACGCGTCTCGCGTCTTCGTACGCCTCGACTGCCGCGCGGTGCTCGGCCCCGTCGCGAAGCTGCATCGACACCTGTGCCGGATCGATCATCTTCGCATCGGCCGCGCTTACGGCGACTATGTAGTGCCAGAGCGGTGGCGTCCTTACGCCTTCGCTCTCACCGTCATTATCGACCAGGTCGAGCGCCGCCTTTAGCGCGTCGTGCAGTGGCGCCGACTTGACCGTCTGGGGTTCGTTGGCGCGAGATCTCCAGCCCGCGGCCCAGCTTATCTTCGAAGCCAGGACATCGTCGCGCAGGATCTCCTGCTGGAGTTCGTAGAGTTCTCGCGCCGCATCGGACGTAATGTACTGGGTCTCGCTCGAAGGATCTCTCATGACGGCCACGAGGCGGATCGTTGCCAGGGCTCTCTGCGTGTCCGACTCGGACAGACCCTTGATTCGGCACGCCTCTACGACGGCGTCGGACGCGTGCGACAACTGATCTGCCGCGACGGTGCTGACGGCCTGCCATTCGAGGGACTCGAACTCTTCCTGGGCACGGAGCCATCCCGTCTGAAGCCTTTGCAGGAGCGTCGTGGCAACGGCAGGCGTATACCTTAGAGAGAGTCCGGCCGCGAAAGCCAGGATGCAAGAGGTGGCCAGGCATGTCTCCACGGTGTTCAGCATCTCCAGGCTGGCCCGCCGGTCGCCTCCTGAGAGCCAGACCCTCAAGCCGGCAAAGACCGTCGATTCCACGGCTATCAAGGCTATGCACCCCATGCCCACGGAGAAGGCGAGATTCTTGTAGTAGAAGCGTCGTTTGAGCCCTGGTGCCCGTCCGGCCATCACGAAGACCACTGCCGCAAAGCCCGAGTAAAAGCACTCGGGGGCCATGATCAAGGCTTTCAAAACCACGAACTGGGGTGGCGCGGGGGCATAAACACGCAGGGCCGGAGATGGCCAGATCAGTCCTACGGCGGTGGCGAGGCCGACCGAAAGCAGCAGGACGAGCGGGGCTGAGCCAAGTACTGCCCGCAACCAGGGCCTACGCGACACCGGCTCCGCAGGGAGGTTGCCTAGTATGGCGGGAAGGCCGCCGGCCAGGGCGAGGCAGACCCACGCGACGATGAGCACGACGGGCAACTCCATCATAACCGCAACCATTATCTCCGCACGCCCGCCGGAGAGGTCGACCAGGGCTACGGCGCCGAACACAAGCGCCACGAAGAGCAGGTTGCACGCCGCAAACACGCTGAAGTTGGTCCTACGCGATCGAAGCAGAAAACACAGATAGAAGACGAACGCCACAAAGCTTACACTTCCGAGCACGAGGGCCTGGTGCTGGGCCGCACTCATAGCACGTCGTACATATCGTAGGCGTGGGGGCTGTCGTCACCCAGGCAGCCGGCGAAAAGTGCATACGAGGCCCTCAGATTGGCCTCGCGCTCTCGGAGCGACTCCTCGGCGAATGGATTTCCTCGCGCGAGCTTCTTCCCTTTCTTGAGGGGAAGGGTCGTGAACTTTACCTCCTCAGCATGCTGGTCGTCCTCGTCGGGCTGCTCGTCGAACTCGATCAGGAGGTCGCCGGCAGCCAGGTGCCCGAGCTCGTGCAGGATGGTCAGGGTCAAAACCAACGGCGGCAGACTGCCAGGTACGAAGATGGCCGCCAGGTTCAACCGCTCCGCGTAGCGTAGTTCCCCGAGCCGTCCCGAGAGAGCCAGGAGGCGCGTGAGCTCGGGATACCAGGAGTCAGGGATAACATGTACGGCTATTGAGATATCCAGGTAATCTGCGAGAGCATCAGAATAATCTTCGGGCTCGAACCTCCGGCCCGACAACCCCAGGATAGATAGTTCCTCCTGGAACTGTGCGGCCGTTAGCAAAGATCTCGTCGCGTTGACGCGAGATCGCGCGGCGCTGAGGTTTCGAAGAGGACGCCAGAAGCCGACCAATCTGTTCAGAAACGGACCCCTGAGGTCGCGTTGCGGCGCCTCAACGTTCATCGTCGGCCTCGTGGGCGTCTTCGAATTGCCTGATGATACCCAGGATCATCTGTTTCTCACGACCGGGCAGGCGCAGGCTCTTGTGGGCTATGGCGCTTACAGTCTCGTCCCGAAAGATGCTCATCGCTTCTTCATCAAGAAGTGGCACCTTTCTCGTCGAATCGAGGAAGTACGTAGGATGCACGCCGAAAACGTCAGCCAGGGTAACCACCTGTTTCATGGACGGATCGGTCAGTTTCCCCGTCCTGATCTGCTCGACTTGTTCCTCGGTCAGGTCCCCCAGGCTCAGGCGTGCGACTTCGGCGTTGGTGTAGGGTCTACCCGTCGTCTCGTTCTTTATGGCATCGAAGAGCCGGCTGGTCCTTTCGGCGACGCTCAGGTGTCCCGGCCCTGGGTCGATAGCCGCTCCGTCCTTGAGGCCAGACCCCTCCTCGAACCACAGCTCCGGAGGGAAGTCCATGACCTTGGCAATGGCCTTCAACTTCTCGAAGCCAGGGTTTTCGATCCTGCCCTTCCTCAGGTTCGTGATGTAAGAGCGCGTCACGATACCACCCGTCGCCTCGTCGATCTCTTGACCACTCCACCTGCGCCCCTCCGGAAGACGATACATCTCCAAGAGGGCCTCGAACTTCTGCGCGATGTGCATCTCTGAGCCTCCCGCCTCCACCCCATTCGTCTTCCAGTTTGATATACGATACCATACTCTGTATCGTTTAAACAATACAACTATGGGAGAAAGGCCGTTGAAAGAGAAGATAGCACCGTCCGGGCTCGAGGGATAGGCGCAGGAGTGTTGGGGCGGTTACGGGCGCTTCACTTCTGGAAGCCGCTGGAGGGACGCTCTTTCCGACGGTTGTGGGCCGGGGCTGGTCTTTCGATGATTGCGGATCAGGCGTTCCTGGTGGCCCTGACGTGGCTGGTGCTGCGCGTTAGTGGCTCTGGTGCCGCACTTGGTTTGGTACTGGCCGTTGCATCCATACCGGGCACAATACTGACACCGGCGGGCGGGGTCTTGAGCGATCGGTATTCGCCGGTGCTGATCATGATCTGGGCCAGTGCTGGACGCATCTTGCTCCTGGCGCTATTGACCGGGCTTATTCTGGCCGATGCGACCCAGCTCTGGCATGTGTACGTCATAGCGGCCAGCTTGAGCGCGCTCGATGCGCTCTACTACCCAGCGTCGATGTCGATCGTACCGTCCCTGGTAGATCGCGACCGTTTGGGCGCGGCGAACGCCCTGACCCATGGCACCGAGCAAGCCAGCAGCATCTTCGGGCCGGCGTTGGCCGGTGGCCTGCTCGCGCTGCTCGGCCTTGGAGCAAGCTTTGGCGCTACCGCTGTCCTGTTCCTGATCTCGACAGCGTTGTTCGGCACCGTCGCACGGGCCGCAAAGCCAGCACGGGCCGGTGACGTGCCCGAGGAAGACGATGGGCAGAGCAGGGCACTGGCCTCGCTTATCGAGGGGATACGCTACGTGTGGCGCGATGGGGTCATTCGTTCTCTACTACTGATTCTGCTCTGTACCAACCTGGCCATGATGGGACCTCTGTACGTCGGTGGAGCCGTCCTCGCCGAATCGCGACTCGGGGGAGCCGGCGCCTTCGGCACCCTCGTCGGGGCTGCGGGGGTAGGGGCCCTGATCGGGGTCGCCGCCGCGGGATCGATCAGGCGTTTCAGACGCCGGGGTCTGATCGAGCTGGGACTTACGGGCCTGCTCGGTGTTATCGTCGGCGCGATCGCCTTCGTACCCAACCTGGTCGCCGCGATCGCGCTCGCAACCGCGATCGGCGCGACGGCGAGCTTCCTCGGCGTCATAACGATCTCGTGGCTTCAAGAACGTACGGAGCCAGGTTTGCTCGGACGGGTGATGAGCTTCGCAATGTTCTCCGCCGTCGCCCTGGACCCGATCTCCTTCGCCCTCGCAGGGATACTCGTCGAACTAGATCTAACGGCCATGTTCCTGGCCGCAGGAGCACTCCTGCTCCTCACAGCCCTGCTCGGAGCACTGAGCCGTACGATGCGAGAGGTGGACTAGGTAGAATTCGTCATCGTTAGCAACGATGAGTTACAAGTTTGTTAAGATTCTTGCGATCCGTGTGTGGCAGTGTTAAAGTGCGTTCTGTCACGGCCGCCGTTGCCGGGACCTGTTGATCGTAGTGGACACAGGCACGCTTTGTATTGGGGAGAAGCAGGGGACGCGCGATGAGGGAAATGTTCGGTAGCGGCTTCGGGAGGATCGGTCTCTATGCGCTTGGCATCGTTGCATTACTTGCCATCGGCGCGCTCGCGCTGGCTGGCAGGGGGATGCTCTCGGGGGCTGACGCGCAGCCTGCCGAGAGGGCCATCCAACCTACGGGGGCTGAGGAGGCCACACCGGAACCCATCGAAGAGACCGCGGCCGAGACGGCGGATGCGACAGAGCCTGAGGGCAAGGCGGATCAGGTAGCGCGGGCCGTAAGGGAGCCCGACCCCGTACCGGAAAAGGCGTCTGAGTCGTCTGCGTCTGGCTCCGCGTCAGCTTCTGCTTCCGCTTCTACTTCTGCTTCTACTTCTGCTTCTACTTCTGCTTCTACTTCTGCTTCTACTTCTGCTTCTACTTCTGCTTCGGCCCCTGCAGGCACGACGATGTCTCTGAGTGTTCCGGCCATGGGCATCTCCGATATTCCCGTGGTCGAGGGTACATCGGAGGCGAGCCTCTCGCAGGGGGCTGGTCACGTGCCGGGCACTGGCTACCCTTGGGTTCCTGGCTCCAACACCTACATAGCCGGTCACAGGATAGGATACCCTGGCACTCCGAGTGATCACGTATTCTGGAACCTGCCCAATCTCGGTCAGGGGGACCAGATCTTACTCACCGACTCCAACGGTACGACCTACACCTACGCGGTAAGCGAGATCCTGGAGGTGTCGCCCACGGACCTGTCCGTGACCGCTCCCACCGGCGGTGACGTGGTCTCCTTGCAGACGTGCATCGAAGACTATGGAGACTACTGGACCCCGGGACCCAACTGGTTCGTCCGGTACGTCGTCCGCGCCGAGCGAATTTAGAGCATTTCAGTTTGTCAGCTCTTTGGTTTCGCTGTCGTGCGGTTCCTGGGGCGCGTCGCCGAGCAGGCGCCGGACGAGCAGGAGCCCGCCGATTCCGAGTAGGGTAGCGAACCAGAGCGTCGCGAGGCGGATCACGAGCGTAAGCGCGCCGGCGAGTCCTGTCGAGAGATTTGCGACGGTGACGAACTGGCCGTAGAGTCCGGCCTCGACGGCCCCGATCCCACCGGGGAGCATGCTCAGGACCCCGAGGAGCGAGCTGACGGCGAACACGAAGACGATGAGGAGGAAAGGCCGGTCCGCGCCGAGCCCGACGGCGCAAAGATACACGCCGGCACACTCCAGGCCCCAAGAGAGGAAGGAAATTGCGGTTCCCACGAGGAGCGGCCTCGTCGCCAGGAGATCGTTCGAAGCACCTTGGAAGTCCTCCAGGTGCGGGGCGAGACGGTTCAGGAGTGGCAGTTTCGAGAGGATACGCTCTGCGGCGAGCGAGAGGCGTTTGGAGCGCAGGACGGCGATTCCGAAGGCCGCGAGGGCGAGGAACGCAAGCATCGTCCAGGGGGGCAGATTCAGGGCGAAGGCGCCAAGGAAACCCCACAAGACCATGCCTGTACCGTCCGTGGCGCGTTCGGCAACGACCGCGGGGGCCGTGCGCGCTATCGGGGCGCCGGTAACCCTGCGGACGAAGACGCTCTTCAACACCTCACCGAGCTTGCCCGGTGAGATCGTCATCGAGAGGCCTGCCGTGAAGATCGCGGCGTTTATACCCGTTGGAACAGAGACCTTCAGGACTCTAAGGTAGTACGTCCAGCGGAGAAAGCGCACGACGTAAGAGAGGGCGACGAGGCCAAGGATCGCTGGTATGAGGGCGTAGTCGAAGCTCTCGAGCGCTGCGGCGAGCTTGTCGAGGTCGGAGAAGACGGCGAGGATCAGGTAGACTGCCGCGCCCAGAGCGAGGGCGAGGACGAGGTTTCGTCTCAGCCGTTCCACAGGGGTATTACGTAGATGACCGTCCCGACCACGACCAGCCAGAGGAACAGCGCGATCTGCAGCGGCCTGTCGGAGAGGAGCAGCGTGTCCGGGTTGCCGCCGCCATCGCGGTGGACGAGCAACATGTAGCGGAAGACCCCGTAGACCACGAACGGGATGCTCCCCATCATGAAGATCTGATCCTGCCTCTCGTAGACCGTGAAGGTGTAGAGGGTATAGGCGATGATGGTCGCCGAGATCATGATGTTCATCATCTCATCCAGCATGGGAACTGAATAGTCCCTGAGGTTCTTGCGGTGGACGACGGCCCCTTCTCCAAGGGTGGCGATCTCGTGGCGGCGCTTGGAGAAGCCGAGGAAGAGTGTAAGGAGCCCGGTACACACGATGAGCCAGGGCGAGATAGGGCTACTCACCGCGGCGACGCCTGCGAGCGCCCTTATGACGAACCCGGCCGAGATGCTCATGACGTCGAGGATCGCTGCGTGCTTGAGGATGGTCGTATAGAAGACCTGCAAAACGAGGTATGCCACACCGGCGATCCCGACCTCGTAAGGCAGCACGGTGAAGCTCAGGGCGAGGGCGCCGGTTGCCAGCACGGCGGCGAAGACCAGGGCGGAGCTGGGCGAGATCTCCCCGCTCGCAACAGGCCTGAACCTCTTGAGCGGGTGCTTGCGGTCCTCCTCGACGTCGAGCACGTCGTTGGCGGCGTACACGGCCCCAGAGAGGGCGCAGAAGACCGCGAAAGCGAGCAGCGCGTTCGCCACGGCGGTCGTCGAGAAAGCCTTCTCCGCGAAGACCACCCCGGCCAGCACGAACCCGTTCTTGGTCCATTGCTTGGGCCGGACCAGCCGCAGATAAGAGCTCGCGACTCCACTGGAACGTTCGGCTTCCACGACTGCCGGTTCTACCACAATAGGCTTCAGGTTGCAGCAATAATGGTGAGCGGAACGATTGCAAAAGCCGCGGACTCTCTCCACAATTGGCCGAACTATGAACCCGACGAGACGACAGGTCTTCGAAGAGTGGTTCCGCCTTGCCAGGCCCTTCAGCCTAACAGCGGCGGCTGTACCCGTGTTCTTCGGGACGGCGCTGGCGTTCAGTGACGGCTCATTCGCCCCTGGACCGTTCTTCGCCATGCTCTTCGGCAGCCTACTAATACAGGCGGCAACGAACATGTTCAACGAGTTCTACGATGCGCAGCGCGGCCTCGACGTGGCCGGTACGGTCGGGATCGCCGGCTCCATAGTAAGCGGCCGCGTGACAGCGCGCAGGGTCCTTATCGGCGCGCTGCTTTGCTACACCCTCGCGCTGATTCTAGGCATCTACCTGATCTCCGTGGGCGGCTGGCCAATACTCGTGCTCGGGTGCCTATCGGCGCTCGGCGGCTACCTGTACTCTGCCGGACCACGCCCCATCGCATTTACCCCAGCCAGCGAAGCTGCGGTGTTTCTGTTTATGGGAGTCTTGATCGTCGTCATAGCCTACGCCGTGCAGATCCGAGGGTTCCCTGCGTACGTGCCGCTGGCGGCGCTACCGATAGGTGGGCTTGTGGCCGCGATCCTGCTCGCCAACAACATCAGGGATCTGACCTCAGACCGTAGGGGCGGGAGGCGGACGCTGCCCGTGGTCTTCGGCAGGGAGGTGGCGATCCTCGTATACCGGGCCCTCCTGCTCGAAGCCTACGTCGCCGTCGGCGTCCTGATGGCTTTCGGCGTCGTCCCCCCTGAATGCGCCCTCGTCTTCCCTAGCATCTTCGCCGCTTTCCGCCTGTGGCGCGACGTGGCCAGCTACTCGACGCCGAGGCGCCTCGACCCCGTGGTCAAGCGGACGGCGGGACTCCACCTCGTCTTCGGACTGCTCTACACGGCCGGGGTCCTCATCGGTGCCTGAGAGACACCGGCCTTTCAGGGCGAGCTACATCGTATCCGGGGTCGAGGCGGAGAGGATCTTCGCCTCCCTCCTCGACGTGGGCCGCTTCCCCGAGTGGGCGGCCGGCCTCAGGCGCTGTCGCGCGCTGGACCCCACCGGCATAATGGAGACGAAAGACATGCGTCCAGGCGTCAGGCTGGAGTTTACCCTGAGCGCCGCCGGGCTCACGCACGAGGTAGCAAGCACCGTCACGGTGGTCGATCCACCACGGCGGCTGGAATGGAACTACGTCGAAGGGGCCGTAGGAGGCGGCGGCTGGCTCGTAGAGGAGGAGGCTCCTGGGGCCGTCAGGATAACCGTCTCGACAGATTATCGAATCAGACCGGCCTGGCTCGACACCTTGGCCCACAAGCCCTTTTTCCGCGGGCTTACCGAGGATCTGTTCAAACGCTCGATGCGGCGCTTCGACGCGCACCTGCGAGGGGGCTAGAGATCCCGCTCGTGCCCGTTCTCGGGGTGATCGTCGGTCTCTTCGAGGTCACCGATCTCAGGCTCATCGGCCTCGCGCTCTTCGGTCTCGTCCTCCTCAGAGTCCCTCGCGAGCTCATGGGCGGTGACTTCGGTCGTCGGGTTCACGTAGCGGGCGATAAATATGGAGATCTCGTACATCACGATCATCGGGACGGCCATCAGGACCATGCTGTAGGGGTCCTGTCCTGGCGTAAGGGCCGCGGCGAGGACGGTGTTGAGGATGATGGCGTGCTTCCTGTACTTCTTCAGTAGCGGGGCGTCAACGAGCTCCAGCTTCGCAGCCACGTACGTCGCCGCGGGTAGTTCGAAGACGATCCCGAAGGCCAGGAGGAACCTCGTCACGAAAGGCAGATAGCTCTGGGCTGTGATTATGGGATCGAAGCGGTCAGTGTCCCAGCTGAGAAGGAACTGGGTGCCGATAGGAAGCACGACGAAATACCCGAAGGCGACCCCGGCGAGGAACAGCGCGGAGGCCATGCTGATAATGGTGTACGTGAACGCCCGGCCCATGTCCCCGACCGCTGGAGCTACGAACGCCCACAACTGGTAGAGGAGCACAGGGATCGTGAGCAGAAAGCCCACATAGAGCGCCAGCTTCATGTCGGTGAACAGCTGCTCCGTAACACCGGTCACGTTCAACTTGCCTTCCAAGGCATCGCCCGCGGGAGCGAGTAGCCAACCGAAGATCCGCTCCCGGAAAAACCAGGCGACAATGGCGACGCCGAAGAACGCTATGGCGATCTTGATGATCCTCGACCTCAGCTCGTCGAGGTGTTCGATCAGGGTCATGCGCATCTCGCCGCGCGGTCCGCGCGGACGCGAAGGGAGTCTCAGGCGACCTGCCATCTGTGTACTTAAGAACCCGTAGGGAGTCTAGCTACGCTGCTGCTCGGCCTTCTCGGCCTCGACGGAGGAATCCTCTTCCAGTTTGGCCTCGTCGTCGTGATCGCTCTTGCTAGCTTCGAGCTGCTCTTCGTCCTTCTTTTCCTCTTCTCTCTTCTTGTCCTCGACCTCGCCCTCCTTGGTGCCCTTCTTGAACTCGCGCACGCCGCTGCCGAGGCCGCGGGCAAGCTCAGGGACTCGCTTCGCCCCGAAGAGCAGGAGTATGACGACAAGGCCAATGATCAACTCTGGCATTCCGACCGATCCAAACACCTTTCCTCCTAACGAGCTATCTGCTGGATCTCACGCAACATTATACGCCTTCCGTCCTGGCGTGGATCACGGCTCTGCGCTACCGCTGCTATCCCCACCCTCGAGAAGGGCCGAGATCCTGTCCTTCACCTTCTC
>Ga0136610_1000173_pt1 | contig 16290 bp, 17 predicted proteins | sample AntDrymUQ1342206_2_FD_104804 | JGI IMG/M metagenome (GOLD analysis project Ga0136610, IMG submission 104804) | Polar desert sand microbial communities from Dry Valleys, Antarctica - metaG UQ134 (22.06) | ecosystem: Environmental > Terrestrial > Soil > Desert | place: Antarctica: Dry Valley...
ACGTGGACTCCGTCCTGAACGGCGGCGACTTCGACGGGCCGCTCGGGGTTCTCGGCGGCATCGAGGTTCTCCAGACGATGGACGAAGAGGGCGTAGAGATGGGACGACCGGTCGAGGTGGTCGCCTTCACCGACGAGGAGGGCGCCAGGTTCTCGCTCGGCATGATCGGCAGCCGTGCCCTCACCGGCACGCTCTTGCAAGAAGACCTGCGCCACGAGGACCGTAACGGCGTCTCCATCGAACAGGCGATGCGGAACGCCGGCCTGGACCCCGGCAAGGTCGGCGAGGCGGCCCGGCCCGCGGACTCTCTGGCCGCCTACCTGGAGCTGCACATCGAGCAGGGGAAGGTACTCGAAGGAGAGGACCTCCCGGTCGGCGTGGTGACGGGCATCGCGGGGCCCGTGTGGCTCAGGCTCTCCTTCGCGGGGGAGGCCGGGCACGCGGGCACGACGCCCATGGGCGCCCGCCGAGACGCCCTGGCCGCGGCGGCGGAGGTCGTCGGCGCAATAGAAGAAGAGGCGTCCGATACGGGATCGACCGTCGGGACCGTCGGGCAGATAGAGGCGGGGCCCGGCGGCATCAACATCATCGCGGGTCGGGTAGATCTTTCGCTGGACCTGCGGGACATAGACGAGGCGGTGCGCGACAGGGCCGAGGGGCGTATACGGGGGCGGGCGGGGGAGGTATGCAACCGTCGCGGCATAGATCTGTCCTTCGAGGAGCTTCAGCGTCTCCCGCCGGCGCCGTGTTCGGAGGAGATCCGGGGTGCCATCTCCGCCGCGTGCGAGAAGGAGGGTATACGGCCTCACCCGTTGCCGAGCGGGGCGGGACACGACGGGATGCACGTCGCGGAGCTCTGTCCTATGGGCATGATCTTCGTCCGCTCGAAGGACGGCGTAAGCCACAACCCGAAAGAGTGGAGCAGCCGGGAGGATTGCGAAGCCGGCTGCAAAGTCCTATATTTGACCGTGCTCGACCTGGCAAGGCAGAGGTGATCTAGCCGGAGGGGGTACGCCATCGCGACCGCAACGCTCGATGCTCTCGTGGAGGATATGAAGGGGCGCTTGGTCGAATGGAGGCGACACCTTCATCATAACCCCGAGGTCTCCTTCCACGAGGAGCAGACGGCCCGGTTCGTCCGCGAGACGCTCGAGTCCTTCGGGGGGTTGGAGATCTCCCGTCCGACGGAGAACAGCGTCGTCGCCCGCCTCGTCGGAGAGAGGCCGGGCCGCACCCTCGCCCTCCGCGCGGACATCGACGCACTGCCCATCCTCGAAGAGAACGACTTCGAGTTCGCCTCCCGGGACCCCGGCGCCATGCACGCCTGCGGCCACGACGGCCACACCGCCATGCTGCTTGGGGCGGCTGAGATACTCTCCGGGATGCGCGACGAGGTCGACGGCGAGGTCCGCTTCGTCTTCCAGCACGCCGAAGAGCTCTTCCCCGGCGGCGCCGAGGAGCTCGTCGAGGCCGGGGTGATGGACGGCGTGGACGCCGCCGTCGGTATCCACCTCTGGTCCCAACTCCCGGTTGGCAAGGTCGGCGTCACCTACGGCCCGATGATGGCAGCGCCCGACATCTTCAACGTCACCATCCAGGGCAAGGGCGGCCACGCCGCCATGCCCCATCAGACCGTGGACTCCATCGCCGTCGGCGCGCAGGTGGTGACGAACCTGCAGCACGTCGTTGCCCGCGAGACCGACCCGCTGGCGAACGTGGTTCTCTCCGTAACCCGTTTCGAGGGCGGCACGACCCACAACGTCATCCCCGGCACCGTCGAGATGGAGGGGACCGTGCGGACCCTCGATCCGGCCGTGCGCGACCGGATGCCCGGGATCATGGAGAGGGTAATAAAAGGGGTCACGACGGCCCACGGGGCCGACTACGAGTTCTCCTACACCCGCGGCTACCGCCCGGTGGTCAACGACGACGGGTTGATTCGGGAGATCGAAGAGACAGCCCGCGACGTGGTAGGCGAGGGCAACGTAGAGGCCATGCCGCCGAACATGGGCGGGGAGGACTTCTCGGCCTACGGGCAGCGGGTGCCCGCGGCGTTCTACCTGGTCGGGGCGGGGAACGAGGCGAAGGGCATAACCGCCCCGCACCACCACCCGCGCTTCACCATAGACGAGGACGCGCTGGCCGTGGGGCTCAAGATGCACCTCGCCGTCGCGACGAGGATGCTCGGCAATAAAGGAGGCGCGGCATGAAGCTCATACACGTCCTGGCTGCTCTACCTTTCCTCGGCATCCTGGTCGGGGTCGGGTTCGTGAACCGGGTGGAGCCGTTAGTGCTCGGGATGCCCTTCATCCTGTTCTGGATCGTGATGTGGGTGGTGCTTACCTCGATCATCATGGCGATCGTCTATCGTCTGGACCCGACCAACAGGGAGGACGCGGAATGAACGCGGCGCTCGTCGTCATCTTCTTCTTTCTCGCGTTCGCGCTCTTTCTCGGCATAATGGCGCGGCGGGGGCAGGACATGGACATGGAGCAGTGGACGGTCGGGGGGCGGGGGTTCGGGACGCTCTTTGTTTTCCTGCTTTTGGCCGGGGAGATCTACACGACTTTTACCTTCCTCGGCGGCTCGGGCTGGGCCTACGGCGAGGGCGGGCCGGCCTTCTACATCCTCTCCTACGGCTGCCTGGCCTACGTTATGAGCTACTGGCTCTTGCCGGCCGTCTGGCGTTACGCCAAGGAGCACCGCCTCCACTCCCAGTCGGACTTTTTCGTGAAGAAGTACGAGAGCAAGGGCCTCGGCGTCTTCGTCTCGCTGGTCGCGGTCGTGGCGATGGTGCCCTACCTGGCGCTGCAGTTCCTGGGGCTCGGGATCATCGTCTCCTCGGCCTCCTACGGGACCATCTCGCCGCTCGTGGCGGCGATCATAGGCACCGTCTCGGTGACCATCTACGTCATGGTCAGCGGCATCCGCGGCTCCGCCTGGACCGCCGTCATAAAGGACGTGATGGTGCTCGTGGTCGTGGTGGCGCTCGGGATCTACCTCCCCTTCGCCCTCTACGGCGGTATAGGCGAGATGTTCCGGGAGATACAGGCCCAGAGACCTGGCTTCCTCGCGCTGCCGGACGAGGGCTACAGCGTCTCCTGGTTCGTCTCGACGGTGCTGCTCACGGCCTTGGGCTTCTACATGTGGCCGCATTACTTTACGTCCACCTTCTCGGCGGAGAACGACAAGATCTTCAAGCGCAACGCCATCTTCCTGCCCCTCTACCAGCTCGTCCTGCTCTTCGTCTTCTTTATCGGGTTCGCGGCTATTCTGCAGGTGCCGGGGCTCGAAGGCGAGAGGGTGGACCAGGCGCTCCTGATCATCTCCAAGGAGGAGTTCAGCCCGTTCGTGGTCGGCCTCATCGGGGCGACGGGGCTCCTCACGGCGCTGGTGCCAGGCTCCATCATCCTGATGGTCGCGGCCACGGTGCTTGCGAAGAACGTCTTCGGGGCGCTCTCGCCGTCCACAGAAGAGCGTCGCATAATGCTCCTCGCCCGGCTCCTCGTCCCGGTCGTCGCGCTCGTCGCCCTGTGGTTCTCCCAGCAGAGCGGGCAGGGCGTCGTGCTCTTGCTCCTGCTCGGCTACAGCTTCGTCACGCAGCTCTTCCCGGCCGCGACCCTCTCGCTGCTGCCCAACAACTTCGTCACCAAGTGGGGCGCCGGCGCCGGTATCGCGGCGGGCGTGGCGACTGTCACCTACGTCACCGTCGCCGGCACCACCATCGGGGACCTCCTGCCCTTCCTGCCGCAGGTGCTCGCCGACACCAACATCGGCATCGTCGCCCTCTTCGTGAACTTCGCCGTGATGATCGGGGTCAGCTTCGCCACCGGCGGTTTCGCCGTCCGCCGCGAGCAGAGCGTGTGAATTTTAGGTTTCAGGCATCAGGTTTCAGGCATCAAGTTACCGGTTGCCCGCGTGGGTCTGTGGGGAGGCTGGCCTAAAGGTTCGGTGTCGCCGTCCCTACAAATGGGGTATGGAGCTGAGGGAGCTTGAGACTTTCGGTGAGCCGGGGGCTGTGGTCTATCTCGCGGATTGCATCGAGTTCATGCGCCTCATGCCGGCGGGGAGCGTGGATGCCGTCTTCGCCGATCCACCCTACCGGCTTTCGAACGGCGGCGTTACCGTGGAGGGCGGGCGCCTCGCGTCCGTGGACAAGGGAAACTGGGACCGTTCGCTCGGTTCTTTTGGCGAGGATCACGCCTTCAACGAGCGGTGGCTGAGAGAAGCGCGCCGCGTCCTCAAGCCGGGCGGGACCATCTGGGTGAGCGGCACCCACCACATAATTTTCAGCATCGGGTTCGCGCTACAGACGCTGGGGCTCAAGGTGATCAACTCCGTGGCCTGGGAGAAGCCAGATCCACCCCCGAACGCGCTCCATACGGCATTTACCCACGCCCACGAAACGCTCGTCTGGGCGGGCAAGCGGGGCGCGCGTCATACTTTCAACTACGACGTCATAAACAGCAGGGACCCAGGCTCCCAGGTCTCGTCCGTCTGGCGAATACCGCCGCCCTCCAGGAGAGAGAAGCTCCACGGCCGCCACCCGACCCAGAAGCCGCTCCGTCTCGTGCGCCGGGCGCTGCTCGCCTGCACACGGGAGGGAGATCTCGTCTTCGACCCTTTCTGCGGCTCGGGGACGACGGCTGTGGCGGCCAAGGAATTGAACCGTTCATTTGTCGGGGCGGAGCTCGAAGGGGAGTAGGTCGGGCTCGCCGCGCGCCGGATAGCCGCGGCGGAGCGGGGCGGTATGCTCGAAGCGATTCACGGCGCCGCGGCCGTCCCCGACGGTTGACCCGGGTCGTGGCGGGCAATAGGGTTGCGGTGACGGGTAGGCTACGAAGGTGGAGGATATGACAGAAGACGCGCAGGCGGCCGGGCTGCCGGAGGACGTCGCCGGGATCTTTCGCCTCGACGGGCAGCGGGCCATCGTAACGGGGGCGGCCTCGGGGCTCGGGAAGGCCATAGCGCTCGGGTTCGCCCACTTCGGCGCGGACGTGGCCTGCCTGGACATCGACCTCGAAGGCGCCCGGAAGACGGCTGACGAGGTCTCGGCGCTGGGGCGCGAGGGCTACGCGGTGCGGGTGGACGTGCGGGACTGGGACGATGTGCAGAACGCCGCGGAGGAAGTGAAGTCCCGGTCGGAAGTAGTAGACGTCGCGGTGAACGTGCCCGGCATCAACCGCAGGAAGCCCGTGCTGGAGTTGGAGCCTGAGGAGTTCTCCGAGGTGCTGGACGTGAACATCCGGGGATTGTTCCACTGCGCCAAGGCCTTCGGCGGGCTCATGGTGCCGAACGGTCGAGGCAGGATCATCAACATGGCCTCCATCTTCGGGCTGGTCGCCATGGAGCGCCAGGCCGCCTACGCCTCCAGCAAGGGGGCCGTGGTGCAACTGACGAAGGTGCTGGCGCTGGAATTCGCGCGGCACGGCGTCCGGGTAAACGCCCTCGCGCCGGCGTACTTCACGACGCCGCTGGTGCGCCAGATCATGGAGGACGAGGCCTGGTACGAGGACGTCGTCGGCCGCGTGCCCCAGGGCCGGTTCGGGGAAGTGTGGGAGATCGTCGGCCCGACGGTCTTTCTCGCTTCCAGAGCCTCCAGCTTCGTCACGGGTACCGTCCTTACGGTGGACGGCGGGTGGACGGCGGCCTGAAGGTACTGTCTGGAGGTGGTGACTTTGGCGGGTTGTGGTATCTTGACATCAGGAGGTCAAAGATCAGTATGCAGCAGACGAAAGATATATACGAGTACTCTACGGAAGAGTTTGTCCGGAGACTGGAGCACTCAGTAAATAGCGACCTGGGCATGGATCTAGATACTTTCATCAAGAGACATTCGCGCCCCAACGGGGAGCTATTGTCGTTTACGGAAGCTCATCTGGTTAGAGCCGCCAGATTGGCCGGACTCTTGAAGACCTATTCTTAGGACCGCAACTGGTCGACGATAATCGGCAGAGGTTGTCTGTTCAGGGGCTTGCTGATCACTTCGGCACGCTACTCGAAAAGACCATTAGCGCAAAGCCGATCAAGCTACAAGGTCAGAAAATAAGGGATAAAGAAGCTCCCGACTGGTTGATCGGCAACTACGCTCCAGACAGGGACAAGCTTCCCACCATTGAGCCTATCGAGTTAAAGAACGGCGGCTTCCTTCGGTTCGAGCATCGGGTGCGCGTGCTCGACGATCCGGGGACAGAACGCAACATAAATAAGACAACCACCCTCAGTTACAGTTATGAATACTCCGCAACTTCTCCGGACGATCCAGACTGGATTCTTCGGTACGAGTACGAAACGGAGCCTCAAGACCCGAAAGCCAGGTACCCGGCTGGTCACCTACACGTGAATGCGGAGCCAAGAGACTACACGCAAATTGAGAAGGTTAAGAACTTCCCTTTATTGCACCTTCCAACGAGTCGCTTGTCTATCGAAAAAATCATCTGGCATCTGGCAAACGAGCATACTCCACGTGCGAGAAAAGCCGAGAAACAGGAGTGGTTCGAGCTCCTGAACGAGTCCGAGAAGGGACACAGAGAAAGGACAACTACCGGAAAACGTCCGTCAACGCGACCTCCCATTCTTGACGGTTAGTTGCGTGCGTTCGCTAACTTGAGCCTACTCGCTGTAGTGCTCGCCGACACGCATATTCCTCGTCGGGCGAAAGGGTTGCCGGAGGGGCTGACGCCGCATCTCGAATCGGCTGATCTGATCTTGCACGCCGGGGATCTCCTGGTGGAGGACGTGCTTTACGAGCTGGAACACTACGCGCCGGTGCGGGCCGTGAAGGGGAACGTGGACGGGTGGGACGTGCGATTGCCCGAGACGCTGGAGTTCGAGGTCGGGGGCGTCACTGCCGCCATGATCCACGACTCGGGCCCGAAGAAGGGGCGCCGGAACAGGATGAGGCGCCGGTTCCCGGGGGCCCGCGTCGTCGTGTTCGGGCACTCGCACGTCCCCTGGCTGGATGATGAAGGCGGGCTGATGCTTTTCAACCCCGGCAGTCCGACGGACAGGCGGCGGCAGCCGGATCACACGTTCGGGCTGCTCCACGCGGAAGACGGCGAGATCCGGGCGGAGATCCTGATCCTCTAGGCGATTGACGGCGAATGGGACAGCAGCTAGCGACGGTACCAACCCCAAGATCACAACAGGCTCTATTCTTTCTCGATCTTCGCGTTCCGCGGGTGGGCAGATGAGAACCGGATTGTCCGCCTCCGTTCTCACTCTGGTAGAGACGCTGCCGAGCCACGCTCGCTGCATGGTCTCCAGCCTCTTGCTTCACACGGCTACAAGGGTGCCACTCTCTTCATCTTGCCGGGCGGCTTACAAGACCGCGGTAGCCGCATCGTATTCCGGGGGCCGGATCTCGAGCCGGTTGCCCAGCGCTTCCTTCAGATCGTTCGTCCTCTTTGAGAGGTCGTCTTGCTCCCGCCGTACCTCGTCTTCGGCCAGGTAGGTTTGTGATCTCCTCCGCCGGGTGACCTTCCCTCGAATGCGTCGTGCCGGCAGCGCCTGTTACGCTTTCGACCCTTGCCACCTGCTCGTCCGGCAACCGCCATGCATCTCTGCGGTTGCTTTCCCACGAACGACTCGAACCAGATGCAGCCCGGAGCCGGTCTGCTGCAGAGGTCGGCGGTAGCCCGACCGGATGAAGCCGTGTTCTCCGAACCGTTCGTGGCCAGCACGACGGTGGTCGGAAAATCTTTCACGTAAACTTTCTCCGGGGTCGCCCTACCTTCGGCGGGCGGCGCGGCACCTCGTGGGTGATACGGCAGCGGGGCGAGGGCGACGCGCGGTGTAGAAAGCCGCCCACATGACGCACAACAGGCCCGCGACTATCTCGTAACCCATGACTATTTCCTCCGGTTACGGTTCTCTTTTCGGATATGTCTCACCTTGACTGCCCGGGCGTCGCTCACGCGGTCTGGCGGTTGACCAGGTTGTAGAGGAAGAGCAGCACGACGGCCCCGAACGTGGCGACGACGATAGACCAGACGTTGAACCCCGTCGCGCCCGTGCCGCCGATGAGCCCGGCCAGAAAGCCCCCGATCGAGGCGCCGGCCATTCCCAGGATCGTGGTTACGACGAGGCCGCCGGGTCCCGAGCCCGGCACTATCCACCGTGCCAGGAGCCCGGCTATGAGCCCGACCACAACCCAGGATACGAGTCCCATCTTTCTCCTCTCGATCTCCGAAGCTTCATCTTTTCGATCCTTATTCTGATCTCCGGGCATGAGAACGGTCTTTGCGGATCATGAGAGTTTCCACAGAAAGACCAGGCGACCGTGGAAGGTTAGTAGAATGAGTGCCATGGGACGGCGGAGATGATGCGGATACTCGTAATCGAAGACGAGGTGCGGCTTGCGCGCCTGATCTCGCGGGTGCTCAAGGAAGAGGGCTATCTCCCCGAGACGGCGGAGAGCGGCAGGACCGGCCTGGCTTTGGCCCTGGCCGAAGACTTCGGCCTCCTAATCGTGGACTGGATGCTCCCTGACCTCGACGGCGTCGAGGTGATCCGCCGGTTGCGCGCGGCGGAGATGAGCGTCCCTGTCCTGATGCTGACGGCCCGCACCCAGATCGAGGACCGTGTCGAGGGCCTGGACGCCGGCGCCGACGACTACCTGCCCAAGCCTTTCGCCTTCCCGGAACTGCTCGCCAGGGTGCGGGCTCTCTCGCGGTGGCCGCGCGACGGGAAGCAATCCGACCCGGTCCTGGCCGCTGGCGACGTGACGCTCGACCCGCACCGCCACGTCGTCTGGCGCGGCCAAGAACGCATAGACCTGAGCGCGCGAGAGTTCGCCCTCCTCGCCACGCTGCTCAGGCGCCCGGGGCAGGTCTTCACCCGTTCGGTACTGCTCGATACCGTGTGGAGCGGCTCTGCCGACGTCTACACCAACGTTGTGGACCTCTACGTCTCCTACCTGCGCAAGAAGCTCGACAGGAAGGGGGAACCCTCCCGCATCCGTACGGTGCGCGGCTCGGGCTACACCTTCGATTCCCGGCCGGGGCGTTAGCCGGGACGTTGAACGAGAACCGCGTCCGCGTCCGGCTCACGATCGGCTACGTGGGCGTCTTCGCGCTTATGTTCCTCCTTCTGGGGCTCGTGGCCGTATTTGGCTTTTCCAGGGCGCTCGTCATCCAGCAGGACGAACTGCTCACCCAGGAGGCCAGGAACACGACAAAGAACCTCCTGGAAGGCAGCGAGACCGAACTGCTCGCCACGGAGTCCGACGAGTTCGGCTGGATAGCGCTCGAACCTGACGGCGACGTCATGGGCTGGAACTGGACCACCAGACCCCTGGGCCTCCCGGATGACGATCTGTTCGAAGAAACCCTTCAAGAAGAGGAGATCCTCTCGGACACGGTTCGGGGCAAGGACGGCGCCGCGCGGGTGGTGAGCATGCCCATGTACGACGACTCGGACGAGCTGGTCGGGGTGATGCAGTACGCCAGGTCTTTGCAGAGGGTCAGGAGCACGGTCAACGAGCTCGTCCTCGTCTTCTTGCCGCTTGGGATCGGGGGCCTGGGCCTTGCCGCCATCGGCGGCGCCTACATGGCCGGGTGGGCCAGGAGGCCGGTGCGGGAGGCCTTCGAGCGGCAGCGTGCGTTTATCGCGGACGCCTCCCACGAGCTCAAGACGCCGCTCACCCTGATCCGGGCAGACACCGAGGTGTTGCGGCGTGGTCTGGACGACCCCGACGACAGGGAGCTCACGGACGACGTGCTCGTCGAGACCGACAGGATGAGCAACATCCTCTCCGACCTGCTCCTCACCGCCCGGCTCGACGCCGGCAAGCTCCCCGTGGACGAGGAAGACTTCGACCTGGTGCCCGTGATCCTGGACGCCACGGACCGCTTCGGGAAGCAGGCCGCTTCCAGGAAGCTACGGTTGGAGATCGACGAACCCCCGGACGGGCTCCTGGCCCGCGGCGACCCGTCCCGCACGGGACAGATCCTCGGCGTGCTCCTCGACAACGCCCTCGCCCACACGCCGCCGGAGAGCGGCGTCACCCTGGCCGCCCGCCCGAGAGACGGCCTGGTCGAGACCGTGGTTTCGGACACCGGACCCGGCATTCCCCCTGAACACCTGTCCCGCGTCTTCGAGCGCTTCTACCGGGTAGATAAGGCCAGGAGCCGCGCAGGCGGTGGGACGGGCCTCGGCCTCTCTATCGCCCGCGACCTCGCCCGCGCGCAGGGCGGGGAGCTTCGGGCTGAGAACGCCGAAGGGGGAGGAGCGGCTTTCCGCCTCAGCCTGCCCCGGACGAGAGAGGCCCCTCGCGCCAAACGTTGATCTCCCCCCTCTAGGGCCACACGGTGGCCCGGGGACGGGATCTCCTCGCGTGCCCGGTAATCTTCCTACCGCGGGATGCCCGGCCCCGGCGTCTCGCGGTGCCCAGCAGGTACTCGACGAAGTCCCCCGTCTCCACCCCGACCAACTCCGACAGCACGCGGCCGCCGAGGTTCGGTACGGGGTCCAACAGGACCCGGCCGACGCCCGCACAAGGGCCGAGCAGCACGGAAACGAGCTCGCCAACCGCCGTCTCCCGGACGCGCCAGCGTCCCCGCCCCGGCCCGAGATCGAGGTACATCGCGGCCTCATCCGCGAAGCTGAACACCGGCAGGGCGGGCCTCTGCCCCGCAAGGTCCGTTGTCAGAACGTCCATGCGTCCGGCCTCGATCTTCGAGATCAGCCAGAACGTTTGTGGTGGTAACTTCTTCATGGAATCCTCTTTCCGCCGGCGTCCCCGAACTCTGGCCAACACCTTTCGTCGTCTGGTCCGGTCGCGCTGTTCCTTTGCGCGCCTACGTTAGCGGGGCACCGCGCCCGGTGTTGGTCTCGTCGGGCCGGTCCTCGGCGCGTGGGGAGCGGCGGAAGGGTATGCCCTCGAGGTCGAGGTCGTGGCGCATGCGCCCTCGTGTGCTCTCGGCGACCTTGGGATCGGCCAGCATCCGCCGTACCTCCTCTTCCGTGGCCATCCGGCGCACGTACTCGTCCTGGACCACCTCCTGCAGGCGTGCCCCGTTTTGCAAGCGGTGCACGACGTACTGGAGCACCCTCTCCTCGCGGGCCGTGCGGCGGCGACCGCCGAAGAGCCGGGACCAGAGAGACTTCCACTTCTCCAACACGAGATCCTCCTTCGTCGGGTACTCTCTGCCGGACCCTGCCTCTGTCTCCTACTGTGAGTATTGTGAGATGCGGGCGTGTGAGCCGGGTGTGGGAAAGGTGAGAATCTGGACAGAAACGCGCCGGGGTTGCCGGAGCGGTCGTCGGGGGCGGGCAACCTAGGTCGTTCGGGAGGGGGTTTCGGCGCGCCCGCGCCGACCGCCCTAGGGGTCGAGCGAGAAACCGGCCCGCGCTAGCTCGCCCGCGGCCCTTTCGAGCTCGCTCTCTCTTACCATCAGGTAGTCGGAGTCCTGGGTTGCCACCACGAACAGTTCCACGTCGGCCTCCGCGAGCGGCGCGGCTATGGACGAGATCATGCCGGCAAGGTCGAACTCGAAGGGGCTGTCCACCTTCAGGCACTTCCACCCGGCCTCGTGGTCCACGTCGGCCGGGACGGACCCCTGCGGGCAGACGACCGAGAGCTCGTCCGGCGTCCTCGAAACGGACCAGAACTCGCCCCCCACCGCCCAGTCCGGCAGCGAGGCGTTCTTGTCCATCCTGCAGATCGCGAACGTATCCTGCAGCAGCGAGTACGACCGTCCGGAAGCGTCCATCTGGCACATTCTACGTTACCCGGGCGCGCGGCGACCTACGAGTACATCCCGGCCCGGGTAGGGGGGAGGCCCTACCCCGGCAGGTTGCAACCACCGTGATGCCTGACGCCCCGGGCCGAAACCGGCCAACCGGCGGAGGGTACGGGGGGCGCCCGTTCGCTGAACGCGCGATTGTCCGTGGCGTGGGCCCCGGCCCCCCGTAACGGCCGTGTTGGCCCAGGAGGGCTACGCGCCGTCTCCCGCCGACGCCGTTGTTCTCACGGGTGTCCCACGAGAAGGCGCCTCGTCCCGGCGCATCCTGTGAAGACTCTCATGACCCCTAAAGGCTCCTCACATAAGCGGGCGGCAAACTTGGCGGCACGATGAGCTGCGCAAGATCAGAGGCCGCAAAGGAGGGTTGACGCGTGGGGACGGAGTTGAACAGGATCTTGCTGGCCGCCGACGGCTCGGGGGTCGCTTCCCGGGTGGCGGCCGATCTCGCCCGGTGGACCGGGGCCGAGCTTCACGTGGTTCGCGCGTGGAGCGCGGACCTGCCCGGTGCCTACGCCCTGACGATGCCGAGCGTCCGCGCCCGCTGGCACGAGCAGAAGGCGGGGGAGACGATCTCCGAGGACGTGGAGCGCATCGAGGAGACGGGCGCGACGGTCGCGGCTGCCCACTACGCGAGGGGCGACGCCGCGACGGAGGTCTGCGCCCTGGCGGCAGAGCTCGACGCCGACCTCGTGGTCGTCGGCAGCAGGGGCCTCGGCCCGGTCGGCCGGCTGACCGACGGGAGCGTCTCCGAGCGCGTGGTGCGCCTGGCCGCGTGCCCGGTCCTCGTGGCCCGGGACGGCGAGGCACCGTGGCCTCCCGCGCGCGTGGTCGCCGGCGTGGACTTCTCCGAGGACTCCGTGTCGGCGGCCCGGCTGGCCGCCGCCATCGGGGGTCTGGCGGGCGCCGAAACCCTTCTCGTAAACGCACAGTCGCCGTCCGAGACCGGCCACAAGGCCCGCGTCTCGGGTGCCCGCCGCGTCGACCGCGAGATGCTCGACGCGCGCGAGATGCTCGGCCGGGTTGCCTCCGGGATAGAGGCGGACGTCGGGATGAGGCCCGGCACGAGGGTGGTAGTCGGCGATGCCGCGGGCGCGATCCGTGCCGCCGCCGAGGGAGCCGGGCAGCCGGTCCTGACGGCCGTCGGCAGCAGCAGGGGTCTTGGGGCGCTGGCTCGCGTCACGGCGGGTAGCGTCTCCACCAGCGTCTTGCGCGCCGCGCGGGGCCCGGTCCTCGTGTACGGGCGGCCCTAGAGACGACGACCGCGACCTATGCGGCGACCAACGAAAAGAGGAGGAACCACGTGGACAGCTTGTCCAGAGAAGAGCTCGAGCGGTTGGCGGAGGCCCGCGGGGGCCCGCGCGTCTCGCTGTACTTGCCCACCCACAGGGCCGGCGAGGGGACGCGGCAGGACCCGATCCGCCTGAAAAACCTCACCTCCAACGCGAGGGAGCGACTCGTGGAGGCCGGGCTGCGCACCACGGAGGCGGACGATGTCCTCTCCCCGGCCCGGGATCTGCTTTCGGACCTCGCCTTCTGGCGCCACCAATCCGACGGGCTGGCCCTGTTTCTATCCGGGGATTCGTTCGCGAGCTACCGGCTTCCGCTGCGCTTCGACGAGCTCGCGGTCGTTGCCGACCGCCACCACGTAAAGCCCCTCCTGCCCCTGCTGGCCGAAGGCGGGACGTTCTACATCCTCGCGCTCAGCCAGAACGAGGTCCGGCTCCTGCGGGCCACGCGCCGCGGCGTCGAGGAGGTCGCGCTGGAGGACACGCCCGGCAGCCTCTCCGAGGCCCTGCGCCACGACGATCCCGAGAGGCAGCTCCAGTTCCACACCGGCACGAGCGGCGGCGGGGGCGGCCGTCCGGCCGTCTTCCACGGCCACGACGCCCGGCCCGACCCCGGCGAAGACCTGCTGCGGTTCTTCCGGCAGGTGGACGCGGCGGTCACGGAGAAGCTCAAGGGCCAAAAGGCACCGCTCATCCTCGCCGGGGTGGGCTTTCTTCTGCCCATCTACCGCGAGGCGAGCGAGCACCCCGACGTGATCGAGGAGGGCGTGGAGGGGAGCCCGGAGGCTTCGAGCCCCGAGGAGCTGCGCGACCGGGCGTGGGAGGTCGTCCGCCCCCGCTTCGAAGAGGCGCGGCGGGAGGCCCTCGCCCGCCACGCGCGGCTCGCGGGGACCGGCCAGACCTCCGACGGGCTCGCGCAGATCGTGCCCGCGGCCTACTTCGGCCGCGTGGAGGCCCTGTTCGTCGCCCGGGGTTCCCGGCGCTGGGGCTTCTTCGATCCCGCCAGCGGCACGGCCCACGAGCACGGCGAGCCCGAGCGCGGGGACGGAGACCTCGTGGACTTCGCCGCCGTGCAAACCTTCCTGAACGGCGGCGCCGTTCACGTCCTCGAACCTGAGGAGGTGCCCGCCGGGGGCCCGGCGGCCGCGGTCTTCCGGTATTGAGCGCCCGGTCGGGCAGGAAGGGCCTCGGCCCTTCCTGCCCGAAGGCCCCGGCGCGTGGCGGTCTGCCGTGCGATGGCGGGGGTTGCGTCGGCAAAGCGAGCGCGGAGGCGGCGGGACTCGAGCGTTCGGGCGCGGGAGCCCGAAAGGGAGGGGGCCGACGTCCGGGAGATGCGCCATTGGGTAGGCCACCGCTGCGGGAGAAGCCTCGATGGAGGTCTCGATAGAGGTCCCGTTTTCTGTGGAAAGGCTCATAAAGGTCAAACCCCCATCACAGAGCCCGTGGACACAATAGTGGAAGTATCGGCGACGAAAGGAGGACGAGATGGGTCTCGTCTCTTGGGTAATCGTGGGAGCCCTGGCGGGCTTGCTGGCGAAGTGGATCATGCCCGGCTCCGGGCCCGGCGGGTTCTTGGTGACCGTACTGGTCGGCATGGCCGGTGCGTCCATCGGGGGCTTCTTCGTCGGGATTCTCGGCGGGACCGGGGCGACCGGCTTCAACATCTGGTCCATCCTGGTCGCAACGTTCGGGGCGGTGATCCTGCTGTTCGTCTACGGCCTGATCACCCGCCGCAGCTCGGTCTAGGATGAGGCGAGCCGCCTTCCCAACCCTGCTCGCGGGCGCCGGCTGCGCCCAACCCGCGCAGGAGGAGGAGCCCGAAGCGTCCGGGTCGCAGGCCGGGGCGGAGACAGCAGAGGGAACGACCCCGGACTCGGCGCTGGTCGAGGGGCTCCGGGGGGGGCGAGTACGTGATCTACCTCCGCCACGCCGCGACCGAAGCGGGCGGCGTCAACGGCACCGAGACGCTCGGCGACCGCGACGCGCAGCGCAACCTCTCCGGGGAGGGCCGCGAGCAATCCGAGGCCATCGGCGAGGCGTTCGAGGAGATCGACGTACCCGTCGGTGAGGTCCTCTCGAGCCCCTACTTCCGCAACACCGACACCGCGGAGCTTGCCTTCGGCCGCGCCCAGCCCACGGAGGATCTGCTCGAGCTGCTGTCCGTAGAGGGTGAGGACGAGGAGAGGAACCGGCGGTTCTCTAGAAGAGGTCGCCGGCGTCACGCTGGAGGAGGGCGAGGCCGCGGTCTACGAGCCGCTCGGGAACGGCGATTTCGCGCTGCGCGCGCGGCTCATGCCCGAGGAGTGGAGAGACCTGCCGTGATCCCCGCGGGAGCCGCGGCCCCCCGAAAGTACACCGAAGGAGCCCAAGCGTGGTCAAGAGAAACGGCAAATCCGGCGGCAGGACGGGCCTGTACGGGAGCCAGGTCGGAGACAACATGGTCCGCACGGCGGTGGCGGAGGTTATCGGCACCTTTATGTTGGTCTTTACCGGCACCGCCGTCGCGACGGCCGCCCTGCTGGGGCGGCCGACCGCGGGCGCCTTCTACGACTCGTTGGCCGTTGCCCTGGCCTTCGGCATCATCCTGGCGGCGATCGTCGCCGCGATAGGGCACGTCTCCGGGGCCCACGTCAACCCGGCCGTGACTTTGGGCCTCGCGGCGACGGGAAAGCTGTCGTGGGCCTATGTCCCCGTCTACGTCGGCGCCCAGCTGCTCGGGGGCACGCTCGGCGCCGCGGGCACGTGGCTCGCCTACGGCGGCGAAGCCCGGTCCGAGGCCAGCCTCGCCGCCACGTTCCCGGCCGGGGGCGTGGGGGACCTGCAGGCGCTGCTGGTGGAGTTGCTGATCACCTTCATCCTGGTCTTCGTGGTGATCTCCGTCGCCACCGACGACCGGGTCCCGGGGGCGGTCGCGCCCGTGGCGGTCGGCCTCGCGCTGGCGGCGTGCGTGTTTATCGCCGGGCCCGTGACCGGCGGCGCGGTGAACCCTGCGCGGGCCCTGGGCCCGATGCTGGTCGCCGGAGAGTTCACGGCGGCGTGGGTCTACGTGGTCGGTCCCGTCGCGGGCGGCGTCCTCGCCGCCCTGCTCTACGACCGCTTTATCTCCGCGGGCGAGGAGCCGGAGTGACGGCCCCGCGCCATCCGTCCCGGTACGCCGCCGGGCACGTTCGCGGTCCTATCGCCGCGGTTCGAAAGCCCCTCCGTCTGCCCGAGCGTTGGGGCCGGGTTGACGGGCTGCCCGTGATCGGGGGCCTCCC
>Ga0136610_1000178_pt1 | contig 16241 bp, 16 predicted proteins | sample AntDrymUQ1342206_2_FD_104804 | JGI IMG/M metagenome (GOLD analysis project Ga0136610, IMG submission 104804) | Polar desert sand microbial communities from Dry Valleys, Antarctica - metaG UQ134 (22.06) | ecosystem: Environmental > Terrestrial > Soil > Desert | place: Antarctica: Dry Valley...
CGAATGCACGCAACGGGTGGCAATCTCGACATCGGCTCACTGACCGACGAACTCGGATGTAGTCGCCGGTATCTCATCGCAAAGTTCAACGACCACGTCGGAGTTCCGCCGAAGCTTTTCGCCCGGATCCTGCGTTTCCAGGGGGCCTGCTCGCTGGCCGCGTCGGGAACCTACGGCTGGTCAGAGATCGCCCAGCGCAGCGGCTACTACGATCACGCGCACCTCATCCGGGACTTCCAGCAGTTCGCTGGCCGTACGCCAGCAAGTTTCGCGGCCTGCTCCCTCGGCGAAGGCGGAGTCCGCGCCGACTGACCGCCGTGCCGGCCGGCATCGACTTTGCGGGTTAACCGGCGCTCCTTACGCGGGCCCGCGAGTTCGGGTTGTCGGGGTGATCGCGGCGCCGGATGACCCCGAGATCCCCGATGTGGCGGTCAGGCCGGAGTACCGCCGCTGGCAGACTCCGTGCGGTGGAGACAGCCATCGGTCTGGTCGCGTTTCTTGCGGCGGTGGCAGCAATCGGGGGGGTGGCCCGTCGCTACGGCGTACCCGCACCGTTGTTGCTCGTCGTACTGGGGATCGCCGCGTCCTTCCTACCGGTCATCGGCCCGGTGCGGATCACGCCGGACCTCGTCCTGATCGGACTGCTTCCGCCGTTGCTCTACGCGGCGGCGGTCAAGACCTCGCTGATCGACTTCCGGGCGAATCTGCGCCCGATCGCTTTGTTGTCGGTGGGCCTGGTTCTGTTCAACACCGTCGGAATCGGACTGCTGGCCTGGGCGCTGCTGCCGATCCCGCCGGCAGCCGCATTCGCCCTCGGCGCGGTGGTCGCTCCACCGGATGCGGTAGCAGCCACGGCGATCGCGCGGCGGGTCGGCATGCCGCGACGAATCGTCACCATCTTGGAGGGCGAGAGCCTGGTCAACGATGCGACTGCGTTGGTCTGTCTTCGTACGGCGGTCGCCGCGCTGGCCGGCAGTGTCAGCGTCGGCGGCGTTCTCGGTAGTTTCGCCGTGTCAGTCGTCGGCGGACTGGCCGTCGGAGTGCTCGTGGCCAAAGCCATCGGTTTCATCCGCCAGCGGGTCCGCGATCTGTTGACCGACATCACGATCTCCTTCCTGACGCCGTTCATCTCCTATCTGCTCGCCGAGGAGATCGGTTCCTCCGGCGTCCTGGCGGTCGTGGTCACCGGTCTGTTGCTGGGGCACAAGGCTCCGGTGATGCTGACGGCGGAATCGCGTGTCCTGGAGCAGGCGAACTGGGCCACGGCCCAATTCGTCCTGGAGAATTCGGTTTTCCTGCTGATCGGTTTGCAGGCCAGGACCATCGTCGACGATCTTGCCGACAGTGACATCGGGTTGGGCCGCGTCCTGCTGGTCGCTCTCATAGTTCTGGGCGCCGTCATCGTGCTGCGCGTTGTCTGGGTCTTTCCGGTCACGTACGCATCTCGGCTCGTTCCGCGGGTGGCGCGCAACGATCCGGCCCCGTCCTGGCGTGTGCCGGCCTTGATCAGTTGGACCGGAATGCGGGGTGTGGTGACGTTGGCCGCCGTCTTCGTTCTCCCTCCGGAGACGCCACAACGGGAGACGCTGATCCTCATCGCTCTGGTGGTCACCGCCGGAACCCTGCTGCTACAGGGATCGACGCTGCCCTGGCTGGTTCGGCGCCTCGAACTGGCCGGCCCGGATCGCGCCGAAGACACCCTTGCCGAGGCCGCACTGTTCCAGCGAGCCGCTCGGCAGGGCCTGGCCGAACTCGATCGGCTACTGACCGGCGACGAGCCACCGGATGTGGTGGACCGGCTTCGCCGCCGTGGACTCGACCGCGCCGACGCCGTGTGGGAGCGTCTCGGGGCGACGTCGGAAACGCCGAGTGCGGTTTATGCGCGGCTGCGGGCGCAGATGATCGACGCCGAACGCGCCGAAGTGCTTGTCGCCAGAGACAGCGGCGAGGTCCCGGACGACATCTTGCGTACGGTGCTCGGCGCGCTCGACGTCGAGGAGACTGTTCTCGACCGGGTCGCCGAGATGAACAGCGCCGAGCGTTCCGACGAGCTCACCGCAGCCCGCGCCGATGGATGCGCGCATCTGCGTGCTGCGCTGGCACTGGGCATTCCGCCGCAAGCCGAGGGTTGCACGGGGTGCCTCGAAGTCGGCCGGCGAGACTGGGTACACCTGCGGATGTGCCTGACCTGCGGGTACCTCGGCTGCTGTGACTCCTCCCCGCTGCGGCATGCCGACGAGCACCACATCGAGCGCCGGCATCCGGTGATGCGCAGTGCGGAGCCCGGCGAGGCCTGGCGATGGTGTTACGTGGACGAGCTTCTCGGCTGATCAGGTGACCGGATGAGCGGGATCGGTTTCGGTGCGACGCCGGTCCCTGGTGCCGACTAGACCTGTGGTGGAAGCCGTTCGCCGTGGGCGCCCACCGACGGAGCGGGCGCGGCGGCCATTCCGGCGCTGCTGCGAAGCAGGTCGCGGATCTCGGTGAGCAGTTCGACATCGGTCGAAGCGGTCGGCCCGGCCTCTTCCCCACGGGCGCGCAGCTCAGCGATCTTCTTCATGGGCAGCACGACCGCGAAATAGATCACCGCCGCGGTCAGAACGAAGGTGATGATTGCGCCGATAAAGGCGCCCCAGGTGAAGACCTGACCGTCGACTGTCGCCGTGCCGCCGGCGTCGCCGCCGCCACCCAGCAAGCCGATCAGCGGAGTGAGGAAGGAGCTGGTGAACGAGCTGACCAACGCCGTGAAAGCAGCGCCGATGACAACGGCGACGGCAAGCTCCACGACATTGCCGCGAAGCAGAAAGTCCTTGAAACCCTTCATGCGGTACTCCCCTTCGCACCCGGCCGGCGGGGCGAGTTCCGATGGCTACGGGGGCAGAAGTGTAGCCGTGAGGATGCTCGACGCCGCGGCGGCGGCGAGCCGGCTGGCCGTGTCCCGATCGACGGCCACGACGACCAGGCCGATGGGTCGGGCGCCTCCGGGATCGTCGGATTCGGCGAGCGGAACTGCTAGGACGACAACGCCGGCGGCGACGATGGTGGCCGTGGCGGCGTCGTCCGTGGCAGCCAGAATGTCCACCCGATCGCCCGGTCGCAGCAGAGCGGCGACCTCGAGATCGACCAGCCGCACTGGACTGGCGACCACACCGGCTCCGAGACTGCCCGACAGGCCCGGTCCCAGGAGGCGCAGATCGGTGATGACCTCGCCTCGACGAACCGAGCCGGTCATCACCCGTCCGACGACGTCCACGCCCGGAATCAAAGCGCCATCAGGCAGTTGGGCCGTCATACGCTCCGCTGAACGTAGGTCGTCCGGTCCGATCGGGAGGCCAGCCGTGAGGTCGCGCGCCGCTATCAGGACGACTGTCGCCGGCTCCACGGTCGCGCTCGCGGTCGGCGTCGTCGGACCCACCGGTGCAACCGCGAGCACCAGCGCGGCGGCGGCCAGGAGTGCGGCCAGGAGCCGTCGAGCGCTCAGCCATCGGGGGGACAGCGCAAGTGCGGACAAGAACGGGGCTGACCGCAGGGGCATCCAGCGAGGCTAGGAGCCGCCCGCGCTCCACACAGGCTCCACCGAAAGATTGTGGAAACCGGGATCGCGGCCTGTGGAGCGCGGCGAACGCTGGCCCGGCGCCGGAACTACTGCGACGAACTCGACGCCGATGTACCCGACTTGGCAGCCGACTTTTCGGTGCTCTTCGGCGATGTCGATGTGTCCGACGTCCCGCCGGTGCCGGAAGAATCGCTTCCGGACGACATGTCCTTGCTCTTCGACGCGGAGTCAGACGACGAATCCGAGGACGCGGACGAGTCCGAGGACGACTTGGACTCCGAGTCGCCGTTCTTCTTCTTCGCCCCGTTGCTCTCGGCCCGAGAGTCGTTGCGGTAGAACCCCGAACCCTTGAACACGACCCCGACCGACCCGTACACCTTGCGCAGTCGGCTCGAACAGACTGGGCAGTCGGTCAGCGCAGCGTCGGTGAAACTCTGGAACTGCTCGAAGCGGTGATCACAGGCCGGATCGGTGCAGGCGTACTGATAAGTGGGCACGTTCGTGGGGCTCCTCGGTGCACGGTGGACAACTGGCACTGTAACTGCCCGAGTGCTAACGCATCGACGGCCCGACGCCTTCCATCTCGGCTGCACTTGATTGCAGGGCGCGTAGCGCAGCCCGAACAGCGGGCGTGCCGGCCATCTCCTGACGAGCGATCAACCGGATCTGGCGAATCGGATTGTCGGACAAGGCCACCGCCCGGACTCGCGGGTTGGGGGCGGCAGTCAGCGCGAGCCGCGGCAGCAAGGCGATGCCCAACCCCGCGGCGACCAGGTTCTGGACCACGACGTAGTCATCGGTGCTGTGCCGGATGTCGGGGGAAAATCCGGCGGCAGCCGCCGCGTTGACGAGATGTGTTCGGCAGCGCTCGCAGCCGGCGATCCACGGCTGGGTTGCGAGTTGGGACAGCTCGATGGCCGTTCCGGGATCGCCACGACGGGCCAGCGGATGAGCCGTGGGCAGGACGGCGCGTACGGGGTCATCCAGCAGGGGTACGGCAATCACGTCGCGGTGCTGATCGGGGTCGGCGGCGGGTTCGGGACCGGTCTCGAGCGACCGCAGGAATACTGGGGCTGCGTGGACGGCCGTGCGGGGCGCGTAGTCGAAGGTGACAGCCAGATCGGCGTCACCGGCGAGAACGAGTGCCCGGGCCTCGGGCGGCTCGAGTTCGGTCAACCGTACGTCCAGTTCGGGAGCCTGTCGGGCCAGACTGACCAGGGCCTGGGGGATCAGCAGTGCGCAGGCCGAAGGGAACGCGGCCAGGCGCAGCCGGCCAGCACGCAATGTCGTCAGGCTGAGCATGTCATCGTCGGCGGCGTTCAACCGCGCGGCGACGGCGTCGGCGTGAGCGAGCAGGGCGGTTCCGGCGTCGGTCAACGTGATGCCCCGGGTGGAGCGGAGGGCAAGAGCAAGACCGAGGTCACGTTCGAGCCGGTGTACGTGCTGGCCGACGGCGGGTTGGGTCCAGCCCAGCGCGGCCGCGGCGGCCGACAACGAACCGCGCCGGGCGACCTCTCGGAAGATCAGCAGCCGTCGAGGATCCATTCGGCTCCTCTCCTCGTGCCGCGACTGAATCAAAGCAGAACTATGAGCCTTCGTTGGAGACAGGCCCTAGCGCATCAAGCATCCACCTAGGACTGTTGGTGACATGACGCCCGCTTCCGCTGTTGGTCAGACTCCATCGATGGCAAGCGCGCCGGCTGAATTGAGCACCGCTGACCGAGACCGACTGGTCCGGGCCCGCAAGGAATTCGACGCTGAGGTGATCTACCTCAACACCACGACCATGGGACTGCCGCCACGGCGCAGCTGGCTGGCGCTCCAGACTGCGCTGCAGGACTGGCGGCGCGGGACCGCGAACCCCCTCGACTACGACGACGTGCTGGAATCAGCGCGCGCCTCGTTCGGCGAGCTGGTTGGGATTCATCCGTCCTCGGTGGCGGTCAGCAGCCAGGTTTCGGTGTTCGCCGGGTTGGTCGCCGCCTCGTTGCCGTCGGGCAGCGAGGTGCTCACCGCTGCAGGCGACTTCACCAGCATCCTGTTTCCGTTCCACGCCCAAGCCAGTCGGGGCGTGACAGTTCGCGAGGCACCGCTGGATCGTCTCGCGGACGCGGTGAGCGCTGACACCACCCTGGTGTCGGTCTCCGCGGTCCAGTCCGCCGACGGCCGGGTCGCCGACCTGGCAGCCCTTCGGGCTGCCTGCGAAGCGACGGATACCCGGATCTTGCTCGACACCACCCAAGCCGTGGGATGGCTGCCGATCGAGGCCAGCCGGTTTGCCTACACCGTCTGCGGTGGCTACAAGTGGCTACTCGCTCCGCGCGGAACGAGCTTCTTCACCGTGCAGCCAGACCTACGCGACGAGCTGGTGCCGAACAACGCAGGTTGGTACGCCGGCGAGGACCGCTGGTCCAGCATCTACGGGACTCCACTGCGGCTGGCCGCCGACGCCCGACGATTCGATGTCTCGCCGGCCTGGCATTCCTGGGTCGGTGCCGCGCCGGCACTCGAGCTGCTCACCGAGGTCGGCCCCGCCGCGTTGCACGCCCACGCACTCGGACTGGCCGAGCGCTTCCGGGCCGCCGTCGGTCTGCCGTCGGCCAACTCTGCGGTCGTCTCCGTCGTGGCCGACGACAAGGTCCCGGATCTCATGACTGCGGCAGGGATCGTGGGATCGGTACGGGCCGGCCGACTGCGGCTGTCCTTCCACGTATCGACCAGTCAGGACGATGCCGACCGAGCCGCTGAGGTCCTCGCCGGGCATCTCCGATCGTGACATCCGTGCGTCAACTGCGAGGCGTGACCCAAGTGTAGAACGTAATGAGATTGCCATCCACGTCCAGCGTCGCGAATTCTCGGGTCCCGAAGTCGGTGTCGCCGAAACCAGCGACCGATACCTGATGTAACACACCGGCTGCACGAAGCTCTGCGTACAACGCGTCGACCTCGTCAACCTGGATACGGCAGCTCGCCGTCCCGGCGAGAAACGACTCGGCGCCGGATCGGACCGGTCGTTCGATCGAATCGCGCTGCTCCCAGGTGACATCGCTGGATTCCCACAGATGGATCTCAGCCTCGTCGCGCAGGAGTACGGCGAAGCCGCTGTCCTGATGATGAATCGTGAACCCGAACTGGTCGCGATAACAAGCCACCGCGGCGGACATGTCCCGCACCGGAAGGGCCGGGATGGTCTGGCCGAGATGCACGTCGGAAGTCTGCCCGACGGCGCAACGGCTGACTACAACGCGTGCTTCGGAAGGGGAGGCAACCGGTCACATACGAAGGATTTATCGGCCGGATGATGTCGTTTGTGACCGGTTAGCGAACACAAAGCCACGCCTGGCGCGGATGTCCAGTCGTGGCATCCTTGCCCATGTTGTGGCACGATAGTGACATGCATGCCACGGTGGTTCTAGGACGGCAGGGTCGTCTCGTCATCCCCGCTGAGGTACGGGCCGCCCTCGGCCTGTCTCCCGGTGATCGGCTACACCTGCATCTCACCGGCGATCGGCTCATGCTTCAACGACCGGAGGATGCCCTGTCGGAGTTACGACGGCTCGGTGCGGCAGTCCCACGGGGACGTTCGCTGGTCGAGGAGTTGTTGGCTGATCGGCGTGCGGCAGCCGCCCTCGAGTGACCGTGCTCGATGCTTCGGCTGTGCTGGCTCTCATCCACGACGAACCGGGCGCCGACGCCGTCGCAGCTGTGCTACCCGGCGCGTGGCTGGGAACGGTCAATCTAGCCGAGATCGTGGGGAAGCTCGTTGATGTCGGCGTCGATGCGAGCAAGGTTCGGGAACTGTTGACCACAGCTGGGGTCCGGCTCGAGCCCCTGCAGGTCGAAGACGCCGAACTTGCCGGAGCCATGCGCTCTCTCGAGGATGGACGCGCGCTGTCGCTGGGCGACCGGTGCTGCCTGGCGTTAGCGGTGCGCAGCTCCGCGGCCGAGGTGCTCACCGCCGACCGGGCCTGGACGGAACTCGACCTGCCCATTCACGTTCGACTGCTCCGATGAGGCCATCCGAGGCGCGCTTGAGCAATGAACACGAACCGGACGGTCTCAAATGTCGAGATGGGGCGAACGGGGTGTACCGCCCGCCGCCCTCGGCGATCTACCGGGCTCAGCCGGCCGCTCCGACAGCTCGACCGTCTCGCACCGATCACCCGGTCCAGGCACAGTGCGCGGTCCATCGGCCGAGGCCCACTGTCCTTCAAGTGCTGGGGCCTCCGTGACTGCGGTCAGGGGTTGCCGAGCCCGACCGTGCGGGCACGGACGATCGCTTCTGAGCGGCCGGCGACCTGCAGCTTCGCGAAGATGGCGGATGTGTGGTTGCTCACTGTCTTGGCAGCTAACCCGAGCCGGGCGCCGATCGTCGCGTTCGGCAGTCCGGCGGCGATCAGATCCAGCACCTCTCGTTCCCGGGGCGTGAGTTCCGGGAACGGCGCGGCGGTGCGCGGCGGTCCGGAAAGATAGGCCAGTACCCGGCTTGCCACGCTGGGGCTGAAGATCGCCTCCCCGGCCGCGACCGCCCGGATCGCGCGGACGATCTCTTCCTGAGTGGCGCCCTTCAAGACATAACCGCGCGCCCCGGCCCGCATCGCGGCAAAGACCGAGTCGTCGTCGTCGAACATGGTCAGCATCAGCACCCCCACACCAGGCGCTACCTTGCCGATCTCGGCAGCAGCCGCTACGCCGTCGAGATCGGGCATCTGGATGTCCAGCACCAGCACGTCAGGTGCGGCGGTGACCGCAGCCCGTACGGCATCGCGCCCGTTTGCCACCGTTTCGACGACAGTGAGCCCGGGGACTGACCCGAGCAGTGCGGACAAGCCGTCGCGTACGACCGGATGGTCGTCGGCCAGCACTAGCCGCAAGGCCGATCCGGGTTCAGTCATCACGCACCGACAGGGGCAGCGCTGCGCGTACGGTCCCGCCGCCGGCCAGAGTCGGGCCGGCCGAGCAGGATCCGCCGAGCTCTGCGGCTCGCTCGGCCATGGAGGTCAGCCCGACGCCAGGCTGCCAACCAGCGCCGTTGCTCTTGCCGGGTCCGTCGTCTGTCACCTCCACCTCCAGGTCGGCGGCGCAGCGCAGCACCAGGCGCACGCGACTCGCCTGCGCATGGCGGGCGACGTTGGTCAGCGCCTCGGTGGCAATCCGGTAGGCAGCGACTTCGACGGCCGCTGGCAGCGCGGGCAAGGGCTGCACCGCATCGATCTCGATCTGCAAGGGCGAGAGCCGGTCGGCCTCACGGCGCAACGTGGCGATCAAGCCGAGTTCGTCCAGTGCGGGTGGCCGCAGCCCGTAGACCAGCCGTCGGATCTCTTCGATGGCAGCAGTGGTCTGGCCGCGCAGCGCCTCGAGCAACTCCTTGGCCCGCTCCGGATCGTCGACCAGCAGGTTTCGCGCAGCGTCGGCCTGGAATGCCACTCCGGTCAGCGTCGGCCCCAGTCCATCGTGCAGGTCGCGGCGCAACCGGCGTCGCTCCTCCTCCCGAGCGCCGACCAGTTGTTCTCGAGAACGTTGCACCGTGCCGGACAGGGCCGTTGCGCGTAGTGCGACCGCAAGCGGTACGGCCAGCAGCTCGGCCACCGCACGGTCGGCGGGGTCGAGGCGTCGCTCGCCGGGCCGGGCACCGAAGACCAGTTCGCCCATCCGCTGGCCGTGGTAGTCCAGTGGCACGGTGTGCAGGGTTTCCGGTGCGGTGCCGTACGCGGCGATCTCCCCGTCGGCATCCCGCAACGCAGCGAAGGGCAGCTGTAGCGCTCTACACAACACTGCCGGTACGCCCTCCAAACCGGTGCCGGCGGTTGACAGTTGGGTGCCGACCTTCGCTGCCGCACGTACCGGATCTCGGCGGTCGCCGTACAGCGCCCGGTCGACAAGGCGTTGCAGGCGTACCCGCACCGGGTTGAAGGCAACCGCGACCACCACGGTGGCCAGCACCGACGTACCGAGGCCGACTTCGTTGCGCAGTACGACGTCAGCCACGGCGACCAGTCCGATGTAGGTTCCGATGACAGCGGTGGTGAGCAGTCCGTAGAGCAGAGCGCGCGAGACGACCAGGCGGATGTCGAGCAGCTGGTGGCGCAGGATCGCTACGGCAATCGCGGCCGGGATGAGCGGGATGGCGAGCAGGATCAGCACTGGGCCAGCAGCGAACAAGCCCCATGGGATCAGAACGAGGAAGATCACCAGACCCACTGCCAGTGCCAGCCAAAGCAGTTGGCGCCGCTGACGCTCATCGCCTTTGCGATACCTCATACCGAGGCCGATCAGAGCGGCGATCACTACCGCCAGATTCAGGACTTCTGCGACTGTCCACAGTGGAGCCAGATCTCGATAGTTCGCAAGCACCAGCCAGGGCGTGATTCCTGCTGGGTAGGAGGCTGGCTCGTCACCGGCCGCTGCGACGAACAGCGCGCCATTGACCACCGTGATCCGCACGAGCCAGCGCCAGCGACGACTCAGCAGTCTTCCGTCCGGGAACAGCAGCAGAACGAGGGGCAGGCACAAGCCGATCGACCATGGCCAGGCGTAGGTGAAGAACGTGAGGACCGTACGCAGCGCCGGCTCTGCCCATTCCTGCTCGAGGCCGAGTTCGAGTACCGGCGCCATCGCCGCCGTCGTGGCATGACCGATACCAGCGGCCAACAGCAACCAACCGATCGGGTTTCGCGGCCGGTGCGAGGCGATGAGAACACCGGAGGTCGGAAAGGCCACACCCATCACGCAGTTCGTGACGACGAAGGATTCCACGGCGTCGCCGAGGTCGAAGCCGACCGCAACGGATCCGACAAGAGCGAGCGCCACCTCGAGGATCGCGACGGCAAACAGCCCGAATGCCCACATTCTGCGGCGCCTGCTCCGGCCGTACGGGTCCGCGCTCACGGCCGTCGGCTCGCCCACCGAAGCTGGGTCTGGGAACAGAGGCCCGGGGGCCTGGCGCACGGGCACCGCTTTCACCGGTACCGCGTTCGGGCTCACGGGCACATCGTGCTCGGCATCAGCCGGTTTGTCCTGGGTAGCTTCTCCCGGGTCGATCGGGAAAACGCCCGGTTCCGGGAGGTCGGCTGCCTCTGTGGCACAGGTGCTGGGAGGCCGGACGCTGACCGGGTAGTGCCGACGCGCTCCGCTTCGGCCCCGTTTCTCAGGAGACCAGCATGACAACGACAGCTGAGACCAAGCCTGCGCCAACCAAGGACAGCGGACAGCGGCTTCGCCTGATCGCCCTCGCGGTGATTGCCCCGATCGGGCCACTGGCGATCGCCGGAATTCGTGCCGTCCTGCCGTATTCAACCGCCGAGGACAACGCAGGCATTGCCGCCGATGTCGCCGCCAATCAGTCCGCTCAGAGCACGGTGCTCTGGCTCAGCCTTTTCGCCTCGCTCACCCTCGTGATCGGTGTACTCGTGGTCAGCTCGGTGGCCGTACGAGGTGCGCCGGTGCTCGGCACGATCGGCGCGGTGCTCGCTTTCGCCGGATACAGCTCCCTGTTCTTCGGCGTGCTGCCCTCCGACGCGGCGGCCCTGGCTGCCGCTCAAACCGGTGTGGACAACGCCACGACCACGCAGATCCTCGACCAGATGGCCGCTCATCCTGCGGCTGCTATCGCGCTCATGCTGTTCGTGATCGGGCACATCCTGGGCACGGTGTTGCTCGGTGCCGCGCTGTGGAAGGGGCGGCTGGTGCCGGCCTGGGCGGCGCTGGTGCTGATCGTGTCGCAGCCATTGCACCTGATCTTCGCTGTCGTGGTGCCGAACGGGCTGCTCGATGCGGCGGCCTGGTCGCTCACCGCAATCGGCTTCGCCGCCGCCGGCGCGGCCATGCTGCGGCTCTCTTCAAAGGGATCAGCGACCGGATGAGCCGCTCAACCGGTCACAAACGACACGTTTCCGTGCAGCGCACTGTCGTTTGTGACCGGTTGGCGAGGCGGAGCGCCGAACACCGCGTCAGGGCGCGCTGCCGGCCGATCGAATCGGGCGAGTGCCGAGCAGCGCGGTGACGGTGTGGGTGACCGGGCGGTCGTAGTGCGCGCAGGGCAGGAAGTCGACGAGTTCGTCGTCGTACACGATTGCCAGCACAGGTCGATCGACCGGCAGACGGGACAGCGCCCGGTCGAAGTACCCACGGCCGTACCCGATCCGGGTTCCCCACCGGTCCACGGCAAGAGCCGGGGTGAGTACGGCATCCACCTCGGACAGGCCATCCAGGCCGAGATCGGCACCCGTCGGTTCAAGGATCCCCAGCCGGCCGGGCCGCAGATTTCCGTCGTACACGGCCCAGGTCAGATCCTCCGGACCCGTGCAGGGCAGCAGGATCCGTACGCCCGCGGCCTGGAGCAGCACGAGTGTCTCGGCCGATCCCGGTTCGTCACCGAAGGGCACATACGCGGAGATCGTCGACCAGCCGGAGTCAGCCACCGCCGCCAGCAGATGCGCCTGCAGGGCACGGGTGGCCACCACCCGATCCTCCTCGGACCGCGCGGCGCGGGCGGCCAACAACCTGGTCCGCCACGCCTCTTTCTCCACCGCCACGGGCGGCAGGTTCACGTCGGTCGGTAACGAATCGCTGGAGTCAGAGGTGTCTGCTGCCGGGCACATGCGCTCACCCTAGATAGGCTGCGACAGATGACCCAGGCATCCCGCACGCCTTCGGCTACGCGCAAGGTGGTGATTCCTGTCGCCGGCCTGGGCACTCGCTTCCTTCCGGCCACCAAGGCCGTGCCCAAGGAGATGCTGCCGGTCGTCGATGTCCCCGCGCTGCAGTACATCGTGGAGGAGGCCGTACGGGCGGGGCTGCCCGAGGTCATGATGGTGACCGGCCGGAACAAGAGCGCGATCGAGGACCACTTCGACCGGATGCCCGAGATCGAGGCGGCGCTGGAGCGCAAGGGCGACCATGCCCGGCTGGCCGCCGTACGCCGCCCTACCGAGATGGCTGACGTGCACTTCATCCGCCAGGGCCAGGCACTGGGACTCGGACACGCTGTGCTCTGCGCAGCGCCTTTCGTAGGCAACGACGTTTTCGCCGTGATGCTCGGTGACGACCTGATCGACAGCCGCGACCTGTTGCTCGAACGGATGCTCGAGGTCCAGGCCCAACACGGCGGGTCGGTCCTGGCCCTCCTCGAGGTGGGCCTTTCCAACATTGACAAATACGGCGCAGTCGCGGTGCAGCCCACCGATGCCGAGGACGTCGTACGCATCACCGACCTGGTGGAGAAACCCCGGCAGGAGCAAGCCCCGAGTTCGCTGGCGATCATCGGTCGGTATGTGCTTGCTCCGGAGATCTTCGCGGCACTTCGCGACACCCCGCCGGGCGCCGGCGGCGAGATCCAGTTGACCGATGGCATCAAGGCGCTGGCCACGGCCGGTCAGCCCGTGCATGGCGTCGTCTTCGCCGGGCGGCGGTACGACACCGGTGATCGGCTGGACTACCTCAAAGCCGTCGTCCGGCTCGCCGCCGAGCGCGACGATCTTGGTCCGGCCTTTCGGGACTTTCTCGTCGAGTTCAGCGCAGACCTGACGCACACCCAATGACCCAGCACACATGAGCGAGCACCCACATGACTGAGCCCGGATCGACCTCCGCTCGAACCGTCGAGGACTACCTCGACGCCGTCCTGGCCCTGATGCCGCACCCCGACCCGATCGAGGTCGCCCTGCTGGACGCTCAGGGCCTGCTCTGCGCCGAAGAGGTCATCAGCGACATCTTCCTGCCACCCAACGATCACGCGGCCGCCGACGGGTACGCCGTACGTGGCTCGGATCTCCGAGGTGCCAGCGACGAGGAACCTGCCATGCTGCCGGTCGTCGGCGAGGCCGGGCCCGGTGATCACGAGCCGGGGTCGATCGGTTCCGGGATGGCGCTCAAGGTCACTGCCGGCACCCTGATGCCGGCCGGGGCCGACCTGGTCGTACCCCTGTCCTGGACCGATCGCGGCGTGGCGCGGGTGGCGATCCGCCGGGAGCTGCCGCAAGGCACCTACGTCCGCAATCAGGGCGAGGACGTCGAGCCCGGCGATGCCGCGGTCAATGTCGGGACGCCGATCGGACCAGCGCAAGTGGGTCTGCTGGCAGCCGTCGGCCGGGAACGGGTGCTGGTCCGCCCGCGGCCCCGGGTCGTGATCATCTCGGCGGGCAGTGATCTCGTCGATGTGGGCACCAAGCCGGGCCTGGGCCAGACCGTCGACGTGAACAGCTATGCGCTGGCGGCTGCAGCCCGCGATGCCGGCGCAGAGGTCTACCGCGCCGGCATCGGGCGCGACGACAAGCGGCGGCTCGTGGAACTACTCGAGAGCCAGGTGATCCGCAGCGATCTGATCGTCATCTCGGGACGGTTCTCCAGCGACTCCTTCGATGTGATGCAGGAAGCACTCGCCGAGATCGGCGAGGTCAGCTTCGACGCCGTGGCGATACATCCGGGCGCGTTGCAGGGATCCGGCACACTCGGCGCGGCGCAGACGCCGGTGCTGTGCATCCCTGGCGATCCGGTCAGCGCCCTGGTCAGTTTCGAGGTCTTCATCCGGCCGGCGATCCGGCTGATGGCCGGCAAGCGACAACTGTTCCGCCGTACGGTCCAGGCCCTGTGCCAGGTCGAGCTGGACTCACCGGCCGGTCGTCGGCAGTACCGACGAGGTCAGGTCATGCGACACCCGGACGGCGGGTACGTGGTGAGCCCGGTCGGCGGCCCCGGCGCGCACCTGCTGGCCAACATGGCTCAGTCCAACAGCCTGATCGTCGTCGACCAAGATGTGACCCAGGTGCCGGTGGGGGACACGGTCACGGTCATCCCGATGCTGCTCGGGTCGTGAACGACTGGGCTGCCTCGGCCCATCCCGGCTGGCCGGTCACCTTGGCTGCGGAGCGAGTGACACTGCGCCCGCTGCGCCGCCGGGACGCGGCTGACTGGGAGCGGCTGCAGTTGGCCAACGAGGGATGGCTGTCTCCTTGGGAGCCGAGCGCCCCGGCAACCTGGGCGGTCCGGCACAGCCGGGGCAACTTCCGGCGGATGGTTCGGGCGTTGCGGCGACGAGCCAACCTGGGAATGTGTCTGCCCTTCGCCGTCGTCGTCGACGGGAAGTTCGCCGGACAGCTCACTGTGGACAACGTCGTACGCGGGGTCATGCGCGGCGCCCATCTCGGGTACTGGATCGACCAGTCGGTGGCCGGCCGGGGGCACATGTCGCTGGCCGTGGCGATGGTGGTCGAGCATTGCTTCGGCCCGGTCGGACTGCACCGGCTACAGGCCGACGTCCGGCCCGAGAATGCGCCGAGTCGGGCACTGGTGACCGGCCTGGGGTTTCGCGAAGAGGCCTACTTCCTGCGGTATCTCGACATCGACGGAAATTGGCGTGACCACATCGGGTACGCACTGACCGCGGAGGACGACAGGGCCCGGATCGTCCGGGCACTTGGCGTCCGCCGCCAGGATGGGACGTAGTAGAGCCGGATAAGGGTCAACCAGAGATGCAGGCCGCGACACACCGCTGACAATGCCAAGCGGCGAGCTCCGCACTGCCTACCGTGAGCACCGAACGTACGTGACGGGTGTGACAGGAGGTGCTAGATGGGTTCAGGCGTGCTGCTTGCCATCCTGGTGGCCCTCTGGTTCATCGTCCTCGTCCCCATGGTCGTCACCCGCGGCGATCTCGCTGCTACGCCCGCCGAACCGATGCGAGTACTGCGCCGTCGCAGTGATCGGAGTCCCATGTCCAGTAGCGCAATGTCCAGTGCTGAGCAGGCCACCGGTCACAACGTGGCCAGTCACCCAGATGACCCGAACATGCATACCGAGCCGATCCCGGTGCTGCCCCGGCGGGTCCCCGGCGCGACCATTGCCCAGGACGAGCCGCCGGCCGGCGCGCGCCCGATGAAGCCGGCTGCTGGAAAGCCAGGGATTGCAGTCAAGCCAGGGCCTGCCGAGCAGCAAGTCGCCTCGACTGCGATGCGAGAGTTGATCGCCCGCGGTGAGATCGACATTCGCGCCCGGCGGCGCCGGATGCTCAGCGGTTTGATCGCGTTGGCCGTCCTCTGGGCGCTGTTCGCGGCGTTCTGGCAGCCGGTGCTCTGGTGGCCGCAGATCATTCTCGACCTGGTTGTGTTCAGCTATCTCGTCTTCCTCCGGCTGGAGGCCCAACGCGAGCAGGATCGTCAGGAGCGCCGCCGGGCCCGCGCTGCCACCCGGGTAAGCCTGCCGGAGGACCGGACGCAGCGCCTGGTGCGCAAGCACACCGAGTACCAGGCGCACGTGACGGCAGCGACGGGCAACCAGACGATTGCCATCGATGACGACGACCCCGGCCTCGCCGAGATGCCCACCTGGGATTCGGCCTCGAACGGACGCCTGGCAGCCGAGGCTCCGGCCTGGCACGAACGCAAAGCCGTCTAAGCAGAGGACGTCGCCAGGGTTCAGGTGCTGGGTGCGTTACCCTCGGCTCCGCTTCCTTCACCGGGGCTGTGGCGCAGTCTGGTAGCGCACCTCGTTCGCATCGAGGGGGTCAGGGGTTCGAATCCCCTCAGCTCCACCAAAATCATTGTTCTCCCGGCGGTGACCCGGGGCGAAAGCGGTAGCGCCATGCGGGACCCGGTTGGTAGGTAGAAGCGCGTCACTCCGTCGTCCAAGGCCGGAGCTTCTCGGGGTTCCGTACTACCCAGATGTGCTTGATCCGGTCGCCTGCGACGTC
>Ga0136610_1000179_pt1 | contig 16222 bp, 23 predicted proteins | sample AntDrymUQ1342206_2_FD_104804 | JGI IMG/M metagenome (GOLD analysis project Ga0136610, IMG submission 104804) | Polar desert sand microbial communities from Dry Valleys, Antarctica - metaG UQ134 (22.06) | ecosystem: Environmental > Terrestrial > Soil > Desert | place: Antarctica: Dry Valley...
AGGAAGGACTGCGATGGATAGCCGCGGATCTCGGTGATCCCGACGTCCCCGGCCGCCTCGTCGAGGATGCCGTTGTCGAGCATGGGAGCTTGGATGCGCTGGTCTGCGTGCACGCCCGATCCAGCATGCAGGATCTGACCACCGTCACGGCCGCCGAGTTGGACGCGTCATTCGCGGTGAATACCCGCTCCACCGTGCTGTTGACGCAGGCCGCCGCCCGCGCCAGCGTCGGGCGGATCGTGCTGTTCACCACCGGAGTGCACCAGGACCCCATGCCCACAGAGATTCCGTACGTCGTGTCGAAGGCTGCCCTGCAGGGCGTCACGGCAACCCTTGCCGCGGCCTTGGCTCCCCACGGCGCCACTGTCAATTGCATCAACCCAGGGCCTAACGACACCGGCTATGCCACCGAGGCCGACAAGACAACGGTCCGCACTCGGATGCCATTGGCTCCGCGGTGGGGGCGACCAGGCGACACTGCCGACTTGGTCAGCTGGCTTGTCTCCGATGAGGCCGGCTGGATCACCGGCCAGACGATCGACTCAGACGGAGGTTGGGGCATCCGGGCAGGCGTGGCTTCGCGGCAGGATGATTCTCGACGCTGACTCGTCGCGCCCTGGTGGGTCACGCCGGCATCTCCCAGACCGAGATGTGCGAGGTGCTCTGGCTCGTGAAGGCAGCGCGCGTCCAGTCACTCCAGCGCTCGCACAGCCGCATCCCAGCCAGCCGCGCCATCAGGTCGAGCTCGGCCGGCCATACGTAGCGGTACGGGGCCGAGAAGGTCTCGAGCCGGCCGCCGTCGATCCGATAGTGATGTGAGAACAGGATCTGTGTCGCGACGTCGTACTCATCGAAGCTGAGCCGGGTCGGGCTCAGCTGGAATGCCCGTACGGTTTCGCCCGGAGGTAGCCGTTGCAGGATCGGCACGAACACCTCGATGACGAAGCATCCGCCCGGTTCAAGATGCGCGGCGACGTTGCCGAAGCACTCGACCTGTTCGTCTTAGGTGGTCAGATTCGTGATGGTGTTGTACACGTGGTAGGCCAGGTTGATGGTGTCACCCACCTGGGCGGTGGCGAAGTCGCCGATGGTGACGCCGATGTCGTCCGAGCCCGACTTGGCCCGCAACTGCTCGAGCATCGCCGGTGACAGCTCGATGCCGTGTACCTGAACGCCCCGTCGACTCAGCGGGATCGAACATGTCGGCCGAGTTCTCTCGTACCCGGCGGCTATTCGTGCGTCGAAGTAGTTCTTGGGCACCGACGAAGCTTCCCCGACCGGGTGGGTGGATCGCCACCGACTTACCGCCGGACAGACGGTGCGCTATCATCAGCTATCAACCTAGTGCCAATCTGCCCATTATCCGGAGGGGGAGCCGTGACCGATGTGCTTGTCCGTGACGTCCCTGATGACGTGGTCGCCGCGCTCGATGCCCGTGCGTCCCGGCTTGGCCTGTCCCGCAGCGAGTACCTGCGTCGCAAGTTGGCTCAGGAGGCCGTAAACGGCCCGCGCCCGGTCACCGTGGAGCACCTCATCGCGTTCGGAGAAACCTTCGCCGACCTCACTGATCCGGAGGTCATGAAGGGCGCATGGGAGTGACCGAGTGGCTCATCGACACCGCTGCCCTCGCTCGTCTGGCTCTCAGTACTGACGCCGGCCGATGGGCTGACCGGATCGACCGAGGACTGGTACAGATCAGCACAGTGACCCGGCTCGAGGTCGGCTACTCCGCCAGATCGGGCTCCGACCTCCGCTCAGCTGCGCGTCGAGCGCCACTCGCGTCGATGCCGGTCCAGTACCAAACCCCAGCGACTGAAGATCGCGCCGTCGAGGTGCAGGCCCTACTGGCCGACCGCGGTCGCCACCGGGCACCGTCCGTTCCGGACCTCATCGTCGCGGCCACCGCAGAGCTGGCGGGACTCACTCTCTTGCACGTCGACAAAGACTTCGAGCTCATCGCCGAGATCACAGGACAACCAACGGAGCGCCTCGCCGTAGCGTGACGCGTTCCCGGCCCGGGATTGCCGTGCCAGACCTCGGGGTTTCGCGAGCCGACCACCCCAACGATCTTGCGGCTACTTGTCAAGACCGATCTGTTCATTGGTACGCATATATATGTCTATGCAACGTATGCTTGTGTGCGTGCGTACGACGGTGAACCTTCCTGATGCCTTGTTCCTCGCGATCAAAGCGCGGGCGATCCAGGAGGGGCGGACTGTCACCAGCCTGCTCGAGGAGGCGTTGGGCGACCTGCTGATCAAAGAGCGGCGGACACACAGTCGCCCTGCGCTGCCCTCCGACGGAGAACCGCACGGCCGGCTTCTGGTGGATCTACTGGACAAGGAGGCGCTCGCCGCTGCGCTGGACGCGGACGGCCTGCGGTGATCGTCCTTCCCGACGTCAACGTGCTGGTGTACGCGTTCCGGGAGAGCGCCGAGCAGCACGAGATCTACCGAAGCTGGCTCGGCGAGCTGCTTGACAGCCAGGATGACCTGTTGCTCGTCGACACGGTCCTCGTTTCTGTCGTACGGATCCTGACCAACCCGCGCATTGCCGATCCGCCAGCCTCGACGTCACGCGCGATGGAGTTCGTCGATGTCTTACGGGCAGCGCCGAGAGCCCGCGTCGCACAGTCTTCGCCGGCGGTCTGGGCGGCTCTGCGAGCGTTGATTGACGGCGACCGGATGATCCGAGCGAACGTCGTGCCCGATGCCTTTCTGGCGGCGGTTGCCTCGTCGCATCGCGCCTCGGTGGCGACAGCGGACCGTGGGTTCGCGCGATTTCGCGGGGTGCGCTATTTTGACCCGGCTGCTTCGGACTGAGGGTACGGGGGCCGACGGGAACCGGCTGGTCGGTCACGGTCCAGGCCAGGTCGTCGCTGAACCCGAACTCCCGGCGCAGGCCGGCCACCGCCTCCTCTGCGTCGACGGCCGCACTCATCACGAGGGCCAGGCGCTGAGGGTCTGAGTACGCCTTCTCGATGGGCTGCAGATATTCCAGCTCGGTGCGATCAGGCACGTGTGGTCGCCTCTGCAATGGCCGCTTCATCCTTGTTCCCCTCGATGTCGTGCGCTTGCTGACACCACCTAAAAGACATGCACCCAGCATCGACGCTCAGCACAGGGACCGCCATCGGCCGCGAAAAAAGCTGCGCTTGACTTCGAGCGCGCTCGAAGCCGTAGCGTCCCAGCCATGACAACGGCGGTGAGTCAACGGCTGCGGCTTCTCATCGACACAGTCGATCGGCCGCCGTCTCAGTAAACCGCGGTCACTCCAGCCGCCGCGCGAGGAACACGATTTCTCGGCCGGGCCGGTCGGGTGCACCGCGGACCTCGTCCACGACATATCCGTGCGCGACAAGTGCTGCCTCGACCTCGTTCCGCTCGCGGAAGCGCAGCGTCGAGTCCGACGTCAACACCTCCCCGTCGGAGGCGAACACCCACGTCCAACGAAAGCTCACCAGCGGCCCGCTGACCGCGGTCAGCTCGACCCATGTCTCGACCGCGCCGACATCCTCGATCTCGGTGACGCTGTACGACGCCGCGCGGTTCCACTCCTGCCACGCGGCATATGCCGGGTCACGGGTCTCGAGGACGAGGTGCCCACCGGGCCGCAACGCCTGATACGCGGCGCTCAATGTTGCCTCCCAGTCCGGCGGGTCGATGATCGCTTGGGCGACATTGGCGGTCATGGTCACGAGGTCGACCTGCATCGGGGGCAGTGCTGTCGCGTCGCCGTGGATCCAGTGCACGCGCTCGGCACCGGGTTTGGCTCGGGCCACGCCGATCGAGCCGCCCGCCGGGTCGACACCGATCACCTCGAGGCCACCGTCGGCCAGAAGCAGCGCGAATGTGCCTGTCCCGCAACCCAGATCAAGCACCCGGCGAGCGCCCAGCTGCGAGGCGATCGCGACGTACACATCGAGGTCGCTCCGGTCGGGATCCAGCGCGTCGTAGATGGCCACCAGCCGCGGGTGCTCGAAGATGTCGTCGGCCATGCGGCCGACCATAAGCCGGGCCGCCGGGCCGCCGCGCGCCCGGTTTTCCGGCAAACCCGCCGAGGCTGTGCCTACTCGGACCGAAGGCTGTAGCTCAGAATGGCATTGCCGTTGCTCGTGCGGCGAGCGTCGTCCAAGGTGAGCCGGGTGGCTGGGTCGTCGGAATCGAACAGGTGCCGCCCTGAGCCCGCTACTACCGGATGGACCAGCAGCGTCAAGCTGTCGAGCAGCCTGGCGAAGAGCAGTTGTCGGACGATGGAGATGCTGCCGCAGACAGCGATCTCGCCGCCGCCGGACTCCCTGAGCGCTGTGACGAATTCTTCCAGGCTGCGATCGATGAGCCGTGAGTTCTGCCACTCGAGGTCACCGGTAAGGGTTCTCGATGCGAGGAACTTCTCAACCGGGTTGATGAAGCTCCCGAAGGAGTCGGCCTCGGCGTTCGGCCAGTAGCCGGCCCATTCCTGGTAGCTGACCCGGCCGAGCAGCACTGTGTCGGTGCGGTCGATCATGCCGGTCAGCTCCGCGCCCAACTCCTCGTCGAAGCTGTCGAACTGCCAGCGGTCGGGTGCTTCGACGACTCCGTCAAGGGAGTAGAACAAGCCTGCGGTGACTCTGCGCATCACGGTTCTCCGATCTGTCTGATCGTGCTCGTTGTCCCTGGCCGTCAGGTTTCGGTCAGGTGGCGCGTTCGGCGTCGCTGCGCAGGATGCAGAACTCGTTGCCTTCGGGGTCCGCGAACACAACCCATCCGGATCCGTCCGGGCGGCGGCGGTCTTTGACCGTGCGGGCTCCGAGCCCCAGTAGCCGCGCAAGCTCCTCGTCGCGAGTGCCTTCGGCGGGCACCAGGTCCAGGTGCAGGCGATTCTTGACCTGCTTGGCATCCGGTACTTCGATGAACGGCAACCGCTGCGGCCCGTCGGCCGAGATGACTGCGGTCATAGGAGCCACCCTGGGGCGAACGCCGCCGTGCTGTCCACTCGTATTCACCCGGTCCGCACCGCGTAGTCGATGAAGGTCGCGTGCGCTGACTGGCGCACGCCGAGGTGTTGCAGCTCGAAGGACGCAGTGAAGCCGTCGAAGAGCCGTCTGCCGCCGAGCCCGGCCGGCTGGATCATCACCATCGCCCGCAACCGGGCGATCGACCGTCTCCGTCGGGAAGCCTCCCGCGAGGACCGGTACGCCCAGGCCGCGCTGCTGAACGCCAGCAGCGGACCCGACGAGACAGCCGAGGAGGGACCCGTGCGCGATGAGCGGCTGCGCTTGATCTTCACCTGCTGCCACCCCGCACTCGCTCTCGGCGCCCAGGTCGCCCTGACCCTGCGCCTGCTGGGCGGGCTCAGCACCGCAGAGATCGCGCACGCCTTTCTGGTGCCGGAACCGACCATGGCTCAACGACTGGTACGGGCCAAGGGCAAGATCCGGGACGCGAAGATCCCGTACCGGGTCTCGAGCGATGCCGATCTCCCGGACCGGCTCCGGGCCGTGCTGGCGGTCATCTACCTGGTCTTCAACGAGGGCTACACGGCCAGCTCGGGCGACCGGCTCGTCCGAGAGAACCTGTGTACGGAGGCAATTCGACTCGGCCGGCTGCTGACCGAGTTGATGCCTGACGAACCGGAGGCCGGCGGCCTGCTCGCGCTGATGTTGCTCACCGAGTCACGTCGGCACACCCGCACCACCCCAGTCGGCGACCTCGTCTTGCTGGCCGACCAGGACCGCAGCCGTTGGAACCGGGACTTGATCGCCAAAAGGCGGTCCCTGGTACGAGCTTGCCTGCGCCGCAACCAGCCCGGTCCATACCAGATCCAGGCGGCGATCAACGCGGTCCACAGCGACGCGCCGTCCGAGTCCCGCACCGACTGGCCGCAGATCCTGGTGCTGTACGACCAGCTTTTCGCGCTCAGTCCGACGCCGATCGTTGCACTCAACCGGGCGGTAGCTCTGGCCGAAGTCAACGGACCGGCCGAGGCTCTCAGCCTAGTCAACCGGCTCGACCGCACCACGTACTACTTGTTCCACGCGATCCGCGCCGACTGCTCCGGCGGCTCGACCGTACCGAGGAAGCGGCGCAGGCCTACGACGCCGCGATCACCGGCACCGAGAATGCCGCCGAGCGCGCGCTTCTGCAGGACAGGCGCGAGGCATTCAGCCGAGTTCGATGATCGATCAGCGAACCACGATCTGAGCGGCGTGCCCGCTCGAGCGCGCCAGCCGAGAATCGCGGGTCAGCATCGGGCATTCCAGCGCTTCGGCGAGCGCCACGTACGCGGCGTCGTAGGCGGAGACGGTGTCACGAAGTTGAAACGCGCGCCGCCGTAGACCGTCCACGAACGGCCAGCGCTGCACCGGCAGATCATCGAAATCGGTGAGCATGTCCCCGGCCCTCGCCGCACTGACGTGCCCCCCCAGAGTCAGTCCTCGCAACGCGGACACGACCTCGAAATCGAGCAGGCTGGGCGCGTGCAGTTCGTGCCTCCCCAGATAGCCGCGCAGATCCTCGGTTCCCTCGACGGCAGTCAGCGCGTCGACCACCGCGGCGCTGTCCACAACGATCACCGGGCTGACCGGCTACGAAGCTGCTCGTCGCGTTCTGCCCGACCTGCAGCGATGATGTCGCTCGCCGACACGTCTGCACGCTCGGTGCGAAGGGCAGCACGAGCAAGGACCTCTCCCACCGTGGGCCTGGAGACCTCACGGTTGATGAGCGCCAGTAGGTAAGAGTTGAGTGACTCACCGCGTTCGGCAGCGCGCGCTTTGAGGACACGCCGATCCTCCTCAGGGACGTTCCTGATCTGCAGCAATGAACTCATGCATGCATAGTAGATGTATATCAATACGCCTCCTATACACCGAAGGCGAATCAGAAGCGTCATTTTGGGTCCGGTTCACTTGCCGAGCGGCAGAACGGAGATCGTCTGCCAGGAGTCCGGCCCGCGTGAACCACAGATGACGTGTACGGCAGTCACCGACGCACGGATCGGCAGGTGCTCGCTTACAGCAATCGCTGCCTGCCGCATGGACTTCTGCGGCGCGTCGTTTGCCTACCGTCAGATGCGGCACGACATCCTGACATGCTCGGCCAAACGGGGCGCACCGTCGAGACAGGCATTGTCCCGGGCCTCCCCCGTCCGTACCGGATCTCACGGATGAGCTGGCGTGAGCCGTCGCCGCGGTGCGCCAAACGCACCCTTCAGAGACGGGGAAACGTGCACTTGGTCGCTCGCGGCGTACCGCATCTCGCTGGGAGGGGAGCCGACGACGGCATGCGGATGGTCAGTCGTCGTGAGCGGCGTGCCGGAAGCCGGAGACCGCCAAACCGACTGCGCTGGTGGCGACGCCGAGGACGCCGACCCAGAGAGCGAACCGCGGCGTCACCGCATCGGCGAGCAGCCCGCCCAGCGGCGCACCGACCACAATGGCCGCTCGGTTGAGCGAGCGCATCGTGGCGTTCATCCGCCCCTGGAGCCGATCCGGAGTGACCGCCTGGCGGTAGGAGAGCTCGACCGGACCCTCGGCGCCCAGCCCGAAGCCGAACAGGAACTGCCCCACTCCGGCGACGGCGACCACGCCGGCAATCCCGAGGTCATCCAGACCGGGGGTGACGGCCACAACCGCGAAGCCCGCGGCCTCCAACAGGCGGGCGCCCCCGAGGATCCTCGCGGGGCTCAGCCGTCGGCCGAGCCATCCCCACAAACTGGTGCCCAGGAAGCCGCCGACGCCGGCCAACGACAGCGTCACCCCGAGCCCGCCGGCACCCATGCCGAGCTCACGCAAGGCGAAGGGGACGTACACGGTGATCAGGACTGCATTGAACAGAAACCACGCATGCGTGCCCAGTGCGAGGGGCCGCAGCCTCGGATGTCGATAGACCCAGCGCAGTCCCTCGCGCAGCTCGCTCAGCAGCGAGGTGACGCCCCGGCTGGAGCGCTCCGGAGCCCGGTCATCGATCGCGGTCGCGGCAATCAGCACACCGGACACCAGGTAGGAGACGGCGTCGGCCAGTACGGCAACGGGTGCTCCCAGCCAGGTAACCAGTCCGCCGGCGAGCAACGGGCCAGAGGTTTGGGCAACGGTGTCGCTCTGCTGCAGCCGCGCATTGGCTCGTGGCAAGGCAGTTCGCGGGAGCAACCGGGGCAGGAACGATTGATGGGCGGCGTCGTTGCAGACCGAGAGCAGGCCGAAGGCAGCCATCAGGAGCACCAGAACACCTACCGACAGGGTCTGCGTGATCGCCAGCAGCGGGACGGCGCCGAGCACGGCGGCGCGCGCCAGATCGGTGCTCACCAGCAGCGGCTTGCGCCGTACCCGGTCGGCCAGCACGCCGACGAGCAGACCGACCACTAGGTACGGGGCCCAACGCGCTGCGTTGACCCAGCCGACGTCCGCGGCCGAGCCGCCGAGATCGACCACCACGAGGACCCCGATGGCCAGGGTGGTGATGTAGGTACCGAAGGACGAGATCGTCGAGGCAACCCAGAACCGGCGGAACCCGGGATGGTCTCGGAGGCGCTGCGGCTCAGCGGGAGGGATCACCCAGTGCCCGTTACGTCTTCCACAGCGGGGAGGGAAACCGCGGCAACACCCGGATGCCGCCGAGCCACTCGGTGAGGCGGGCCGCCTCGCCCTCGATCACCTGTTGAGCGTGGGAGCCAATGTCCTCGAGCAGTTGCAGGACGACCTCGCCGGTGTCGGACTGACGCCAGCCGCCAACGATCCGCCCGTCCCACCACACCGTGGATCCGGCATTGCCGGTGGTATCGAACAACTGCGCCTTGTACGGGCCGAGGTACCAGGTGCGTTCGAACCAGCCCATCGTGGTGGGATCCAGCGGCGGTAGCAGCGCGGCCCACGGTTCGACGGGGCCGGTCACCTCCAGGTCGTCGGGGAGTAGGTATCCGGTCTGTCCGTCGAGGTCGACCTCGACCGCGTGGACGTCGGACAGCGCTCTGCGTACGGCCGCGACGGTGGACCCGAGCCACCACTTGATGTCGGCCGCAGTGCCCGGGCCGAACACGCGCAGCCACCGCTGCACCAGTCCGGCCAGGCACTCGGCGGGCGAGCGAGGCTCGATCTCTTCCCCCAACCAGGACCTCGTGGACGCCCAACGGGGTCGTGACGTGGTCCATCCTCCGTCGTTCGACGCTCGTAGGACGCGACCTGCCGCGGACAGCGTGGTCATCACTCGCGGGCCAACAGGCACCCGCCCACCCCAGGGTCTCCCTTCGCCATAGGCGATGGATCCCTCGAGCGCCGGGACCGCGTCGCGCACTTGGGACGAGGTGAACTCGCGGCCGTCGGACAGCAACTCCAGCACCTGCTCGGAGGCTGTCGACAGCCAGAGCGCGCCGTTGCGGTGCAGCCCCGCCGCCTCCACGTCCCGGATCAGCCTGCGCCGCTCGGAGTCTGCAACGCGGTTGCTGGCGCCTGCCTGAGCCAAGGGCAGCGCCGCTCGCGGGAAGACGAAGAGGGTACGACGCATCGCCAGGTGCTTGACCAAGGACCGGTCGACGTACAAGGCGCGTTCCAGATCGCTGACCGTCATGCCGTCGACGCGCGCCCGGGCCGACAGATAGACGGTGACCGGATCGGTTCCGTGCAGGCAGATCATGCTGCGAGCCGCTTCCACGACATCGCCGGCTCGATGTCCCGCGACCACGCTGTGACGAAGGGCGAGTCTGGCTCGGCGCTCGACAGCATCCATCCTGCGCACGCCGAGATCCTTTCACCGGCAGGGTCGGCTACCGCGCGACGAGTCGCAAGGCCTCGGGTCAGAGTGGCGGTCGCAGCGCTGCCATGGTGATGGCAACGAGACGTCTGACCGCGGCCTTGGACGGCAGACTGCTGGCTGCGGTGCGGGCGTGCAAGGAGTAGGTGGCCAGCTCGTCGGGGTCGATGTCATCGCGAAGCGCACCATCTCGGGCGCCGTCGGCCAACAGGTCTCGGACGAAGTCATGCAGCTGCTGCTGCGCCCTTGCGACGTGCTCGGCACGGTGCAGGGACGCGGCCAGTCCGGTGCTTCCGTGTTCGGAGATCAGGGCGTACGCCTCGAGGACACGCTTTAGGGTGCGGTTGGCGTTACCGCGACGACGGATCGTCCTCAGGTTCGGCTGGTTCCGATGATGACAGTGGCGTTGTGCTCGTCGGAACGGGCCACCCGCGCGCTCAGCCCGTTCCCGGCGAGAGCTTCGACTGCTTGTGGCGCCTGGTGCTCGCTCGTCTCGAACAGCAGGCGGCCGCCCGGTGCCAGCCACTGTGGGGCCGCAGCGGCGATCCGCCGCAGGACGTCGAGACCGTCCGCCCCACCGTCGAGTGCCAACCGTGCCTCGTGGATGCGGGCCTCGGCGGGCAGCACCTCGATCTCTTCGGTGGGAACGTAGGGCACGTTCGCGACCAGGATGTCCACCCGGCCGCGCAGCGTCACCGGCAGCGGCTCGTACAGATCACCCTCGAACACCTGCCCACCAACGGTGGCGAGGTTGCGGCTGGCGCACCGCACCGCGGCCGGATCGATGTCGACGGCATACAACTCGACGCGGTCCAGTGCCGCGGCCAGGGCCGCGCCCAAAGCGCCAGAGCCGCAGCACAGGTCGACGACGACAGCCTGCGGCCGGGCGAGGGCGGCGGCCCGGCGTACGAGGAACTCCGTACGGCGGCGCGGTACGAAGACTCCGGGGTCCACGGCCACCCGAAGGCCGCAGAACTCCGCCCAGCCCAGCACGTGTTCCAGGGGCATGCCGGTGATTCTGCGGTCCACCAAGGCGGTGAGCTCGCCCGGATTCCGGGCCGCAGAGACGAGTAGCCGCGCCTCGTCTTCCGCGAAGACACAACCGGCGGCCCGAAGCACGGCGACGATGCCGCCTGGCAGGCGGTGTGACGCGTCCACCCGGTCAACCGTCGCACACTGACGGCGGAACTCGACGTCCAACCCTGCCAGAAGGCCGGCTGCCGTAGCCGCTCGTCATAGCTGAGCAGCACCGCCAATCTCGGCTCAGCACCGCAGCTAGCCTGGGTAGTCCCCAGCATCGCTCGCGACCCCAGGGAGCCCACCGATCTTGTCCGAGGAACGCGGACCCGCTGAGTCCCTTCATGACGGGGATCTCCTCAGCAGGAGTCAGCTCAGCCTGCGCGCTGATTGCGAGCGCTGCTTCGGGCTGTGCTGTGTGGCGCCGGCCTTCGCCGCCTCCGCGGACTTCGCGATCGACAAAGCCGCCGGGCAGGCCTGTCCCAACCTGGAATCGGACTCGCGCTGCGGCATCCACCCACAGCTTCGACAGGTTGGCTTCCGGGGTTGCACCGTCTACGACTGCTTCGGCGCCGGCCAGCAGGTCGCCCAAGTCACCTTCGGTGGTCAGGACTGGCGGCAGGCCCCACAGACCGCACGGCAGATGTTCGATGCCTTTGCGATCATGCGCCAACTGCACGAGCTGCTCTGGTACCTGACCGAAGCGCTGACACTGAGCTCGGCCCGCGCGCTGCACGGTGCGCTCCGCCTCGCACTCGACGAGACGCAGCGGCTCGCGCAGAACCGTCCCGCCGACCTTGTGGGACTTGATGTGGCCGCACACCGAGAGCCGATCAACGCCCTACTGCAACGTACGAGCGAACTCCTACGAGCCGATGTCGAGGGACCGAAGATCGACCGCAGCGGCGCCGATCTGATCGGGGCCGATCTCCGAGACGTCGATCTCAGAGGCGCCAACCTGAGGGGCGCCTATGTCATTGCAGCGGACCTCAGCGGTTGTGACCTGAGCGGGGCTGACCTCACCGGGGCGGACTGCCGGGACATCGACATCCGCGGAGCCGACCTCGCCCGGACCATATTTCTCACTCAGTCGCAGATCGACGCAGCGATCGGTGACAGCCACACGAGGTTCCCGCCCGCGCTCACTCGACCGGCACACTGGCCCAGCGGGCAGACAGCCGGCTGACCGGTGCTGACCGCACGGCGGTCGACACCGGAGCCGCGACGCTGCGCAGCCCGTCCTCCTGGGGTGCTGACTCGCTGCGAAGCGATGTCCTATGGGAGGTACAACTCGAACGCGTCGCTGATCGCGCGAGCGAGCTCCGGCTCCTGGTCGTCGAAGAAGAGGCCGATTGTGCCGTAGATGGCGTCACTGCGAACCGTAGTGATGTTGTCGCAACTGACCACGCTTTCGTGATCGAGACCGTTGCGCGGGCCGACGTGGACTTCGCTGGTCAGGCCCCGAACTGTGCTGGTGATCGGAGCAACGGTGACCGCGGACAGCAGATGCAGTCTCGACTGGCGGGTGAGAATCAGCGCCGGACGACGCTTGTCGAGTTGTACCGACGCGATCGCGCGCATCAATCGAGCGGAACGCTGGGCAGGTCGAGCACGCCCTCGAGGTCGGGGTAGACGGACTCACCACGTCGGGCGATCCCGATCAGCTTGGCCTCTTCCGCGCGATATCGCTGATTGCGCGTCAGGTGCGCGATGCTACGGCGGACGGCCTCGGAACGGCTGGCGGCCCGCCCCTCCTGGACCTCCACGTCGAGCGCGTCCAGCTCATCGGCGCTGAGCCGGATCGCGATCTGGGTACTCATGACTTCAGGGTATACCCGAGTGTCAACCGACTGGTATGCAGCCGAAGGAGGCTGATCGACGCACCCATCGCTGCGGTGTGGGACCTGGTCAGCCAGCCAGGGTGGTGGATCGGCGATGGGAATCCCGCGAACCGGACGATCGTGCAGGAGGGGGAGTCCACGCTGGTGGAGTTATTCCTCACCGAACAGGGCGGCGGCACGCTGCTGCGCGTGATCGAGAGCGGCTTCGCTTCCTTGGCCATACCGGCCCAGGACCGCGAGTCGGCCGTCGAGGACAGCATCAACGGCTGGGAGCAGCAGCTCGGCCGAGACCCCGGGAGGCCGCAGCACCGCCACGGATACCGGGATGGTCCTGGCTGCCTTGGCCGACCCCACGCGCCGGGCGCTCCTGGACGTACTCATCGACGCCGGGCGGGCCAGCGCGACGACCCTCGCCGGTGCTCTACCGGTGTCCCGGCAGGCGGTGGTCAAACACCTCCGCTGGACGCCTCCGCTCGGTGGCTCGCCGACCTGTCCAACGCCTGGGACCTCCGGCTGAACGCCGTGAAGCACGCAGCCGAGGCAGCGAGCAGGACTGACCCGCGGTGTCAGTTGCCTCCGCCCGGATGGACGTACGCGGTGGTCGTGGCGAGTTCGACGAAGCCGAGGCGGCGGAGAATCGGTCGGCTGTCGGGCGTCGCGTCGACCTGCAGATAGCGGAAACCGTTGGCCGAGGCCAGGCCGGCGCGATGAGCCACCAGCGAGCGGAAGACGCCCCGGCCCCGCCAGGCCGGCAGTGTGCCGCCGCCCCATAGGCTGGCGAAGTCGGTGCCACGGTGAAACTCCATCCGCCCGGCCGAGATCGGGGTCTGCCCGGCGACGGCGACCACGGCGGCCGCGAGGGGCGGCCGGCTGGCGAGACCGGCCAGCAGGCTCCGACCCATGGCGGAGTGGTCGCCGCCGAACACCTCGTCGTGCACCGACACCAGCGCCCGGACGCCGTGCTCGTCGACGACCGGCGACCGTTCCACACCGGAGGGCGGCGGGGCCTCGAGCTCGAGGTCGGCGATCTCGGCGACGAGCAGAGCTTCGGTCGGCCGGGCGGTGAAACCGGCGGCGAGGAGTCGATCGGGTAGGTCTGGCGGCTGGTCGTAGGAGTAGTGCTTCCACTCCCAAGGACGAGACAGCTCTGCGAACCGGCTGATCTGCGCTGCGATGACCGCGTCAGCGCTGGCGTCATCCAGGTCGGACCAATTCACCCCGGTCCACCCGCCCGGGCCGGAGATGCTCCGGATCACGTTGCTGTCCCGCTCGAGGTAACCCTCCGGTGGCTCGGGCTCCGGACGTCGGCGGATCTGTTCGTCGAAGGCCGCTAGTACGGCGAGTCGGTCCACGGGGTTAGCCTCTCGATCATGTCCATCGAGTTCCTGTTGACATCCCTTGTCGTGGCCGCCATTCCGGGCATCGGGGTCGTCTACACGATCTCGCACTCGATCAGCGGGGGCTGGCGCCGAGGGCTGGTCGCCTCCGTCGGCTGCACGCTGGGCATCGTCCCGCACATGCTCGCAGCCATGCTGGGACTCTCGGCGATCATGCAGGCCGGCGCGCTGGTCTTCGAGATAGTCCGCTACGCCGGAGTCGCGTACCTGATCTATATCGGCGTGTCGATGATCCGCACGGCTGGCGCCTTGGCGCTGGATGACGACAAGACCTCCATCGACCCGATGAGCACGGTTGTACGGCGCGGCATCCTGCTGAATGTCCTGAACCCGAAACTGACCCTGTTCTTCTTCGCGTTCCTGCCGCAGTTCCTGAACGGCTCGCCGAGCCTGCTCGACCCGACAGTGATTGCGCTGGGCGGTGTGTTCATGCTGATGACCCTCGCGATGTTCGCCATGTACGCATTCGTGACCGCCGCTGTCCGCGAGGTCGTGCTCGGCGCACCCCTTGTCCGCCGTTGGATCGAGCGCGTTCTCGGCACCCTGCTGATCGGCTTTGCGGCCAAACTCGCGTTCACCGACCGCTGAGCTGACCGGAGAGTCGTCGACATGTTCGGCTACGACGCCCCGGTCGTGCAGCGCTACCCGACGATCCGGGCCGGAGTGATCCACGCGACCGGCCCGCGTAATGGGCCCAGTTCACCAGACCTGCTCGAGGCCTCAGCGCTCGACGCTGGTGCTGGCGGCAAAGCGCGCACAGCGCCACCGGTCGAGCACGGTCGAAGCACTCTTCGTCATCGAAGGCCAGCACGACGGCGCAGCGGCCGACATCACGCCGGCACTTGGTGACCTGACGCCGCTGCTTGCCTCGTACCAGCCGGACAGCAAGCTGGACCCTACGAGCTGTCCGCGGGGCACCCCAAGATCATGAGCGCCACCGGTATAGGGGAGCTGCACCCAGATCGCTCATGATCAACCAGTTACACCCGATCGGTCCCTAGAAGTCCAACGCCGACCGCGTCCTCGAATCGGATGGGTGACCTATGGGAGGTCAGCCGTCGACGGCGTCGTCGTGCTGGTGGAACCGGCGAGCTGCCGACCGGGTCAGGCCGGTGAGTGCGTCGTAGACGCGTCCGGGCTTCGCGACGGTATGCCCGGGCGCCAATGGCGTACGTGCCTCCTCCGAAGGGAGCAGCCGGTTGGCCGCCGACAACAACCGGATCGTGGTGGCCGGCGCGATCCCGTGCAGCCGTACCGCGACCTTGGCCGCCGGGGTAAGCACGATCTCCGGCGAGCCCCGCAGAGTCGCCCGAATCAGCTTCGCCGCGGCTCGCTCGGCATCCATGGACAGCAGCGGCAGGCTGTCGGCGACACTGAACCAGCGGTACTCCGCCGCCCGGTCCCCGGTGAACAGCGCATTACGCGGCGAACCGGTGCGCATCAGTCCGGGTACGGCGGTGGTCACCGTGATCCCGTGCCGAGCCGCCTCGACCCGCAGTCCTTCGGCAAACCCGACCGCGGCGTGCTTCGCGACGGTGTAGGGCAACAGATGCGGGGCCGGGACCTTGCCGCCCAGCGAGGTGATCACCAGGATCCGCCCACCGCCCATAGCACGCATCAGTGGCAGCGCGGCCAGCGTCGGGTACAGCACTCCCCAGAGCATGACGCCCAGCGCGTCGGCGAAGTCGCTCGATCGCATGGCCGCCGCTGGACCCACCTGGATCGCACCAGCATTGGCCACCAGCACGTCCAGCCGCCCGAACTGCTCCGTCGCCGCAGCTACGACCGCTTTTGCCTGCACCTCGACCGAGACGTCGGCCGCGACGGTCACCACCTGGCCTCCGCGGCCCCGCAGTTCGGCGGCGGCCACAGCCAGGCCATCCGCGGAGCGAGCACAGATGACGAGATCGTGGCCCTGGTCGACGAGTTCGCGGGCGAGCAGAAATCCCAGACCGCGACTGGCCCCGGTCACGACGGCCACCTGACGGGTCGTCATCCAGTCCTCGCCATGGCGCCGCCCAACACAGCGGCCGTACTTCTCGCCGGTATGCGCACAATGGTCACGATCCGATCCGGCAATTCGCCGTTATGCGCACAACGGCGAGGGGAACGAGTGGCCGAAGCGACCTCATGCCGGATGGCCCACGAGCGCTGGGGCCTGCCGGGGTGCATCGGCCAGCGGGCGGCGCAGCGCCGAACGGCCCTGGCCCCAACAGTCGAGCAGGAGCGCGGAGAGCCGGTCGGC
>Ga0136610_1000184_pt1 | contig 16053 bp, 15 predicted proteins | sample AntDrymUQ1342206_2_FD_104804 | JGI IMG/M metagenome (GOLD analysis project Ga0136610, IMG submission 104804) | Polar desert sand microbial communities from Dry Valleys, Antarctica - metaG UQ134 (22.06) | ecosystem: Environmental > Terrestrial > Soil > Desert | place: Antarctica: Dry Valley...
GGGCGTTCCTGCTGTACGGCCTGCGTCCAGGGCCGCTGCTGATGACCCAGAACCCCGAGTTCGCCTGGGGCCTGATCGCCAGCATGTACCTGGGCAACGTCGTCCTGGTGCTGCTCAACATCTTCGCGATCCCGCTGTTCGCGAGCTTCATGAAAGTTCCCCTGCGCATCGCCATCCCGGTGATCGTCGTGCTGTGCACCATCGGCACCTACACCGTCAACGGCAGCATCATCGAAACCTGGTTGATGGTCTTGGCCGGCGTGCTGGGCTTCTTCATGAAGCGGTTCGGCTTCTCCCCCGCCGCCGCGATCGTGGCCCTGGTCCTTGGCCCGATCGCCGAGGAGACCCTGCGCCAGTCGCTGCTGATCTCCAACGGCAGCCCGTTGATCTTCTACCAACGACCGGTGGCGTTCGGCTTGGTGATCCTCTTCGCGATCCTGGTCGCGGTGCCGGTGGCCTACCGGCTGATCCGTGGCCGCAGCCTACCGGCTGTGCCGGCCGAAGAGGATTAGCAGGCAGCGCTTCCCGGTCCCAAGGAGGCGCCCCGTGCGTCTGTGCAGCGTCGTGATTGACCACGACGAGGTCGCGGCCATCGATGTTGCCGGCCGCGGGGTGGTCCAGCTGTCCGCCGTGGACGCGGACGCACCCGTGGACTTGCTGAACGTCATCGGTGTGTTGTCCGCGCAGCGGCTGGACACTTGGTCGCAGCGTGTCGCAGGGCTTGCCGACGACGCCTTCGTCGACCCCGTGACGCTGCGGTGGGCGCCGCCGTACCGCCATCCGCCCAAGCTGTGGGGCATCGGCCTGAACTATGTCGACCACGCCGACGACTTGGCCGCGGCGCACCCGACCGCTCCGGCATCGTTCATGAAGGGCGATCACACCATCATCGGGCCGGGTGAGCCGATCATCCTGCCGGTGCAGAGCCGGCGGGTGACCGCCGAGGGCGAGCTGGGCATTGTCATCGGGCGCGAGTGCCGCAACGTGGAAGAAGCCGACGCGCTGGAGCACGTGGCCGGCGTCTGCTGCGTGCTTGATCAGACGGCCGAGGACATCCTGCAGGAGAACCCGCGCTTTCTGACCAGAGCCAAGAACTTCCCAACCTTCTTCGCGTTCGGGCCGCACCTGGTGACGATGGACGAGGTGCTGGCGCGCTTCGACAGCCTCGCCGACATCGTGGTCGGGACCTACTGCAACGGTGCCCTGCAACGACAGAACGCGGTCGCCAACATGCTCTACTCACCGCAGATGCTGATCAGCTTCCACAGCAAGGTCATGCCGCTACTACCCGGTGACGTGATCAGCACCGGTACGCCCGGAGCGGTGGTGATCTCAGATGGCGACCTCGCCGAGTGCCGCATCTCCGGGATCGGCTCCCTGGTCAACCCCGTCGTCGGGGCGGCCGGCATCGACTGAGAGGAATGTTTCATGGTCGTGCTCTACAGCCTCGCCGCCGCGCTGACCGGAGGGTGGTTGTTGGATCGCCTCGGCGTTCCGGCCGGGGCACTGGTGGGAGCCATGCTCGGCGTCGGTGTGCCTCGGATGTTCGGGGTCCCCACCTGGAGCATCCCTCCGGCCGGACGTTTCGTGGCCTACGTGATCGTCGGGGCGCTGTTGGGCCAGACGTTCAGCCGTGAGACGCCGAGGCTGGTCGCGGAGTCCTTCGTGCCCATCATCAGCGTGGTCGTCGCCTTCATCGGGATCGGCGCCATCCTCGGCTACTGCCTGTGGCGGTTCGGTGGCCTGGACCCCATCACCTCCTACCTGGCGACGTCGCCCGGCGCGATCGCTCAGATGGGTGTCCTCAGCGCCGAGGCCGGGGCGGTGGCTCCGCTGGTGCTCAGCGTCCATCTGCTGCGGGTCACCTCGGTCATCCTCATCACGCCGTTGATCGTGAAGCTGCTCAAGGCCTGACGAGTACCTGTGGGCGCGGGCTACCGTGGTGGGATGGGAGGTCCGCCAAGAGCCAATGGCGTGCAGTCGCTGGACCGTGCGGTGGCGATCCTGGACTGCTTCACGGCCGAGCGCCAGGAGCTGGGGCTGTCGGAGATCGCCCGCATCACCGGGTTGACCACCAGCACGGCCCACCGGCTGCTGCACAGCCTCCAATCCCATGGGCTCGTGCGGCGAGTTCCCGACCGCCGTTACACGTTGGGTCCGCACCTGCTGCGGCTCGCCAGGGGTGCCCATCCCGGCGTGGACCTCCAAGTGGTGGCATTGCCGGTCATGCGCCGCTTACGGGACGCGACCGGCGAGACCGTTGGTTTGCACGTCCTGTCAGGTCGCTGCCGGCTGGTCGTCGACCAGGTCGAGAGCCGCCAGCCGCTGCGGCGCACCTACACCGAGTTGGAGGAGCGCATCCCGCTGCACCAAGGGGCTCCCGGCAAGGTCCTGCTGGCCTTCTTGCCCGCCGAGGAGCGCGAGGTGGTCCTGGCTGGACCGTTGGAGGCGGCGACGCCGGCCACCATCACCGATCCAGGCCTGCTGCGCACTGAACTCGAGCAGATCACCCGCTCGGGGCGCGCCTTCTCGTTCGAGGAACGCGTCGTCGGCATCCGGACGGTGGCGGTGCCGATCCGCAACCATGCCGGCACCGTACGGGCCAGCGTGAGCGTCACCGGACCGGCCTTGCGAGTCACCGCTGCGCGGCTGGAGGAGCTGGCGCCGCCGTCCATCCGGGCGGGGGCGGAGATCTCGGCCATCCTCGGCTGGCGCGACAAGACCTAACCGGGACCGAATCCGATCATCGCCAGCGGGGCAGGGGGCTCCTCAGTTGCCTTGCGGGGCGGGGCGCACCAGCCGCCACGCCAGGACCGCGGCGAGCAGCGCCCAGACGGCCACCGGCACCGACGGAGGAAGCTCGGAGGAAGCCCCACGCGAGGCAACGAGCACCGGTGACGTCGCCAGCGGTTGCGGTACGACGCCGAGCAGGCTGGACAGGGTCGGGGGTGGCTGGGCTGCGGGAGCGACGGCGGGTGGGGGGATGGAGAATGCGGGCGGGGCGCTCTGCGGCACCGCGACGGGCGGCGCAGCGATCGCTGGCGGGGCGACGGCCGGCAGGTTCTGCGACGCCAGCCCCGTCGAGACACCAGGGCCCGGCGCGGAGAGCGCGAGGCTGCTGCGGGTCACCGGGCTGGGCAACGATCCCGCCGACCCCACGTTCATCGGGCGCAGCGCCACCTGACGATCGTCGTCGGTGTCCCGCTGCCGATCGTCGTCGTCCTTGGTGGTGTCCCGCTGCCGATCGTCGTTGTCCGCCGGGTCGCCCGCAGAACGATCAGGCTTCGGATCCGGCTTGCTGGGCTCAGTCGGGTCAGTCGGCTCGGTGGGCTCAGTCGGATCGGTGGGCTCAGTCGGGTCCGCGGGCTCAGTCGGATCGGGGTCGATGGGATCGCGCGGTTCCGGCGCGGCGACCTCTAGCGGGGTTGAGGTCGCATCCGCCGTGTGGCTGGTGTTCGGGTCGGCTCCCGCGCGCGCCACCTGCAGGCGATAGCTGTAGATCCCCGGCTCGAGTCCGCCATCGTTGGGCCTGGCGTGGTCGAAGGCGATCGTCTCACCCGGTTCGAAGGTGGCAAGCGGCTTGGCCGTGCCGAGGCGGTACAGCTCGACCGGCTGGCTGTCGGGCAACGCCAGGGCTTGTCCGCTGACCTTGATCTGGTCGTCCCGGCGCAGGCGTGCACCCACCCACGGCGCCGGGGGGTCCACGTCCAGGACGATCGGCTGATCGGCGACCAGCGGTGGAGCGTCGGCGGCGCCAGCGACGACGGTGAGGGTGTAGTCGCCATTGGCCACCGCCGGGTCGATCAGGCTGAGGCGAACCGACGACTGTCCGTCGCTCTGCTTGGTCTCCTGCTCGGTCCAGCTCGTGGGGCCCGCGTCCCCGGTGTCGGGACTCGCGGTGGTCAACGTGACACTGAGCTGCTCGACCTCGCCGTCAACCGTGACGTCCAGGAAGGGCTCGCCGGCCACGGTGTCGCCAGGCTCGGGCATGACCAGCGTCAGCTGCTGGGTCGGCAGCTCGGAGGCGTCCTCCGTCTGTGCGTAGGCGGGAACGGCCGTCAGGAGCATGATGGCCGCGACTGCGGCCATCACCATCCCCCGAACGCCGAACCGACCCTGGTGTCGTGGTCGTGTCACGGTCGTACCAGCGTACGGGTTCTGCGACGCGAACGGGAGCCATTTAGCCATACGTTCATTGCATCGGCACGTTGCGGTTCCAACCTTTGCTTCCCGCGAGCGATTTCACTCTGCCGCCAGCCGTTGCAGCCCCTCCGGGATGTCCGTCGGCCCAACGATGCCCCCGTCGCTGACAAGGTCACGGCCGAGCAGACCGGCGACGACCGGGTCCAGGGCCGGCGCAGGTCCGGGGGGCCGTTGCGGTGCGGTTAGCAGGTCGGCGAAGGCTCCCAGCAACAGCTCGGTCGGTCCCGTCACCGTCACGTTGACGGCGATCTCCCCCACCAGCCCTCGGAGCCGATCGGCCTCGACCAGCACCAGCGCCAGATCGTCGACGTACAAGGGAGAGTGCGTCGCTTCGGCGCCCTGCGCCGGCGCCGCACCGGCCGCCAGCGCCTCCGTCAGCGGATCACGGGGCCCGTAGGTCAGCGCCCGGCGGATCACGATGGACTCCAGGGGAGCGTCGGCCAACAGACTCTCGACCTCGACACAAGCCTCAAGGTAGGCGTTCCCCTGCGGCGCCTCCACCCCGACAAAGGATGGCCAGATGACGCGCCGGCAACCCGCACCGAGCGCCGCCGACACCACCGTGGCGGCGTCGTCCACGACGGTCTCGGGCGGTGTCATCGGGTCACCGCCGAGATGCACCACCGTGTGCACCTGCTCCAGAGCGGTCTCGAGATGGCCCTCGTCGTCCAGCGTCCCACGGGCGACGACGCAGCCGGCGGCCCGTAACGCCTCGGCGGCTTCCACGTCGCGGTAGTCGACGAAGGCGCGCACCTGCCCGGTGCCGCGCAGCCGTCGAACTACGGCGCGACCGACCGACGTCTGTGCCGCGGTGACCAGGACTGGCATGCTTACAGACGGTACTTCAGAGCGCTGCTCGCTCCAGCCGAACGTCACCGGAGACGGTGCGCAGCTGCAGCCTGATGGTGCGTCCATCGCTCGGCGCGCCGCCCGGCTCGGCGTCGAAGTCGTTGCGCAGGGCACCGGACAACGTCGAGACGTCAACGTCAACGGTGCGTCCCGACGGCAGGCCGACGCGGACGTCACCCGAGGCGGTGGTGCAGCGCAGGAGTTCACCCTCGAAGTTGCGCACCCACACGTTGCCACTGGCGGAACGCCCGCTGAGGCTGCCGCGAGCCGCGCCGACCACCAGGTCGCCGGAGGCGCCGCGAAAGGCGACCTCAGCGTCGGCCCGCTCCACCTCGATGTCTCCCGACGCCGTGGTCACGTCCAGCCGGCCGCCCACGCCGGCAAGGCCGACGTTGCCCGACGCCGAGCGGACCACGGCCTCGCCGGAGACCTCGCCGGCACGCAGATCGCCCGAGGCAGAGTTGGCTCGCAGGCGCGACAGCCCGAACTCGACGTCAACGTCGGCGCTGGCCATGCGGGCGTCCAGCTGGCTGCCCTGTGGAGCGCGGACGGTCAGTTCGTAGGAGCGCCAGCGGCTCGCGAAGCCGTCCTCGGGACGCAAGCTGATGTGGTTCCCCGACTGCTCGATGCGGAAGCTGCCGGCGTCGCGACCTCGGACGTCAACGACCACGGCGCCTTCGTCGCCTGGAAGGAGGGTGGCCCGACCGGCGGCGAGGCAAAGCTCGAGCCTGACGGTACCGGTGACGGAGAAGGTTTCGGTCCTGTGGTCGCTCACGTCTGCACCGTCCCCCGGTAGTGGCGTCCGGGGCGACCCTGGCGGCCGGTGGCCGACGCGAGCGCCTTGACCACCCAGCTGTTCACCGAGTCACCGGTCACGCCTGCGGAGTCCTCGACGACCGACTTGAGGCTGGGCGGCAGCCGTAGCGTGATGCGCGCCTCGTAGTCCTCTTCACGCGGCGTCTCGGTGACTCGCGGCTCCCGAACGGCAAGGACCGGCTCTCCCTCTCGCAGCACGACGTCGACCTCGTGCTCGGGCATCTGCGCGCCCACTTCGGTGGCCGCCTGCTCGGCCAGCTCAAGCGCAAGCTGGCGCGTCGCGGGGCCGAGCGCCGCCAGCAGCGCCTGCGCCGCCGACTCCAGGGCCGGGTCACCGCTGGCCGCGACCTGGGTGGCGAGGGCGGCTTCGAAGCGGGCCAGTGCGGTCTGGGTGTCCATCTCGTCTTCCATTCCTCGACGGCGGGGCGGCGGCTCGGGACGCCGACGGGGCCCGCGAAGCCGCGCGGTCAGGCGCTCGACCCGCGCCTCGTGGACCGTTGCCAGGAGCTCTGGTGTCCAGTTCATCGTACCTTCCTTGTGGTCTCGATGACGCCATTATGACATCAAATGAATGTCATGTCCAGGCCGTTATGGTGTCAATCATGCTCACGTTGTTCCACGACTTCACGTCTCCGGCCTGCGCGCTGGCGGTGGCACGCGTCCAGCGCCTGGCCGACGAGGGACTGCCAGTGGAGTTCGCAGGGTTCGAGGCGGTCGGCATCGATCTCACCCTGCCTCCAACGCTGGACGTGCTTGCCACTGTCGATGGGCTGACCGAGCAGGCGGCGGCCGAGGGCATCCCGCTGCGACGCCCGACGGTCCTGCCCCCCACGGCACTGGCCCACGTGGTGGGCACGGTCGCCGACGCTGCTGGGCTGGCCGCTTCCTGGCGGCGGGCCTGCTACGCCGCCTTCTGGCGCGACGGCAGTGACATCGGCGATCGCGAGGTGCTGGCCCAGCTCGCCGTCGCGGCCGGTCTGGAAGCCGCGCAAGTGATTGCGGCGCTGAGCGACCGCGCCTTGCTGGCGGCCGTACGCCACCGCACCGCCACCCACCGGCGGAAGGGCGTCGGTGGCGTGCCGACGATCCTGACCCAGCGCACGCTGGTGCCGGGCCTGCTGCCAACCTCCGACCTACGAGCCCTCGCGGCGCTGTGACCGGGGCCGACCGGGCACCCCGGCGCGGCTACCGCGATCGCTAGGGTTGGTCGTCATGGTGGTGCTGTCCGATCGCTACGAACTGGGTGCCACGATCGGGGCAGGCGGCATGGCCCGGGTCGTCCAGGCGCACGACCGCCTTCTGGATCGTCCCGTCGCCGTCAAGCTGATGCGCGACGACCTGTCGGCCGATCCCACGGTCCGCCAGCGGTTCCTGCGCGAGGCCAGGGCGGCCGCCCGCTTCGCTCACCCCAACGCCGTCGCGGTGTACGACACCGGCCAGGACGGGCGCCAGCCATGGATCGTGATGGAGCTGGTTGATGGCGACAACCTCGCCGACCGGCTGGCGGCCGAGGGAGCCCTCCCCGCCGAGACGGCGAGGTCGATCACCGATCAGGTGCTGGCCGCACTGTCGGCAGCGCACCGCGCCGGCATGGTGCATCGTGATGTCAAACCGGCCAACATCCTGCTGCCCCATCAAGGCGGCGTGAAGCTGACCGACTTCGGGATCGCCAAGGGGATCCAGGAAGCCACGGCCGGGCTGACGGCCACGGGGCAGCTCATCGGCACCGCCAAGTACCTCGCCCCCGAACAGGTCGACGGTCACCCGGCGACACCGGCCTCCGACATCTACGCCATCGGCGTGGTGCTGTACGAGATGCTCACCGGTGCGCCACCGTTTCTCGGTGAGAACGCGCTGGCGGTCGCGCTGGCTCATACTCGCGACCCGGTGCCGCCGCTGCACGGCGTCGACCCGACGCTGGCGTCGGTGGCCGAACGTGCGTTGGCCAAAGATCCCGAGCAGCGCTATCCCGACGCGGCGGCGATGCGTGACGCGCTCGCCGGCCGCTCTCCCGCAACTGGCGCCGCACCGGTCGCGGCGGCCGCCACGGTGCCGCTGCGCGAGTCCTCGGCGGCCACGACGGTGCTCGATCACCCACACCGCGGGGCACCTTGGTTGCTGATCGGTGTGGTGCTGCTGGCCGTGCTCGGCCTGCTCGCCTTCGCGGCCAGCAACCTGCAGGACGGGACCGGAGAACAGGCTGGCCAGGGCAACCAGCGCCAGAATCAGGGCGGTGGGGCGGTCCCCATCGCGCCGGAGTCACAGACCGAAGCAACCGAGCCCTCGCAGACGGAGCCGCAGCAGACCGAGCCGCCACCGACCGAGCCCGAACCGACCGAGCCTCAAGAGCCCGCTGCGCCGACCAGCCTCGCGGAGCTGATCGCGCTGCTGGACGCCAACGAAGGTGCCTACGGCGAGAAGCAGCCCGATCTGGCCGACAAGGTCAACGACCTGCTCGGCAGGCCCGAGGACGAGCGTCCGGAAGAAGCCGTCAAGCTGCAGGAGGAGACCGCCGAGTGGGTCGCCGACGGCGAGCTCGACCCCGAGATCGGCGCCCTGGCGGTGCAGTTGCTGGAGCCGCTGGCCGCCCAGCGACCTCGCGAGGACACCGACGAAGACGACGAGGACAACCCAGCAGAGGCCCGCGCCAAGCCACCGAAGGGCGGCAAACCGCCAGGCCCGCCGGGTCGCGACGACTGAAGGCAGCAGTCAGATCGACGCGGCGGCGCGTTGAGCTCGTCAGATGACCGGCGGTTCCCGGTAGACGCCGAAGACGTCCTTGAGGGCCTGGCAGATCTCGCCGAGGGTGGCGTCAGCGCGAACAGCGTCCATGATCACCGGGACCAGGTTGGCGTCGCCGCGCGCGGCGTCGCGCAGCACCTCCAGCGCCTCGCCCGTCTTGCCGGCATCCCGTGCTGCCCGGAAGTCGGCAAGCCGGGCCGACTGTGCTCGCTCCACCTCGGCAGAGATGCGCAGCACCTCCAGCTCCCGCTCCTCGGGATCGTGGTGGACGTTGACCCCCACGATGCGTTTGGTGCCCTTCTCCAGCGCCTGCTGGTACGCGAAAGCGGCGTCGGCGATCTCGGACATGAACCAGCCGCTCTCGATGCCGCGCAGCAGCCCGCCGGTGATCGTGCCGTCGTCGGACTGGGCCAGGATCCGCTCGAAGTAGGCCTCGGTGTCGGCCTCCACCTTGTCGGTCATCCACTCGACGAACCAGGATCCGCCTAGGGGGTCGATGGTGTTGGTCACGCCCGTCTCCTCGGCGATGACCTGCTGCGTGCGCAGCGCCACCTTGGCGGCGTGGTCCGACGGCAGGGCCAGCACCTCGTCCAGCGCGTTGGTGTGCAGCGACTGGGTGCCACCGAGCACCGCTGCCATCGCCTCCAGCGCGGTGCGCACGATGTTGTTGTCCGGCTGCTGCGCGGTCAATGACACCCCGGCGGTCTGGGTGTGGAACCGCAGCAGCATCGCCTTGTCGGCGGTCGCGCCGTAACGCTCGCGCATCCAGCGGGCCCAGATCCGCCGTGCGGCGCGGAATTTGCCGATCTCTTCGAAGAAGTCGATGTGCGAGTCGAAGAAGAATGACAGCCGCGGCGCGAACGCGTCGACTGCCAGGCCGCGCGACTTGCCCAGCTCGACGTAGGAGAATCCCGCCGCCAGCGTGAACGCCAGCTCCTGCGCCGCGGTCGATCCGGCCTCACGGATGTGATAGCCCGACACCGAGATCGGGTGGTAACGGGGCACCTGCCGACTGGTGAACTCCATCAGGTCGGCGATCAGCCGCAAGTGCGGCTGCGGCGGGAACAGCCACTCCTTCTGCGCGATGTACTCCTTGTAGATGTCGGTCTGCAAGGTCCCGGCGAGCTGATCGAGAGCGAAGCCCTGCCGCTCCGCGGCGACGGCGTACATGGCGAACAACACCACGGCCGGGCCGTTGATGGTCATCGACGTGGTGATCTCGCCGAGCGGGATGCCGTCGAACAGTCGCTCGACGTCGGACAGCGTGTCCACGGCCACGCCGCAATGGCCGACCTCCCCCGCCGACTCCACCTCGTCGGAGTCGCGCCCCATCAGCGTCGGCATGTCGAAGGCCACCGACAACCCGTGCTGGCCGGCGCGCAGCAGGTCGTGGTAACGCCGGTTGGTGTCCGTGACGCTGCCAAAGCCCGCGAACTGGCGGATCGTCCACGGTCGGCCCCGGTACATCGAGGGGTACACGCCTCGCGTGAAGGGATACACCCCCGGATAGCCGATGCGCTCGAAGTCCGGCGTGTAGCTGTCGGGACCGACCACCGGCGGCACCGGCACCTCCGACAGCGTCGTGAAGTCCTCATCGCGTTCCGGCGTCGCGGCGTAGCGACGCTGCCACTCCGCCATGTCCTTGTGTCCCACCGCTTCACTCCTGGAGGACATCCGGTCGTGGTCGTTCGAGGTCACTGCGGGCTCCTGTTGCAGGGGAACCAGGCGGGAGGCCATTCTGCCACTGGCGCGCGCTGCGGCCCTTGGCGTCGTGGGTACCTGGCAACGTGTTGATCAGGCGGCGGCCACCGACGCCAACGGAAGGGGCCGCTGACCCCGGGTCCGTTGCCGTCAGGTCCGCGCCAACCTCGACCCGCTCGCCAGGCATGCGCGCCGGCTGCATCGAGATCGTCGAGTCCTAATGGGGTCGTAGCAGCCGGTCGGGTTCGGCAGGCTGTTGTCCGAGCCACCCGGCAGGTGACTACTGCTGAGTCCAGGGTTGCAAGCTCTATGCCTAGATCGTGGCCCTGCCGGAGGTGAGGAGGTCGACGACTGGTGGGATGGCGTGCCATGGCGAGCACTGATCCATTAGGGCGTGCGTGTGCCTCCTTGACGGCTCGAGCCCGTGTCCGCAGCTTCCCCGAGAGGAGAGCAGGGTGATCTTTGTTGGCATCGACTGGTCCGAGCAGCACCACGACATAGAAGTCCAAGACACCGATGGCGCGGTGCTGGCCACCGCCAGAGTCGCCGACGGCTTGGACGGCATCGGCTCGTTGCACGCGCTGCTTGCCGGCCACGCCGACGATCCGGCAGAAGTGGTGGTCGGCATCGAGATCGACCGCGGTCTGCTGTCGGGTCGCTGGTCGCCGCCGGCTATGAAGTGTTCAGGACGGTCCAGCCGCTAGACGACGCTGGTACCGACGAGGAAGGTCAGCGCCACGCGTCGACGCGGTCGTCCATCCCAGCTAGGAGTCGACCTCTGCGGCGCCGGTGTCGCCGGCCGGAGCACTGGTCCCAGCGGCCCCGCTGCCCGCCGAGAAGGTGTAGGTGCCTCCGTACAGGCTGACCTGGGTGCCGATATCCAGCTGCGCATACAGCCACAGCGCATCCGCACGACTGACGCGCACGCAGCCGTGGCTGGCGGGATAGCTCGGCACCGAGTCCGACCCGTGGATGGCCCATCCGGCGTAGAAGTACATCGGGTCGTACAACGATCCCAGCGGTGCCTCCCGGATGCCGGGGATCTTGCGCTCGACGATGTAGCTGCCGACCGGGGTCAGGCTGGTGGCCGTGCCGCCCGACGAGGTCTCGTAGGACTCGCCACTACCGGAGCTGACCGCCATGATGCGCTCGAGCTGGCCGTTGCGGACGTAGTACAGGACCTGCTTGGTTAGGTCCACCTCGACACGCGTGGCGGCTCCGCCCTGCAGTGCCGGGGCCACCGGCTGGTCCAAGGCCGCTCGGGTCAGCGGCCCCACCACGCCGTCGGCGGACAGCCCATTGACCTTCTGAAAGGCCATGACGGCGCTGATCGTCGCCGTTCCGGAGACACCGTCGATGGAGTCTGCGTAGTACTTCAGTTCGGCCAGCCTGCCCTGTACCACGGCGATGCCGGCCTTTTCGCGATCTTCGCGCCGCTGCTCGGCTCGAGCGGCCCTGGCCCCGGCCGCGGCTTCCGCCTTGGCGGCGGCCCTCACCTTGGCGGCGGCTTCGGCCTGGGCCTTGGCTTTCGCGCGGGCTCTGGCGGCGGCCTCGGCATCGGCCTCGGCATCGGCCTTCGCCGCCGCTCTGGCGGCGGTTGCGACCTCGGTCACCTCGGCACCCGCCGGAGCGCTCGGGGCGATCCTGTCGACCTGGCGGGCCTCCTCATCCGACGAGCTGACCCCATTGACGCCCGCGCTCACCGGAGCCGCACCCAGCGTCTTGACCAACGAACCCACGAACGAGCCGACCAAGGCGACCGGCGGGCCGGCCAGCACGACGCCTGTCCCCACCAGGATCACGACCAGGATGGGGACCAACAGCAGCAGGAGCAGGTTGCGGCGCATCAACGAAGCGTAGCCAGCGGGGCCACAGCGTGCTGGATGTCCGTTCGGACGGCCATATCCTCAACCCGCGACGCGCCGCCGACCGCCGCCCGTCAGCCTTCGAAGCGCTCCAGCAACCGGTCGGCGGCCGTGTACGGGTCAAGCTTGCGTTCAGCCACCGCGGCCGCGAGCTCGTCGACCAGCTGACCGTCGTCGAAGGTGGTGAACCGCCGGCGAACCTCGCCCAGAGCGATTTGGTGCACCTGGGTGCGCGCGCGCTGCCGGCGGCGCTCGTCGAGGCGGCCCGACTCCCGCAGCCAGACCCGGTGTCCGTCGACGGCATCGATCAGCTCGGCGATGCCCTCGTCGCGGGACGCCACCGTCTTGCAGATTGGCGCCAGCCATTCAGGATGGCCAAGGTGCTGCATGTCGCGCAACTCCCGCACCGTGCGATCCACGCCGTCGCGATCGGCCTTGTTGACGCAGAAGACGTCGGCGATCTCCAGGATCCCCGCTTTCGCGGCCTGGATGGCGTCGCCCATCCCGGGAGCCAGCGCCACGATGGTGGTGTCCGCCGCCGACGCCACCTCGACCTCGGCCTGCCCCACGCCCACCGTCTCGACGACCACAATGTCAAACCCAGCGGCGTCGAGCACCAGCAGCGCCTGCGGCGTCGCCCAGGACAGCCCGCCGAGGTGGCCGCGGTTGGCCATCGACCTGATGAAGACGCCGTCATCAAGCACGTGGTCCTGCATGCGCACGCGGTCACCGAGCAGCGCGCCGCCGGAAAACGGCGACGACGGGTCGACGGCGAGCACCGCGATCCGTCGGCCACGACGGCGCCACTCGGCCAACAGCGCGTTGGTCAGCGTGGACTTGCCAACGCCCGGCGACCCGGTGATGCCGATGAGCTGCGCCCCGCCGGTGTGGGGATGCAGCAGCCGCACGGCTTCCCGCAGGTGTTGCGCGGAGCCGTCCTCGACCCGGGTGAGCACCCTGGCCAGGGCCCGACGCTCCCCGGCCAGCAGGCGCTCGACGAGCTCGGCGATCTCCATGGCAGGTGAGGAGGCTAGCCGTCCGTTGCGCTCCATTGCCAGACGGTACGGGAGCGCAGCCGCTCGCCGGCCGCCAGCTCCACGAGCCCGGTCCCTGCGTTCCCCTCGGCGTGCAACACCGGGGCGTTGGGCCATGCGGTCTGGGGCTCGACGCACACACCCCGGGGCGGGGTGTGCACCACCACGGTCGCGGGGTTCGCCGGCATGTCCAGCGTCATCTCCAGGTCCGGCCACACGACCCTGACCGGCCGACGAACCCCGACGTAGGCGTGATCCAAGGACCGGTCCCCCAGCGCCGGCGTGGCTCGCAGATCGGTGAGGTCGTCCACCGGCAGCAACGCACCCGTGGGGATCAGGTCGTCGCGGGTTTCCAAGACCTCGTCGGCCACCACGCCGACGCGGAGATCGCCGTCGTCGGGGCGCCGGAACCACGGGTGCCATCCCACCGAGACGGGCATCGCGCTGTCACCGGCGACGATCTGCGCCTCCAGTGTGAGACAACCCGCCGCCAAGGCGATCCTCTGCGCCGCCCAGCCGCCGAAGGGCCATCGCGCGGCGTCAAGGCCGCACGTGAGGGTCACCTCGGTCGTGTCTGTGTGCTCGACCCGCCAAGCGGTGTCACGCAGGACCCCGTGGATGGCGTGGCCGTAGTGCTCGGCCGGCACATGGCGGGTGTAACCGCGAAAGGGCACCTGGCCCTCATCCAGCCGCCCCACCCACGGCGCCATCAGGAAGCAGCCCCAGCCAATGTCGGCTTCCCTACCCTCCGGTTGGGACTCGGAGCCAAGCAGGCGTTCCACGCCCAGCGCGGTCAGCGAAGACAGGCGGCCGCCAGCGTCGGGGGCGACGACGACGGCGTCCTTGCCTGCCCGCAGCCGAACCGTCACGGCACCGCCAGCACGCGAGTTCCGGTAATCGCCGGCGCCTACAGGGTCTCGAACAGGACGGCGTCGCCCTGGCCGCCGCCACCGCACAGCGCGGCCGCCCCCCGCCCGCCACCGCGGGCGTGCAGCTCCGACAGCAGGCTCGTCGTGATGCGCGCGCCCGTGCAGCCGATCGGGTGGCCGAGGGCGACGGCTCCCCCATTGACGTTGACCTTGTCGGCTGGCACGCCGAGTCGGTCGGCCGAATAGATCGCCACCGAGGCGAACGCCTCGTTCATCTCGTACAGATCGAAGCCGTCGGGCGCAGCGCCGAGCTTGGCGGCCGCCTTCTCGATCGCGGCAGCCGGCTGGTGGTGCAGCGACGGGTCGGGACCGGCGACTGTGGCGTAGGACACGACCCGCGCCAGCGGTGTAAGGCCGAGCTCGTCGGCCTTGGCGCGACTGGTGAGCACAACGGCGGCGGCGCCGTCGGAGATCTGGCTGGCGTTGCCGGCGGTAATGGTGCCGTCGGCGGTGAACGCGGGCCGCAGCTTGCCCAGCGACTCGGTGGTCGTGCCGGGCCGCACCCCCTCGTCGCTGTCGACCAGGATCGGGTCACCCTTGCGCTGGGGCACCTCGACCGGCGTGACCTCGTTGGCGAAGCGGCCGTCCTTCCACGCCGCGGCGGCGCGCTCGTGGCTGGCGGCGGCCCAGGCATCCTGCTGCTGACGTGTGATGCCGTACCGTTCGTTGAGCCGGTCGCTGCCCTCGCCCATGTGCCCGTTGTCGAAGGCGCACCACAGCCCGTCGTGGATCATCGCGTCGACGATCTCGCCGTTGCCCATGCGGTAACCGGCGCGTGCCTTCGGCAGCAGGTACGGCGCATTGGACATCGACTCCATCCCGCCCGCGACCACCACGTCCTGCTCGCCGAGGCGGATCGCCTGATCGGCCAGCGCCACTGCGGTCAGGCCTGACAGGCAGACCTTGTTGACGGTCAGCGCGGGCACGTCCATGCCGATGCCACCCCTGATGGCCGCCTGCCGCGCGGTGATCTGGCCCTGTCCTGCCTGCAGGACATGGCCCATGATCACGTAGTCAACTTGCTCGGCGGGCACCCCTGCGCGCTCCAACGCCGCACGGATCGCCACACCACCCAGATCCATGGCGCTCAGGCTCGCCAGGCCGCCGCTGAACTTCCCGATCGGGGTGCGGACATAGCCGACGATGACGGCCTCGTTCATGGCATGGCCTCCTGGTGCGAGGAAACACGGGGTCAGCCCCATTGTTCCACGCGGCCAGCGGTGCCCGGCGGGGCGACGTCAGCGCCGGTGTGACGGCGGGCCGCCGACCGGCAGGGCCACGTCGATGCGGACGAGGCGGTGGTCGGACGACGGGAACGGGAACGTGCCGACGAGGTCGAAGTTGGGATGGCGGGTGCGCGGCCAGAAGACGGCCGGGTTGGACACGCGCATGCCGTTGCGGGGCAGGACGTAGTCGACGCGCAGGTTGCCGACGCTCTCGCTGAAGTCAGCGGTGTCGAAGGCGGGGTTGCCCCGGTGACTGTCGTTGGCGCCGCCCTGCAGCTCGGCCTGCTCGGGGCCGCCCGCACTGGACGGGATCGGCCGCTCACGAACCTTCGGGTGATTCAGCAGCTGCTGGATGGCACCCGGGACGCTGTCGCCGTCGACGGGGTCGGCGTTGAGGTCGCCGGCGATCACGAAGCGGGCCCCGGGGTGCAGGCCGCCGGAGCGCCCGTCGTCGTCGTAGATATACCGCGACGCGCGACCGCCGCGAATGTAGTCCGCCCACAGCCGGATCTCGTCGTGATTACGCCGTCCGTTGCGGTCCTCGACGCCGTCGAAGCTCGGCGGGGTGGGATGGCTGGCGAGCAGGTGGACGGTGTCACGGCCGACACGCACCGGCACGTCGACGTGGTTCTTCGACGACAGCCGGAACACGGCCAGCTCCTCGGGGCTGTACCAGTCGGCCGGGGCA
>Ga0136610_1000186_pt1 | contig 15968 bp, 13 predicted proteins | sample AntDrymUQ1342206_2_FD_104804 | JGI IMG/M metagenome (GOLD analysis project Ga0136610, IMG submission 104804) | Polar desert sand microbial communities from Dry Valleys, Antarctica - metaG UQ134 (22.06) | ecosystem: Environmental > Terrestrial > Soil > Desert | place: Antarctica: Dry Valley...
GGGAACGGTCAACTGCGCGTCGGTAGGCACCACAGAAGCCACGTTACTCCGCTCCATCGTTGTCGTCGTCAAGTAGCTCACCCAGGTCAGGCCACAAGCGCGCCGTTAGCCGTTATCAGACGCTGCACAGTGCGCGCAGCGTCGCGGTCCGAACTTCTCGGCGCGGTGCTCTCAACCGCCACATCGACAACAAACAAGATGCGGGCGACCTCATCCAAGGCGAAGGTGAGGTGGTCGGGCAGCTCGGCGAGAGGCATGCCTGGTCGCATGCGCGGATGATGGCAGGGACGCGCTGCGCAGCGACGGCATTATCCACAGACCCCGACGGCTCGCGCTGCTCGTCCGGCGAAGGGCTTGTTGGACCTGCGAAACTCCCCATCATGGAATCAGGCCCTGTGTCGCCCGTCGAACGCGTCCGACCCGCAGAGGACGGCTCCGAGCACGACACGTTGACCGGGTTGCTGGACTTTTTGCGTGCCACGGTGGTCAACAAGGTCGCAGGGCTTTCCGATGAGCAGGCCTTCAGCGCGCCCGTGCCACCCTCGACGCTCACGCCGGCCGGCTTGGTGAAGCACCTCACCGGCGTCGAGCGCTTCTGGTTCAGCATCGACTTCGCCGGCATGGATGTGCCATGGCCCTGGAGCGAGTCAGACCCGCACGGCGGCTTCCCCTTGGCCGACGGCGAGACGATGGCGGTGCTGGTGGGCGCCTACCTCGACGAGTGCCAGCGCTCACGCAGCGCCATCGCCGCCGCTGACCTGGAGGACCGAGCTCAAGGGCCGGACATGAGCTTCACGTTGCGCTACGCGCTGGTCCACATGATCGAGGAGACGGCACGCCACTGCGGGCACCTGGACCTGTTACGCGAGCGCATCGACGGCCACACAGGCGAGTGAAGCGGCTGCAACGTGCGGTGGAGTTCCGCTGCGCCGTCCGCACCGCATTGTGGTGGTTCGAGCTGGAACGGCGGGGTTGCATGTGCATGTTGTAAATCATTGAGGTACATGAGGTTGACTGCTGGTGTCCTAGAGGCTACTCAGGGAGTATGCTGCTCGGGCCTCGTACCCCCCTTCGGGCCCCCGTGCCCCCGCTCCCGGATGTGATGCCATGACGCCGACCGCAACCGTTCGAATCCTGGCGATGGCGCTGGTCATCGCACTCCTGCCGACCGCCTCGGTGGCCGACCCGGCCGACGAGCCCGCGTACGTGGCGTGGCCGGACCTCTTGCCGGGACTTACGACGGCGTATGACCCCTCCAGCTCCAACCTGTGTACCGCCGGCCATGTGCGCTGCGTCGATGCGGTGATCCGCGAGATGGACTCTCGACTGAAGCCGTTGACCCGCAGTTGTGACCACGATGCCGTCTTTGCCTTGGTGTACCTGCGCACGACCGAGGAGTACCGGCGCACGATCGAGGACCCGAACTTCTTCGTCGACACCGCGTTCGTCAATCATCAGGACGCAGTTTTCGCCAAGCTGTACTTCGACGCCTTCGATGCTTGGCACAAGGGCAAGCGCGACAAGGTTCCGCCCGCATGGCGGGTGCTGTTCTCCGCGGCCGAGAACCGCGAGGTCTCGGGGACGGGCAACCTGCTGCTCGGCATGAGTGCGCACGTCAACCGTGATCTCCCGTTGGCCCTCGCCGAGATCGGTCTCGTGCGGCCCGACGGCTCCAGCCGCAAGGACGACCACAACCAGGTCAACCAATTCCTCGTCCGCGTCGTACAGCCGGTCATTGACGAGGTCGCCCGCCGCTACGACCCAGCGGCCGACGACGCGCAGATCGACGGAACGACGTTGGACGAGACCGGCACGTTGCAACTTCTGTTCGCATGGCGGGAGGAGGCCTGGCGCAACGCCGAGCGGATCGCGCTCGCCGACACCCCGGCACAGAAGGCAAGGGTGATCCGCAGCATCGAAGACGCCGCCCTCGCGAAGGCCGAACTCCTGAAGGCCCAGACTGCCTACCGGGCCCCACTGTCCAGCAGCGCGACGCGCGACGCGTGGTGCGCCGAACACTCGACCGACGCCTGATCGAGGGGACTCCCTAGACCCGGGCGCGAGCCGTCAGCCATTCGGTTAGCTCGGGGCCGGGCATCGGCCGGGCGAGGTAGAAGCCCTGCGCGCAGTCGCACCCGAGATCGGTGAGCTGATCGCAGCTCTGCGCGGTCTCGACGCCCTCTGCGATAACGCTCAAGCCCAAGCCGTGCGCCAGGTCGATCGCCGACCGGACGATGGAGGCGTCACGCTCGTCGCTGCCCATATCCCGAACGAAGGACTTGTCGATCTTGATCGACCGCACCGGGAAACGCTTGAGATAGCTGAGCGAGGAGTAGCCGGTGCCGAAGTCGTCGATGACGAACGACACGCCAGCACCATCAAGCCTGGTGATCGCCTGGAGTGCGCCCTCAGGGTCGGCCATCACCGAGCTCTCGGTGATCTCGAGCTGCAGCTGGTGGGGGGACAGGTCGCCCGCAAGCAGCCCGGCGTCGATGACGCTGAGTAACTCACGGTCATGCAGGATGTGCGCTGAGCAGTTCACCGCCACGGACAACTCGGGCACGTGCTGCTGCCACCGCGAGCAGTCCGCCAGGGCAGCACGCAACACCCACCACGACAGGGACTTGATGAGGCCGGTGTTCTCGGCCAACGGGATGAACAGGTCGGGCGCCATCAGACCACGAGCGGGATGACGCCAGCGGACGAGGCTCTCGACGCCGACGAGCCGGCCGGTCTGCAAGTCGATCTGAGGTTGGTAGTGCAGCACGAGCTGGTCGGTCTCGATCGCCAGCCGCAACTCGGCGGCGAGGCCGGCGCGCTGGAGGTTGTCGACATCGGTCTCGGCGTCGTAGACGGCGTAGCCGCCGCCCAGCCGCTTAGCGCGGTACATGGCCACGTCGGTCCGTCGAAACAGCGCCGCGGCATCGTCGCCGTGCAGTGGATACGCGGCGATGCCGACGCTGGCCCCCAACTGCACGGTGACGCCGTTGAGGTCCAGCAGTCCAGTCAGGGCGGCCAGCAGCTTGCGTGCGACATGCTCGGCGTCCTCGACCACCAACAACTCTGGCAACACCAGTGCGAACTCGTCTCCACCCATCCGCGCAACGGTGTCGGTGTCACGCAGTTGCTCCTGCAGTCTCTGCGCGACGTGGCACAAGACCTCGTCGCCCGCCTCGTGGCCGAGCGTGTCGTTGATGGCCTTGAAGCGGTCGAGGTCGACCAGCAGCAGCGCGACGACGTGACGGCCGCGCCGCGCCGCAGTCAACGCCTGCGCGAGGCGGTCACCGAGCAGCGTCCGGTTCGGTAGGCCTGTCAGCGGGTCGTGCAGGGCCTGGTGCCGGGCGTCCTCCTCGGCCTGGTCGCGCTCGATGGCGATGGCCGCGAGCTGGGTGCAGCGCTCGATCAGATCGCGTTCGGTGGCGGTCATCGTGTCCGGCACCACGCCGTACAGCTCGAACGCGCCTAGCGCCTTGCCCGTGCGCCGCACACGGACCTCCACGTCGATGCGCGGCAGCCCCTGGGCGGCGGCCAAGGAACGCAGCGCTGTCGGCGACAGTGTGGCCTCGACGGTGCCGTCGGGGTTGCCGATCGCCGTGAGGGCGGTCGCAGTGCCCATGTCGGCCGGATCGCCGCTGCTGCGGCCGGACCCGCCATCGCGCGACCGTGCTGCGGTGCGCCGCTCGGGGAACGTCGCGACACTTACCAAGCCACCGAGGTGTCGAGCCAGCATCGCGGCCAGCGATCCCAGCGTCTCCGCCAGCGGCGCGTCGCGGGCGATCAGCTCCAGGATGCGGCTCTGCTCGATCAGCTTGTCCTGGGCCTGTCGCCGCATGGTGATGTCCAGGATGGTGCCGACGTTGCCGACGATCTGGCCCGCGGCGTCGCGGAGCACGGTCGCGCGCAGCTCCATCCAGCGGCAACCGCCGTCAGCCGTGAGGTAACGGGTCTCGTGGTGACAATGATCGGCCTCGCCGGCGACCACAGCGCGGAAGAGCTCGAGCGTCGCCGCACGTTCCTCAGGGTGCAGGTAGGCCAGGAAGTTCTTGCCCAGACTCTCGGCCACGCTGAAACCGGTGATCGTCGCCCAGGCTTCATTCAGGTACGTCCAGTTGCCCACCGGGTCGGTCTGAAAGACCACCTCGCTGAGACGGTCCAGCACCTCGCCGGGGTCGGGAGCGACCCCGAGGTAGCTATCCCCCGCGGCTACCTGGCTTTTTGATTCGACCTCAAACGTCATGCGTCAACTCGAGCCGCTGTAACCCTCTGGCATGCGGGACCGATCGAATGGTGCGGGCGCAGGCTCCCACCACAGTATGGCGCTAATCGCGTTCCTCCAGCGAGTCCGGCTGCCGCGTGCTTGTGGTGGTGAACGTCGGACCGCCGCAAGCGTGACAGCCGAAGCCCACGACGTAGCGCCCAGGCGTGGCCGCGCGGCTGTACGTGTGCTGGAAACAGTGGCCGCGTGCAGGGGCGATGACGTAACCTCGCGCCTCGCCGACGGCGTTCACGCGGAGTCTGAAGCCGCCTGATCCGATCAGCTCGCACTCGCGCGGCTTGTTGAACTGTCGCAGCAGGAAGACGCCGTACCCTGCGTTCCAGTCGCGCTTGAAGCAGCCAGCGGGGATGGAGATGCGGATGCGGTGCCGATCGGCCCGGCTCTCGGCCGGAGTGTGACCTTGGGAAAGCCGGCCGAGTCTGTCGGGCAGCGGCGGGCTGGGGATCGTGTCACGCTCTTTCGGGCACCTCCGGCGAGGGCAGCTCCCGGCGCAGGCTCGAGCCCAACTGTGCCTGGGTGGTCGCTGCTCGTGGCTCTGGCCTCCTGAGAGCTCGCCGTCGAGCAGCTGATGGCCAATACGGCCAACAGCATCATGCAACTGATTCTGTAGCAGTTGCGGTTGGCCAAGAGTTGGCCTCACTTGCTCGGCTACCGACCCTAGCCATCATGCGCCAAACCGGGGGGCGACGCGAGCGAGTATCCAGCCACGGCCTGGGAAAGATTGCCTGGCCGATCAGGAGCGGGAACGCTGACGGCGCCGTGCATGCGCCACCCGCCCTCACCGTGCAAACGGCCACGTTCACCGGATAGGTGCCACGGGTACCGCCCGCAGATGGACCACAGCAAACGGATCGCCGAGCGGTACGTGCTTCGTGCTGTGCTGGGTGAGGGCGGCATGGGCACCGTCTACGAGGGACACGACGAACTGCTCGAACGCGATGTCGCCGTCAAGCAGGTGCGCATCCCCGCCGACATTGACCAGGCCGAACGCCCGCGGCTGCGCGCCCGGGTGCTGCGGGAAGCCCGCGCGGCGGCACGGTTGAACCATCCGTGCGCAACGACCGTGCACGACGTCGTTGACGAGGCAGACGGCGTCTACATCGTCATGGAACTGGCCTCCGGCCGGACGTTGGCCGAGGTGGTCGCCGAGCAGGGGCCGATCGACGTCGCGCGGGCGGCCAGCATCGGCCTGGCGCTGGTGGACGCGTTGCAAGCGGCACATGAGCAGGGAATCGTCCACCGCGACGTCAAGCCGAGCAACGTCATCTTGAGTCCTACCGGCGAGACCAAGCTCACCGACTTCGGGATCGCGACGTTGCAGGACGAGCAGGCGGTCACCACCTCCGGATCGGTGATCGGGTCCCCGTCCTTCATGGCCCCGGAGCAGGCGCAGGGCGCCAGCAGCCAGCCGGCGACGGACCTGTGGGGACTGGGGGCGACGCTGTACTGCGCGCTGGAGGGCACGGCGCCGTTCGACCGCGGCCGAGCCACCGCCACCCTGACCGCGGTGGTGCAAGAGCAGACTCCCGTCGCTCGTCATGCCGGTGCGCTGGAGCCGCTGCTCCACCAGCTGCTGGATAAAGACCCCGCCAAACGGCCGGGGATCCGCGAGACCCGTCGTGCCCTGGAAGTCGCCAGGGATCCCGCCGGCACCGTCGACAGCGCCACCGTGCCTGTCGCGACCGTCCTCCCCGACGAGGCCCCACCGGACGCCGTCAACGTCCAGCGAGCTCCAGTGGCTGGCGCACCGGAGGCACCCAAGCCGTCTCGGCGGCCGCAGCCGGTGACACCGACGCTCGTTCGGCGGGTGGAACGGGTCGGGCGGTTCACCGTCAAGCTCGGCTTGGTCCTGCTGCTGCTCGGCGTCCTTGCGGTCACGGCACTGGTCGCACTGGTGAGTTCGCTGCTGTAGCCGTTCAGCGGCGGTCGCGCAGCTTGGGATGATCGCGCAGTGACGCGTGAATCGCCTTCCAGCGGCGGGACTCGGCTGCGGCTAGTGCACGATCCTGTTTGCGGGCCAGGTAGGCCAGCTCGCGTTGCAGCTTGTTGTAGGCCGCCAGCCGGTCAGCCGCCAGCGTCCCGTCGTCGACCGCGCCACGCACCGCGCAGCCGGGCTCACCCGCGTGTGCGCAGTCGCGGAACCGGCAGTCACCGGCCAGCGCCTCGATATCGGCGAAGGTCTGGTCCAGCCCCATCTCGGTGTCCCACAGCGCGAGACCGCGCAGTCCGGGCGTGTCGATAAGGACGCCGCCTGTGGGCAGCACGACCAGCTCACGCGACGTGGTGGTGTGCCGGCCCTTGCCGTCGTCGCGGATCGCCTTGGTGGCCAGCCGTTCCTCGCCCAGCAGGCAGTTGACCAGCGTGGATTTCCCGACACCCGAGGCGCCTAACAGCACGACCGTCCGGCCGCTGGTCGCCAGCGATGCCAGGTCTTCCAAACCCATCCTCGTCACGGCGCTGACGATGACCACGTCCACGCCGACCGCTGCCTCGGCCAGTGCCGCCCGCGCCCCCGCGAGGTCAGCACACGCGTCGGCCTTGGAGCCAACCACGACAGGGACGGCACCGCCGGACCAGGCAATCGTCACCAGCCGCTCGAGGCGACGAGCGTTGACGGCGGAGGCCAAGGACACCACCACCAGCGCCGTGTCGACGTTGGCAGCCAGCGCCTGAGCGGCGGTCTGGTTGCCGCTGGCATGGCGTACGAAGGCACTACGCCGCGGCAGTACGGCCTCGACGGAGGCGAGGCTGTCGTCGCTCGGGGGGCGCACGACCACCCAGTCCCCGACCGTCGGATGTGCCAGCGGGTCGGGACCCCGCGCCATGCGCGCGATGGTGCGCGCCCGGACGGGCCCGTCGGCGGTGAGGGCGAGGACATGACCGCCGCGGTCAACGCGGGCCACACGGGCCGGCTGTTGGCCGTCGACGGCGTGCGGCGCGAACGCCGCGGCAACCTCGTCGTCCCAGCCAAGGGGCACGAGGTCAACGATGCGAGAAGACACGAGCAGACTCCTGAGTGCGGAGCCCGGTGACCTCGGCGACGGCGGAAGCGTCAGCGCGCGGCGAGGTGGCGACGGGCTCGGGTGAGAGCAGCGGTGGCGGGCGCACGACGCGCGCACGCCAACTTGAGCATGGTCATCGTCCCGTCACCTCCTCCACCTCGAGTCCGAGAGCTGCAGCGTACGCAGAACCACCCAGTACGGCAAGGGCCCGGCGGTCAGGCGTCCGCGGCGACCGACACGACAATGTTGTCGCGGTAGTGACGGGCAGCGCGGTCGAACGGGCCGCCACAGGTGATCAGCCGCAGCACCGGCTGGCCGGTGCGGGCAAACATCTCGCCGACTGGCAAGTCCCGCTTGTCATACGAGCGCACGTCCTGCACGACCCCCGACCACGCAGAGCCGTCCTCTAGCGTGACGGTGACCGGGGCACCGAGGGGCAGCTCACGCAGCCGGAAGAAGGCACCCTGGCGACCGTTGTAGTCGACATGCGCCGCCAGGGCCGCCGACCCCCGCTCGCCTGCGGTTGGCCCGTGGCGGTACCAGGCGACCGTCGCCGCATCCGGTGGGACGGCCATCTCGCCGGTCGTGGCATCTGCCCCGACCGGCACCACGGCCGCGTCGATCCCAATGGCGGGGACCCGCAGCCGGGTGGGCGCGAGAACCGCTTCGGGGTTGACGTCGGACAGTCGCGCGGACGTCGAACCGATCGGTGGGATCGGGATGCGAGAACCGGCGGCTTTGGCGTCAGGCTTTGGTTGCGACGCTTCGTTCTGCGCTGACGACGCCGTGTCGCCGGACGCTGCCTGGCCGGACCCTGCCTGGCGAGCGCCGGCGGCCGGCGAGGCGGTCGCGGCCGGTTGCGCCTCAACCACCTGCCGTCCACAGCCGGCGAGCAGCAGGCCGATCACCATGAAGGCGCAGGCCGTGCCGCGCGTGCCTGTGGCGTTGGTCATCGGCAGCTGGCGGCCTTCAGCGCGCCGCGGCGGTCAGGCGCCTGCGGACCAGCATCGCCACCATCACGATCGCGCCGGCAACGGCTGCGGGGACGGCACCGGATGGCAGCGGCTGCGTCGCCGCCAGCCCGCTGTTGCCCGACGGCACTCCCCCCGGTGGGGAGGCGATGCCCTCGACCGTCTGCGTGATCCAGCCGAGGCTGTCGCGGCCCTGCGAGCCGATCAGGTACAGCGTCGTCTGCGTTCCCTCGTCGAGGCGGACGTCGGCAGGCGGCACCAGCGGCTGTGGCTGTCCAGCGGCCGCGACCATCACCTCATGGCTGGGCTGGCGCAGCCGCCTGGCCGCTTGCCGGCCCGGCGACAGGTCCGACGCCAGCATCTCGTCGTCGACGCTCACGTCGATCGGTCCCGCGTCGGCGGTGTGCCGCACCACCAGCCGCGACCTTCCCGCCGGAAGCTGCGACAGGGAGTTGGAGAACACCGTCAGCTGGGGTTCTCCCCCTCGGCTGGCGTGCACCACCGCCGACAGATGATCGCCCGCCCCGATGTCGATCGCGCCCGCCAGCAGCGGGTCGGCGTCTTCGGGCTGTCCCGCTTCACGCACCTCCACGCCGTGCTCGCCGGCCGGTAGCTGGATAGCGTCGGTAGTGCGCTCCGGTGAGAAGCCCTCCAACACGCGCTGGCCGTCGACGTAGACGTCGGCCACCAGCCCACGCAGGCCGTGCACCACGATCACATCACCTGTCCGCTCCTTGGCCGGCGCTGGCAGTGCCAGCGTGAGCAGCAACGTGGTGATGGCAACGACAATGAACCAGCGCATGATGCCTCCTCGAACCCCGTATCCCCCGGTCGATCCCCTGCGGGCCTGTTTGCCCGGGAACGACTTCTGACAATCCCGACGTCAACGGCCACGAAGGCTGGCTGCCAGAACGGGATCCGACCGCACCTGATCAACCCGCAGCAACTCGCAGACCCGAGGGCTGAAACAGACAGCCGCCGCGGTCGCTGTCTCGATCGTGGCGCGCGCCAGCCGCCGCGGCCGTTGCCACGGCGCGCCCGCAGGGTACACGGCCCAGTCTGCGCCGGGACCCAGCTGCGTGTGCAACACCAGGTCGCCGCCGCTGAACGTCACCAGCAGGTGTGGCCCGCGTGCCTGGACGGCAGTCACCCGCTGACCGCTGAAGGTCCCGGCGGCCTCGGCGAACCGCGGACCGATCCCCCACACCCTCGTGACGAGGTGTCCGACAAGGGCGTCGTGCAGCGGCTGCTGGTACACGGCTGCGTCGAAGCGGGGGTCGGGGGTCGGGAGCTGGAGGGTTCGGGGGCCGGCCGTCCGGGGGACGGGGGGCCCGAGCTCGGGGGCAAGGGACTGGGAGGGCTCGGGCAGGCGGATCACCCGGTTAGGCCGGCGCGCCTCCGGCAACCGGATCGTCCGGGCAGGGGCCAGCGCGACGACTGACCCCGCCCTCCGGCTGGCCGTGGCACGTTTGCGCTCCTCGGTCCAGCGCCGCTCCGCCTCCTTGCGAACGACCGGCATCGCCGTCTGCGTGTCGATCGGCTTACGCGCGGTCCTACGCCGCGCAGCCGCCCTGATAGCCGGGCCCGAGGACGGATTCGCCGAGGGCCGCTGGCGACGGCGTAACCCCAGTCCCGCCCCGGCCAGCGCCACGGCCGCGAGCAGCACCCCGATCGCGGTCAGCGTCGGCGCCAACGCTCCCCCGCCCAACGGCGGAGTGGTGGCTTGCGCGGCGGCGTCGGGTGCGTCGGCGGCGGCTGGGTCCGGCGCCGTTTCCTGGGCGGGATCGGACGTGCTGCCGGCGCCAGCGACGTCTGCGGACGCGGCGGTACCGGGCCGAGCCGGCACGCTGCGGGTGGCCTCGGCGCGCAGGACCGGCGACTCCACGGCCAGCGTCACCGTCGCCGTGCCCGCCGCGGCGGGCTGGTAGGCGACCTCGTACAGGTTGGAAAGATCCCGGGCGATGCGGTCATAGACCGAGACCAGGTCCTCTGCCTCGGCGGCCACCAGCACCTCGCCGCCGGCAGCCTGGGCAAGCCCGTTCAGCACGGCACGATCACCACCGGTCTCGGTTAGGGCCACCCCGTAGAAGACCGCGCCGGCGCTGGCGAGGTCGTCAGCCGCCGCCTGTACGCTCTGCCCGCTGGTGGCGCCGGGGCCGGCAGACAGGGCCACGACCACCCTGCGGTTCTCGTCGTCCTCGGGCTCCAGCGCGGCGGCAGTCGTGACCGCGTCACGCACCATGCTCTGGGAGCCCTCGGCGACCTCGCCGACTTGCACGATCGCGGTTCCCGGCGCGGTCAGCTCGCCGGCCACCGGGGCGCCACCGCTGCCGATCACGGCGACCCTGGCGGTGTCTGGCAGTTGCAGCAGGAACTCCACGGCCGCGCTGCGGATGGCCGCCTGCACCTGGGGCTCCAGCTCCTGGGTGATGTCGAGCAGCAGGGCCACCTCGAGCTGGTCGGCCAGCACTCGCTGTGTCTCGGCCGACCTGACCTGGCCGTCCTCGACGACGCCAAAGTCGGACAGGCTTAGCTCGTCGTCGGTGCCTGGCTGCGACGGCGGGCGCGCGGCGGCCAGCAGCGTGACGAGGTCGGGTCCTTCCCGGTCGACACCGACGATGGTCAGCCCCGCCAACGTCGTCTGGGCAGCGGCGGCCGTGGAACACAGCAGGAGCATGACGACCGCCAGGACCTGCGTGAAGCGACTGAGCCGGCGCACGGTTGCCCGTCTGTGCTGGTGGGGCGTGGGACTAACACCGAACACTCTATGGCAGCTCATATCCGCTGACATGGCCAATCCCGCCCAGACCGACTCAAAACCAGCGCAGCTTGGCGGCCATCTCGGCCGTGAAGGCCATGATCACCGCGAGGTAGAAGTAGCCCGTAGCCGCCTGGATGGAACGGCCGCCTTCGTGGGCCAGCTTCCACACGAACGGCGCGATCAGCGCGCAGATGGCCACGAAGCCGCCGGCCAGCAGCAAGGTGAAGCTGGGCACCGCCAGCAGGGGTGACAGGCTGGCCGCTTCGGGCGCGGGATTGCGAGCCGACAGCAGTGCCCCCACCCCAGCGGCGAGCACCCCGCCGGCGTACAGCCAGGCGCTGCGCACCATGTGCGTGTTGGGCAGCCGCCGCTCCACCAGGTACCAGTGCCCCAGCAGCAGCCCGTACAGCGTGGAACCGAGGAACAGCGCGCCCATCACCAACTCCACCAATCCGAGTCCCACCGCCCGGCCGCGCACGCCGGCGAACAACAGCAACGCGACGGCGCCCGCAGCGGTGGCGGCGAGCCCCGCGACGCGCGAGGCGGCTTCCTGGCGAAACGCCAGCAGCAACTGCCACACAACAGCAAACACCGTGAACACCGCCAGTGCCGTAACGGCACGATCTGTCGCGGGGGTCGCAGCGGCCTCGGCCCGCGTGATCGCCCAGGCGCCGGCCGCGCACAGCGTGATGGTGGTGCCCGTCAGCAGGAAGAAGCCACGCCGGACCACCCCCCACACCCCGCTGGCCCACAGCAGCGCCGCACCGCCGGCAGCGGTCTCGAGCAGGATGATCGCCATCACCCCGGTGGCTCCCGACATGAACCTGTGTCCTACCGCTGTCGCTACTCGAGGACGGACTTGTGTCCTACCACTGTCGCTACTTGAGGACTCAGCTGCTGCGGGCCTGCAGTAGGCGGACCAGCGTGCGCACGCCCATGCCGGTGGCGCCCTTAGCGGTGTACCAGCCGTCGCCCTCCTCGCTGAAGGCGGGACCGGCGATGTCCAGGTGTGCCCATGGAGTGTCGCCGACGAAGTTGCGCAGGTACAGCCCGCCGATGAGGGTGCCTGCCTGCATCGGCTTGCCGATGTTCTTGTAGTCGGCCACCTCGCTGCGCAGGTGGTCGGCGTACTCCTCGGGCAGGGGCAGGTGCCAGACCTGCTCCCCCGCGGCCTCGGCGGCGGCGCGCACCTGGTCGATCAGTGCCTCGTCGTTGCCCATCAGGCCGGCGATCTTGTAGCCCAGTGACACGATCTGAGCACCGGTCAGGGTGGCGATGTCGATCATCGCGTCCGGCGTGGACTCCGCGCCGTAGGCCAGCGCGTCGGCCAGCACCAGCCGTCCCTCGGCGTCGGTGTTCATCACCTCCACGGTCTTGCCGCCCCGGTGGGTCAGCACGTCAGAGACGCGGATCGCCTCGCCGGACGGCATGTTCTCGGCGAGCGCCAGTAAGCCCGTCACCTTGACCGTGATACCGAGCTCGCCCAGCGCCGACATCGCACCGATCACCGCGGCCGCACCGCTCATGTCCGACTTCATGGTGTTCATCGACGTCGACGGCTTCAGCGACAGCCCGCCGGAGTCGAAGGTGATGCCTTTGCCGACCAGGACGACATGGCCGTTGGGCGAGCCTGCGGCCTCCGACGGCTCATAGGTCAACTCGACCAGCCGCGGCGGCTCGCTGGAACCCTGGCCGACGCCGAGGATGCCCCCGAAGCCGCCTTCGAGCAGCGCCGCGTCGTCGTGGATCTTGACCGACAGCCCCACCTCGCCGGCCAGTGTGGCGACACGGTCGGCCAGCGCAGGGGGCCGCTTGTCCAGCGGCGGAGTGTTGACCAGGTCGCGGGCCAGGCACGTGGCGCGCACCAGGATCTCGCCGCGCTGGATACCGGCGGTGACGTCGTCGGCACTCAGGCCCTCACCCGCCAGCAGCTTGAGCTCGCGCAGGGAAGGGACGTCGGTGGCCTTGGACCGGTAGGTCGTGTAGGCGTAGGAGCCCAGGCCCGCACCCTCGGCGACCGCCTCGGCGCGGGCGTCGCCGTCGCACTGCGCCGGCAGGTCGCCGGGAACGACGATCGCCAGGGTGGCGTCCTTGGTGGCGTTGCGGGCGGCGGCGCCAGCCGCACGGCGCAGCGTCTCGCAGGTCACGTCCTCGGCCTTGCCGAGGCCGACGACGAGCAGCAGCGGCGCCGTTGCTGTCCCACGGGTGGGGATGCGCGCCACCTTGCCGAGGCCGCCCTCGTAGCCGATGCCCGACAGCTCCCCGGCCAGGTCGATCTGCAACGCCGCGCCAACAGCGGCCGCATCGCGCCCCGGCTTGGCGCTGCCCTCCTCGCCAGTGGCGAAGACGGCGAGAACGTCGGCGGCCACCTCGGTGGGGGTCTCCTGGGCAAACGACAGCTCGGGCAACGCGAACTCCTGATCGTGGGTGGACAGGCGAGTCTAGCCGCGCAGTACCGCTCGACCCCCGGCCGCAGTCGGCAACCGGCTCTACACTGCCGCGGACCTGTCCTCATGCAGCGAAGCGGCAGGACTCCAGGCAGTCCTCATGTACCGAAGCGGTAGGACACCACCAATGGAGCCGTTCGAGCCCGTCGCCGTCGACCTGCGCGACTACGTTGACTTCGACCTCGCCGAAGCCATCGGACGGCGCGTGTTCACCACGGATGTCGTCGCCGTCGACCTGGTGTGCCTGCAGCCCGGCCAGCAGATCGGCGCGAGGACCCTTGCCGGCGCCGACGCGATCTACACCGTCCTCGGTGGCCGCGCCTGGGTCGTCACCGACGAGGCCGAGGCGACACTGGAGCCGTTACAGGCGGTGGTCGTTCCCGCGGGCATTCCCCACGGCGTGCGCAACGACGGTGCCGACCCGCTGATCCTGCAGCTCGTGGTCAGCCCGCCCGACGAGCTACCCGACTCCGCCGGGGGGCCGGCCGCCGAAGCTGCCGATCTCGGCTCCTCCGCCCAGCCGGCACGAGCCGGCTTGCGCGACCGACTGCGACGCACGCTGGGCGGGCCGGGATAGGAAGCGCTACCGCCGCCCCCGCGCGCTGCCGCTGCGCTCCCCGTGCGAGGCCGGGGTCCCGCGACTTTGTCAACGTAGTAGGGGGCGACAAAGTCGCCGGACGTGGTAGGGGCGACGTCGTAAGATCGTTCGCACGCCGGGGGAGCCCGCCCAGCTTTGGGCAACGGGCTGAGAGTGCGGCAGCAGGCCGCTGACCCCATGAACCTGATCCGGTTGAGACCGGCGGAGGGAGCGCGTCATGGTAAGCGGTAGTTCCAGCCTGCTCGTAATGAGCATCACCCTTGTGGTCTTCGTCGTCGTGGGCGTGCGCGCCCACCGGCACGGCGCCGACGTCGAGGACTACATCGTCGCCCGCAACAGCCAGAGCGCCCTGACCTTGGGGCTGTCGTTCCTGGCTGCCGGAATGGGCGCGTGGGTGCTGTTCGCACCGCCCGAGGTCGGCGCGACTGTGGGTGCCGTCGCGGTCGGCGGCTACGCGATCGGCTCCGCCGCCCCGCTGGCCATGTTCGGTCTGCTCGGCCCGCGGGTGCGTCGGGTGGTGCCGGCCGGGCACAGCTTCGCGGAGTTCCTGCGTCTGCGCTTCGGCCGGGCCTTCCACGCCTACGTGGTCGGCGTGTCCATCCTGTACATGCTGTTCTTCGTGATGGCCGAGCTGACAGCCATCGGCGCGGTGATGGGACTGTTGTCGGGGGCCGACCCCAGGATCGCGGTCGTGGCCGTGGCAATGGCGACGTTGGCCTACACCGCTTACGGAGGGCTGCGGGCGTCACTGCGGACCGATCGCTTCCAGGCGTGGATTCTGCTCAGCTTGCTGGCCCTGTGCTGCGCCGCGATGCTGGCCTTGGCCCCTGGCGCGCAACCGCCAGCGGCCGGCGCGACGGCCGCTGGTCCAAACGGCTGGTCCGTGGCGCTCACCCTGATCATCGCCGTGACCGCGGCGAACATGTTCCACCAGGGCTATTGGCAGCGGGTCTGGGCCGCGCGCGACGACCGCGCGCTTGGTCGCGGAGCGGTGCTGGGCGTGCTGACGACCGTGCCGGTGGTGGCGGCGCTGGGCTATCTGGGCATCAGCGCCGCCGCCCGCGGCGTGGCGCTGGGCAGCCCCCCGGCGCCGTTCTTCGCGCTGCTGGCCGGTGGCCCGGCCTGGCTGGGCGTCGCCGTGCTGGTCCTGGCGATCGCCCTGGTCGCCTCGTCGGTGGACACGCTGGAGAGCGGGCTGGCCTCGCTGGTGACCGCCGAGCGGCCATCGACGACGCTGCCGCAGGCCCGGCTGGTGACCGTCGCGCTGATGGTGCCGGCGGTGGTGGTGGCGTTGCAGGGCTACTCGGTGCTGCAGCTGTTCCTGATCGCCGACCTGCTCTGCGCCGCGACCGTCGTGCCGGCCTTGCTGTCGCTGTGGTCGCGCGCCACCAGCGCCGCCGCCTTGGCTGGAGCGGCCGCCGGACTGGTTGGCGCGTGCGCGGGCGCCGCGCTGAGCGACGCGGGGCTGGCCTCGGTGACGTTCCCGGGCGGCGTGCCGAGCCTGCCGCCGTTCGCGGGAGCGCTGCTTTGTTCCGCGACGGTCTCGGTGGGGATGTCGCTGGCGTCGGGCCGTGTGACCGACGTGGAGGCCCTCGGCGCGGCCGTCCCTGCCATGCGCGGCTAACCCGGCTCGCGCGCCCTGCCGGAGGCCCCCCACACGCCGTCCGGGGCCCCACACGCCGTCCGGGGCCCCACACGCCGTCCGGGCGCGCGCCGGCGCTCGCCCCGTCGCGGTACCGGCATGCAATACTGTGTTGGTTCGGGAGTTAACGCTAGCTACTGCCGGGGCATTCGGGCACCCCTGGCAGCGCTGGCTGGGAAGGTGGCACCACTACAGAAGCGGGGGATCACACCCTGGGCTTCTAGCCTGGCGTCGACGATCATGGACGGGAAGGGCAGGACCGGGTCGGGAC
>Ga0136610_1000188_pt1 | contig 15934 bp, 16 predicted proteins | sample AntDrymUQ1342206_2_FD_104804 | JGI IMG/M metagenome (GOLD analysis project Ga0136610, IMG submission 104804) | Polar desert sand microbial communities from Dry Valleys, Antarctica - metaG UQ134 (22.06) | ecosystem: Environmental > Terrestrial > Soil > Desert | place: Antarctica: Dry Valley...
CGCAGGGCGCCGTCGCGATCCTCGCCCGACTCCGGGAAGTGCGCCGCCGCGAGCGCGGCCGGGCGGTCCGCCAGCCGCTCGGCGACGCGCACGGCGGCGGGGAGCGGCTCGACCGCGTGGCGCACCAGCCTGTGATGCGCGAGGGCGAGCGTGCGCAGGCGCTCGGGCGGGAGGCCCTGGGCGGCGGGATAGACCGGGACGAGGCCGAGGGTCTGCGGACCACCGCCGGCTCCATCGACGAGCTCGTGCTCGGCGACCCAGAACTCGTTGCGGCGCTTCATCCGCCCGTGCAGCAGCACGGCGGCGCCGGGGGCGAGCTGGCGGGCGACCCACGGCTGGCCCCACCAGACGGCGACGAGCGGGCCCGACTCGTCGGCCATGCGCGCAGCGACGCGACCACGGCGCCCGCCGCGCCGCGGGCGCACCTCGACGCTGCGGACGACGGCGGCGAGCGTCGCCTCCTCCCCCACGCCGACGGCGCTCGCCACGCGCGTCTCGCGCCGGTCGCGGTGGGTATGGGGAAAGTGCTCGAGCAGGTCCCCGACCGTCAGCAGCCCGAGTGCCTCGGCCGCGGGGCGGAGGCGAGCCGGCAGGTCGAGCGCAGCGCCGAGCAGGCTCGGCCGGGGCGCCGAGCGCAGCGGCGCTGAGAGCGCCTGCTCGCGCGTCAGCTCGAGCGGCTGTGCGAAGTGCGTGGGTATGGAGCGGTGATAGACCGGGGTGCGGACGAGCCGCTGGTGCTATCCGCTGAAAGTACCGTCGTGATTCGGCGAGGCTGGCAAGACCGCGGGCGCAGTCGATGCGGGAGCATCGGCGAGCACCGTGGGCGCCGCCAGGCGCGTCCAGGCGCCGCCGAGCGCGGCGGTAGCTGAGGCGGGGAGCACTCTAGGCGGCCTTCGTCACCTTGCCGGCCTTGAGGCAGCGGGTGCACACGTACTCACGCCGCGGAGCGCCGGCGACGGCGATCCGCACCTTCTGGAGGTTGGCGTTGAAGCGCCGCTTCGTGGCCACCATCGAGTGGCTGCGGCTGTTGCCGAACGCGGGGCCCTTCCCGCACGAGTAGCAGACCTTGGCCACGGCCCGGAGGCTAGCAAGGGCGGACGGCCCCGCTACTTGCGCGCCTCCGGGGTAGGCCCGCTCATCGCCATCGCGCCGGCGCCCTCGGCGATCTCGTCGATCTGGCGCAGGTCGTCCTCGCTCAGGTCGATCTCCGCTGCCGGCGCCGTGCCCTCGATGTGGTCGGGCTTGCGCACGCCGACGATCGCCGTGTCGACGGCAGGATTGTGAAGCGTCCAGGCGACGGCGAGCTGCGCGACGCTCGAGCCACGCTCGGATGCGAAGCGCTCGAGCGCGTCGACGGCGTCGATGTTGCGCTCGAAGGCCTCCGTCTCGAACAGCGGGTGGCCCTTGCGCCAGTCCCCGTCCTCGAACTCCCAGTGCTTCGAGAACTTCCCCGTCAGCAGGCCGTGGGCCATCGGGCCGTAGATGTGCGTGCCGATGCGGTGCTCCCGGCAGTAGGGGAAGATGTCCTGCTCGGCGTCGCGGCGAAACAGGTGGTAGGGGGGCTGGAGCACGTCGATCTTGCGATGGCGCTCGAACTCGGTCATGTCGTCGGCGGAGTAGTTCGAGACCCCCAGGTAGCGCGTCTTGCCCTCGCGCACGAAGGCGTCGAGCGCCGCGGCCGTCTCCTCCCACGGCGTCGTGTCGGGCGTCGGCCAGTGGACATAGAAGACGTCGACGTGGTCGACCCCGAGGTTGCGCAACGAGTCCTCGATCCCCGCGCGCAGGAAATCGGGGCTCGCGTCGCGGAGCCGCTTCGAGCCCTCGGCGCGCACGCCGCTCTTAGTCGAGATGACGATCTCGTCGCGACGGCTGGCGAGGTCGTCGGCCAGGACCTCTCCCAGCAACCGCTCCGAGGCGCCCCAGCCGTAGGCCTGCGCGGTGTCGAAGAAGTTGACGCCGAGCTCGCGCGCGCGGGCGACGGAGTCGCGCAGCTCCTGCTCGTCGCCGCCCCAGTCGCCGCCGGCCTGCCAGGCGCCGTAACAGATGCGCGAGACCTGCAGGTCGGTCTGTCCCAACTGCGTGTATCTCAAGGTCATCCTCCCGGTAGTCGAGCGGCCAACCTTACGAGCTACCGTCGCTTCCCTGATGGGTGTCGACGTAACGAGGGTGAGCCGGCGCGAGGCGCTCACGCTGAGGCTCGTGCGCCACAACCTCGCGACCCGCCTCGCGCCCGGCTCGGCGGCGGCGGCGGCCGTCGTGGGGCTGCAGGACACGCCGCCTCATGCGGCCGGCATCGCGCTCGCGGCGCGCGTCGAGGGTGCCTTGCCGGCTGACCTCGACGCGCTGGTGATCGTGCCGAGCCTGCGCGGCGCGCCGATGGCGGTGGCGCGCGCCGACCTCGCCGTCTTCACGACCGCGCTCGACCCACCCGACGAGCAGGCGGCGCGCGCGATCGTGCTGACCGCGGTGAGGACGCTCGGAGAGATGCCCGCGCTCGAGGCGCTCGACCGGGTAGGCGCCGCCGAGGCCGACGCGCTCGCCGGCGGGCCGCTCGAGCGCGACGCGTTTCACGAGGCGCTGCGACAACGTCTGCCCGCGATCCTGCTTCCCTTCTGTCGTGGCTGCCAGAGCCACCACGTCCACCCCTCCTTGTGGCGGGCGAGCGGCGTGCGCGGTGTGCTCTCGATCGCCGGGCGCGACGGGCGCACGGCGGTCTTCGCCCGTCCGCCGCAGGCGCCGACGGTCGAGGACCCGGGCGCCGAGCTCGCGCGCCGCTTCCTGCGCGCCTACGGGCCGGCGACGGCGGCGCTCTTCGCCGACTGGGCGGGCATCCACCGCGGCCATGCCGAGGCGCTCTGGGCCCGCGCCGGGGAGCTCACGGCGGTCGAGGTCGAGGGCGAGCGCAGATGGCTGCAGGCCGAGGACGTCGCGGCGCTCGGCGATGCGGCGCCCGCGTCGGGGGTACGCCTGCTGCCCGGCTACGACCCCTACGTCGCGCAGCGCGACCGCGAGCTGCTAGTGCCCGACCCTGCGCTTCGCAAGCGGATCTGGCGGGCGATCGGAAACCCCGGCACCGTCCTGCTCGAAGGCGCGCTCTCGGGCCTGTGGCGCGCCACGAGGCGCGGCAAACGGCTCGTCGTGACGGTCGAGGCGCTCAACCCGGCCCTGCGCGCAGCCGGCGACGAGCGCGCCGCCGAGGCCGAGCTGCTGGCCCCGTGGCGTGGCGCGGAGCGCGCCGAGGTCGTCTGGGACGGATAGATGAGCCCTGGCGGTGGAGGTGGGCCGAAAGTGTCGCTATGCGACACCAAGCGAGGCCCACGGCCTTCACGGCGAACCCGCCCGGATAGGCTCCTACCGCCCGCCGCGGGCGACCGTTGCGAGCTGTGGCGTGGCAGCGGCCGCTTCGTCCGCGCGCCTGCGTAGGCGCGCGGCAAGCACGAGCAGGCCGAGGATCAGAGTTCCCAGCAGCAGCCGCTGGTGAACGCCGATCCAGCTCGGCGCGAGGGTACGCGGGGCGAGCAGCGCGACAAGGGCGATCCCGAGCAGCGCCAGCACCCGGCGCGCGGCGCCCGGCCCGAGCGCCGACCAGGCGAGCATGTGGCCCAGGAGCAGCGAGAGCAGCAGCAGCCCGGCGGCGGCGTCGTGGATGCGCCCGCCGGGAGTCGTGGCGGGCACGGTCCCCTCGTGGTCGGTCGCGTAGAGGCCGAGCAGCACGGCGGCGAGCGCGAGCACGCCGAAGCAGGCGGCACCGGCGCGCCCGCGCAGCGTCGGGGTGAGGCGCCACAGCGCTGCGCTCAAGCCGGCGCCGCCGACGGCGAGCGCCATGAACCCGGCGCCGAGCAGCCACGGGCGCGACAGCGCGTACTCGCTTACGAGGTGAAGGCGCGGGTCGCGGCGATCGAGCAGGTGCAGGAGGGCGATCACGGCGAGGAAGCTCCCGACCCCCAGCCGGGCGACCGCGGGCGCGCTCACCCGGTGAGCGCGTCGAGCGCGGCGTCCACGTCTTCGTGCGTGTTGTAGAGGTGGAAGGAGGCGCGCAGGGAGCCCGCGCGCACGGCGGCGCGGATGCCGGCTCGCTCGAGGCTCTGCTCGGCGCCCGCGACGTCGACCGAGACGATCGCCGAGTCCGAGGGCTCGAGGCCGAGCCCCGCGCGGAAGCGGTTCGCGAGCGCGACGTCGTGCGCCCCGATCGCCTCGACGCCGATCCGCCCCACGAGCTCGAGCGCGGGCTCCGTGCCGACCCACGAGAACCAGGCAGGCGACGTGTCGAGCCGGCGTGCCGAGGCCGCCAATCGCAGCGGCGGGCCGTAGTAGGAGTCGTGCGGGTCCTCGCCCGCGTACCAGCCTGCCGCCAGCGGCTCGACGATCGCGAGCAGCTCCTCGCTGAGGGCCAGAAAAGCGGTGCCGCGCGGCGACATCAGCCATTTGTAGGCAGCGCAGGCGAGCGCGTCGAAGCGCGCGGCATCGAGCTCCAGCCAGCCACAGGCCTGGGTCGCGTCGACGACTGTCAGCGCGCCGTGATGGCGCGCGGCGGAGACGACGGCATCGATGTCGGCGACAGCACCGGTGGCCGACTGCACCGCGCTGAACGCCACGAGGCGCGTGCGCGCGTCGATCGCCTCCGCCAGCCGCTCGGCGGGCACGCACTCGACCTGCGCGCGCATCATCCACGGGAACAGATTCGAGGTGAACTCGACGTCTGGCACCAGCACGCGTGCCCCGGGCGGGAGGGCGGCCGCGACGAGGCCGACCAGCTGCGAGACCGTCGCTCCCACGGCTACCCGCTCGGGGCCGACCCCGACGAGCTCCGCGAACAGCACGCGCGAGCGCTCGGTCGCCTGACCCCAGCCCTCCCAGCTCGTGCGCCCGCCGCGCCAGTCGGCGAGCGCCGCCTCGAGCGCCTCGAAGGCCGGCGCCGGCGGCAGGCCGTAGCTCGCCGTGTTGAGATAGGGGCCGGCGGGGGCCCACAGGGCGCGAGCGGCGGCGAGGTCGCACGTCGGCGCCCTCACCGGGTCGGCGCGCTCGCCGCTCATCGCGCCGCGGTCACGCGCCCGATCCGCGCCACCGCCTCGGGGATCGCCGCGAGCGCCCGCTCGATCCCCGACCGATCGACGTCGAGGTGGGTGACCGCGCGCATCAGGCGACGATCGACGGCGCCGATGTCGATCCCGCGCTCGAGCAGCGCCGCCTCGAGCGCCGGCGCGTCCTCGACCTCGAAGATGACGATGTTCGTCTCGACCGTCCCGGGGTCGATCGTCAGACCCTCGACGCCCGCGAGCCCGTCGGCCAGCAGTCGTGCGTTGTCGTGGTCCTCGGCCAGGCGCTCGACGTGGTGGTCGAGCGCGTAGATCCCGGCGGATGCCACGATCCCCGCCTGGCGCATCGCGCCGCCCCACATCTGCTTGTAGCGCCAGGCCTCGTCGATCAGCTCGCGCGAGCCTGCGAGCGCTGCCCCGACCGGCGCGCCGAGGCCCTTCGTGAAGTCGATCCAGGCTGTGTCGAAGCGCGACGCGTAGTCGCTGGCGGAGACGCCCGCGGCCACCACCGCGTTAAGCAGCCGCGCTCCGTCGAGGTGCGTGCGCAGCCCGTGCTCGCGCGCCTTGTCGAGCACCGAGGCGATCGTCTCGAGCGGCCATACCCGCCCCCCGCCCATGTTCGTCGTCTGCTCGACCGAGACGAGCCGCGAGCGCGGCTGGTGCCGGTCGAGCGGGTCGCGCAGCGCGGCTTCAACCTGCGCGGCGTCGAAGATCCCGCCCTCTGCCTGAAGCGGGCGCAGCATCGCCCCCGACAGCGCGGCCGGGCCGCCCGACTCGGCGATGATCGGGTGCGCGCGCTCGTGCAGGATCACCTCGTCGCCGCCGGGGCGGATGTGGAGGCGATAGCCGATGCCGTTGCACATCGTCCCGGTCGGGAGGAAGAGCGAAGCCTCGTGGCCGAGCAGCTCCGCGACGCGCTCCTCGAGCGCGTTCACGGTCGGGTCGAGGAAGCGCTGCTCGTCTCCCACCTCGGCCGCGGCCATCGCGCGCCGCATGCCCGTCGTGGGGCGGGTCTGCGTGTCGCTGCGGAGGTTGACGACTTCCACGGCCGGCGACTCTAATCAGCCGCGCGCCGCCTTCGCGGCGGCGACGCCCTCGAGGAAGCGCTCGTCGGCGCCGTTGTCGGCGCTGCCCGCGACCTTTGGCCGCAGGCGCCCGGCGAGCTCGGCCGCGAGCCGCGACCGGGCAGCCGCCTCGATCGCCGCGCGGCGGTCGAGGAACCGCCGCACGGCGACGAGATCCTCGCTCGAGACGCCGCTCACGTCCCAGCGCTCGACCCCCTCGGGAAGCGCCTCGTCGGCCTCGGTTCGCGCGCGGCCGCGGCGATCGCCCCGGCGCACGCGCACGACGATCGTGCCCGCCGCGAGGTCGCCCAGGCGCTGGTTTCGCCGGGTCAGGAGGATCACAGCCGCGCCCAGGCCATAGGTGACCGGCGGCAGCAGGTCAACGAGCCGGACGATGTTGCGGATGGCCGAGTCCTTGAAGCGGACCGGCGCCCCGCCGAGGCGCACGACGCGCAGGCCGAGCGCGCGCTTGCCCGGCGAGCGTCCCGAGGCGAGCGTCTCGAACAGCACGTGGTAGCCGAAGACCACAGCGAAAAAGGCGAGTGATCCGATCGCGACGGCGACGGCCTCGGACGCGAAGCGAAAGAGCAGGACCGCGACGGCGGCGAAGGCCCCGAGCTCGAGCAGGAAGTCGATCAGGGCCGAGGCGAAGCGCGAGCCGACGCCGGCGAGCGCGAGCTCGACCTCGAGCCCCTCGGGCGTCGTGACCGTCAGCGTGTCCTCATACTCCATCGTGTGAACCTAGATCGTTTCGGGGCCGCCCGAGAGCGCGACTGGAAGCAGCTCGAGGACCTCATCGGCGCCGCCAAGGGACGGCTGGAGCGGCTCGATCCGAGCCGGGTGAGGCGGCTCGGGGCGCTCTACCGCTCCGCCTCGGCCGACCTCGGGCTCGCCCGCCGGCGCTTCCCCGGCGATCCCGTCACGCAGCGGCTGGAGCTGCTCGTCGCCGCCGCGCGCCTGCTCGTCTACGACACGAAGCCACGACGGCTGTCGCTGCTCGAGTTCGCCTCACGGACCTACTGGCGGCGGGTGCGCGAGCGTCCCGTGGCACTGCTCGTCGCCGCCGCGCTGCTGCTCGTGCCCGCCGCGCTCGCCGCGGGATGGTCGCTCGTCGATCCCGGCGCGGCCGCTGGGCTCGTGCCGGCGGAGTTCCGCGACGCCACCGAGCCCGGGCCACGCGGGACAGACCTCGGCCTGAGTGCCGCCGAGGAGGCGGCCTTCTCGAGCCAGGTTCTGACCAACAACATCCAGGTCACGTTCATGGCCTTCGCCGCGGGGATCGCCTTCGGCCTCGGCACCGCGCTCGTGCTGGTGTTCAACGGGCTGATCCTCGGCGCCATCGGCGGCCTGACCGTCAGCGCGGGTAATGGCGACTACTTCGTGGAGCTAGTCGCAGCCCACGGAGTGCTCGAGCTGTCGTGCATCGTGGTGGCCGGGGCGGCGGGGCTGCGACTCGGCTGGGCGATCGTCGACCCGGGCCGCTTGGCGCGTGGTGAGGCGCTCGTCGCCGAGGCGCGAAGGTCGGTCGAGATCGTGCTCGGCACCGCGCCGTGGCTCGTCCTCGCCGGCCTGATCGAGGGGTTCGTGAGCCGCGGCGGCGTCGCGGCGGGGCCGGTAGCGATCGTCGGGCTGGCGATCGGCGGGCTCTACTGGGCGCTGGTGGCGTGGCGCGGGGGCCCCGCTGCGGCCGTGGCGCTCACAACAGCCCGCGCGTCTTCGCCCTGATGTATGCCCGCGTGCAGGCCGCGCCGAGCGAGTCGGGCGGGGCCTCGATCACGTCCGCCCCCGCCGCGCGCAGGAGACGGCTGACCCGCGAGCGCGCCCCGAGCACGTCGAGCGCGACGGCGGCGGCGTAGGCGTCGAGCGCACGGACGGGCTGCGAGCGCACGAGCGACTCGAGCTCGGTGTCGGAGGAGCTCGCGACGGCGACGGCGTGGCGGCGCGCCAGCAGCGGCATCGCGTCGAGCAGCGGGCGCGCGGCCGACTCCTCGAGCAGGTCTGAGATCACCAGCACGTAGCCTCGCTTCGCGCCCCCGAGCGCGCGGAACGCGAGCTCGTAGTCGCTGTCGGTGGCGGACGGCTCGACGTCGAAGAGCGCCTCGACGAGCGCGCGTCCGCCGTTTCGAGCCGGGGCCAGGCGCCGGCGCAGCCCGGAGTCGAAGGCGACGAGCCCGCAGCGGTCGCCGAGCTCGTCGGCCGCGAGCGCGACCGCGGCAGCGGCGTCGACGGCGGCGTCGAGGCGCGTGCGATCCCCGATCGGCGCCGCCATCAGGCGACCGCAGTCGACCACGCAGAGCAGGTCGCGGTCCTGCTCGACGCGGTACTGGTTGCTCATCGGGCGCCCCAGGCGGCCGGTGGCGCGCCAGTTGACCTGGCGCACGTCGTCGCCCGGCACGTAGTCGCGCACGGACTCGAAGTCCGTGCCGAGCCCGAGCGGGCCGCGGTCGAGCCTGCCCTGGTCGGCGAAGCGACCCTGGCGCACGGCGGTTGCGAGCCGCCGGGCCGCGTGCAGGTCCGGATAGGTGAGCAGCTCCTGCTCGTCGCCGAGCCGGTGGTGCCAGCGCGCGAGCCCGAGGCGCCCCTCGGCCCGCGCGGCCACGGGCGGCAGCTGGTGGCGCCCGCGGCGACTCGCGACCAGGCGCGCCTCGAGCCGGTCGTCGGCCTCGTCGGGGACGATCGCCACGTCCGGCGGCGCCGGCTGGCGCAGGCGCACGCGCCCCGCGGGGGCCCCGACCGGATCGGCGGTGAGCGCGGCAGGGACGCCGCGCGAGAGCACGCGCGGGGCTTGGCGCCCGAGGCCCGGCGGGCGGCGCACGGAGGCGGCGTCGGCGGCGGTCGCGGCCACGAGCGCGAGCGCCGCCAGCAGGGCGACCTGGACGGGCACGACGAGCGCACTAAGCGCCACCGCTCCGAGCAGCCAGGCGGCGCGCGGGGTCGGGCTCAGGGCAGCACGGCCGCCGCCGAGGACCGGCGGGCGATCATCTCGGCACCGCCACCGCCGCAAGCGCCGTCTCGACCGCATCGTCGGCGCTATAGCGCTCGATCTCCGCCTCGGGCCGCATGACGAGGCGGTGGCGCAGGACGGGGCGGGCCATCCCCCCCACGTCGTCCGGGGTCACGTAGTCGCGCCCGGCCATGCGGGCGCCGGCACGCGCGGCGGCCAGCAGGTGCACCGCCGCGCGCGGGCTCGCGCCGAGCTCGACGCTCGGCACCGTGCGCGTCTCGCGCACGATCGCCGCGACGTAGGCCAAGACCTCGTCGGCGACCGACGTCTCGTCCACGCGCTCGCGCGCCGCGTGCAGCTCCCCGGCCTCGACCACCCGCCCGACCTGCTCGAGCGTGGCGGGAGCGACACCGCGTCGCGCGAGCCGGAGCATCGCGACCTCCTCGCGCTCGGACGGATAGCCCATCTCCACCTTCAGCAGGAAGCGGTCGAGCTGCGCCTCGGGAAGCGGATAGGTGCCCTGGTACTCGATCGGGTTCTGGGTCGCGACCACGACGAAGGGGTCCGGCAGCGCGTGCGGCTCTCCGTCGACCGTCACCTGCGCCTCCTGCATCGCCTCGAGCAGGGCGGCCTGGGTCTTCGGCGGCGTGCGGTTGATCTCGTCGGCGAGCAGCACGCTCGCGAACACCGGCCCCGGGCGAAAGACGAGTTCCAGCCCGCGCAGCGCCATCGTCCCGGTGAGGTCCGAGGGGAGCATGTCCGGCGTGAACTGCACGCGCCGAAACGGCAGCCCGAGCGTGCGCGCGACGGCGTTCGCGAGCAACGTCTTGGCGACCCCCGGTGGCCCCTCGAGCAACGCGTGACCGCGGCTAGCCGCTGCCACGAGCACGAGCTCGACGGCTTCGTCCTGACCGACGACGACCTTCGACACCGCATCGACGACGCGATCGCGCAACTCCCTCATCGGGCGCCTCCGGGGAGGTGGGCGAGCGCCCGCCCCGCGGCGATCGCGCCCCGCTCGTCCGACACCCTTCCGAGCACCGCCTCCGCCTCCTCGCCCGAGAGGCCCGCGCGCTCGGCGGCCTGCCGCAGCTCGGCGTCCGTCGCCTCCGGCTCGAGCCCCGCGCGGCGTACGAGTCGGGCGCGCGCCTCGACCCTGACGGGCTCGACCGCCTCGCCCGGGCGGCGCGTGCGCGCGAGCGCCCCGGCGAGCGCGTAGGCGTAGTCGCTGCGCGGCGGGGGCAGGTCGCGCCCCGGTCGCTGCGGCGGTCCGAGGCGACGCGCCCGCGAGGCCATCAGCACGAGCGCGGCCGCGCACAGGCCCGCGAGCGCGAAGCGCCAGCGCTGGGGCAGAGCCGCCAGGCCCGCGCGGCCGAACCCGTGCACGCTCTCCGCGAACACCACCGGGCGCTCGCGCCCGCCCGCGAGCGCGAGTCCGAAAGCGGCGTTGTCCTCGACCGCGAGGCGGCGGTTGTGCAGTGGCGAGGTGTCGGCCAGGAGGGCGACGCTACCGGCGCCGGGAGCGGCGACGGCGAGCAGCGCCCGATCCGCCTCGCCGAGCGCCGCGAGCGTGCCACCGGCGCTCCGCCAGGAGCCCTCGCCCGCGGCTGTCACGAGGCGCAGGCCCGCCGTCTCAGCGATCGGCACAAGCGGCCTCGCCCGCGTCCGCCCGCGCGGCGACCACGACGGGGGTTGATCGAGCAGCGGCTCGAGCCAGGCATCCGGCTCGCTGCCGCCGGCGACCAGGCGCCCCCCGCGCTCGACGAAGCGGCGCAGGGCGCGCGCATCCTTCGCGGCGAGGCCCTCGGGGTCGATCACGACCACCGTGGCGCGCCGGTCGAGCTCGGCCTGCGCGGGCGCCTCACGCAGCGCCGAGACCGCGTGCCCCTCGCGCCGCAGCAGGTCGGCGTAGGCTGCGACGCCGTCGGGCCCGGTGGAGAACGACGAGCCCGCGGGGCCGCCGGGCTCGTTCAGGTAGCGCTCGAGGCCGAGCCCACCCAGGTTGAGCAGCGCGAGCGCCCCGAGCACCAGGACGGCCACGAGCGGCCACCGGCGCCCACCGGCGCGGCGAGCGGCAATGGGCTCCGTCGTCACCGCGTGACCTCGGCGAGCACGCGCGTCCAGCCCTCGCGCGCCGCCGCGACCTCCTCGGCCCCAGCGGAACGGCCGCCATACGCGACCGCCTCGAACGCCCCGCGCAGCTCGTCGAACTGATCTGAGCGCAGCCGGCGCGAGACCTGGCCCGTGGTAAGTGACGGCGACAGCGCGATCGCCCGCGCGCGATCGAGGCGCAGCAGGCCGGCGCCGAAATAGAGGCGCAGGGCGCGGTCGAGCTCGCCGAGCCGCTCCGCATCCTCTGCCTCGCGCTCGAGCTGAGCGGCGCTCTTTGCGCGCTGCGTGCCACGGGCCTGCGCGACGGCCAGGCCGCCACGCTCGCGCCGGCGAGCCAGACGGGCGGCCACCAGGAAGGACACGAGTACGACGGGCGCGGCAAGCAGCGCCCAAGCCGTCGCGCGACCCCCGGGCAGGCGGGCCGAGAGCCAGGCAAACGCGCGCTCGAGCGCCGCGGCGGCCAGGTCGAGCGGGCGCCGCAGCGGCTGAGGCACGCGGGCCGGCTGGAAGCGTGCCTGCGTGACGATCGAGCGCGCGCGCCCGCGCGCACCTGGGGCGCCGCCCGCCGTCGGTGGCGGGGCGCCCCCCTGCGCGGCGAGCACCGCCAGCCGCTCGTCGAGCGCTCGGCCGCCGGCCCCGCGCAGGCTTGCGGCGATGTCGACCCGGCGGCCGTCGACGCGATCCACTGACCGCAGTCGCGCGAGCGCGGCCGAGTCGCGTCGAGCGGCGGCGGCGAGGCGCGCGACCTGCGTCGAGCTCGCCACGGTGGCCGATGCGGGCGGCGCAAGCCCCAGCCCGAGCACCATCGCGCCGACTAGCGCGGCCGCGGTCGGCGGCGAGCGCCGCCTCATTCCGCCCGCTCGGACGGGGGCGGACCGTCCCCCACCCGCTCGGCCAGCAGCTCGAGGTCGAAGCCCTCCTTGCGCACGCGCAGGTCGAAGTAGACCACCGCGACGATCGCCGCCTGGAAGGGCGTAGCCAGGGAGGCGCCGATTGCGTTGCCGAGCTGGCTGATCACGACCGCCCCGAGGGCGTTGTCGCCGATGTCGGTGAAGAGCAGCGCTTGCAGCAGGCCGGTCGCCACGAGCTGGACCACGAGCGCTAGCCCCAAGCCGAGCCCGATGGCGGCGAACGTCGGCCACCAACGTCCGCGGACGAGCCGGAACGAGCGCCCGAGCGCGCGCCGTCCGCGCAGGCGCTCGACCATCAGCGCCGGCAGCGGCAAAGCCCACGAGACCCCGAGCCACACGACCCCCGTGATCAGCGCGGCGACGCCGAGCGAGACGATCGCGATGCTCGGGCCGCCGCCGGCGAGCGCCGCCAAGACCCCGGTCACGATCCCGCCGGCCAGCAGCAACAGCAACACCAGCACGAGCGCCAGCATGCTGATCCAGAGCACCGAGTGCAGCCGCCGGGCCATGAAGCGCAGCGACCGGCGCCAGTCAGGGCGCTGGCCGAGATACGCCTCGCGCACGGCTTGGAACGCCGCCGCCTGAGCGAGCAGCGCCGCGACCACGGAGAACATCGTGGAGACGGCGGTGCCCGCAAGGAAGCGCCCGAGCTCGCGTTGCGAGACGTTGACGGGCTCAGGAGTCAGCCCGAGCTGCGGGCGCAGGAGCGCAGGGTCCGGGAGGGCCGAGGCGAGCAGCGGCACGAGCAGCAGCTGGACGGGCACGACGACGAGCGCGACGATCACGAGCAGCGTCCGGAAATGACGCGTGTACAGCTTGATCGAGACGTCGAGGATCTCCCCAACGCCGAGCGGGCGCAGCTCTGGGGCGCGCGCCTCGGCGCTCGGCTCTCCTTCCACGCGCGAGACGATAAAGGCCCGTGGGTCAGCCGGGGCTGCGGAGCGCGGCGAGCAGGCGCCGTCCGCTGGCCGTGTCGAGGTGCGCGATGCGAAAGCGCGCGCGCGAGGCGAGCGCGAAGGCGAACGTGGCGAGCCCGAGCGCGCGCTCGAACGGCCCCTCCACGAGCGTGCGCGTCTGCAGGCGGTCGGCGGCGGCGACGACCGTCGTGCGGGCGAGCAGCCGCGAGCGGGCCACGAGCCGCCCGTCCTCGAGCCGCCAGCCGGCCGCCCGGTAGCGCAGCAGCGCGTGCCCGAGCGCGAGCGCGGCCAGCGCGAGCGCCGCGCCCGAGCCGATCGCCGGGGCGCCCCCGGGCCGGGCTGCGAGCGTCGCCGCAGCGATCAGGCAGGCGAGCGCCGGCAGCGCCGCGAAGCGGAGCAGCGATCTCGGCGGTGGCCGCCCTAGGGGGCCAAGCGTGCCGGCGAGCTCCGGCACGGCGTCGGCAAGGAAGCCGGGCACATCGCCACGGCGGATGAGCGGGAACAGCGTCGTGTTGACGGCGGCCTCGGCCGCGTAGCCGGCGCTCTCGACGCGCAGCTGGGCGAGGCCGAACGGCTGGCGAAGCACGCCCTCGACGACCCGCACGGCCTGCACACGGGCGATCGGGATCGTCGTGACTCGACGCCTGAGGAAGCCGCGCTCGACCAGCAGCCGGTCGCCGCCGCGGGTGACTGAGAACCCCGAAAAGGCGATGACCGTGCCGAGGATCGAAAGCGACCAGGCCGCAACGAGCACCACGAGCAGCGCCGCGAGGGCGACCGAGGCCGAGGCGGCCACTGCGTCGACGAGCGTCTCGGCGTAGCCCTGCGCGAAGTCGTCCACGTACTGCAGCGCCCCGGCCACGATCGGCACGGCGAACCCGATCTGGCCCGAGGTGAGCGCCGCCACCACGAGGGCGCGGCCGCCCAGCCGGCGAATCGGCTCGGCCCGCTCGTCGAGCTCCGGGGCGGTCCTCGGCGCAGCGCTTGCGAGCGCGGCGCGCAGCTCCTCCGCGGCCGTGGTCGTCAGGGCGCTCAGCCGGATCTCGGGCGCCTTGCCGCCGCCTGCGGCCTGGATCCGCAGCTCGACCACGCCGAACAGGCGCTGCACCGGCCCCTGCTCCGTGTCGACCGCCGACACCCGCTCCACCGGCACCGAGGTCTCTTGCCGCCCGAGCACCCCCCGCCGCAGGACGATCGCACCGCCCGCGACGGCGTAGGTGGTCGCTCGCCACGACAGGTAGCCGGCAACGCCGGCCACCGCGAGCACCGCGACCACGGCCGCGAGCGCGATTGCGGCGTAGGCCGGCGAGAGTCCCTCGCCGACCAGCGCGTAGCCCGATCCGAGCAAGGCCGCGAGCAGCAGCTCGCGCACGACCCGCACGCCCGCCAGCAGCGCGCCGGCGGGATGCAGGCGGCGCGGCCCGAGGCGACTGGCCTCGCGGCCCGGCTCCGCCGCGCCCACGCCGGCGGCGGGCTCGCCGAGGCCCGGTTCAGACATCGTCCGGCGCTCGCGTCAGCGCGGCGACGCGGTCGCGCACGGCCGTCGCCTCGGCGCTGGTGAGCTGGGGGATCTCGCTGCCCCCGGCCGCGGTGTGGAAGATCACTGTGGCGAGACCGAAGGCGCGCTGCAGCGGCCCACGGCGGGTCTCCACGTGCTGGATGCGCGAGATCGGCACGAGTGTGCGCTTGATCGCGAGCGAGCCGTGGCGGATGTCGATCTCATTCAGGCCGATCTCGTAGCGCCAGCGCCGCCAGAGGAGCTCCGGCACGACGACGACCGCGACCACGGCGAGCGCCAGCGCACCCGTGAGCGCCGCCCCGGAGACGAGCGCACCCGCGGCGAGCACGCGCGGCGCGACGATCGCCGCGATCACGACCGGAGCAACGGCGAGCGCGGCGCTCGTTCGCCAAAGCCGGCGCGCGCTCGGCGCGAGCCGCCGGCGCGGCTCGGGAAGCGGTGCGACCGCGCCGGGCGAGCCCGCGCCCGTGCCCGTGTCGGGCGTGCTCACGCGGGGCGCGCGAGCTCCCGTCGCAGGCCAGCCATCGCGATCACGGCGTGCGCCGCGTCCTCGCCCTGATGGCGCTTGCCCCCACCGCTACGGCGAAGCGCCTGCTCCATGTTGTCGACGGTCAAGACGCCGAACGAGCACGGAACCCCCGTGTCGAGCCCCACGCGCGCGATCCCGCTTGCCGCCTCGGCGCATACGAAGTCGTAGTGGTCGGTCTCGCCGCGGATCACGGCGCCCAGGCAGACGACGCCGGCGTAGCGCCCGGACTCGGCGCAGTAGTGGGCCGCAAGCGGAAGCTCGAAGGCCCCCGGCACGGCGTGCGTCTCGACGCCGGCCCCCGCCTGCTCGAGCACGGCCCGAGCGCCTGACTCGAGCCGCTCCGCGAGATCCTCGTAGAAGCGCGCGACCGTGATCGCGTAGAGATCGGCGCTCACGAGCGCGACGGTCGGTCGGGGCGCTCCCGTCGCTCTCGCTCGCGGTCGTGGCGCTGCTCCTCGTGGACCATCTCCTCGTCGAGCGCAAGCCCCTGGTGATGGAGGACGTGGCCAAGCCGGTCCCGCTTCGCGCGCAGGTAGTCGCGGTTGTGCTCGGTCGGAGCGTGCTCGATCGGCACCTGGTCGGTGACGCGCAGCCCGTAGCCCTCGAGCCCGACGATCTTCTTCGGATTGTTGGTCAACAGGCGGATGGAGGACAGCCCGAGGTCGACCAGGATCTGGGCGCCGATGCCGTAGTCGCGCAGATCGGCGGGTAGGCCGAGCTCGAGGTTCGCGTCGACCGTGTCGAGCCCGCCGTCCTGGAGGTTGTACGCGCGCAGCTTGTTGAGCAGTCCGATCCCGCGGCCCTCCTGGGACAGGTAGAGGAGAACGCCCTGCCCCTCAGCCTCGATCCGCTGGAGCGCGTCCTCGAGCTGCTGGCCGCAGTCGCAGCGCAGCGAGTGGAAG
>Ga0136610_1000189_pt1 | contig 15899 bp, 10 predicted proteins | sample AntDrymUQ1342206_2_FD_104804 | JGI IMG/M metagenome (GOLD analysis project Ga0136610, IMG submission 104804) | Polar desert sand microbial communities from Dry Valleys, Antarctica - metaG UQ134 (22.06) | ecosystem: Environmental > Terrestrial > Soil > Desert | place: Antarctica: Dry Valley...
ATCCCGGATCACCTGAAGGGCTTCTACGCCTTCCACTCCTGTCTGATGGAGCCGTGGGACGGGCCCGCGGCTGTCGCCTTCACCGACGGCAGCGTCGTCGGCGCGACGCTGGACCGCAACGGCCTGCGCCCGGGCCGCTGGATCGAGACCCATGACGGCCTCGTCGTGCTCGGCTCGGAGGCGGGCCTGCTGCCGATGCGCCCGCAGGAGGTCAAGCGCCTCGGCCGCCTGCAGCCCGGCAAGCTCTTCCTCGTCGACCTCGAGCGCCACCGCATCGTCGAGGACGAGGAGGTCAAGCGCGACGTCTCGATGCGCCAGCCCTACGGCGAGTGGTTCGAGCAGAACACCGTCCACTTCGACGACCTCGCCGAGGCCCACGTCACGATGACCGGGCTGCAGCCGACGAGGCTGCGCCAGCTCGCCTTCGGCTACTCGCAGGAGGATCTGCGCGTGCTGATCGAGCCGATGGCCGCGACCGGCGCCGAGCCGATCGGCTCGATGGGCAACGACAACGCGCTGGCCGTCCTGTCGGACCGCCGCCCGCCGCTGTTCTCGTACTTCAAGCAGCTCTTCGCACAGGTCACCAACCCGCCGATCGACTCGATCCGCGAGAACATCGTGATGTCGCTGATCACCGGCATCGGCGGCGAGCGCAACCTGCTCGCCGAGACGCCCGAGCACGCGCACAAGCTGATCCTCGACCAGCCGATCCTGCGCAACCACGAGCTCGAGACGCTGCGCATCGTCCACGACGAGATCTTCCGCGCGCACACGCTCGACATCACGTGGGCGATCGAGGACGGTCCCGACCGGATGCGCGCGGCGCTCGCGAAGCTCTGCGACGACGCTCACGACGCGGTCGCCGACGGTGTCAGCGTGCTGATCCTGTCCGACCGCCAGGTCGGCCCCAAGCGCGCCGCGATCCCGTCGCTGCTGGCCGTCGCCGCCGTGCACGAGCACCTCGTGCGCGAGGGCACGCGCCTGCGCACCGGTCTTGTGCTCGAGTCCGGCGAGCCGCGCGAGGTCCATCACATGGCGACGCTGATCGGCTACGGCTGCGGCGCGATCAACCCCTACCTGCTGCTGGACACCGTCGGCGACCTCGTCGCGGGCGGCAGGGTCCCCGGCGTCGACAACGTCGACATCGCCGAGCGCAACGTCGTCAAGGCGATCGGCAAGGGCCTGCTGAAGACGATCTCGAAGATGGGGATCTCGACGATCCAGTCCTACTGCGGCGCGCAGATCTTCGAGGCGGTCGGCCTCGAGAAGGCGCTCATCGACCGCCACTTCACCGGCACGGCGTCGCGGATCGGCGGCATCGGCATCGACGTGCTCGCAAGCGAGACGCTGGACCGCCACGCCTCGGCCTACCCGGCCGACCACGAGCAGCTGCTGCCGGTCGGGGGCGTCTACGCGTGGCGGCGCGAGGGCGAGCACCACATGTGGAACCCCGAGACGATCGCGCTGCTGCAGCACTCGGTGCGCGCGAATGGCAGCGGGGCCGAGAAGTACAAGGAGTACTCGGCGCTCGTCAACGACGACGCCTCGCGGCGGGCGACGCTGCGCGGGCTGATGAACTTCAAGACCGCGGACGTCGAGCCGATCGACATCGACGAGGTCGAGGACGCGAAGGAGATCGTCAAGCGCTTCGCGACCGGCGCGATGTCGCTGGGGTCGATCTCGCGCGAGTCGCACGAGACGCTCGCGATCGCGATGAACCGCCTCGGCGGCAAGTCCAACACCGGCGAGGGCGGCGAGGACCCGGTCCGCTTCACGCCCGACGCAAACGGCGACTCGCGCCGCTCGGCGATCAAGCAGGTCGCGTCGGGGCGCTTCGGCGTGACGATCCACTACCTCGTCAACTCCGACCAGCTGCAGATCAAGATGGCGCAGGGCGCCAAGCCCGGCGAGGGCGGCCAGCTGCCCGGCCACAAGGTCGACGCCTACATCGGCGGCGTGCGCCATACGACGCCCGGAGTCGGGCTGATCTCGCCGCCGCCGCACCACGACATCTACTCGATCGAGGATCTCAAGCAGCTGATCTACGACCTGCGCTGCGCGAACCCCAAGGGCCAGGTGTCGGTGAAGCTCGTCTCGGAGGTCGGCGTCGGCACGGTCGCCGCGGGCGTCGCGAAGGCCAACGCCGACCATGTCCTGATCGCGGGCCATGACGGCGGCACGGGCGCCTCCCCGCTGAGCTCGATCCAGGCGGCGGGCGTGCCGTGGGAGATCGGCCTCGCCGAGACGCAGCAGACGCTGCTGCGCAACGACCTGCGCTCGCGCATCATCGTCCAGACCGACGGCCAGCTGAAGACCGGCCGCGACGTCGTCGTTGCGGCGATGCTCGGCGCCGACGAGATGGGCTTCTCGACCGCCCCGCTGATCGCGGCCGGCTGCATCATGATGCGCGCCTGCCACCTCAACACGTGCCCGGTCGGCATCGCCACCCAGGACCCCGTGCTGCGCAAGCGCTTCAACGGCACGCCCGAGCACGTCGTGAACTTCTTCTTCTTCGTCGCCGAGGAGGTCCGCGAGATCATGGCCTCGCTCGGCATGCGCACGATGGACGAGCTGATCGGCCGCAGCGACCTGCTCGAGGCCGACGGCGCGATCGAGCACTGGAAGGCGCGCGGCGTCGACCTCTCGAACATCCTGGCGCAGGTCAAGCTGCCCGAGGGCGCTCCGCTGCACCGCATCCGCGGGCCGGAGCCGGTGCTCGAGGACGCGCTGGACTGGGACGTCGTCGAGGCCGCTCGCGAGGCGATCGAGGACGGCGGCAAGGTGCGGCTCGAGCGCCCGGTCCGCAACGTCAACCGCTGCGTCGGCGGGATCCTGTCGAGCACGATCGCCGAGCGCCACGGCGCCGAAGGCCTTCCAGCGGACTCGATCCACGTCGAGTTCCATGGGTCGGCCGGGCAGTCCTTCGGCGGCTGGCTCGCGTCCGGCGTGAGCTTCCGCCTGCACGGCGACGCCAACGACTACACCGGCAAGGGGCTGTCGGGCGGCACGCTCGCGATCCTGCCGCCGGACGGGGCGAGCTACCTCGCCGAGGAGAACGTCCTGATCGGCAACACCGTCCTGTACGGCGCGACGAGCGGGCGCGCGTTCTTCCGCGGTCTCGCCGGCGAGCGCTTCGCGGTGCGCAACTCGGGCGCCAGCGCGGTCATCGAGGGCGTCGGCGACCACGGCTGCGAGTACATGACCGGCGGCCGCGTGGTCGTGCTCGGCCCGACGGGCCGCAACTTCGCCGCCGGCATGAGCGGCGGGTTGGCGTTCGTGCTGGACCGCGACGGCACGTTCGCCTCGCGCGTGAACCCGGAGATGGTCAACCAGCTCGAGCCGCTGGACGAAGGCGACGCGATCGAGGTCCGCGCGCTCGTCGCCGAGCACCTCGAGCGCACCGGCTCGCCGGTGGCACAGCGCGTGCTCGAGGCGTGGGACGAGCTGCTGCCGCGCTTCGTGAAGATCTACCCGGCCGACTACAAGCGCGTGCTCGCCGAGCTCGCTGCGGCCGAGGCCGCGGCCTCCAACGGCGGCGCGAGCGCCAACGGCGCATCGGCAGCGAACGCCGAAACCGCGAACAAGGCCGTCTAGTGGCCCCTCTCGCAACGGCCCACCCGAATCCCCAGGCGGCCCGTCACAAGAGGGACCGCTGATGGGCGAGCTCGGAGCGTTTCTGAAGATCGAGCGCGTCGGCGTGCCCTATCGCGATCCGCAGGAGCGCGCACAGGACTTCGAGGAGTTCACGATCCGCCGCCCCGACGAGGAGCTGTCGGCGCAGGGCGCGCGCTGCATGGATTGCGGCGTGCCGTTCTGCCACAACGGCTGCCCGCTGGGCAACCTCATCCCCGACTGGAACGACCTCGTCTACCGCGGCCGCTGGCACGACGCGATCGTCCAGCTGCACGCGACGAACAACTTTCCCGAGTTCACGGGCAGGCTGTGCCCGGCTCCCTGCGAGGCGTCGTGCGTGCTCGAGATCCGCGAGGGCGACGCCGTCGCGATCAAGCAGATCGAGAACTCGATCATCGACCGCGCGTGGGAGCAGGGCTGGGTCAAGCCGCAGCCGCCCCGGCACGAGAGCGGCCGCCGCGTCGCCGTCGTCGGCGCCGGCCCGGCCGGGATGGCCGCCGCCCAGCAGCTGCGCCGCGCCGGACACGCCGTCACGCTCTACGAGCGCGACGAGTCGGCCGGGGGGCTCGTGCGCTTCGGCGTGCCGGACTTCAAGATCGAGAAGCGCGTCGTCCAGCGGCGCGTCGACCAGCTCGCCGCCGAGGGCGTGATCGTGCGCTGCGGCGTCGACGTCGGCGTCGACATCTGCGCCGAGGACCTGCGCGCGGACTTCGACGCGATCGTGCTGAGCACCGGCTCGCGCACGCCGCGCGACCTGCCGGTGCCCGGTCGCGACCTCGAGGGCATCCACTTCGCGATGGAGTACCTGTCAGACCGCAACCGCTGGGTCGCGACGCAGACGGGCACGCCGACGGGCTCGCAGCCGCCGGAGCTGCTCGGGCTGACGGCCGAGGGCAAGCACGTCATCGTCATCGGCGGCGGCGACACCGGCGCGGACTGCGTCGGCAACTCGCTGCGCCAGGGCGCCGCGTCGATCACGCAGCTCGAGCTGCTGCCCGAGCCACCGGCCAAGCGTCCCGACGACCGCACGCCGTGGCCGTTGTGGCCGCAGAAGTTCCGCCTCTCCTATGCGATGGAGGAGGCGCGCGGCGCCGGCCTCGGCGAGCAGGACTACTCCGTCGTCACGACGCACTTCGCCGGCGACCCCCCGCCTGCGGGGCAGGCGAAAGGCCACGTGCGCACGCTGCACTACGCACAGGCCGGCGCCGCACCGCCCTTCGCGCCCGTCGAGGGAACGGCGGGCGAGCTGCGCGCCGATCTCGTGCTGCTGGCGATGGGCTTCCTGCATCCCGAGCAGCCGCTGCTGGATGCGCTCGGCATCGAGAAGGACGGGCGCGGCAACGCCAAGGCCGTGCGGCCGTACACGACGTCGGTCGAGGGCGTGTTCGCCGCCGGCGACGCGCGCCGCGGCCAGTCGCTGATCGTGTGGGCGATCAACGAGGGCCGCCAGTGCGCGCGGATAGTCGATCGTCATCTGCGCGAGCTCGACGCGGCGCCGGCCGCGCGCGACGCCGACGCCGACGGCGGACCGGCGGGACCGCCGCAGCACGTCGGCCCCGGCGTGCCGGCGTAACCGGCCGCTGCCGGGGGTAGGGTCCGGCGCATGAGCTTCCTCGTCTACCTGCTCGTACTGCTGCTCACGGGCTTGGTCGTAGGCGCGCTCGCCCGTCTCGCGCTGCCGGGCAAGGACCCGCTGACGATCCCGCAGACGATCGCCGTCGGCATCGGCGGCTCGTTGCTCGCGGGGATCGCCGCGAAGCTGCTCGTCGGCCGCGCCGCGGGCTTCTTGCTGTGTCTGATCTTCGCCGCCGTGATCGTCTACTTCATCCGGCGCTCACGCGGTGGCGGGTTGACCGATCCCGGCGTGGCCCCGCTGGATCGCTGAGCGAACGCGCCGGCACCTCGTGGCACCACTGCGCGAGATCTACCGCAAGCTCAAGCAGGCGAGCCCGCGGACGCAGCTCGCCGCCGCGGTCGCCGTGCGCGAGCGCGCAGCCGGGGGATCGGAGTTCCTGCTCGTGCGCACGAGCAACGGCGAGCGCTGGACGTTTCCCAAGGGCCATCGCGAGCGGGGGGAGACGCTGGCGCAGACGGCCGCTCGCGAGGCGGTCGAGGAGGCCGGCGTCAGCGGCCGGATCGAGTCCGAGCAGCTCGCGCAGTACCGCTATCGCACCGGGCGCGGCGCCGGCGAGCTCGTGACGGCGTTCCTGCTGCGGGTCGAGCGCGAGGGCCTGCCGGCCGAAGCCGATCGCGAGCCGACGTGGTTCGGCTTCGAGGCGGCGCGCAGCAAGCTCGCGACCGGCCGCGACGGCGGCTTCGGCGAGGAGATGGAGCGCGTGCTGCTCGCCTCCCAGCGCCGGGCGCGGCGGATCGCGGTGAGCGCGCGTCTGCCCACGGTCGCGATCATCGGCGCCGGCTCGTCGGGCATCGCCGCGGCGAAGGCGCTGCACGAGCGCGGCATCGACTTCGACTGCTACGAGGCGTCCGACCGCGTCGGCGGCAACTGGGTCTTCGGCAACCGCAACGGCATGTCGGCGGCCTACCGCGACCTGCACATCAACACCTCGCGCGACCGCATGCAGTTCTCGGACTTCCCGATGGCGCGTTCGCTGCCGGACTTCCCGCACCACTCTGACATCGCCTCCTACTTCGACGCCTACGTCGAGCACTGGGGCTTTCGCGACCGCATCCGCTTCGAGACCGCGGTCGCGCGCGCCGAAAAGCTCGACGACGGGGGCTGGCTGCTGACCGACCAGCACGGCGTCGGGCGTCACCACGACGTGCTGCTCGTCGCCAACGGCCACCACTGGGACGCGCGCTGGCCCGAGCCCGCCTTTACGGGTTCGCAGACGTTCGAGGGCCTGCAGATGCACGCGCACGGCTACCGCGACAACGGCTTCCTCGAAGGCAAGGACGTCGTCGTCCTGGGCATGGGCAACAGCGCGATGGACATCGCCGTCGAGTCCAGCTTCGTCGCGCGGTCGACGCAGCTTGCCGCGCGGCGCGGCGTGTGGATCATCCCGAAGTACCTCTTCGGCCGCCCGACGGACCAGATCGTCACGAGCCACCGCGTGCCGGTGTGGGTCGCGACGCAGGTCTTCGAACGGGTGCTGCGGCTGCACAGCGGTCCGGCCGAGCGCTTCGGCCTGCCCCGGCCCGACCACGCGCTGAGCGCCGCGCACCCGACGATCTCCGGGCGGATCCTCGATCGCATCGCGCACGGAAGCGTGACGCCGCGCCCGAACATCGAGCGCCTCGGGCCCGATTGGGTGCAGTTCGCCGACGGCACGCGCGTGCACGCCGACGTCGTCATCTACTGCACGGGGTACCGCATCAGCTTTCCGTTCTTCGACGAGCGTTTCCTCAGCGCGCCCGGCAACCGGATAGAGCTGTTTCACCGCATCTTCGACCCGCGTCACGAGAGCCTCGCGTTCGTCGGCCTGCTGCAGCCGCTGGGGGCGATCATGCCGCTGGCCGAGGCCCAGGGCCGCCTGCTGGCGGACCACCTCCGAGGCTGCTACCGGCTGCCGTCGCGGCGGCGGATGCTCGGCGACATCGCCCGCCAGAACGCGGCGATGCGCAGGCGCTACGTCGCCTCGCCGCGTCACACGATCCAGGTCGACTTCGACCGCTACCTGCACGACCTCGAGCGCGAGCGCCGCCGCGGCGCCCGCCGCGCCGCGGCGGCAGGGTTCGCGCTGCCGGTGCCCGCACGGGTCGCGGCCGGCGAGCGACCGGTCGCCGTATGAGCGTCGCCGCCGAGACGGGCCGCAGAGCGGCGACGAAGGCCGCCAACCGCGCGGCGATCGTCGCCGCCGCGCGCGCGGTCTTCGCGGAGATGGGCTACGGCGGCGCGACCGTGCGCGACGTCGTGCGCCGCACCGCGCTCGCCAGCGGGACCTTCTACAACTACTTCGCCGACAAGGAGTCGCTGTTTCGCGCCGTCCTGGAGGAGAGCGCGGAGGAGGTCCGCGCGCGCGTGCGGACCGCGCGCCGCCAGGCCACGTCGCTGGAGGAGTTCGTCGCTGCCGGCTACCGCGAGTACTTCGGCTTCCTCGCCTCCGATCCCGAGGCGTTCGAGCTCATGCGCCGCAACAGCGGCACGATTCGCGCGATGTTCGACGAGCCGATCTTCGGCGCGGGCGTCGAGGAGCTCGAGGCCGACCTGCGCGCTGCGATCAGTGCCGGCATCGTGCCGCCCCTGGATGCTCAGTACATGGCGGCGGCGATGGTCGGCGCCGCGCTCGAGGTCGGGGTGACGATGGTTCGCCGCGAGCCGCCGGACGTCGAGGGAGCGACGCGCTTTGCGACGGATGTCGTGCTCGGCGGGATCGAGCGGCTGGGCCGCGCCGGCTGAGGCGGGCCGTCAGGGCATGCGGTCGCTGACCTGCCACGTCGAGCCGACGAGCCCGACGGCGGTCACCTTCGCGCCGGCCGCGATCAGCGACAGCGGTTGCAAGCCTGCCGGCAGCGGGCTCGGCGGACCGAATGCCCCGCCGGGGGCCCGGACATGCGTGAGGCCGGCCGGGCCGCTGGCGGGCGTTGTGGCGTAGACGACGTGCGCGCTGCCCGTGACGTCGATCGCGAGCGATGCGCCGCCCGCCGCGAGGCCCGGCGGGGTGATCGCCGACGGCGCGCCGAACGTGTCCGCGCCCGCGGGCCGCGCGGCGACTGCGACCTGCGGGCCGTCGGGGTTCTGCGGCGTCGGGTTGGACTCGTTCCACGCGAGGACCGCCTCGCCCTGTCGGTTTCCGCGCACCTGCGGACGTTCGCCGGGATGCAGCGAGACCGCCCGCGGCTGGGATGTGACCGCATCCGGGCTGCTGACGACGGCCATGATCGGCGCCGCGAGGTTCTGCTCGCCGCCGGCCGGCAACGACGCCCGCCAGGCGATGTCGGCGCGGCCGTCGCGTCGCACGGCGATCGAGGGCTGGCTCGCGTCACCGTCGGCGGCACGCGAGACGGCGTGCTCGCGCCCGGTCACGAGCCCGGAGCGCCGGATGACCGTCATCCGTAGGCGGGTGTGGAACTCCCCGGCCCTGCGCTCGCCCGCCGCCCACACGACGTAGGCGCTGCCGAGCGGACCGAGGGCGAGAGCGTGGTCGGCGCCCGCGCGCAGGCTGACCTTCGGCCTGAAGCACGCGCGCGCGCGCCGCGGCGCGCAGATCGCGTTGCCGGCACGCCGCACGACCTGGATCGCGCGACCGTGGTTCCAGGCGACGACGGCGTCGCCGAAGCGCCCCACGACGATGGCGGGCCGTGCGTCGTCGAAGTGCATCGAGCGCCCCAGCTCGAACGGCGTGTCGAAGCGCCCACCGCGCGGCCGATAGGCGGCCATGATCCTCAGGTGCCGGCCGGCCTGAACCCAGACCGCCGTCGCGTCACCGCTTTCGGAAACGCCGATCTGCGGGTGGGCGACGATCTCGCGGGTGCTGGAGATCGTCTGTGCGCGGCCGAGGCGGCCGTCGGGCAGGCGGATCCGCGCACGGATGTGGCCGGCGAGGCCCGACTGGCTGCGCAGGCGCACGAAGCGCTCGGAGCTCACCTTCCAGGCGAAGGCCTGCGAGCCGCGGGCGTTGCCCGCGCCGTGCAGGTTCGTGGCGCTGGGGCCGGTGATCGCCTGTGGCTGCGTCCACGACGCGTGCGCCGCCGGTGCAGTGGCGGTCGTGATCTGTGCTGTGAGCAGCAGGGCGAGGGCGATCGGCAAGTGGGCGGGCACGGCGGTCCAGTCTCTGCGTCGGGGTCGTGTGTGGGAGCGGAAACGCTCAGCGACCTGGAAACGTTGCGGCACGAGCGCGTCCTAGACTTCGACGGCGTGTCGCCGACCTTCTGCCGTCACAACCGTTTCGTCGAGAACTGCCCGATCTGCGCCAAGCCGGCGAAGCCACCCCCGCGGCGATCCGCCGCCTCGTCGTCAGCGAAGTCCGCCCGCTCGCCGGCGCCCACAGCGCGCTCGCGCAGCGCCGTGCGCGTGCGCAGGTCGACGCAGGCGGCCGACGACGGCTACCGCACCGATCTGGCGTCGGGCCTCAAGGCGACGGCCGATGCCGAGCGCCTGGCCGCCGAGCTGGCGTTCGCGACGTCACGGCTCGCCGAGCTGGCGGCCGATCCACCCGAGCTCTACGCCCGGATCGGCGCGGAGCCCGATCCTGAGGAGGCGCTGTGGCTCGCGTTCCTCACCGCCTACCTGTGTCCGACCGAGGACGCCAAGCCGTTTGCGGCGATCGAATCCGCGCACGTTCCGTGGGCCGGCGGCGAGCTGCCGGGGATCGACGTCGCGCTCGGGATGCGCACGTCGCACGAGCCGGCAGCAGGCGCAAGCGTCGTGCTCGCCTACCGTGCCTGGGCGCAGCGCGCCGGCGGCCAGCAGGCGGCATTCGAGGGCGAGAGCGCGTGGACGCCCGAGCGCCGCTTCGACCGCCTCTACGAGCGCCTCGCGGTGAGGGGCTTCAGCCGTGCGGGACGCTACGAGCTGCTCGTGATGCTCGGCCGCCTGGGCGTCGCCGACGTGCGTCCCTCGACGCTGCAGCTCACCGATGACGCGACGACCGTCGCCGCCAAGCGCGTCTTCGGGATCGGCGACAAGATGCTGCTCGACCGCCGTGCGCGCGACCTCGTCGACGCCGCGGACCTGCCGATCGAGTCGCTCGACCTCGCGCTCTTCAACTGGGCGGCGCCGCGGCTCGGCCGCGCGACGATGGGCTCGCGTGCGGTCGTCGCGCCCGGCGACCAGGCCGCGATCGCGGCCGTGCTCGGCGTCTGAGCGCGTCGCCCGGTCTCGGACGACCGTCCAGCGATCGGCATCGGCCCTCGTCCTCGACCGGGGACGCGCCGAAGCTTCGAGCACGATGAATGCCCGTGTCGCGGTGCTCAGGCAGCTGGTCTCGGAGTCGAGCTATCCGATCGACGAGGCCGCAGTCGCCGAGGCGATCATCGTCCGCGCGATGGCGCGGCGCGCGATCCCCGACCTCGCGTTCCGAGACCCGCCGTCCAAGCCGAGGGTGCGCTCGTTCGCCATCACGCCGGCGCGCGGTCCTTTCGCCTGGCTCGCCCCGATCGCCGCTCGCTGGACCGCCGCATGAGCGCGGCCGGCCGGTCGCCCCAGCCCGGCGTAGGCGCGGCCGCCCGAAGGCGGGCGACCTGCGCGGATGAAACCTGCGCAATTTGCGAACGACTCCGGGATGTGCGGGGGCGAGAGTGGGCGTACGGTTGCTAGGGGGTGAAAGGGGCCGGAGGGGCTTTGGATCGGGGGACGATCGCCGATGGAGGATTCGCAGGGCGGCAGGACGCGCACGAGGGCCACGGAGGAGCTGATCCTGCGCACGATCGCTGCGCACGCGGACTCGCTGCTGCGCACCGCCCGGCGTCACTCGATGTGCGCCGACGATGCCCAGGACGCCTATCAGCGCGCGATCGAGATCTTCATGGGTCACGCCCACCGGCTGGATGGCGCCCGGGCGGCGGGCTGGCTGCACGTGGTCGTCAAGCGCGAGGCGCAGGCGATCCGGCGCAGCCGCCAGAAGCTCCTGACATCGACGGAGCTCGATCTGGACGCGCGCGCGGCGCAGTCGGCGCCGACGCCGGAGGAGCGTCTTTGCAGCATCGACCTCGTCAGCCGCTCGGCGGAGGCCCTGAAGCGGCTGAAGCCCGACGAGCTGCGAGCGCTGTGGCTGCGGGCGCAGGGGCACAGCTACAGCGAGATCGGCGCGATGACGGGCTGGTCGTACACGAAGGTCAACCGTTGCCTGACCGAGGGACGCCAGAGCTTCCTGAAGCGCTATGAGGGCATCGCATCCGGCGCGGAGTGCCGGCGCTGCCTGCCCGTGCTGTCGGCGATGGTCGATGGCGAGGCCACCCCGGAGCAGGTGCTCGACGTGCGTGCGCACCTGCGCAACTGCCCTGGCTGCCGCGCGACGCTGAAGGCGCTGCAGGACAGCTCGAAGCCGTTGTCCGCGCTGCTGCCCGTGCCGTTGATCGTGATCGACGCCGCTGCGGGCGAGCAGGTGTCGACCCTCGTGATGCGCCTGTACGAGGGCATCGCAGGCGGACTGCACGAGCGCGCCGTTCACTCCTTCACGAAGGCGCAGGTACTGATGGAGGCCACCGCCGCCGGCAAGGTCGCCGCCGTCGCGGCATCGGCGGCGGCGGTGGCCGGGGGTGGCTATGCATCGGTCGAGCGGGCGATCGAACGACCGCCGTCGGCGCGGCCGGCCGCCAGGACCGTCGTGCGTCAGGTCACGCCGGCCAGGGCGTCGCAGCCGCGCGTCGCTGCGCCGGTCCTCAGCCCTGTCGCGAAACCCCGGCTGTCGCAGGCAACACAGCCCAGGGCGCTGTCCACTCGCCGCGAGTTCGGTGCCTCGCGTTCGTCGCGCCGCTCCTCGGCGGCGCCCGAGTTCCGCGGGCGTGGGCAGGTCCGCGCCGTCACGACGCGACCCGTCTACGGCGCCGGGTCCACGGCGTCTCGCTCGGCGCCGGCCTGGACGGCGTCGCCGCCACCGCCACCGCCACCGCCACGGGCGCCGGAGTTCTCGGCCGGACGCCCGGCCCCGGAGTTCGCCCCGTGAGGCTCAGGCTTCGAACGGGCTGAGGATCAGCAGCCCTGCCACGCCGGCGACCAGTCGCGGCATGTCGACGTCGGAGTCCGGCACGACGTACCACACGGCGCTCTGCGTGTCGCCGTCCTCGAGGACCGGACCCAGCAGCTCACCGTTCTGGGAGATCAGCAGCGGCAGCGAGTAGCGCTCCGTCGCGCCGTCCGGCCAGCGGTGGGTGTACTCCGTCCTGCGGCACTCGACCTTCCAGCCGTACGCGTAGTCGGGCGCGTGCAGCAGCGTCTCCTTGGTGATCGCCACGTACTCCTTCGGGTCCTTGCCGATCCGGCGCAGGAACTCGTCGGTGATGTCCTTCGTCGTCAGCGTCGGCGGCAGCTGGCCGTCGAAGATCCGCTCCTCCTCGCTGCGCGTCTGATCGCTGTTGAGCGCGATCGCGCGATCCAGCCAGTGGTCGGGCAGCGACTGGCGCGGAGCGCTGATCGCGTCGGAGATCGCGCGCCGCCCGCGCTCGGCGCGGCAGGACTCGCACGCGGCGCCGCCCATCAGCCGCACGGCGCCGGCGAACTTGATCCTGGCGTTGTCCGAGACGCCGGGAGGGGGCTCGGGAAGCTGCTTGGCGTGCGTCTCGCACAGCAGCACGCCGCAGCCCTCGCAGCGGGCGACGGCCAGGTAGCCGCAGTTGCACATTCCGAGGCTGCCGTGGTTCACGGTCTGGAGTGTATTCGCGCGCGCCGGTCGACTGTCAAGCATCTGCGCACGTGGCCGGCGCGCTGTGCCGCTCGTGTGAAGTCATGAGCTCGGACGCGAAGTCCTTCAGGCCGGCCCCTCGGCCGCCGATAGCACCGGATGCCCACAACACGCAGCCACGGCCGCGCCGTCGTCGCCATCGTGCTGGCACTGACCGGCTGCGCCGCCGCCGCGCCCGTCGCGGGCGCGGCGACGTGCTCTATGCGCGGCAGCGCGCAGGCGGATCGGCTTACCGGCGGCTGGAGCACCGATCGCATCTGCGCACTGGCGGGCAGCGATCTGCTCTTCGGCGGCGCCGGAAACGACCGTCTCGACGGCGGATCGGGCGACGACCGCCTGCGCGGCGGCACCGGCGACGACCGGCTGATCGGCCGCGACGGCAACGACGAGCTGGGCCACGGAACGGACTTCAGCGCCGAGCGCGGCGACGACGTCCTCGACGCCGGCCCCGGCAACGACGTCCTCAACGCCGGCCAGGGCGACGACAGCGCCGACGGTGGCGACGGCGACGACATCCTGCGCCTGGCCTTCGGCGACGATCGCGTCGCGCGCGGCGGGCCCGGCAACGACCGCATCGACGGCGGCAACGGCAACGACGGCACGCGCGTCGACGGCGGCGGGCTGTTCGGCGGCCCCGGCGCCGACATCATCACCGGTCAGGGCGGCGACGATCGGCTCGTCGGCGACGCCCCTACCGACGGCCCCGGCCGCGACGTGGTCTTCGGCGGTGGCGGAGGCGACGAGATCACCGGTGGCGACGGCGACGACCTGCTGCTCGGCGGCAAGGGCGGCGACCGCGTCGACGCCGGCGCGGGCCACGACGTGCTCGCCGGCGGTAGCGGCGCGGACACGCTGCTCGGCGGCCCAGGCGACGACCTCGTGTGGGCGACGGACTTCGAGCGCAACTCGACCGACGTGCTCGATCCCGACTTCCTCGCGGCCCCCGGTGAGAACGCGATCGACTGCGGTGAGGGCAACGACATGGTCGTCATCGACCTCGCCGACGATCGCGGCCTGGTGACGAACTGCGAGTACCGCATCGTCCTGCGATCCGTGCGCTCGAACTGCTCGCCGGTGTCGCGCTGGCTACGCGGCGGGCGGATCAAGCCCGGCTCGCTGCTGGAGCTGCAGACCTATCCCGCGAACACCAATCGCGTGCTCGACCTCGCGTCGCTGCATCCGGAGAAGCCCGCGTGGCCGACCGACGAAGGTGCGATGGCCTCGTGCTCCGCCTATGCCGCGCGCTTCATGACCGATCCGACCGACGACCTGCGCCCGAACGTCCGCGGCACGATCGCCGACGACGTGCTCGCCGCGGTCCCGGCAGGCCAGGTCGCGAACGCACGGACCGCCACGCTCGGCGGCAGCCCCGACGGTGCGACGATCTTCAACGCCGGCGCCGGCAACGACGTCGTCATGGGCTCGCCGGGCGTCGACACGGTGCTCGGCGGCGACGGCGACGACCGCATCCGCGGCGGCGCCGGCGACGACTTCAGCCTCGAGGGCGAGAACGGCGACGACATGCTGTGGGGTGGCCTTGGCGACGACGTGCTGTTCGGTCGTGGCGGCGCCGACACGCTGCGCGGCGAGGACGGTGCCGACTACCTCGAAGGCGGACGCGGTGGCGACAGGCTCTCGGGCGGCGCGGGCAACGACCGCCTCTACGGCGGGCTCGACGAAGACCGCCTGCGCGGGGGCGCCGGCAACGACGAGCTCGTGTCCTACGACGGCTCGGCCGACCTCGTCGACTGCGGTGCCGGCGAGGACGTCGCGCGCGTCGACCGCCGCGACAAGGTGATCGGCTGTGAGCGCGTCGTCGGGCCGCGATCGGCGAAGCGCTCGAAGCGCTGAGAAAGCCCGCCGCTGCACCTAGACTGCACGCCCGTGTACGCCGACGACCTGCTGGCGCCGTGGTTTGCGCAGACCATGTCGCTGGTCGGGCCGCAGGCGCTGTTCGACGCGCACACGCACATCGGCGTCAACGATCCCGACACGTTTCGCTGCACGGCCGGCGAGCTGCTGGCGGCGCTCGCGCCGTCGGACTCGCGCGCGGTCGTCTTTCCGATGCACGAGCCCGGCGGCTACCCGCCCGCCAACGATCACGTGATCGCGGCCGCCGCGCAGTCGGACGGGCGGCTTGTCGCCTTCTGCCGCGTCGACCCGCGCTCGGACCCCGTCGCCGAGGTGCGCCGCTGCGTGGCCGCGGGGGCGCGGGGGATCAAGCTGCATCCGCGGGCGGAGCGCTTCGGGCTCGGCGAGCCCAGCATGCGCGAGATCGTCTCCGCGGCGCACGACGCGCGCCTGCCGATCCTCATCCATGCCGGCCGCGGGATCCCGGCGCTCGGCGCCCACGTGCTCGAGCTGGCCGCCGATTTCCCGCGGGCGCGCTTCATCCTCGCGCACGCGGGCGTCTGCGACCTGGCCTGGATCTGGCGCGTGGTGGGCGAGCATCCGAACGTCTTCTTCGACACCGCCTGGTTCAGCGTGCCGGACCTGCTCGTGCTGTTCTCGCACGTGGCCCCGGGCCAGATCCTCTATGCGACCGACATCCCCTTCGGAGCGCCCGCGTTCGGCAGCGTGCTGGCGTTTCGCTGTGCGCTGCAGGCGGGCCTGACCTCCGAGCAGATCGCATCGGTCGCAGGCGGCCAGCTCGAGCGCATCGTCGCCGGCGAGGACGTGGCCGACCTCGGTCCGGCGCCGGGCGCCGGCGCCCTCCGAACTGATCCGCTGCTCGCCCGCATCGGTCACTACCTCGTGCAGGCATCGCTGATGGCGATGGGGGGCGTCGATCCGGCCGAGCAGTCCGAGCTCGCGCGCCTGGCGTGCCGCGTCGGCGACGATGCGCCGCAGGCCCCGATCTGCCGCTCGATCCTCGCGTTGCTGGACCTGCATCTCGCCATCGCCAACGGCGAGACGCTGCAGGAGCGCTTCTCGCGAGTTCACGTGCTCGTCGCCGCGGCCGCGCTC